>Ga0105238_10004688_pt1 | contig 13524 bp, 10 predicted proteins | sample KBSC34metaG_FD_81526 | JGI IMG/M metagenome (GOLD analysis project Ga0105238, IMG submission 81526) | Corn rhizosphere microbial communities from Kellogg Biological Station, Michigan, USA - KBS C3-4 metaG | ecosystem: Host-associated > Plants > Roots > Rhizosphere > Soil | place: Michigan, USA... | reverse complement strand
CTTCAAGGTTCACTTGAAGGATCATCACTCGCGCCGCGGTCTGCTCATGATGGTCGGCCAGCGGCGGCGCCTGCTGGACTACCTCAAGGCCAAGAACATCGGCCGCTACCGCAGCGTCATCGAGACGCTCGGCATCCGCAAGTAGACGTCGCACGCTGCCGCCGATCCGCTCATCGCGATCGGCGGCGGCCCGATAGCCCACCGAACCCCATCCCGTGATGCGGTCGCCGGCCGGTCCTCGACCGGCGGCGGACCGGTCACAACCCGGCGGCGGTGCTGGCATTCATCCTTTCTCCCGCAGACCGAGCCTAGGGGTGCTGGGCCAGCGAGACGAGGGACGAATGGCGCCGTCTCCATTGCTGCTAGGAGTGCCCCATGTTCGTTCGTGAAGGAGTGAGTCTCGCAGGTCGTGAGCTGACCATCGAAACCGGCCGCATGGCCAAACAGGCCGACGGCTCGGTCGTGATCCGGCAGGGCGACACCATGGTCCTCGTGACCGCGGTCGCCTCGGCCGGGGTTCGCCCCGGCATCGACTTCATGCCGCTCACCGTCGACTATCTCGAGAAGACGTCGGCGGCCGGGAAGATCCCGGGCGGCTATTTCAAGCGCGAAGGGCGCATGACCGAGGTCGAGGTGCTGACCTCGCGCCTCATCGATCGGCCGTCGCGCCCGCTGTTCCCGAAGGGCTGGCGCTTCGACACGCAGGTCATCGCCATGGTCGTCTCGACCGACCGCGAGTACGCCTCGGACGTGCTGGCGATGACGGGGGCGTCCTGCGCGCTGATGATCAGCGACATCCCGTGGGCGGGGCCGTATGCGGGCGTCCGCGTGGGCCGCATCAACGGGCAGTTCGTGGTGAACCCGACGTTCACCGAACGCCAGTCGTCCGACGTGGACCTGGTCGTGGCGTGCAGCCGTGACGCCATCGTGATGGTCGAAGGCGGTCTGGCCGAGGTGTCCGAGAACGTCATCGTCGACGCGCTCATGTTCGCGCACAAAGAGGCGCAGCCGCTGCTCGACCTGCAGGAGAAGCTGCGCGCCGCGGTTGGCAAGCCGAAGCGCGAGTTCGTTCCGCCGGCGAAGGATCCCGCCATCGTCGACCGGGTCGCTGCGCTGGCGACCGAGAAGATTCAGTCGGCGATGGCGATCCGGGAGAAGCAGGAGCGCTACGCGGCGCTCGACGCTTGCGGCGGCGAGGTGAAGACCGCGCTGGCCACCGAGTTTCCCGAGCGCGGGGCCGAGATCGGCGAGGTGTTCGAGTCGATGAAGAAGAAGCACCTGCGCGAGCTGGTGCTGTCGACCGGCCGCCGCATCGACGGCCGCGCCACCACCGACATCCGACAGATCACGTCCGAGGCGGGCGTGCTGCCGCGGACCCACGGCTCGGCGCTGTTCACGCGCGGCGAGACGCAAGCCCTGGTGACGACCACCCTCGGCACCAAGCAGGACGTGCAGCACATCGAGGCGCTCACCGGCGACATCGACAAGCGCTTCATGCTCCACTACAACTTCCCGCCGTTCTCGACGGGCGAGACCAAGCCGCTGCGCGGGGCGAGCCGCCGCGAGACCGGCCACGGCCACCTGGCCGAGCGGGCCATCGCCCGGATCCTTCCGACGGAGAAAGAGTTCCCGTACGTCATCCGCATCGTCTCCGAGATCCTCGAGTCGAACGGCAGCTCGTCGATGGCCTCGGTGTGCGGCGGGACCCTGTCTCTGATGGACGCCGGCGTTCCGATCAAGACGCCGGTGGCCGGCATCGCCATGGGCCTCATCAAGGATGGTGAGCGCGTGGCGGTGCTCTCGGACATCCTCGGCGACGAGGACCACCTGGGCGACATGGACTTCAAGATCTGCGGGTCGCGCGCCGGCGTGACGGCGGTGCAGATGGACATCAAGATCCAGGGTCTGACCCGCGAGATCCTGGAGACCGCGCTCTCCCAGGCGCGCGACGCGCGGCTCTACATCCTCGGCAAGATGGCCGAGGCTCTGGCGACCCCGCGGCCCGAGCTGTCGCTGCACGCGCCGCGCATCACGACGCTGCAAGTGAAGCCCGACCAGATCCGCGAGATCATCGGCCCAGGCGGCAAGACCATCCGCGGGATCACGGCGCAGACCGGCGTCGCCATCGAGGTCGAGGACGACGGCACGGTGCACATCGCGTCGCCCGACGGGATCGCGGTCAAGAAGGCCATCGACATCATCAAGGGCCTGACCACCGAGCCCGAGGTCGGCGAGTACTACATGGGCGTCGTGAAGCGCCTGGCCGAGTTCGGCGCCTTCGTCGAGATCCTCCCCGGCACCGACGGGCTGGTGCACATCAGCGAGCTCGACGAGAAGCGCGTGCGCGCCGTGCAGGACATCTGCAAGGAAGGCGACGAGATGCTGGTGAAGGTCATCGGCATCGACCGCGCCACCGGCAAGATCCGCCTCTCGCGGCGAGAGACGATCGGCAAGACCCCGGACGTCATCCACAACTTCCGGGCCGTGCAGGCGTAGGGGGGCAAGCCCCCCTACGTGACCCCCAAGATCTTGCTGATGTAGGCCGGCGCGGCGAAGCCGCGCCTCCCGGGTGCTTGGACCCGCGGCTGACGCCGCTCTGATGCTCTGGCCCAAAGCGCGGCTTCGAAGCTCGAGCTGCGGTCGTGATAACCTCAAAGCTGACGGTGCCGTTCACTGCTGAACGGCACGTCGTTAGCCAAATGAGCTCCAGATCGCGAACAATATTGGCGCTGGTGCTGGGGGCGGTCGGCTCGGTCCCCGTCGTGTTCCTGATAGCCTGGCGCTACTTTGCTGAGATGGTGGGATCCGAGTACGCCTCTGGTGAGCGAACGTCGACCGACGGCGACTCGATCATGATTCCAATCGCGGGTGTCACCATCACGTGGGTCCTGCTGCTCGCCGTGACGGCGGCCGTCATCGGTGCCGTGTTCTGCGTCCGATGGGCGGTGCGGCGCCTTCCACCTAACTAGCGTCCGGCAGCGGCTAGCTGTGCCATCATGCGCGGCGATGGATGATGTGACGGTTCGGTTTCGGAAGGTTCGCGCTGCAGCCGTCGCGCCCGCCTACATGACGGCGGGGGCGGCGGGGATGGACCTGGCTTCGGGGGCGGAGGAGGCGATCTCCATCCAGCCTGGGGACCGGGTGGCGGTGCCGACGGGGTTGGTGCTGGAGATTCCCGACGGGTACGAGGGGCAGGTGCGGCCGCGGTCGGGGTTGGCGCGCAAGCATGGGGTCACGCTGACGAACAGCCCGGGGACCATCGACAGCGACTACCGGGGCGAGGTGCTGGTGCTGCTGGTGAACCTGGGGCGGGAGGCGCACGTGGTGCGACCGGGCGACCGAATCGCCCAGCTCGTGATCGCGCCGGTCACGCGGGCGGCGCTGGTTGAGACGACGGAGGAGCTGTCGGGAACCACGCGGGGGGCCGGGGGCTTCGGGCATACGGGTTCGCGCTGACCGTTGCGAGCAGCGCTCGGCGATGCGAAGGTTCGCCTTCATGAGCCGGTCGTACGCCCCCGCCGCCCGTGGTCACGGAACTGCCCGTCAGACTGTCCGCGGCCTCCTGTTGCTGTTCCTGGTCGCCGCCGCCTGCGGAGGGGACGTCGAGGATCTCCCCGGGGCCAAAGGTGACCTCCTGGCGGGCCGCTCGCCCTCCTCGAGCCGGGGGGCCCACCACGTCTCGCGCATGACGGACGGGTTCGTGGCCAACGACGGCGGCTTCTGGCGCACCGACATGACGGCGGTGATGCCGTCGGGCTCGTATGTCCTGTGGGACCTCGGTCAGGTCGAGACCATCGCCTGTGCCTATCTACAAGGCGACAACAACGACACGTACGACCTGCAGGGCTCGGAGGACGGCGCTTCCTTCACGCCGCTCTGGTCCGCGACCCCGGTGTCGAAGCCGGGCATGCAACCGCGCCACGAGCAGCACGTGGACAAGCGCGCCCGCTACGTCCGGCTGACGGCCCGCGGCGGCGACACCTTCTACAGCGTCGGGGAGCTCGCTCTCTTCAGCAGCTGCGCCGCCGCCGACTGGCCGCCGCGCTTCGTCCCGCGCGAGGGGACGTCCGACGACGACAACGTGAAGTTCAAGCTGATGATCTTCGGGATCGTCACGGCCGTCTTCCTGCTCATCAATCGCAAGGGGGGCAAGGACTGGGTGCGGCTGACCATCGTGGCGCCGGTGGGCATCGGTCTGTCGGTGTTCCTCGATCTGCGCGCGATGTGGCCCTTCGAGGAGCCGGTGCAGACCACCATCCGCGCCGTGGTGGCCGGGCTGGTGACCATCCTCATCTTCCGCGAGTACGTGTGGCCGCGCCTCTATCCGGTCTCGGCGCGCGCCAGCATGGCGGGCCTCGCGTTCCTCGCCTTCGTGGGGGCGGCCAGCTACTACCACTTCGGCTGGCCGCAGTTCCGCGACGAATCCAAGGGACGGCAAACCTTCGTTCACCCGTGGGACATGCGGGTGTACTTTCCGGTCGCGAAGTACTTCCGCGAGCTGCGCTTCGACGGGCTCTACCTGGCGAGCGTGGCCGCCCACCTGGACAACCACCCGGGGATGTCGCCCCAGTCGGTGGCCAACGCGCACATGCGCGACCTGACCGACAACGAGATGCGCCTGGCCGGGCAGGTGATGGACCAGATCCAGGACGTCCGTAAGCGCTTCACCCCCGAGCGGTGGGAGTCCTTCAAGAAGGACATGAAGTACTTCGAGGACGTGATGGGGCCGGGGGCCTACCTGGGCAGCATGCAGGACCACGGAGGCAACGCGACGCCGGTCTGGCTCCTCGGCGCGTACTTGCTGTGGCACAACGCGCCCGCCAACGAGCTGACATTGACGCTGACGGGCCTCATCGATCCGCTCCTGTGGATCCTGCTGTTCGTGGTGCTGGCGCGGACCTTCGGCGTGCGGGTCATGCTGGTCTGCCTGGCGGTCTGGGGCACCACCGACTTCTCCCGGTTCGGTACGAACCTGATGGGCGCGACCTTGCGCGCGGACTGGATGGTGGCACTGGGGCTGGGCGCCTGCGCGCTGCGCAAGCGGCGCTTCGTGCTGGGCGGTGGCCTGCTCGCCTACGGGGGTCTCATCCGGGCGTTCCCGGCGTTCGCGTCGATCTTCCTGGCGTTCCCGCCTCTCTGGTGGTTGATCGATCGGTTCCGCGCGTCGAAGAAGTGGCCCTCGTCGAAGGAATTCCGGGACGCCAACAAGCCGGCCTTGCTCGCGATCGGCGGCGTGGTGGCGACCGTCCTCGTGCTGGTCGCGGCGTCGTCCGCCCTTTTCGGCTTCTCCGGCTCGTGGGGTACCTGGTCCAAGAAGATCGCCATCCACGCGGAGCAGCCGAACTCGAACCACGTCGGCATCCGAAACGTGGTGTCATACGCGCCCTCGCTCGAGGGCCCCAAGGTGGCCGACGAGCACCGCATCGAGCCGTGGAGCGCGTGGCAGGACCTGCAGCGCGAGACCTTCGCGCGGCGGAAGCCCCTCTTTTACCTCGCGGTGCTGCTCTACCTGGGCCTCGCGGTGGTGGCGTGCCGCCGGCTTCGCATCGAGCAGGCCGCGATCCTGGGGCTCATGATGATCCCGGTCTTCTTCTATCCGGCCAACTACTACTGCCATCACGTCTTCCTGTTGCCGCTGCTGGCGGCGGGAGCGACCACCAAGCGGTGGTTCGAGCCGGAGGGCCGCACCTGGTTCGCCCTGGTCTCGTCGATCATCATGGCCATGGGCGTCTTGCAGTACTTCACGCTCGACGCGTGGGCCGGCGAATCCGACGTCTCCGCCACGGCCCAGAGCGCGATCATGCTGGTTGCCTACCTCCTCATCCTGGCGCCGCTGGCGCTGGCGGCGTGGGCTGGACACCCGCCTCTCGACGAGCCGTATGTCCCCGCAGACGCCAAGCCGCTCCTCGGCTGGAGGGGCGTCTTCGGCTGGCTCCCGTGGCACTGGGAAGGGCACCAGCTCGAGCCGGCCGATCGGCCGAAGAAAAAGGGCGCCTGAGGGCGCCGGGACCCACGGGCTGCTAACCCTGCGCTCTCGGGCGACGCCCGACACCGAGACGGCACTTGACCGGGAGAGCCCGTCTGAATAAGTATTCACGCGATGAATAACGAAGTCGCGGTCGCGATCGTCGGCGTCTCCGGGTACTCCGGCATGGAGCTGGCGCGCATCGTGGGGCGCCACCCGCACCTTCGACTGGCCGCCGCGGTCAGCGACAAATGGGCGGGCCGGGCCCTGGGGGACAGCTTGCCGCTCGGCGGAGCGGCGGCCGCGGTCCGGTGTACACCGCAGGCCGAGGCGGCGGCCACCTTCACCTCCGTCGATCTGGTCTTCCTCTGCACGCCGGCCGAGGTTTCGATCGCGCTGGCGGCGGCCGCGCTGGACGCTGGGCGGCGGGTCGTCGACCTTTCGGGGGGATTCCGGCTGCTGGCCGCGCAGTACCCGCGCTGGTACGGGTTCACCCACCCGCGCCCGGACCTGCTGGAGCGGGCCGTCTACTCGATGCCCGAGGCGACCGACAACCGCACGCAGGTGGCCGGCGCGGCCCTGGTGTCGAACCCGGGCTGCTACGCGACCGCCAGCGTGCTGTCGCTGCTGCCCCTGCTGCGAGCCGGGGTGATCGAGGAGGACGGCCTCATCATCGACGCCAAGAGCGGAACGACGGGCGCGGGGCGCAAGGCCAGCGAGGAGATGTCGTTCTCCGAGGTGGAGGGCGACTTCCGCGCCTACCGGATTCTCAAGCACCAGCACACGCCCGAGATCGAGCGCGTCCTGGGGATGGCCGAGGTCGGCGGCGGGCGCGGGCCCGGACCGGTGACGTTCACGGCGCACCTGTTGCCCACGCGCCGAGGCATCCTGGCCACGAGCTACGGGCGCCTTCGCCCCGGCAAGACCGGCGCCGACGCGGCGGCCGCGGTCCGCGCCTTCGTCGGAGGGAGCGCGTTCTTGCGCGCGGCCGCCCCGGAGGCCGTGCGCCTGCACCCGGTGGTGGGGACCAACCGCGCGCTGATCGGCGCCGACGCCGATCCGGAGCGTGGCGTGGCCATCGGCTTTTGCGCCATCGACAACCTGGTGAAGGGCGCCGCGGGACAGGCGGCGCAGAACGCCAACCTGATGTTCGGGCTCGACGAGGGTGCCGGCCTCGACGGCCTGGGTGGCTGTATGCCCTGAGGGCTCGCGAGGAAAGAACGACCACATGAAACTACCGATTGGCTTCAAGTACGCGGGGGTGGCGGCGGGCATCAAGCCGGGACGTCCGGATCTGGCGCTGCTGGTCTCCGAGGTGCCGGCGGTGACGGCCGGCGTGTTCACCGTCAACCGCCTGTGCGCGGCCCCGGTCCGCCACGGCATGAGCGCGCTGCCCTCCGACTCGGCGCGCGCCATCGTGGCCAACAGCGGCAACGCCAACGCCATGACGGGCGCCGCGGGCATCGCGGACGAGCGCGCGATGGCCGCCGCCATCGCGGAGGCCCTCGGGGTCTCGACCATCGACGTGCTGACCGCCTCGACGGGCGGGATCGGCATCCGCCTGCCGGTCGACAAGATCAAGGCGGCCGCGCCGGCGCTGGTCGCCGCGCTCGGCGACGAGGAGGATGCCTTCCGAGCGGCTGCCACCGCCATCCGCACCACGGACCTCACGACCAAGCTCGGCGCGCGCGAGCTGAAGGTGGGAGGGCGTCCCGTGACCATCGCCGCCATCTGCAAGGGCTCGGGGATGATCCACCCGCAGATGGCCACGATGCTGTGCTTCGTGGCCACGGACGCGGCGATCTCGCCGGCCACGCTGCAGGCCCTTCTACAAGGGTCCGTGGACGAGTCCTTCAACACCATCACCGTCGACGGGGACATGTCGACCAACGACACCGTGATCGCCATGGCGAACGGGCGCTCGGGCGCGCCGGTCATCGAGGCGGGCACCGCCGATCACGCGGCGTTCGCGGCCGAGCTGCGGAGCCTGTGCACCGAGCTGGCGCGGGCGATCGCGGCAGACGGCGAGGGCGCCACCAAGCTGCTGGTGGTCGACGTGAAGGGCGCGCCCGATCGGGACATGGCGCGCGATCTGGCCCGCGCCGTGGCGGGCGGGAGCCTGGTCAAGTCGGGCGTCTTCGGTGGCGATCCGTCGATGGGTCGCATCCTGGCCGCGCTGGGCGCGCGCGCCGGGGCGCGCGGCTACCAGGTGGACCTGTCCCGGGTCTCGCTCGAGCTGCAAGGGACGCGCATCTACGACGAGCACGGTCCCGTCACGCTGGAGGCGGCCGCCCGACAGGCTTTGAACGCGCGGATGCGAGAGAAGGAGATCACCGCCGTCCTCGATCTGGCGGCGGGCGGCGAGGCGGCGCGCGCGCTGGGCTGCGACCTCAGCTATGACTACGTGCGAATCAACGCGGATTACGCGGGGGCCATCGCGGCCGGGCCTGGCGCACCGTCGCCGATGGCCGCCGACGGCCCCGCCGGCGTCAGCGCCATCAACCGCGGCCTGGTGGTGGGCGCGCTGTCGTACATCCGCAAGTTCGCCGGGCGGCGCGCCGTCATCAAGTATGGCGGCGCGGCCATGGTCGATCCGGCGCTGAAGAAGAGCTTCGCCGAGGAGGTCGTGCTGCTGCAGGCCGCCGGGCTGCGCCCCATCGTCGTTCACGGCGGCGGCCCGGAGATCACGAAGACCCTGGATCGGCTCGGCCACAAGACGACCTTTGCGGACGGACAGCGCGTGACCAGCGCCGAGGACATGCACGTCGTGGAGATGGTCCTCACCGGCAAGGTCAACACCGAGATCGTGGGGTTGCTCACCTCGCTCGGGGGCAAGGCCGTCGGGCTCTCCGGCAAGGACGGCCGCCTGCTGGGGGCCCACAAGATGCCGCCCCGTCCCGGGAAGCCCGACCTGGGCTTCGTCGGAGAGATCGAGTCCGTGAACCCCGAGGTGCTCGAGTTGCTCCTCGACAAGGGGTTCATCCCGGTCGTCTCGCCGGTGGGCTCGGGCGCCGCCGGCGAGAGCTACAACATCAACGCCGACGTGGCGGCCGCCGAGATCGCGGTCGCGGCGCGCGCCTTCAAGCTGATCTTCCTGACCGACGTCGCCGGCGTGCTCGACGCCGACGGCAAGCTCATCAGCGAGCTCAAGGCCGCCGACCTCGAGGCGCGGATGGCGGCGGAGGGCAGCGGGATCAAGGGCGGCATGATGGTCAAGACCCAGGGCGTGCTGCGCGCGCTGCGTGGGGGCGTCGAGGCGGTCCACATCGTCGACGGCCGCGCCGCGCACAGCATCGTGGCCGAGCTGTTCACCGACAAGGGCGTCGGCACCCTGGTGACCCCCTGAACGTGAACGCGCGCTCGAACAGGGGGGCTCGCGCGACAGGCGCCCGCGGCGGCGCCCTCGCGCGCCGGGACGCCGTGCGCGAGATCCTGTCGCGCGGCTCGGCGGCCTCGCAGGAGGAGCTGCAGCGGGCGCTGGCCGAGCGCGGGATTCGCGCCGCTCAGCCGACCATCTCGCGCGATCTCGTGGCGCTGGGGGCGACGCGGCTGCCGGCGGCAGGGGGCCCGCGTTACGCCATCCCCGGCGGGGACGCCGCGCTGCCCATCGACCCGGTTCGCGGGTTGGCGGAGTCGATCGCCAGCAACGGTACGCTGGTCGTCGTGCGTACGAAGGCGGGGGCGGCCTCCACGGTGGCGCGCGCGATCGACGATGCGCGGCTGGGGGAAGTGATGGGGACCATCGCGGGCGACGACACGATCTTCGTGGCGCCGACCAGAGCGGGAGCGGGGGCGGTGGAGGCGGCGGCGCGGCGGTTGAGGCGGCTGTTCGGGCTTTGAGGGGGTGGGGGCGGCCACGGTGGCGGTCCCGTTCAGGTGCACGGCGACGACTACGTTTACGGCCACGTTGACAGGGGGAGGTGGGTGGTTTGGCGCGAGTGATCTGCTAAAGGGGGGCGATGCCCAAGGCCATCGTGATCGAGGAGACGGGGGGACCCGAGGTCATGCGCTGGACGGACGTGCCGGTCGGGGAGCCGGGGCCGGGCGAGATCCGCGTGCGCCAGCACGCCGCCGGCGTCAACTTCGTGGACGTCTACTTCCGGACGGGCCTGTACAAGGCGCCGGCTGGCGTGCCCTTCATCCCTGGCATGGAGGGCGCCGGGATCATCGATGCGGTCGGTCCAGAGGTGAGGGATCTGAAGGTCGGGCAGCGCGTGGCGTATCCGTTCACGATCGGCGCTTATAGCGAGACGCGAACGCTCCCGGCGGCGAAGACCGTGGTACTTCCCGACGAGATCTCCTTCGAGACGGCGGCCGGGATGATGTTGAAGGGCCTGACCGCCCACTATCTCCTGCGGCAGGTGGTGCCGCTCGAGCGCGGCGACACGGTGCTGCTGCACGCCGCGAGCGGCGGAGTCGGGCACATCGCCTGCCAGTGGGCGCGTCACCTCGGCCTCGAGCTCATCGGCACGGCCGGCGGCCCCGAAAAGTGCGCCCGCGCCCTCGCGGCCGGCGCGGCGCACGTCATCGATTACCAGAAGGAAGACTTCGTCGCCCGGGTCAAGGAGATCACGAAAGGCCGGGGCGTGAAGGCGGTCATAGACGGGGTGGGCCGCGATACGTTCATGCGCTCCCTCGATTGCCTCCGGCCCTTCGGCATGCTCGTGGCGTACGGACAGTCCTCGGGTGCCGTGCCGCCCTTCGACATCATCAATCTCAGCACCCGAGGTTCCCTCTACGTAACGCGGCCGACGCTCGGCACGTTCCTGGCCGACCGCGATCGGTTCGTCGCGATGGCCAAAGACCTGTTCCAGGTGGTCGCCGGCGGAGCCGTGAAGATCGACGTGCAGCGCCGCTATCCGCTGGCGGACGCCGCGCGGGCCCACGCCGACCTCGAGGGCCGGCAGACCAGCGGCTCCTCCATCCTGGTCACCGCCCCCGCGACCTGACGATCCGCGCGGGCCGGCCCCGCAGGGCTGCGGCTCCCTTGAATCGCCGCGGGCGTTTCGCTAGAACGAGCGGCCTTCATGATATCCCGTTACACCCGATCGGAGCTGGCCGCGCTGTGGTCGGACGGTCACCGTTACGACATCTGGTTGCGCATCGAGCTCAGCGCCTGCGAGGCGATGGAAGCCGCCGGCAACGTGCCTCAGGGAACCGCGGAGGCGGTGCGCTCCCGCGCCGAGGGCCGCCTGTCGCCGGCGCGCATCCTGGAGCACGAGGAGCGCACGCGCCACGACGTCATCGCCTTCCTGACCCACGTCGAGGAGCTGGCCGGTGAGCCCGCGCGCTGGCTGCACCTCGGCATGACGTCATCGGACGTGCTCGACGCCGCGTTCGCCATCCAGCTCTCCGAAGCCGCCGGGCAGATCCTGGCGGGGCTCGATCAGCTGCGCGGCGCCTGCCGCCGCCGCGCGCTCGAGCACCGGGCGACGCCGATGATCGGGCGCTCGCACGGCGTTCACGCCGAGCCGATCACGGCCGGGTTGGTCTTCGCCGGCTTCTACGCGGAGCTGGGCCGGGCGCGCGCGGCGCTGGTGCACGCGCGCGACGAGATCGCGGTCGGCAAGATCGCGGGCGCGGTCGGCACCTACGCCAACCTCGATCCGGCCATCGAGGCCAAGGCGCTGGCGGCGCTCGGCCTGGTCCCCGAGACGGTCCCGACCCAGATCGTCGCGCGCGATCGCCACGCAGGCTTCTTCCAGGCCCTCGCCCGGCTCGGCGCGGCGGTCGAGCGCATCGGCGTCACGGTCCGGCACTGGCAGCGGACGGAGGTCGGCGAGGCGATCGAGGCGTTCGGCAAGGGCCAGAAGGGCTCCTCCGCGATGCCCCACAAGAAGAACCCGATCCTCTCCGAGAACCTGTGCGGCCTGGCCCGCTTGCTGCGCTCGTACCAGCAGCCGGCGCTGGAGAACGTGGCGCTGTGGCACGAGCGCGACATCTCGCACTCGTCGGTGGAGCGCATGATCGGTCCCGACGCGACCGGGCTGGCCGACTTCCTGGTGCGGCGGGGGGCCACGCTGATCGACGGGCTGGTGGTGAACGCGGCCCGCATGCGCCAGAACCTGGAGCTGACGGGCGGTCTGTTCTTCAGCGAGGCTGTGCTGCTGGAGCTGGTGCGCAAGGGTCTCGCCCGCCAGACGGCCTACGAGATGGTGCAGCGCCACGCGCTGGCCGCGGCCGGCGGGGGAGGGGACTTCCGCGCGCTGCTCGCCGCCGACGCCGAGATCGGCGCGCGCCTGTCGAGCGCCGATCTCGCCCGTGCCTTCGATCTCGATCACCACCTGCGGCACGCCGGCGCGATCATCGATCGCGCGCTCGCGAGCTGACGACGAAACAACGGAGACCAACCAGGAGCAACTCATGGCGGCGATCGGCGTAGAGACCATCCGGGCCCAGCTCGGCAAGACCTTGGACGCAACCGACTTCGGCGTGCTCGGCGCGAAATACGAAGGCAAGGTGCGCGACTGCTATACCAAGGGCGACCGGCGGACCATCGTCGTCACCGACCGCCTGTCGGCGTTCGACGTGGTCCTCGGCACCATCCCGTTCAAGGGCCAGGTGCTGAACCAGATGGCGGCCCACTGGTTCGAGGCGACGCGCGATCTGGTTCCCAATCACGTGATCGAGGTGCCCGATCCGCAGGTGATGGTGGCGCGCGAGTGCCGGCTCCTGCCCGTCGAGTTCGTGATGCGGTCCTATCTGACCGGCGTCACCTCGACGTCGATCTGGTCGCACTACAAGGCCGGCGCCCGCCAGTTCTGCGGTCACGATCTGCCCGACGGCATGAAGAAGAACCAGCCGCTCGCGAAGGCCCTCTTGACCCCGTCGACCAAGGCCGAGAAGGGCGATCACGACAAGTCGGTCTCGCGCGCCGAGATCCTCGAGATGGGGCTCCTGGGCGCGGCCGAGTTCGACGAAGCGGCGGCGATGTGCGCGCGGCTCTTCGCGTTCGGACAGCAGGAGGCGGCCCGCCGTGGGTTGATCCTGGTCGACACGAAGTACGAGATCGGGCGGCGCCCCGACGGCAAGCTCTGCTTCATCGACGAGATTCACACGCCGGACTCTTCGCGCTACTGGTACGCCGACGACTATCAGGCGCGCTTCGACGCGGGTCAGGAGCCGCGCGGGCTCGACAAGGAGTACGTGCGCCGCACGCTGGCCGAGCAAGGCTACAAGGGCGAGGGCCCGCCGCCGCCGCTCACCGACGACGTCCGGGTCGAGGCGGCGCGCCGCTACATCGAGGTGTGCGAGCTGATCACCGGTCGCCCGTTCGCCGCGAACCTCGACGAGCCGGTCGCGCGCATCCGCCGCAACCTGGCGTTCTGACGCGCCAGCGCGGTGCGCTAGTAGCGCGGGCCCGCGCCGCCGTCGTCTTCGCCGTTCGGCGGCGGCGGCTCGGTGAGGTTCGTGCGCTCGGCCGGGTCGCCGGCTACGGATGACTCCTCGACGGGGCCTGCGCTGGCCGGGGGCGGGGTCGCGAGGCTGGACGAGGAGGCAACCACGTCGGGGACGCGAAATCCCGCGGTGCCCCGGCGGCGGCTGTTCTGCGGGTCCAG
>Ga0105238_10004686_pt1 | contig 13524 bp, 10 predicted proteins | sample KBSC34metaG_FD_81526 | JGI IMG/M metagenome (GOLD analysis project Ga0105238, IMG submission 81526) | Corn rhizosphere microbial communities from Kellogg Biological Station, Michigan, USA - KBS C3-4 metaG | ecosystem: Host-associated > Plants > Roots > Rhizosphere > Soil | place: Michigan, USA... | reverse complement strand
TATTATGCGTGCGCAGTTTCGCCAAAGCCACCCCGGCTGGGCATTGGACAAATTGTCCAATGTCGTTGTGCTGCCGACGGCAGTAGCCGTTGGTCCATATCGCATCGCAACCTGCCTGCTGCAGGGCCATCGAGGGCAGCGTTTTGATGAAACGATCCGGAGCCTTGCTTCTTTTCCCGGTGGCCGTGCTGCTGAGCGGCTGCGATCTGGTCGTGCTGGCGCCCGCGGGTGATGTCGCGGTGCAACAGCGCGACCTGCTCGTCGTTTCGACCCTGTTGATGCTGCTCATCATCGTGCCGGTCATGGTGCTGACCGTGCTGTTTGCATGGCGCTACCGGCAATCCAGCACCACGGCGACCTACACGCCCGACTGGGATCATTCGACCAAGCTGGAGCTGGTGATCTGGGCGGCGCCGCTCCTCATTATCATCTGCCTGGGCGCTTTGACCTGGCTCGGCACGCATCTGCTCGACCCTTACCGGCGCATCGACCGCATCGAACCCGGCCAGCCGGTCACGCAGGCCCACAGGCCATTCAGGGTCGAGGTGGTCGCGCTCGACTGGAAATGGCTCTTCATCTATCCGGATTACGGCATCGCCTCCGTCAACGAGCTGGCGGCGCCGGTCAACCAGCCGATCGACTTCCGCATCACCTCGTCGACGGTGATGAACTCCTTCTACATTCCCGCCCTCGCCGGGCAGATCTACGCCATGCCGGCTATGGAGACGAAGCTGCACGCCGTCATCAACCGTCCAGGCACCTATACCGGCTTCTCGGCCAATTACAGCGGCGCCGGCTTCTCCGGCATGCACTTTGCTTTCCACGGCCTCTCCGACCAGGCCTTCGGGGAGTGGGTGGCGCAGACCAAAGGCTCGCAGGCCACGCTCAGCCGCGACAGCTATCTCGAGCTCGAACGTCCGAGCGAGAACGAGCCGGTCCGACACTACGCCTCCGTCGATCCCGATCTCTATGGCGCCATCCTCAATTTGTGCGTCGAGCGCGGTAAGATGTGCATGAACGAGATGATGTCGATCGACGCCAGGGGCGGCCTCGGCCTGGCCGGCGTCCGCAACACTCTGCCGCTGCAATATGACAAGCTTGCGCGGCGCGGCGCGGTATTCGGCAACGATCCGTCCTATGTCGCAAGCATCTGCACGGCGGAAGAAGCAGCGGCCGCCTCGCGCGCGGCCAGCGATGCCGACGCGAAGTATTGGCCGGTGCGCGATCTTTCCCCGCTGCGCGGGGCGGGGCTGCTCAGTCCCGGGGCAGGCAGCCGCCGCGCCGACGCCGAGACGCCGTCGCTCGGCCTGCTGCGCTTCGAATTGTGAGGATAGCGGATGCCTGAGACGCTGACCAAGTTCATCTTCGGCCGCCTCACCCTGGAGTCGCTGCCGCTGCATGAGCCGATCGTCGTCGGCACCTTCATCGTGGTGGCGCTCGGTGGCCTCGCGGTTCTCGGCGCCATCACCTATTTCAAGCTCTGGGGCTATCTGTGGCGCGAGTGGTTCACCAGCGTCGACCACAAGAAGATCGGCGTCATGTACATGGTGCTCGGCCTCGTCATGCTGCTGCGCGGCTTTTCCGACGCCATCATGATGCGCCTGCAGCAGGCCATCGCCTTCAATGGTTCCGAAGGCTATCTCAACGCCCATCACTACGACCAGATCTTCACCGCTCATGGCGTGATCATGATCTTCTTCGTGGCGATGCCCTTCGTCACCGGCCTGATGAACTTCGTCGTGCCGCTGCAGATCGGCGCGCGCGACGTCTCCTTCCCGTTCCTCAACAATTTCAGCTTCTGGATGACGGTCGGCGGCGCCATCCTTGTCATGGCCTCGCTGTTCGTGGGTGAATTCGCCCGCACCGGCTGGCTGGCCTATCCGCCGCTCTCGGGCATCAACTACAGTCCCGACGTCGGCGTCGATTATTACATCTGGGCGCTGCAGGTTGCCGGCGTCGGCACGACGCTATCCGGCATCAATCTGATCTGCACCATCATCAAGATGCGCGCCCCCGGCATGACGATGATGCGCATGCCCGTCTTCACCTGGACCTCGCTCTGCACCAACGTGCTGATCGTGGCCTCCTTCCCGGTGCTGACAGCGGTGCTGACGCTGCTCGCGCTCGACCGCTATGTCGGCACCAACTTCTTCACCAACGACTTCGGCGGCAACCCGATGATGTATGTGAACCTCATCTGGATATGGGGCCACCCGGAGGTCTACATCCTCATCCTGCCGCTGTTCGGCGTCTTCTCCGAGGTCACCTCGACCTTCTCCGGCAAGCGTCTGTTCGGCTACACCTCGATGGTCTACGCCACGGTGGTCATCACCATCCTGTCCTATCTGGTCTGGCTGCACCACTTCTTCACCATGGGCTCCGGCGCCAGCGTCAATTCCTTCTTCGGCATCACCACGATGATCATCTCGATCCCGACCGGGGCGAAGATGTTCAACTGGCTTTTCACCATGTATCGCGGCCGCATCCGCTTCGAATTGCCGATGATGTGGACGCTGGCCTTCATGCTCACCTTCGTCGTCGGCGGCATGACTGGCGTGCTGCTTGCCGTGCCGCCGGCCGACTTCGTGCTGCACAACAGCCTGTTCCTGATCGCGCATTTCCACAACGTCATCATCGGCGGCGTGCTCTTCGGCCTGTTCGCCGGCATTGCCTACTGGTGGCCGAAAGCCTTCGGCTTCAAGCTCGACCCGTTCTGGGGCAAGGTCTCGTTCTGGTGCTGGGTGGTCGGCTTCTGGTTCGCCTTCATGCCGCTCTACATTCTCGGCCTGATGGGCGTGACGCGCCGCATGCGCGTCTTCGACGACCCCTCGCTGCAGATCTGGTTCGTCATCGCCGCCTTCGGCGCGGTGCTGATCGCCTGCGGCATCGCCGCCTTCCTGGTGCAGATATTCGTTTCCATCCGCAAGCGCGCGGAATTGGTCGACGTCACCGGCGATCCGTGGGATGCCCGCACCCTCGAATGGTCGACCTCCTCGCCGCCGCCGGCCTATAACTTCGCCTTCACGCCGGTCATCCGCGACAACGACGCCTGGTGGGACATGAAGAAGGCCGGCTACAAGCGCCCGCTCTCCGGCTTCAAGCCGATCCACATGCCGAAAAACACCGGCACCGGCGTCATCCTGGCGGTGTTCAGCGTAGCGCTCGGCTTCGGGCTGATCTGGTACATGTGGTGGCTGGCGGCGCTGAGCTTCGTCTGCCTGATCGCCACCGCGATCGGCCATACCTTCAACTACCACCGCGATTTCGACATCCCGGCTGCCGAGGTCGCGCAAACGGAAGAGGCGAGGACGACGCTTCTCGCCGCGCAGGGCTAGGGCTTGAGCATGGCATCGACGGAAATCACGGCCGACGCCGGACCGGTCTTTCACCTGGAAGAGGAGCATGCGCACGCCGAAGGCGGCAGCACCATGCTCGGCTTCTGGCTCTATCTGATGAGCGACTGCCTGATCTTCGCCATGCTGTTCGCGGCCTTTGGCGTGCTCGGCGGCAATTACGCGGCGGGTCCGGCGCCGAAGGACCTGTTCGACCTCGGCCTGGTGGCGGTCAACACCAGCCTGCTTCTGCTCTCCTCGATCACCTATGGCTTTGCCATGCTGACCATGGACAAGGGCCGCGTCGGCGCCACGCAAGGCTGGCTTGCCGTGACCATGCTGTTCGGCCTGGGGTTCCTGTCCATCGAGCTCTACGAATTCGCGCATATGATCCATGAGGGCGCGACGCCGCAGCGCAGCGCCTTCCTGTCGTCCTTCTTCACGCTGGTCGGCACGCACGGCCTGCACGTCACCTTCGGCATCGTCTGGATGGTGACGCTGATGGTGCAGGTCGCGAGATACGGCCTCATCGAGGCCAACCGCCGCCGGCTGATGTGCCTCTCGATGTTCTGGCACTTCCTCGACGTCGTCTGGATCGGCGTCTTCACCTTCGTCTATCTGATGGGGATGCTGCGATGAGCGCTCATGATCACGCCGCGCACGACCACGCGCATGGCGGCGCCGCGCACGGGTCGTTGAAGGGCTATCTGATCGGCTTCTTCCTGTCGGTGATCCTGACCGCCATCCCGTTCTGGATGGTCATGAGCGGCGTCATCGACAACAAGCAGGCCACAGCCGTCATCATCATGGCCTTCGCGGCGGTGCAGATCGTCGTGCACATGGTCTTCTTCCTGCACATGAACCCCGCCTCGGAGGGCGGATGGTCGATGCTGGCACTCATCTTCACGGTGATCCTCGTCGTCATCGTGCTGAGCGGCTCGCTCTGGGTGATGTACCACCTCAACGCCAACATGATGCCCGGCCTTCACGAGATGCGGCAGATGCCATGAGCCCTGTGATAAGCGCGGGGCGGACCAACGCCGATGTGATCGGTCGGGACGGTATTCGCGCCGAGCCGTCAAAGGCTTCCACGTCGCGACTGTTCGTTGTCCTGCTCGGGCTTCTCGGCGTTCTGGTATTTCTCGGCCTGGGCATTTGGCAGTTGGAAAGGCGGGTGTGGAAGCTCGACCTGATCGCCCGCGTCGCCCAGCGTATCCATGCTCCTGTCGTCGATGCTCCGGGCCCTCAGAGCTGGAGCGGCTTGAGCGCGCCGGACTACGAATATCGCCATGTGCGGTTGAGCGGGCGCCTTCAGGGCGGCGCCAACACGCTGGTGCAGGCGGTGACCGAGCTTGGCGGCGGCTATTGGGTGCTGACGCCGATGCGCAGCGACAGCGGTTTCACGGTTCTCGTCAACCGCGGCTTCGTCCCGCAGGAGCGCAAGGCGGAATTCGAGCAGGAGAGCGGCGTTATCACCGCCCCGTCGACGGTTAACGGCTTGCTGAGGATCAGCGAGCCCGGCGGTGGGTTCCTGCGCAGCAACGATCCGGAGGCCAATCGCTGGTATTCGCGAGACGTCGACGCCATCGCCAAGGCGCGCGGCCTGACGGATGTCGCTCCCTATTTCGTCGATGCCGAGGCGTCTGCCGCGGCTGGCTGGCCGCGCGGCGGGCTCACCGTCGTCACCTTCCGCAACAGCCATCTTGTCTATGCTTTGACCTGGTTTGCCCTGGCAGCGATGCTGGCAATCGCGCTTGCCAGGCCATTCTTCGCCGGCCGCCAGAAGCGGAACGCGGCAAGATGAACATCTCGATCTCGCGGCTTCATCACGGCGGGTCGTTCCTGGCGGCTCCCCTTGCCGGCCAGGGCACCGCTTCGAATTCCGACGTGACGAACAGGAAGAACCTGCTCCTGCTCATCCAGCTGCGCTGGCTCGCGGTGGCGGGGCAGGTGCTGACCATCCTGGTGACGCAATACTGGTTCGCCATCCCGCTGCCGCTCACCGAGATGGCCGGCGTGGTGCTTTCCCTCGTCGGTTTGAACATCTTCAGCCTGCTGGCCTTGCGTGGCAATCGCCGCATCTCCAACGCGCAGCTCTTCGTCGCGCTGATCTTCGACATGGCGGCGCTGACCACGCAGCTTTACCTGAGCGGCGGCGCCTCGAACCCGTTCGTGTCGCTCTATCTGCTGCAGATCACGCTCGGCGCCGCGCTGCTGGCGCCATGGTCCACCTGGGTCCTGGTCCTGGCCGCCTCGGCCTGCTTCGTCTTCCTCATCTTCGTTTTCCAGCCAATCGCCATCCCTGATCACGGCGGCAGCGACCTTCTCGCCTTGCATCTGCGCGGCATGTTCATCTGCTTCGTGCTGGCGGCGGGCCTGATCGTGATCTTCATGACGCGCATCAACCGCAACCTGCGCGAACGCGATGCCTATCTCGCCGACCTGCGTCAGCGTTCGGCCGAGGAGGACCATATCGTGCGCATGGGCCTGCTGGCCTCTGGTGCCGCGCATGAGCTGGGCACGCCGCTTGCCACCATCTCGGTCATCCTGTCCGACTGGCGCCAGATGCGCGGCGTCAAGCGCAACCGCGAGCTTTCCGAGGACGTGGCCGAAATGCAGGCGCAGATCGAGCGCTGCAAAAGCATCGTGACAGGCATCCTCATGTCGTCAGGGCAGGCGCGGGGCGAGGGCACGATCCGGACCACGATCCGCCAGTTCCTCGACGATCTCGTCCAGGAGTGGCGTGTCAGCCGCCAGCCTTTCATGCTGGACTACAGCAACGGCTTCGACCCGGACAAGCAGATCGTGTCCGACGCGGCGCTGAAGCAGGTGATCTTCAATGTGCTCGACAACGCGCAGGAAGCATCGCACGATTGGGTCGGCATCACTGCCGAGCGGCAGGATGAGAAGCTGGTATTCTCCGTCAAGGATCGCGGACCGGGTTTCGACAAGGATATTCTGGCCGCGCTCGGCCAGCCCTATATGTCGAGCAAGGGGCGGCCAGGCGGCGGCCTGGGCCTCTTCCTGGTGTTCAATGTGGTGCGCAAACTCGGCGGCGACATTTCGGCGCGCAACATGGCCGAGGGCGCTTGCGTTACCCTTTCGCTGCCGCTGGCGGCGCTGACCGATGGAGGCGATCGTGAAGCCTGATCGATCCTTGTTCGTCGTCGAGGACGACGCGACTTTCGCGCGGACGCTCAAACGCTCCTTTGAAAAGCGCGACTACGATGTCGTGGTCTCTCACGACCGCGAGGCGCTGCTTGTCGCGTTGGAAAAGGCCGTTCCGGCCTACGCCGTCGTCGATCTCAAGCTCGGAGCGGGATCGGGTCTCGAATGCGTCAAGCTCTTGAGCGCCTGCAACCCGTCGATGCGGATCGTCGTGCTGACCGGATTTGCCAGCATCGCCACGGCGGTCGAGGCGATCAAGCTCGGCGCGTGCCACTATCTGGCCAAGCCCGCCAACACCGACGACATCGAAGCCGCCTTCGGTCGCGCCGAGGGCGACGTTTCGGTGCCGCTGACCAGCCGCCCTACCTCGATCAAGAACCTCGAATGGGAGCGTATCCACGAAACGCTGGTCGAGACCGGCTTCAACATCTCCGAAACCGCGCGCCGGCTCGGCCTGCACCGGCGCACGCTCGCCCGCAAGCTCGAGAAGCGCGTCGTGCAATAGGCGGGCGCGCCAGGGCAACTACTGAGCGGCCACGCCCATCACCGAGGCGCATTCGCCCGCCTTGCGCGGTCAGGCGCCAGCCGCGCCACCATCGACCCGGGCGTCGAAGCTTTCAACGGCAGGCGCTTCCCGGAGGCTGATCAGTTCAGCCACGTCGACGATCTTCAGCTTACCTGCAACGCCAAGCGCATCGGTGGCGGCGGTGTACATGACCTTGTCCTTGGGACAGGCGACGACGAAGATCCCGACGTCCAGGCCGAGCGCCTCGCGGATGCGATTTTCGCTGGGGCGTTCCTTGACGCCGTCGTCGCCCTGCCAGATGCGGCCGCCGCCGGCGCCGCAGCAAAAGGAATTCTCGCGGCAGCGTGGCATATCGTGAAGGACATAACCCGCCGCCCTGATGAGATCGCGGGGCGCGTCGAAACCGCCATTGTAGCGGCCGAGATAGCAGGGATCGTGATAGGTCACCAGGTCGCCGCCCGCCTGGGCGATGTCTAGCCTGCCCGCCGTGACCAGTTCGGCAAGCAGCGCCGTGTAGTGAAGCACCTCGAACTCTCCGCCGAAATGACGGTAGTCGTTTTTCAGCGCGTTCAGGCTGTGCGGATCCGTGGTGACGATGCGGTTGAAGCTGCATGCGCGGATCGCGTCGATGTTGGATTGGGCGAGCGTCTCGAACAGGCCCTCCTCGCCGACGCGCCGGACATCGTTGCCGCTGTTGCGCTCGGCGTCGAAGAGAATGCCGAAATCGACGCCGGCGGCCGCAAAGAGTTCTGCGACCTTGCGGGTCACGTCCTGGACGCGCGGGTCGTAGGATGCGTAGTCGCCGACGAACCACAACACATCGACCGGTTCGCTGCGCGCGTCCTTGACCGGGAAGCCGAGGTCCTTCGTCCAGCGCGCCCGCATCTTGGACGGCTTGCCCATCGAGTTCCCTAGGCGCGTGAGATTCGTCAGCGCGTCCTGCAACATGGGACTGACATGGCCTTCATCGACAAGATGGCGCCGCATGTCGATGATCTTTGGCAGGTGCTCGATCTCGACCGGACAGGCCTCCATGCAGGCGCGGCAGGTCGTGCAGGCCCACAGCGTCTCTTCGGCGATGACGCCGCCGACCAGAGTGTCCGACGAACCGTTCGCCAGGGCGTCCCGCATGTCGGTAATCAGCATCTTGGGGCTGAGAGGCAGGCCAGAGGCGTAGGCGGGGCAGACAGCCTGGCAGCGTCCGCATTCGGTGCAGGACAAGAGGTCGAGCTGCTGCTTCCAGTCGAACTGGGCGAGCGAAGCCACGCCCGGATTCTCGCGTTCGGAAGGCACGGCGGGCGCGGTTCCAACAGGCTCGAGATTGCGAAAATAGATGTTCGGCGCGGCGAGGAACATGTGCCGATGTTTCGAGCCCGGAATGTACACCAGGAAGGCGAGGATGGCGCCGATATGGATCCAATAGGCGATTTGCTCCGTCGGGTAGACCGGAACGTTCAGGCTCCGGAGCAGATCGGCCACCAGCGACGCGACCGGCCGCCATGACCCGTCGGCGCCGCCGACGATCCGCGCCCCGGCCTCGATCAGCAAGGATGAGACGATGAGCAGGATGAGCACATAGATGATCGCTGCATCCGATCCGCTCGATCCCCTGAACCGCGCCGGCTTCAGGACGTAGCGCTGATAGACGGCAAGGCCGAGGCCCACCAGCATCAGCACCGCGAACACGTCCTGCAGCAGGGCAATCCAGGTATCGCCGCCGACCGGCGCCAGCGAAAAGCCGGGGAACAGGCGTGAGCCGAAAGCCTCGATCGTGACCGTAAAAAGGACGAAGAACGAAACGAATATTAGCGCGTGCAATATCCCGGACAGCGGCTTGCGCAGCATCTTGCGATGCAGGCCGACCGCGATAGCGACGCCTTCCAGGCGGCGCCACGGTTGGTCGAAGCGGCTTGCGCCCGGCGCCTGCGCCAGCACGGCGATGTAGCGGCGGGCACGCCAAAGCGTCAGCGCGACGGCCGCCAGCGTGACGATCCACAGAATTGGTGTTTCGCTCATGTCAGCGGCCGGACGCCGCCTGGAGCCGCTCGCTCAGATTGGCAACGAGATCGAACAGGTCGCAGGTCGCTCCGAAATGCGCGACATTGAAGATCGGCGCCTTGGGGTCGGTGTTCACCGCAATGATGAGATCCGACTTCGACATGCCTTCGAGGTGTTCCGGAGCGCCGGAAACGCCAAGCGCGAGGTAGAGCTTCGGCTTGACCTTCTGGCCGGATTTGCCGACCTGCCGCACCTTAGGCAGCCAACCGCTGTCCACCACCGGGCGGCTGCCTGCGATCTCCGCGCCAAGGATATCCGCGAGCCCGCGCGCAATGTCGATGCTGGCTTCGTCGCCGATGCCGCGGCCAACGCAGACGATCCGATCTGCCGTCGTGAGGTCGACGCTGTCATAGTTGGGAACGTCGACGCCCACGAGACGGACCTTGCCTTCGGCCACGATGGCCGTGGCGTCGCAATGTTGCACCTTGGATACATCGACCGCGCGCCGTTCCACCTCGGCGAAGGCACCGGGATTGACCATCAAAACGGCCGGCAGGGGCACGCTGCATTCGGCGAGGATCTTGCCGCCGTAAACCTGCGCGACGACGGTCAGCCGATCGCCGTCGCGGCGAATCTCGTTGACATAGGATACCAGCGGCCAACCGGTGCGCGCCGCGAGATCCCCGGCGACGTCGAGCCCGTTGGCCGAGTAGGGCACCAGCACCAGGCCAGGTTCTTCGGCCGCAACGGTATCCGCCAGCAGCCGGGCATAGGATTCTGCTGCTATCAGCTGAGAACCACCGGCACTCGCCGCGACGAGCCTGTCCGCTGCACCGAGGTTTGCGACAGCGGGCTCCAGCTCCTGGCCGGCGAAGAAAGCGACAACCTCGTCGCCAGCCGCGCCCGCCATGCGCGCCGCCGTGATCATTTCCAGCGAAAATGGCTCGAGCTTGCCGAATGAGCCTTCCGTGCAGGCGACAATCCGCATCGCTTAAACTCCCGCAAAGCCTTTGGCCGCCAGGATGCTGGCCAGCCTGTCGGCGACATCTTCGGGATTGTCTCCCAGATTTTCACCGGTGCCGCGCTGGCCAGGCAATCTCAGCGCGACGATCTCGGCCGATTTTTCGAAGCCGGCAGGCTCGGACGGAGCCTTGCCTATGACTGTCTTCGACGCCTCTCGCAGCTTGCTGCCTGAAACATAGCGCGGTGCCTTGGACGCGGTCTGCACGCCGATCACCGCCGGCAGCGCAATCTCATATGTCGCGGCGATGCCGCCGCCGCGTTCCTGCGTCACGCGAAGGGCGGAAGCTTCGATGCCGACCCGGCTGGACCCGGAGACATGCGGCCAGCCGAGCAGGGTGCCGGCATAGGGCACGAGCTGACCGAAGAGATCCTCGGTCGACTGGACGCCGCACAGGATGAGGTCCGGAGCCTTCGAGCGGGCAAGCGCGACGATGGAACCGGCGATTGCGCGCGAATCGATCATGCCATCTTCTTCGGCTTCGAGCATGACCGCTTCGTCCGCGCCGCGGGCGACCGCCATCTGCAGCACACGGTTGCTTCCCTCGCCGATGGCGACGGCGATGACCGTCGCGCCGGTGGCTTCCTTCAGCAGGATCGCCTCTTCCAGCCCATGATCGTCAAAATCGTTGAGCTGGAAATCCAGCCACTCGCGGTCGATGCCGCGACCGTCGCTCGTCAGTTCGAGCTCGCCCGCGGAATCGGGAATCATTCGCAGCACAACGAGAATTTTCAAGGGTCGATCCTCCGCAGGCCCGCCTCAAGGGTCTGGCACGTACGACCTATTAGATCGCAATCTCAGCCGCGCCCAATCGAGAAAAGCGTAATAGCAGCTATTACAACTCAGGAGATTGACCTTCGCGGCGATGCGCCTGCTAATTCGACGTGTTGGGAGGCTTGGGCAACCGGTTGTCGCCGGGCGCCTCGTATTCAGCGATATAAATTGCGAAATAGACTATAGATTATCACATTTTTACTTGTAGTGGGAAATATCGGCATCCGGAGAGGTGCCAAGAGGAGGAGAGTATGACTATTAAGAGCATCTTGGACCACAAAATATCTCGTGCGAGCTTCATCCGCAAAGCGCCCGTCGCCTTGGCGGCCGCCGGCGCTGTGTCGACCATGGGGCTTGCAGCGACTGCCCCCGCTGTGGCGGAGGAAACCAAGCCCGGCTACTACGGCGTGCCGCGGACCTGGATCTGGAATCCGAACGCCAACTCGATGGTCGACACCTCGAAGTGGAAGAAGCAAGGACCCTACACGATCGGCTTCTCCAATGCCTCGATATCGAATGCCTGGCGCGTCGCGTTCCAGCACGGCGTGTTCTGGGCCGCCGGCCAGCATCGCGACGAGATCGCGCATCTCCTGGCAACCGATGCCAATGACGATCCTTCCAAGCAGATCGCCGACATCCAGGACCTGATAAGCCAGGGCGTCGACGTATTGCTGATCGCCGCTGCCACGGAGGACGCGCTGGACTCCGTCGTCGGGCGCGCCATGGAGCAGGGCATTCCCGTCATCATGGTCGACCGCAAGGTGAAGACGGCGAGCAACTACATCACCTACATCACGGCCTCGGACTGGGCGCTTGGCCGTCTGGAAGCCCTGTGGCTGTGCGAGACGCTCGGCGGAAAAGGCAACATCGTCATGTTGCCCGGCATCGCCGGCTCGAGCGTCGCTGAAATTCGCATCAAGGCGAATGAAGAGGTCTTCGGCAAGTTCCCCGGCATCAAGGTGCTGGAGAAGCAGTACTGCGACTGGAATCCCGCGACCGGCAAGTCGGTGATGGCGGCGCTGATCCAGAAGCACGGCAAGGAGATCAACGGCGTGCTGGCCGACAGCGCGCTGCAGGGCTCCGGCGCCATCCAGGCCTTCCTCGCGGCCGGCTATAAGGACGGCGAAATTCCGCCAATGACGGGCGGCGACATCGCCTTGATGTACCAGCTGGCCTCCCAGCACAACATCAAGATGGTGGGCATCGACTATCCGACTTCGATGGGCATCACCGGCATCGAGACCGTCCTGGACGTCATGAAGGGCATCCCGGTTCCTGAAAAGGTCGAGGTCAGCTTCAACGTGGTGACCTCGCCCGGCGCCGACACGGTGTCGGTCAAGGGCGACCGGCACCTTCTCGACCATGTCAGCATGAGCGACCCGGGCGACCTGTCGCCGAGCAACGGCTTGCCTGCCGGATATAATCCGAGCACGTTCAAGCCGGATTATCCGAAGTAAGCCTCCCAGCCTGACAGGGTGTGCGTTCCTTTGGACGCACACCCTGGCGTAACCGGAATTTCGAGCATCGGATATGGTCACTCCCGTCATCGAGCTCAGTCGCATCGAGAAGGAGTATCCGGGCGTAAAACCCCTGGACAGGGTGGATTTCGCCGTTCGTCCTGGCGAAATCCATGCCCTTCTCGGCGAAAACGGGGCGGGAAAATCCACTCTCATCCGCGTCATGGGCGGCGCCATCAGGCCGAATGGCGGCAGCATGGCCTATCTGGGCAAGCCGGTTTCCTGGCAGTCGCCCAAGCAGGCGCGCCGAGCGGGCATCCATGTCATCCACCAGGAACTCGCCTTGTTTCCGGAGCTTTCGGTCGCCGAGAATATCCTGGTCGATGCGCAGCCGCGCAACGGCCTGGGGCTGATCTCCGGCCGCGCTCGCCATGCGCGGGCAGCCGAGATACTGTCGCAGCTCGGCGTGAAGATTTCGACCCATGCCAAGATCGACGAATTGCCTCTGGCTGACCAGCAAATGGTCGAGATCGCCAAGGCCTTGGTCGGCGAGGTGAGGCTGCTCGTGCTCGACGAGCCGACGGCCGTGATCTCCGGCCACGAGGTCGATCTCTTGTTCGACAACATGCGGCGTCTGAGGAGCGAGGGCGTCGGCATCGTCTACGTCTCGCACCGGCTGGAAGAGATCTTCGAGATCGCTGACCGCGTGACGATCCTGAAGGATGGACAAGTGGCAGGCACCGGTCCGGTCGGCGATCTGACCCGCGACGAGATGATCACCAAGATGGTCGGCCGCCGTCTCGAGCAGATCTATCCGGCACGCCGCAAGGCGACGGCCAGTGGACCAGAGATTCTGAAGGTTAGCAATCTTCGAGCCGGCCACCGCGTGCGCGATGTCAGCATCTCGGTCAGGCCGGGTGAGGTCGTCGGCATCGCGGGCATGGTCGGCTCGGGCCGCACCGAAGTAGCAGAGGTGATCTTCGGCGCGCGCGACCTCGACGGCGGCACGATCGAATTCGAGGGCAAGCGTCTCGATCGGCGCATGCCGCGCGAGGCGATCCGCAACGGCCTCGGCTTTCTGACCGAGAACCGTAAGGACGAGGGGCTTTTCCTCGGCCTGCCGATCTCGGCAAATGTCATGGCGCCCGATCTGGCAGGCGTCACCAGACGAGGGCTGATCGACCGGCGCGGCGAACGCGAAATCGCGCTGGAGCAAATACGCAACTTCGCCGTGGCGGCGCCTTCGCC
>Ga0105238_10004685_pt1 | contig 13527 bp, 7 predicted proteins | sample KBSC34metaG_FD_81526 | JGI IMG/M metagenome (GOLD analysis project Ga0105238, IMG submission 81526) | Corn rhizosphere microbial communities from Kellogg Biological Station, Michigan, USA - KBS C3-4 metaG | ecosystem: Host-associated > Plants > Roots > Rhizosphere > Soil | place: Michigan, USA... | reverse complement strand
TGGAATGGTAAGTTTCTCGCCGTCGGCAGTGGAGGATGGGGAGGCTCAATTGCTTACGGTGAGATGGCCACTGCATTGCGTCGTGGATATGCGACAAGCGCCACCGACGACGGGAACAGTGGCAGCGGCGCCCGCTTCATCATGGGACACCCGGATAAATTCATCGATTTCGCCTATCGAGCAGAACATGAGATGACAATCGAGGCCAAGGCGCTGATCAAGGCGTTTTACGGACGGGATCCGAATTACTCCTATTGGAATGGCTGCTCGGGCGGTGGCCGCGAGGGACTATTGCAGGCCGCTCGGTATCCGGACGAATTTGATGGCATTATTGCGGGCGATCCCGCCAACGTCCGTCGAAATGCGTGGGCTCTTTGGCTCGCCAACCGAGCTTTCAAAAATGCGGCGGAAAGTATTCCATCAAGCAAATATTCGATGATCCATACTGCTGTGCTCGATGCGTGTGATGTGAACGATGGGGTGAAAGACGGATTGATTGACAACCCCGAAAGCTGCCAGATTGATTTCAAAAGTCTCAAGTGTTCGGGCGGGGAGCGAGCCGATTGTTTGACTGCGCGACAAGTTCAAACCGCGGAGACGATAATCAGCCCAGCTACCGATGCTGGCGGAACTGTCTTTTTCCCGCGTCTGGAACCCGGTACGGAGCTGCGGTGGGGACGTCTGGCTGGCGGACCGGCGCCAGCCGATCTTTTTCTCGATGAGTTCCGTTACATCGTTTATCAAAAACCTGAATGGGACTGGCGTACCTTCGATCTCGCTCGTGATGCTGCAAAAGCCGAGGCGGTTGACAAAGACATTGACGGGCTGAACCCTAACCTTAGCGCCTTTGCCAAGCACAACGGCAAGCTGCTTCTTTACCACGGTTGGGCTGATCAGCAGGTAGCACCCCTCTCAACGGTTCAGTTCTACAAGTCAGTGCTCGACGCGACTGCGGAACGCCCGCATTCGGATGAATGGATTCGGCTATTCATGGTTCCTGGTATGGCACATTGCTCAGGCGGTGAAGGTCCGGACACCTTCGATAAGATCCGTGCCATCGAGCAATGGGTAGAGAAGGGAAAGGCCCCCACCCAGATCATTGCCTCGCATCGCAAGGCGGACAAAATTGATCGCACCCGTCCTCTGTGCCCGTATCCAGAAGTAGCTCGCTACAAAGGAACAGGCAGCATCGACGAAGCGGACAATTTTTCGTGCGCGTCAGCTGGCGGCATCCGCTCCAAGGTCGGTCACAACTGACTGGGCACACTCCAGATTCTTTGCCATTACGCCCTAGAATAGCGTCCAAATTAGACAAAACTTCTAGATAAGCGTCGCGCTCTTAGGGTTTTAGCTCGTTCGCCTCGCATTCGAGCAAACGTGAAATGGCGATCAGGTCGATCAGTTCCCAGTGTGTCGGCAGGCGTGGTGCAATCCACATCGCTCAGTTTGGTGGATGATCGATAAGTGATACGTAATACTCAAGTACCCGAGTGTAATGGGGGATCCGTGGCTGTTATCCACCATTAACGTTCCGGGGGAGAAGTGTGCAATGCCAGCATTGAAGGTGTAGTGATCGCGGAAGACATAACGTGCAGATGCGTCGAATTCGCGTCCGATGCTATCCGACGCAAATCCCACCGTAGGTGGTTTTACGAATACTCCTCCGCTTCCGGTGTAGACGCTGTCGTGCAGGTTTGCGACTTGAAGGAATTCTTGTTGGAGTGAGACCGTCAGCTTTTTTCGCGGTGAGATATCAAAATTGAGCCGCTGCTGCTGGATGTTCTGCCAACCCAGCAGATCGGGGAGTCCCAAGACGTTATGGGAGCTTGGATACAGCTGGTCGAATGTGCTGATTCGGTTGAGATTCCTGTGCGGATTACCCGTCGCGTAGTCGTACTCGAGCTGTATCCGCGGGTTCCCCCGAATTTGTGCCCCGTAACCCAATTTGCCATAGCCCGCGCCCGCGTGGATGGAATTAGAGGAATAGGTGCCGCGCTGCAGGGCCCCTTCCGCTACATACTCAAAGCCCAAGGGAAGGCGTTCCAGTACGCGCATTCCCAACGTGAATTCTGCTTCGTTACCCGGGGTGCCCTGCTGGCTTTTGATACCCGGCAGGGCCTTCACCAGCAGATAGGGTTCGAGAGTTGTTTTGGGCAGAAGAGTCGCGATAGTGGCGTAGATGCCATGGAAGTTGAGGCCTCGAGAGTGATTGTCAAACGATGTTGGCGCAACTTTAACAACAGATGCACTGAATATATCTAGTCGGTTTGTAATTCCGAAACGACCTGAAATGCCGTCGAACGTGCGGCTGGTATTGGACCAATCAGAGATCCCTACAAGGCGCTCTCCGCCAAATGTGAGTTCCTGCCTGCCGGCCTTGATTGACGTCTTTTCCGCGCCAACCCGGAGAAATCCCTGACGGAGGTCGAAAGAGTCCCTCATATTTGAGGCGGTGTATTTCAGCGGAAGTCCGAGCGCGTGTAGGTCCATGAATTGGGCGTATCCTACGGCCCAAGAGGTGGGCTTAATCTGAATGCCTCCCGTGACACGAGAGAGTTCGTACACGTGGTCGTTGCCGAAAGTGAGTCCAATGGCTGTTTGCCTCTCAGTGCGGCCCCTCACAAGAAGGTCGAGTGATAACCACGTGGGGATGGCAGGACCACCATAGGTGGCGGTCTGTGCATGAGGCTGAGGATAGCTGCTCTCTGCATAGGAAATGACAGAGAGGAATAAAGACACAAACATCGGTAGGATATACATCCGATGAGAACGAACGGGACGCGCAGTGGCCGAAGAATTTCTGAGTTCGTGTATCGGCTTGGAGTGCCGCATCGCCATTGGGACTAAACCCCTATCAATTGTGTGCTTAATATTTCAGCGTGCCTAATGTGCCGATACGCAATTGCGTACCATGAATGCCCGCATTCGCGATGACCAGGACACACCCACTCCCCCGCGTTGACAACTTGCAACCTCATGAGCATCGCAAAGATTCGCCGCGGCCGTATCCAGATGCAAGTGCGGAAAGCCGTGGGCCAGACAGGCTTCACGAATTCGATGTTGGAGCCACCCGAGTTGTTAATCCCCTTCGAGGACGATGAAGGGCCTTCGAAAAGATCGTTTTTCCAGCAATTCTGTGGGGACTTCAATGGACCTCATGAGTGGCTGCCTGGTGCCTAGTCAAAGGCCGCTCCGTCAACTAAATGCCTCAAAGGAGCGTCGAGTTTGTGGCCATGACTGAAGGATGGATACCAACGATTAGGCTTTCGTCGTCTTCCAGTCTTCTTTACAACTTTGTTTCGATGAGTTTTCTACCCGGGTCGGCGTTTTGAGCTGCCGCGACGCGTCAGCCCTCCACGGGCTGCACTCTGGACCTAAATTCGTTGCCTTTAGCGGTCTTCATCTGCGAGCACGAGTACTCGCCGGCCTGCAGATCTCCCTCCAAGAAACTGGATTTATGAAAAGAGTTCGTATGTGAAACTTCTCTCTTGACTATTGCGGAAGTCGCAGATTACATTTCGGCGCTATACATCGAAAGGTTGATGTTGCGGTCGGCAATCGGGCGGAGTTGAAAGTCCTTGGTGGCAAATTCCGTGCTACGTAGGCGGCCGGATAAGTTGAGTTTAGTGCGTGTGCGCATCATTTTAGGAGGCTCTGTGTACAAGATAGCGTTTCGGTTCTTCGTGTTGGCGGCAGTCGTATTTGCGCTTCTGCAGGTCACTACCAGCTATGCACAGGAAAATGCAACTTTGACAGGGACTGTGTACGATCCGAGCGGGGCCGCTATTCCGAATGCTCAGATCAGCATTACCAATACTGCGACCGGTCAGACCAGAACGACCACCTCCAACGACGTCGGTCTGTTTGCTTTCCCGACCGTGGGCATCGGCCAGTACACCCTGACTGCAGTAGCGAGTGGATTCCAGAAGTATACAAAGACCGGAATCGTGATCAATGTCGCGCAGACCTTGAGATCAGACGTAAACCTGACGGTTGGCGCCGCGAATACCGAAGTCTCGGTGCGTGCAGAGGCGCTCCAACTGCAGTCAGAGACGAACGAATTGAGTAATCTGATCAGCGGCGAGCAGGTGACCCAGCTGGCGACAAACGGTCGCAACGTAACCGCGCTCGCGGCGCTCGGAACAGGTGTTTCCGAGAATCTGCCATCCTTCGCAGGTGTACAGGCGCTCACGTCGGCGAATGGCTTAAGTTTCAACGGAACGCGCAGCTCGCATAACATCTACCTACTGGACGGAGGTGAGCTGAATGACCGGGGATGCGGTGGGTGCTTTAGCTCACTGCCTTCGCTGGATGCGTTGTCGGAGTTCCAGACGCTCGCCAGCAATTACTCCGCCGATTATGGTATCGGTTCTGGCGGAACGATCACCATGGTCCTCCGCTCAGGGACAAACAAGTTTCACGGTGCGCTTTGGGAGTTTCTCCGCAACGAGGACCTGGACGCGAACAATTACTTCACTAATTTGGCCGGCAAGCCCCGTCCCAAGTTCCGTCTCAACATCCCTGGCGGTAACATCGGCGGGCCGATCTGGCGAGACCGGACCTTCTTTTTTGTGAACGAAGAGTGGCGGCGGCTTATCCAGGGGAGCTCTCCGTCGGTGGTGAACACGATCGCTGATAGCAATTTTGCGACGTTGGGGCAATCGCTGACATATACCGTCCCGAGCAACGGCACGATACCAATCGTTCCAGCGACGACAGACCCGGCCAAGCTGGCCATTTACTCGGCTAACGGCCTTGTCGCAGGCAATCCTTTCCGCAGCCCATCCGGGGGGGCGTGCACTACGGTTTGCGTTATTCCCGCCGCGCTCATTGACCAGAATGCAGTCCGCGAGCTCAATGCCGGCACGTTCCCTCGCCCCAACTTTGGAACGAGCCAATACATTTCGTCGGTTCCGCAGCCGACTAACGTCCGAGAGGACGTGGTGCGTATCGATCACAGGATCAACGGAAAGCTCCAGTTGATGGGGCACTACCTGCATGACGCTGTCTCGCAGACGTTCTACCCGCCACTGTGGGGCAATAGCTCATATCCGACGGTTGGGACTGCGATGCTGAATCCCTCCTGGTCGGCCACGATTAAGTTGACCCAGACACTTTCCCCTAGACTGCTCAATGAGACGGCATTCTTGTACAGTGGCAACAAGATCCGCCTCGATCCAGTGGGACCAGTGGGGAAACCGACGGGATGGAGTGCGACCACATTCTTCCCTGACGCGAATAACCGCGGAAATCGTATGCCGGAAATTCAGCTCGGCGGACCATACAGCACGAATTGGAGTTCGAGCTACTACCCATGGAAGAACGCCTACTACGGGTATCAGATTCGGGATGACGTCTCCTGGAATATGGGACGCCATCAGTTGAAATTCGGCTTCAGTTGGCTGCACGCACCCAAGAACCAGGAGCTTCAAGCTAATACCCAGGGAACGGCTATCTTCAACAACAGCAGTTTCTCGAAAGACTCGTACATCAACTTCCTGCTGGGGGATGCAGCCACATTCAGGCAACTGGACTTCCTGGCAGGCAAGCATTGGGTCAATAACAATTACAGCGGGTACGGCACGGACAACTTCCACGCGACGCCGCGCCTTACGCTGAATTTGGGGCTTCGGTATGATGCGATGCCGCACGCATTTGAGCGGTACGACCGATTCGCCAACTTCCTTCCGCAGGATTACGATCCCAAACTGGGCTATCCTCTCAACCCGGACGGGACTATTAATCCCACGTTCCTGACCAACTTCAACGGTACCCCGTTTTACCTGAACGGTATTCGGGAAGCCAATGTTGGCGGGTTCCCGCGCGGCGTCGTGCAGGACTACTACGCGACACTGCAGCCGAGGATCGGGTTTGCCTACGCTGCAGGTGCGAATGGGCGAACCGTCATTCGCGGCGGGTTTGGCTTGTTCTTCGAACGTGTTCAGGGCAACGACGTATATAACGCCGCCTTGAACCCGCCTTTTGCCTACCAGCCAGAAGCTAGTAATGTGTACTTCTCAAACCCCAGGGTCAGCGCTCAGTCAGGAGCGGTGGCAAGTCAGACATTCTTCCCGTCGACGATGACTACGCTGAAATACCGGTATGGAAATCCCGGGACTGCAATGTATAGCCTTGGTGTTCAGCGCCAGATCATGCCCGGGGTGATCGCGCAGATGCAGTACGGCGGCTCCAGTGGATGGAGGCAGAGCAACGATAGGCAGATCAATACATTGCCCTTGATCGACCCAGTGGTTGGGTACGCCAAGAGAAAAGCTGTAGCCACGAACAGCGCTGTTAACGCTAGTGGCAATGCGTGCACCGTCGGCACTGCCGGGTGTTTTGCCCCCACCGCGAACCTCTACCGCCAGTACCCTGGGTACGCCAGCATCAACCAGGAGGAGAATGAGACAAACTTCAGCTACAACTCATTGCAGGCCCAGATCCGAATGGAAGCCAAACATGGAGTGACGGTCCAGTTCGCTTATACCTACTCGCACGAAATCGATGAGGTCAGCGGCGATCTGGGTGGGCTCGCGAACCCGTTCAACGCAGCATACAACCGCGCGTCAGGAGACTTGGATCGGCGTCACGACTTCAACGCAAACTACATCTGGGCTATGCCGTTCTTTGCCCACAGCGATAACGTACTTGCGAGGACGACGCTGGGCGGCTGGGAAGTCTCCGGAATCACAGTCATCGATACAGGAGTGCCACAGCAGGTCACTTATAACGGCACCGACACGCTCGGTCTTGGTGGCGGCACTACAAACAGGCCGAATCTCCTGAAGAAGGTGACATATCCGAAGACACGGCTGGCGTGGTTCGACAAGTCCGCATTCGGGGATCCTGTCGCGCCTTGGAATGGTGGTGATCCCGGTCTATCCGGCTTCGGCAGCGCCGGCAGGGACGCAGTCCGTCGTCCGGGCCGTCTCAACTTCAACCTTTCACTATTCAAGACGATACCGTTCAGGCACGAAGGCGGGCCTAGCCTTCAGCTCCGGTTTGAAAGCTTCAACACGTTCAACCACACTCAGTTCAGCGGCATGGATGCGGCCAGTCACGATGCAAACTTTGGCCAACTCACGTCTTCCTACGACGCCCGCCGCCTGCAACTCGGAGCGAAGTTGACGTTCTGATTGCTCAACTGAATAAGGGGCTCGGCTCAACAGCCGAGCCCCTTTCCTCCTAACGAGTTTGCGCGCGGTCCGCCAATCTTGGTAGGAGAGTCTTCATAATTCCTTTTCCTTCAGTAATCGTAACCAAGTGATTACATTCGATGTTGGTGAAGCGTTCCGTTAGCCCGTTCGTCCAATGCACTTCGATATCTGCGTGAGTCTCCGCTCCTAGGCCGAAGTGCAGGCGGCGATCATTGACTGAGTAGAAGCTCGACTGAGCCATTACTGCCTGCGCTTGCGTCCTTGGACCATATCGCGCTAAGACACGGGATCCGATTGCGCTGCGATTCGAATTCGTGCCAACCAATAAGACTTTAATCCAATTCAAGCCGCTGGTGACGTCGTTCTTCAGGAGAGATGGCGGCTCGTTTAGATTAATCACCACCATATCTACATCGCCATCATTGTCAAAGTCACCGAATGCACAACCGCGGCTGCAATGGGTGGCAGAGATGCCCGGCCCGGCTTCTTCGATCATTTCCTCAAACCTCCCGTTCCCGAGGTTGCGGAAGATGTATCGAGGCGTTTTGAGCGGATATTCCGGAAATTGCCGTTCTACTTCCGGATAGACCGAACCGGTGACTACCGCGAGATCTGGCAGCCCATTGTTGTCAAAATCAGCGAAGCCGGTTCCCCATGAGATGTATCGTGTTTCCACACCTATGCCGGCCGCAGACGTAACGTCGGAGAATCCAGCGTTACCGTCGTTGCGATACAGCACGCTCGTGTCATCAGAAAAATGTGTTTTAAAAATGTCGAGTCTACCGTCAAGGTTGTAATCTCCTACGGCGACACCCATTCCTGCTTGCTCTTGGCCGTCATCGCTGAGGCCTACACCTTGTTGCACACCTTCTTCGATCAGCGTTCCATTTTTGGCATTTCTAAAAAGAAGGCTGGGCGTTGAATCGCAGGCAACATAGATATCGGTCCAACTATCGTTGTTGAAATCTGCAGCTACGGCCGTCATGGAGTAAGTGTGCTCGGCACGTGCTATTCCGGCTTCTGCGGAAACATCTCGGAAGGTGCCGTTGCGTTGGTTCTTATAAAGATAGTTTCGCGCAAGGGGCAACCCGCGAGGCCCGCAGTTTACCGGGACACCCTTGAAGTTACAGAAGGGGTTCGCGCCAGGCTTTGGCAGCCGCTCGGGGTGCAGATCGACGTAATTGGCAACAAACAAATCTAGGTGCCCGTCGCGATCATAGTCAACGAAAGTACATCCCGACCCCCAGCGAGGAGCGCCTTCGTAGAGCAATCCGGCTTCCTTTGTTACATCGGTGAACGTCCCATCTCCGTTGTTTCGATACAGCACGTTCTGACCGTAGTAAGTGATAAATATATCTTCAAAGCCGTCATTGTTATAGTCTGCGACCGTAATCCCGCTGGCCCATCCGCTCCGAACTAATCCCGCGATTTCAGTAACATCGGTGAATGTCCCGTCCCGGTTATTCTTATAGAGCCGGTTCGTCGAACCTTGCGGTGGATTATCCATACGGGTGCCGCATAGCACGAAAATATCAAGCCACCCGTCGTTGTCGTAGTCGAGAAAGGCAATGCCACAACCGACGGTCTCGACGATATAATTTTTCTGCGAGATGCCGCCGTAGATAACGGGCTGCGTCAGGCCCGCCTCCATGGCGACATCGGTAAATTTGCATGGGAAGGGAACGCCGGACCGCTTTCCTCGCGGTTGTGGCTTCACGTTTCGCGTAGAAACGCCCTGCGCAACCGAGATAGTACTTGCCGAACTCAACCACAAAAACTCGCGACGCGTCAGAAGTAATTTTCGATTCATCATTCAGTACAACTGAGGATTATGGCCGACCGGAAAAACTCTACTTTGGCGACAGATTGGGGTCGCCAGATACTTTCTCGATTAGCGAGTCCTCAACCTTGGAATGCAGTTCTTTGGTCTTGTCAAACTCGAGTTTCGCATTTTCTTTCTGCCCAAGCACCGTATACAGCCGGGCCAGCCGGTAGTGAGCATCTGGTTCTGTCGGATCCAATTGCACGGCGCGCTTAAATGCACCCAGTGCCTCCGTATTTCTACGGTCCTCTGCATAGATTATTCCCAGGTCAACGTATGCGCCGCGCAAATCATCCTGCAGCTGTACAGCCTTATTCAGCAGTGGCTCCGCCCCGCGCCGATCGCCCTGCTTTAGGGCAATATCTCCGAGATAGAAATAAGCCTGCGCATATCCAGGATTATTCTCCACTTCGAGTTGTAGCTCGGGTAAGGCTTTGTCATACTCGCCTTTCTTAAAATAGAGATAGCCTAGCTCAAAATGCAGAAGCGGCTCGTTTCTCGCAGTCGACGCTATCGGTTCCAACTCAGCAATCGCTTCGTCCGTCCGCGATACAGCATCCAACGTCTCGCCGAGCAGCATATGAGCCTGAACGGCATCAGGATTCAACACCAAGATCTTTTGGAACTCCGTCAGCGCGCAGTCATATTGACGACTCCACAAGCAGCTCTGTGCAAGTACATTGTGTAGTTCGAGGTTATTTGGATCCTTGCCGGCTGCCTCCCGTAGATAAAGGATGGCATTCGAGTACTGATGAAGCCCGTAGAAACTCATCCCAAGAAGCAAGGAGGTCCGGCTTTCTTCTGGAACGTTTTTCTTTACCACTTCGAAAGCCCCAATCGCTTCTTTGAATTGCCCTTGCTTGAACTCCGCCAATCCCAGCAGCATATAAACGTTCGGCTGCTTCGGATTGAGCTTCAAAGACGTGCGATATTCTTTTATTGCCGCAGACAGTTCGCCCTGACCTGAAAGCGCAACCCCGAGATTGCTGTGGAGAGCTGCATTTCTTGGATACTGCCGGACAAGATCACGCAGCACCAGCTCGGCATCGCGGAACCTTCCGCTCTGAATCAGTTCCGTCGCTTTGTCAACTTGCCCATCTGCTGGTGCCGCTAAGCAGGCGAACCAGATTACGGCTGCGCCCCACAAAAACCAACGAAATCTGAAAGCCCGTACTGAGGACCGACAATAAAGATCTGAGCCGACGCCGATTCCTCCGGTCTTGACACTGTGCCGCCGCGGATTGCTGTCCAAAAGCCGCATGCAGCATTCTAAACAATACACTTCAGCTTTGGACGAGAGAAAGCCGCATCCGGACACTCAGACTGTTTTTTGAGGCCGATAGGAAATGCGCTCTCGTGCCAAAGCACGTGCCCGATCCAAGCGGAAGAATTGGGAAACCGCCGGCATTTCGTTCCCAGTTCAAGACTTCCGTGTGTATACTTCCTGCGATCTGGTGACTCCACCGAAACCAATCTGGAAAATATGTAATCAGCGAGGCGCACCATAATGAAGAAATCCTTTGCGATCGCTGTGCTCGCCTGTGCTGCTTCGGCGATTGCGCAGCTGGGGACGACAGCACTTGCGCAGAATCCCCTGCCACCTGTGAGCAAGGCTCAGCTCTATAACACCGCCAAAGCGAAGCTCCTCAGCGGTCAACAGATTTTCAGCTTCACGCAGTCGAAGATGGACATAGAAGGCTATTGCGAGACAGCCAAGCACTACGATTTCACGTGGTTCGAGATGCAACACAGCACGCTGGAGTTCGCGGATGTCGAGAAGATGATAGCCGCATGCCCACACGTGAGGGCTACTCCCATGATCCGGCTGCCGGATGCGCAGGAATGGCACATCCAACATGCCACCGACATTGGTGCGCTTGGCGTGATCGTTCCCACGGTCGACGATGTGGACAGGGCACGGGAAGCTGCCAAGTGGGCGCGCTACCCGCCCACAGGGCGGCGAAGCGCCGGATCCGGACAGTACCGAGCGCTGTGGGGCAAGGACTACCGCCAAACCATCAATGACAACATGCTGGTTGTGGTGATGATCGAGTCGCCTACAGGAGTGGCGAATGCCTACGACATCGCGTCGGTTCCCGGCGTCGACGTGGTCATCATCGGCAACAACGACCTTTCTTCATTCTCCGGTTTCTCACAGAACGACGAGCATTACCGTGCGTTGATGCAAAAGGTCCACGATGACGTGTTGAGGGCCGGAAAGATTTTTGGTCAAGCCAGCGCACTGTACGCCACTGGTCCCTACAGCAAGGATGCTTACTTCTTCCAGAACGGGAAGTCGGTGGACGGGTGGAAGCCTGCTCGTGGTCCAAACCCGAATGCGCCTCCCCCGGGGGAAGAAAGCGCTCCGCCTCCTGGAGAACGCTAACAGTACTTCCCCGCCGAACGGTCAGGATATTTTGAAAAATGACTCGAATCAACGCGCACGAATTTTGCAGCTGGCTTCGCGGGTTTCTGATGCTTGGTGCAGCGCTGGCGTGTACCGGCGCTGCCGTGTGGGGCCAATCTGCCGGAACCAATCCCAATTGGCCTACTTACGGGGGGGATCTGGGAAACACCCGGTACCGTGCCTTCGACCAGATTAATGCTTCGAACTTCAAAGAGCTGGACGTTGCCTGGCGCTTTAAGACCGACAATCTGGGAAACCGTGCGGAATACAAGCTGGAGGGGACGCCGCTGGTGGTAAACGGCATCCTGTATGCAACTGGTGGAACACGCCGGGACGTGTTCTCGCTGGATGCCACCACGGGTGAACTGCTGTGGGTGCATGGCGAGCATGAGGGAGAGCGTGGGGCCAATGCTCCGCGCGGTTTGTCCGGTCGCGGGCTGGCCTATTGGACTGACGGCAAGGACGCCCGGATTCTGTATACAACACCCGGCTACCGGCTGATTGCCCTTGATGCGAAAACCGGCCAGTATGCGAAAGGATTTGGCGAGAACGGGGTCGTCGACCTGAAACTCAACGACGACCAAAAGATCGATCTCATTCACGGATCCATCGGAACGCAATCGGCTCCCGTAGTGGCCCAGAACGAGGTGATTGTCGGATCCGCGTTTGTCGATGGCGGATCCACTGCCAGCAAGACGACCTATAAGGGCTATGTCCGTGCCTTCGACGTGCGAACCGGCAAGCGGCTTTGGATCTTTCACACTGTTCCGCAAAAGGGAGAGTTCGGCTATGACACCTGGCTGAACGGCTCTGCCGAGTACACCGGCAATACAGGCATGTGGACGCAGGCGAGCGTCGATTCGGAGTTGGGCCTGGCGTATCTACCGATTGAGCTGCCTACGGGCGACGACTACGGCGGAAACCGGCCCGGCAATACCCTCTTTAGCGAATCGCTTGTCTGCGTGGACCTGAAAACGGGTAAGCGGAAGTGGCACTATCAGCTTGTGCACCACGGCTTGTGGGATATGGACGTTGCCACGCCGCCGATTCTTGGCGACATTCAGGTAGACGGCAAGACGATTAAGGCAGTCGCCGTACCCACCAAGCAGTCAATGCTGTATGTCTTTGATCGCGTGACGGGCAAACCGGTATGGCCGATTGAGGAGAAGCCGGTTCCCAAGGGAGATGTTCCAGGTGAGTGGTATTCACCCACGCAGCCTTTCCCGACGAAGCCGCCAGCTTACGACCGCAATGGCATCTCTGAAGACGACTTGATCGACTTCACGCCGAAGTTGCGGGCCGACGCGCTCAATCTGATCAAGTCCTACGCCATTGGCCCGATATTTTCACCTCCTGTACTGAGCAAGATCGGCGGTCCGCTGGCGCTGCTAACCATCGGCACCAACAACGGCGGTACCAATTGGCCCGGTGGGTCGTTCGATCCGGAAAATCACCTGCTTTTCGTATCGTCCTGCTCCTCGTGCATCGTCTCCATGGGCATGGTTGCCGCGCCCAAAGACGTCTCGGATATGGGATATGTGAAGGGAACAGCAGGACAGCCTGTGGTTGCGCGCATGGGGGGTACAGGCGCCGGGGCAGGAGCTGACGCGATTGCGGCAGCAGCAAAGACCCCAAAGAGCGTGCCTGCACAGCCGCCGGGCGGAGGCACACTGCGCAACGCACTCACCGTCGGCGGATTACCACTCATTAAGCCGCCCTACGGAAGGCTCACGGCGATTGATATGGACCGGGGCGAGATAAAGTGGCAAATTCCGTTTGGACCGACGCCGGATGCTGTCCGCAATAGTCCACTGCTCAAAGGCATCAAGATTCCAGCTACTGGTGAAACCGGCTTGAGCGTCGGCTCGCTCGTTACGAAAGCATTGCTGATCGCGGGCGATGGCACGAGCGGGACCACCGCAACCGGAGTACGAGGAGCGACGCTGCATGCCTACGACAAGTTGACGGGCAAGGAAGTGGGAGCAATTGCGTTGCCAGCTCCGCAAACAGGTTCGCCTATGACCTACATGCTGAACGGCAAACAATACATCGTCGTAGCGGTCGGCGGAGGCAATTACTCGGGAGAATACATTGCATTCGCTTTACCCGCTGAAAAGCATGATCAACCGCGCGGCAAAGTT
>Ga0105238_10004684_pt1 | contig 13527 bp, 11 predicted proteins | sample KBSC34metaG_FD_81526 | JGI IMG/M metagenome (GOLD analysis project Ga0105238, IMG submission 81526) | Corn rhizosphere microbial communities from Kellogg Biological Station, Michigan, USA - KBS C3-4 metaG | ecosystem: Host-associated > Plants > Roots > Rhizosphere > Soil | place: Michigan, USA... | reverse complement strand
TTGGACGCGGATCGCGATCGGTGTCGTTCTTACGATCGGCGGACAGTTGACAGTCAATGCGCAGCGTGGTGGCGGCGGCGGTAACGCCGAACCCTATACGCCCGCAGCGGACGCCAAAGATCTGAAGGCCGTGCTCTTCAAGTGGATGTGGGGCATGGGCATGCTGAAGGGCCATGATGAACGCGACATGGTCGCATCCCTCGAATATCAGGGCAAAGGCACGATTCAGTTGGACGGACAACCTTGCGCGCTCACGAAATATCGCGCCAGCACCAACTACCAGAGCTTCAGCCAGCGGATTCAGTATGCCTGCACGCGAGCGAACGGACAGACCTACTCGAATATCGAGGTGGTCAGCGGGCTGTACGCCTGGAACGAAGACATTCCGGGTGCCGAAATAGTTCCAGTAAAGGGGAAGGCGACGCCAATGCCGGCGGCCGTGCAAGAGCGGCTCATCCGCTTTTGGGTGAGTCCTCAAGGCGCGCCCAAGGCAGCCATAGCAGGGACGACCGAGACTTTCTGGCTGGGAGCCAACCCGGGCACTCTTTTCGCGGACGGTGCCGCGAAGGTGGGCCAAACATCCGTGTCGTGGGAGGCCGGCAAGCCAGTCGTGACGTTCCCGATTCCCGGCGTTCCGGGGGCAACCGCGACAGCGACGCTCGATGCGAAGTTCCTGACCGAGCGGGTGGTGGTCAAGCAGGGATCGACAACTACCGAGTTCACTTACGCTGACTATCAGGACTGGAACAACCCGCTGAATAAGATCGAAGTGCTCTACGCCGGGAAGCTGGTCGAGCGCCGGAACGGCGCGCTCGTCCGCGAGCTGACGACGGACCAGACGGAGACCGGGAACGTGTATGTCGTCGCGCCTGTGCCGGCGAGCGTGCAGTCGGCGATCAAAGTAACCGGTCAGCTCCCGCGCGGCGTGATCGCCAAGGCGGAACCGGCAGTAGACAAGTCGGCGTCCACGCCGCGGTTGGGCGCACACCCTGACTTGACGGGCAACTGGACTTATACGGACTGGATTGGAAACTACATGACTGGCGGCGGACGCCGACGGGGTCCGACACAGAAATCCGACGTCACCCGACAGGACAATCAGACCTACGATTTTGAGCTCTACTCGCCCTCGCGGTTCGGCGGCTTGGGTCGTCCGGTATATAAGCCGGAAAACTGGGACAAAGTTCAACAGCTCGACATGTGGACCAACAAGTATGACCCGGTCATGACGTGCCAGCCCCTGGGAGTCCCGCGGGAGGGTCCGCCCCGGCGCATCATCCAGACGGACAAAGACGTGATCTTTATCTATACCGGTGGCGACGCCGGCGGCGGATATGGCGAGTATCGAATCGTTCCGACGGACGGCCGCAAACACACCAAAGACCCGAATTTCGAGTTCACCTATTTGGGGGATACCGTGGGACGCTGGGAAGCCGACACGCTGGTTCTCGACTCCGTCGGGTTCACCGATGCGACTTGGTTCGGACGCGGCGGCTTCTTCCACTCCGGCGAAATGCATGTTGTAGAGCGGTTCACGCGCCAGGGCGATGTACTCCTGTATGACGTTACGGTCGAAGATCCCGAGGTGCTGGTGGAGCCGTGGGTGCTGCCGACCCGCAAGGTGACGCGCAACCTGAATCCGGACGCGGGGCTGATTGCAGAGCGAGGCGACTGCAGCGTTCCAGAGCTGGGGAATGCCTCGTCCCAGATCCGGCACTAGAATTTAGCAAGGAGGATTCCGATTATGGGTTCGACCAGACGCACGATACTGGCAGCGGGAGCTGCGGCAGCGGCAACGGCCGCCGCGCCGCGCGTATTTGCTCAACAGACAGGCGCACAAGGAACTGGAAAGTTTTATGAGAAAGGCCCGGTCCGGACCTACTATGAGGAGGCCGGTTCCGGCTTCCCGCTGTTACTGCTTCCGGGCGGTGGATTGAACTCGACCGTTGCCGGCTTGAAGGGCGGCAACCCTTTTCCCGCGATCGACGAGTTCAAGGGAGAATATCGCTGTATCACCGCGGACCTGCGCAACGCCCCCAGCGGTCAGTCCACCGGCCCTGTCGAGGTCGACCGGCCGTGGGAATCCTACGCCGACGACCAACTCGGCCTCATGGATCATCTGGGGATCGACAAGTTCATGGTGATGGGCTTCTGTATCGGCGGACCCTTCATCGGGAGTCTGTTGAAGCGTGCACCCAATCGCGTTGCCGCCGCCGTGATGGCACAGCCCGTGGGCTGGCGTCCGGAGATGCGCGACCGAAAATACCAGGGAGCATTTTGGAGCGGCTGGCCTGCACAGATAAACGCGAAGCGACCCGAGATCACGGTGCAAACGGCCGACCAGTTCGTGACCAAAATGTTTGAAACTAACCCTGACTTCCTGTTCACCGTGACGCGCGATTTCATGCACAGTTGCCAAAACCCAATCCTGGTCCTGCCGGACGACGTCCCCGCGCACCCCTACGCCGTCGCCATGGAGTGCGCGATGCTCGCGCCAAAGGCCGAAGTGAGCATATTCCCTTGGAAAGAGCCCAAGGAGCGAATCCCCTTGGCGGTGCGCCAGATTCATTCGTTCCTCAAGGCGCATCGGCCTGCTTAGACAACATATCCACGCGAGGCGAAGGGGCGCGGGCGCTGCTGCTACCGCGGGAGTAGTGTTCGGATGCGCTGTCATCCGTCACATACCGCTCCCTATTGGCGCCAAAATCAGCCAAGGTTTCTCAACCAAGGGCATAAGTGTTTTGTGATCCGTAGACCATTCGCAAAAAGAGGAGAAGAGATGAAATACATGATCAGCTGGTTCGAACGCTCGCAAGGTTCGCCCATGGAGTACGAGAATGCCCAGAAGCGAATCCTTGAGGTGTTTGGCCAGTGGAAGGCACCGGGCAATTTCAAGATCGAGTTTTTCGTAATTCGTGTGGGCGAGTGGGGCGGGCATATGTTGATGGAATGCGACGACCCGCTGACGATTCACAAGTTCTGCTCGATGCTTCCTTCATTTGTGTTCCAGGTGCACCCGGTAGTCACCGTTGAGGATGCAGTCCGGGGTGAACTCGAAGTCATCGCCTGGCGCGACGGACTGAGAGGCAAGTGACATCCTTCGCTAGTCACTTCCAGCTTCCGGATGCGCCGTCATCCAGGACCCGCAGTTTCTAACCTGAGCGCTCGCCTACTGTTTTAGCAGGTGGGCGCGGTCCTTCTCGTTCTCGTTACAGAACATTTCGAAGAGGTCAGAGTCGGCCAGCAGCTCATGGGGGACTTTGATGGTAAAGGGCTTCGTGTACATCTTTGGGTCGTCGAAGGTAATTTCGACATCCAGGTGCCCGAAGTCGCGGCGGCGAAAGCGTTCGATAATGCGCATCGCTTCGCTCTGGGGGTGGCCCATCAAGTCGAGTCGGGTTTTGCCGTTGAAGCCCGCGGTTTCCACTACAAACACGTCGCGCTCCCAGTGCCCAATTGAATAGCCCAGGAAGGCCGGATAGTCGAATTCCTTAGGCAGCGCGCGTCCGTCAGTGTAGATTTGGCGATGCAAGTTATCGATTTCATAAAAGATAACGCTTATGCGAGGTGCCTGAATGATCTTAATCACCTCCGCGAGAAGACCGGCGAGGGGGATTCCGAATTGTCCCGCGGCGCAAACTTCCGCAGGGTTGCTGTTGGCCGCCCGCTGGCGCATTTTTTCCACGGCTTCAGGCCGCATCGGCGATTCTCCGGGTTTGAAGTCAACCAGGATATTACGGGAGTACTTGTGATTGGCCGCCGCCTCCATTCCGGGCACATCCACTTTGGCGGCGGAATCGATGCCATCGCCGTAGAGGCGCTTCAGTTCCGCAAGGGGAGTGATCTCATGCCGCCACAGACCGGAGAGGTCCGGCTTGCCGTCGAGGGCACGCGGTGGCGGAGCGGCCAAGTTAGGCTTGCCGTCCCGCGTGCGGGGCGTTCCTGGTGTGGGAAAGTTCAGCCATTGCGCGTGAGCGCCCGTCGAGAAAACCGCGAACAGGAGAAGCAGCCGCTGATGTCTCATCTGGCGCCGCGCCGTCCCTGGAGAGTCACAACTAGCGCGTGTTGTCGTGATGTTCCAGCGTGACGTAATGCCCGGCGTCCTTGTCGACGCAAGGCGCGGCCTCTTCCAGCGCGTCGGGCTGAAGTGTCAGCGTGCGCGACAGCGTCCACGGCTTTTGGAGAACCTCGGCGTCTTCCGCGGTGACCTGGTACTGCAGCGTGTCGCCGACGCGCCGCAGCCTTTCCGTGACGTGCAGTTTCCGGCTGTGAAACAAGCCATTGTCTCCCAGCCAGGTGTCGTCCGTCAGCCGGGTTACGTCCACCACCAGCGTGTCACCCTCCCAATGGCCCACCGAATCGCCGTTATAGGTGGCAGCGAGTTCGGGATCCGTGCCGTGAGGGCGTCCGTCGAGCGGAATCACCCGCCATTGATTGCCCGTGCTGTCGGCGTAGAGAAAGACCGCCTGCTTGGGCGTGTGCACAATCTGGTGGGGAGGTCCCAGGCGCGGTACGCCCGGCGGTTGGCAATGCAGCGCGGGATCTTCGTGCACCTGATTGTCGTAGAGCGATTTCACGTTCGCCGCGAATTGAGGTTTGTACTCGGGCTTGGCGTCATTCAACGGAGTGGCATACAGCGCGCCCGATTTCGGACCGAACGCACCGCCGATCACGAAGCTCTCGCCGACCTTCTCGATCGTACCGATGCCAAAGAAGTGGTGCCACACGCCATTCAGGTCAGGATGTCCATCCGCCATTTTGGGTGTCGGCTTGGAGGCCGCACCGGGATTCTTGGCGGCTTCCGCGGCGTAGTTGGTTTGCGCCGGAACGCTCAGGGGTGTGATCAGCATGACCGCCATCGGAATGGCTGCGGCCAGTGCGGCTGGCGCTAGCGCGCGGTGACTTACAACAGCGAATGCCATAGTTTCCTCCTCACTTCTGCGCCTTCCGCAAGCTGGGGTCGGCGTCTTGCGGAGACATGCTGAATACGTGGCCGTCCGGATAGCCCAACTTGGTCAGGAATCCGTAGGCTTGACTGCCGTCCTTAGCGGGGTTCGCGGTGAACGTGACTTCCTGCTTGTTGCTCAGCAACACGTCTTTGGTCAGCCCGCTCCCTCGGAAAAACAGCGGAGGCAGCGATTGCAGCGCCCAGGTGGTCGTCTTTCCGGCGTCGTCCTTGACGTCCACATAGATGAAGATGTGCGGGTTGATCCAATCGACTTTCGAGATCACTCCCCGCAGGGTGACGGTCTTCGCTGAGTCGAACTCTGCGGAAAAGGAATGATGCGCGAGCAAGGGCAACGCGCATAGCAGCGCCGCTGGAGCCGCCCACGCCAGTCGAGATGTGCCTCTCATGTGATCCTCCAGTCGTCTGGGAAGAGTATATAGCCGCGGGCCGCCGCGCGCAATCGCTCGCCCGATCATTTGCAGTCCCAAATCCGGACATTCTCGCTTGGGTTGGTGCGGGAAATTGATGATTCTTATTAGAATCGCCCTGGACGCCGGATTGCAGGGTTTGAGCCGTGCATTCCTCCCCGGAAAAGGCGGTCAAAAGTGGCCAAGTGGGTGTATGCTGTGTCCACGGAACCTTTTGAAACCGGCATCCGTAGTGAACCGATAAGGAGCATCCAATGAACCATCGAATCACTGCTTCTATCGCCCTGGGGGTCCTGTTGCTAACGGGATCGTTGTGGGCGCATCACAATATGTCGGCCCTGTTCGACTTCAACAATCGGGTCAGTTTAAGCGGAACGCTCACGAAGTATGACTGGCGGAATCCGCACATTTACCTGACCGTGGAAGTGAAGGGCCCGAAAGATGAAATGGAGACGTGGCAGGTGGAAGGGCCGCCTCCCAGCTTCTTCCGCATTCGCGACATCAGCAAGACGGATTTCGAGAACGCCGCCGGCAAGATGGTGAAGTTCGAAGCAAGCCGCGCCAGAGACGGTTCGCATACCGGACTTTTGCGGGTCATGACGCTGCCCGACGGGAAACTGGTCTCGGCCTGTCCGCAAAACTGCTAACGCTCAAACACACCTGACTCGCTCGTCGCTTAAGCGCACAGCGCCGGGCGCGTTGTGCGCGGATTGGGAGAGAGAGGAGGTTTGTCATGAAGAAGTCTGCCCAGATTGCGATCGTGATAACTGCGGCCGCCCTCGTTGCCGCCTTGTCGCTGATGCCTGCACCAGGATTCGGCCAGGCAGCCCCTGACGAAAAGGCCAAGGCGACTGCCAAGGCCAAAGCCATCGCCCAACAGTTTGAAGCCAACGCAAGGACGCTGACGATTTTCGACCGGCAGGGCAAAGCGGTGACTACGGTCGGGCCGCGTGCGATCTACAACACGCCGGTCTTCTCTCCCGACGCCAAGCGTCTGGTCGTGGCCAAGGTAGACCTGGAGAAAGAGACGCAGGACCTGTGGGTGTATGACATCGGCACAGGCAGCAGCCTCCAGCTGACCTCCGGCAAGACTCGCGAGGCCTCGAGCGCTCCGGCATGGTCTCCGGACGGGAGCCGGATCGCGTATATCGGCTTGCGCTCGGGCGAGTACGGCCTGTATCAAAAGGCTTCCAACGGCCAGGGCAATGAGGACCTGATCTACAAGCTTCCCGGCGTGGGAACGCTCACCGACTGGTCCCAGGACGGACGCTACCTCACCTACCATTCGACGGACCTTGGTGGAGGCACGCTCAACGCCCTGCCACTGGATGTAAGCGCACAGCCAGCTCGTGGCGTTGTGCGCGATCAGAAACCCATCGAGGCCTTCCGCAGCGCCAAGCAGCTGTCGGGCATGCGGCTGTCGCCGGACAGTCGTTTCCTGGCCTACATGTCGAACGAATCCGGAAAAAACGAAATTTACGTTCGCCCATTCGATCCAGCCGGCGGGTCGAATGCCGCGGCCGTGGGGCGGCAAGTCTCCGATCAGGGCGGTCAAGGCATGGCATTCTGGCGGCGGGACGGAAAAGAGCTCTACTTTTTGGGCGCGGATCGCAGCATCATGGCCGTTTCCATCAGCACCTCGCCCGCGCTTGAAATCGGAAAACCGAGACTGCTGTTCCACCCCGCGGAGGAGATCGCAATAGCTCCTGGCACCTCCAGCGTCAGCCGCGATGGCGAGCGGTTTGTGATCGCGGTGCCTCCCTCCAGGCTTCGGCAGCTCACGATTCTCGACCGGCAGGGGAAGGTGGTGAAGACTGTCGGCGAGCCAGGCGTGTATGGGCAGCCTGCATTCTCTCCGGACGGAACCCGCGTGGCGGTGACGAGAAACGATCCCAAGACCGGAAACAACGATATCTGGACGTTTGACGTGGCCACCGGCAAAGGCAACGCGGTCACGAGCGATGTATGGCAGGACAATACACCCATCTGGTCCGCGGATGGCAAGCAGCTCGCGTATGTGTCGACGCGCGAGCAATACTCGGGCATCTATCGGAAAGCCTCGGACGGATCAGGCCAGGAAGAGCTGTTATTCCGCTACACGCCGGGCGCGGGCATCGGGTTTAGCGACTGGTCAGCGGATGGAAAGTTTCTCACGTTCTCGACCGGGGCCCTGCTGGTGGTGGAGCTGCGTCCGGATGAGAAAGCACTGGACCGCAAGGCTCTTGAGTGGATACGGGATGAGAACAACGAGTTTGGCGGACGGTTTTCACCAGACACGCACTTTCTGGCCTACGGCTCCGACGAAGCGGACCCGCTTGATTTCGCGGGTGGTGGAACGGTGGACGTCTACGTGCGCCCGTTCGATGCGTCCAAGCCAGAGGTTCCAGGGCCAGGTCCGGCGGTACGAGTGACCCACAACGGCGCTCAGATCTTCGGCTGGAGACGCCAAGACGGCAAGGAACTGATTTACATGAATCGTGATTTTGAACTGATGGCCATGGATATCAGCACCACGCCTACGATTCGGGCTGGGACACCCAAGCTTCTGTTCAAACTCGCCAGCCCCCAAACCGCAATCTCACCGGACGGGATCAGCCGCGACGGCCAGCGGTTCGTCTTTGGAATGCCGGTATCCGCAACGGCCCGTTAAAGCATCGCGACAGGAGGATCTAATCTCATGAAAAACGCTTACGGAGTTGTAATCGTTAGCGCGGCGACGGCCCTGGCCACCGCGCTCCTGCTGGCTCCGGTGCCGGTACGTGGCCAGTTAAACGAGAAGGACAAGGCGTTCAAAGCCAAGCAAATCGCCAAGCAATTCGAAAATAACGCGACAGTCCTGACCCTGTACGACCGCACCGGCAAGCAAACCGGCGCGGCCTTCGGCGATCGCGCGCTCTACGGAGAGGCGGCGCTGTCACCGGATCGCACGCACGTGGCCATGGTGAAGAACGATCTGGAAAACGAAACCGCTGACCTGTATGTCTTGGATATCGCCAGCGGCAAAGGCACGCGGCTCACCACCAGCAAAAGGACTGAGTTTGTTCAGTCACCGATCTGGTCGCCGGATGGCAAGCAGCTGGCCTATGTTCAGATTCGGGACGGGGTGGAGGGAGTCTACCGGCGACAGGCAGACGGATCCGGAGCCGAGGAGCTGCTGTATAAGAACCCGAGCGCCTTTCTGGGTCTCTCTGACTGGTCCCTGGACGGACGTTACCTGAGCTTCTCCAACTCGGATTTATCGGGCGGCGCTTTGTATGTCTTGCCTCTGACAGGCAGCGAGGCTCGCGAACCGCGCGAGGTCTTCCGCGGCAAGCTGCCTTTGGCGGCGCCACGCTTTTCTCCCGACGGACGATATCTGTCCTACATACAGCAGAATATTCAGATCCAAAAGGCCGAAGTTTTCATTCGGCCAGTAGAAGGGTCTGGGGGACCGTGGCAGATCTCCGAGGGCGCGCGAAGCCCGGGGATGTGGCGAAATGACGGCAAAGAGTTTTACTACATGGGCCAGGAGTTCAACGTGATGGTGGCGCAGGTGAACACATCGCCGTCGTTTACGTTTACTAAACCGCAGGTGTTGCTGCGGCCGCCGAACAATGTGCCTCTCAACATCCGAGATATGAGCCGGGATGGCGAACGGTTCCTCGTGCTGCCACCGCCGCGAGGTCCGCAGCTTCAGCAGATCACCATCTTCGACCGGGAAGGCAAGATGGTGAGCAAGGTGGGTGAACCCGGTCTTTGGGGCGGTCCAGCGTTTTCCCCGGACGGGACCAAGCTGGTGGTGATGAAGGCCGATCTGAACACCGGCCTAAACTTGATTTGGACCGTGGATATCGCCACGGGAACGGCTGTGGCGATCAACGACGCGACGCACCCCGGTCAGGGACCGATGTGGTCTCCGGACGGCAAGTACATCCTCTACACCGCGCCTCGCGGCGAAACCACGAACATTTCGCTGGGCGTTTATCGCAAGCCCGTGGATGGCTCCGGGACCGAAGAATTGTTGTTCCGCTATACCCCCGGGGCCGGGATCCAACTGACCGATGTATCCCCTGACGGAAAGTACCTGTTATGCGGCTCCGGCGGCGTGCTGCTGATTGTGCCGCTGACCGGTACCGATCCGCTGGCGCGCAAGGCCATCGAGTTTTCGCGCGGAGAGTTTAACGAGACGACCGGACGGTTCTCGCCCGACGGCAAGTTTATCGCGTACCGTTCGGATGAAGACAATGCGCTCAAGGGCGAAGTCTACGTGCGTCCGTTCGACGCGGCCACGGGGCTGCCGGGCGATGGAAAATGGCGAGTCTCCAAGGATGGCGTGAACGCCATGATCCACTGGCGATCCGACAGCAAGGAGGTTTTCTTCCGGGGCATGGAGCTGGAAACTAATGATCTGGTGGTGATGTCGGCGGATGTTTCCACCGCGCAGGGATTCCAGCCGGCTGCACCGAAGGTGCTATTCAGGCTGCCGGGGCCGTTGAACGGGAACCTGAACAACATACGGCGTGACGGACAGAGATTCGTGTTCGCTGTGAATGTTCCAGCAGCCAATAGATAATGTCGGCTCGTGCGGTAGCCCGCCGGGCGTGCCTCAGGTCTTCGCGAAGGCGCGCTGCAGTCGAGTCTGCTGCAGCTCATGTAACAGCCGCATGATATTGTAGGCGCTCAGTTCCACCAGCAACCGCGTGACTTTCTCGTGCTGGGCGTCGTTCAAATCGCCCTGAACCGCCTTCATCGCCTGCACTACGCTGGACTGCTGCTTTTCAAGCTCCGTCTTTTCGATGACACCATCGGCCATCGCCTCGACGAACGTGGTCAGTTTCTGGACCTGCTCGTCGATCACCGGGACGTTGGTTTTCTCATCTAGCCAATCGATTCTTGCCATGGCAACTTTCTCCTTATCGCATCTGATTCCGTAGTTCAAAAAAACGGTGCTGCAGGCGTTCACGGCCGCCGGCCTCTCTTACCTTTGGCCGCAACGCCTCCGGCAGGAACTCAACATCGGTGCATTCGAGCATCGCGGCGATTTCTTGCATCTCTTTTTCTAAACCTTCCAGCGACGGCAGGAAGCCCGCGAGCTCCTGGGCCAGCGCAGCCTTGCCCAGCGTCGATTCGCCGTTTACACGACTGCGCCGGGCGGCGCGGGTGACGATACCCTCGATGTCGGCGCCCGAAAGCTTTCCTGCCAACTGGATGTCGGGGATGTCCTCGGGCGCAAGTACGATGCCGGCCTTGCGCGCCATCGCCGCGAACATCAAGCGGAGCTCCTCGGGCTGGGAAGGATAGAACAAGGGGATATGGATCTCCGCGCGTCCCTGGCGTTTCAAGTCGATGGGTAGCAGATCGGGACGGCAGGTGAGCAGCATCCACAGAATCTTGCCGCGAAAGCGCGTATCGCCCATCTGCGAGGCGATCATCGAGAAGACGCGGCTTGAAGTGCCCGAATCGCCGTCCTCCTCGCGATCGCCCAGCGCGGCGTCGGCCTCGTCAATCACCACCACAACCGGCCCCATAGCACGCAATACGCCCAAAACCCGTTCGAGGTTCCCTTCGGTTTCACCGACATACTTGGAACGGAAATTCTTCAGCATCACGCAGGGCACGCCCATCTCGCCCGCCATACATTGCGCCAGAAACGTCTTGCCGGTCCCCACGGGACCGCATACCAGATAACCCATCGGCAGCGTCTCGGTGTCGCCGCGCTTGAGCAGTTGTGCGTCTTCCCGCAAACGCTGCTTGACCGGCGCATGCCCGACGAGAACATCCATGGTCCACTTTGGCTCGATGAATTCGAGCAAGCCCCGGCACTGCCGTTCGATCAGTTCTTTCTTCAACGCCCGCATCTGTTTCGCGTCCAGACGATGGCCCGATTCCAGGGCGGATTGAACCATGACGTTCATATCCACGAAGGAAATTCCGGCAGTGAGGCCGGCAAGCTCGCCTTCCGTATAGTCGGATACGGCTCGAAAATCACGCCCGTTGACGGCGTGTTGCAGGAAGCGTTGGCGCGATGGCTGATCCGGCATGGGGACTTCGACATCGGCGACGTAGGGATTCGAGGCGACCCGCTCACTGAGTGCCGCGGCGCTTTCGTCGATCAGAACCACGGCCATATTCAGCCGCTTCACATGCGGGCTGGCAGCCCAGTTGAGCAGCGTGACCACTTGCTGCGAGGCGGCAGGACTCAGGCGGCCGGGCTCGCCGCTGGGAATAAGAAAAGACGCGTAGTCGATCAGAATAGCCGCGCTGACGCTATCATCGCCCGCCATGATGTTGTTTTGCACGAAGCGATCGAGCAAGGCGAATGCGGTGGATGGATCCTTGCGCGCCGCGGCAAGATCGCCGACTTTTTCGTTCGCGCGCACCACCATCTCTTTGAGCCGCGCGCCGTCGCGTCCGGCAAAAGCACGCAGACCGCGCGCCAGATCGTAGTACAGCACCAGATCCCACCGGCCGAATACCTGCTCAGCCAGGAAGTCGGGCAGGCTGCCGTAGGCTTTGCCGTCTTCAGAAAGCGGCACGAAGTCGTGCACGTTGCCATGCAACACGAAGAGCGAAGTCGAGCCGGAAAAGTACAGCTCGGAAAGTTCGGCGGCCCAAGCAGGGAACCACTCGGGGACGCGGGCCCCGGCCTTCACTGCGTAACCCTGCGCAAGTCAGCCTCGAGGATCGCAGGCGGCTCCTGCATCTGATCGACAATGCCGGTGATCTGCTGCAACTCACGCATCGCCGTTTCGGTGGACTGCACGCTCTCGGTGACGCCTTCGATCTGGCTGGATAGCGCGTCGGGGTCCTGCCGGTTGACGCTCGATTCTGCAAGCGCCTGAATCTTGGCCTCGATGCGATCCAGTTCCAGGCGCACGAACTCGGCGTTGTCGCCAGCCTTCTTGTAATTCTGCAGGCGCAATTCCTGCGCGGCCACGCTGTCCTGCAAGGAGCGCTTGAAGCGCTCGTCCTGTGGGGCGCTTTCCAGTCGCTTCTTGGCTTCTGCAATGCGTGCGCCGATGTCCGCGTCACTGGTGGAACGCAGAAACCGGTCCAATGCCTGCTGCGAGGCAAGCAACCGCAGAAACACCCAGAGCAGCCGGTCGAGCGCCGGTGTGCTCAAATCCTCCGCCGGAGAACCACTTTGGCCGCCCACGCTCCGCGCGATGGCCCTCATCTCCAGACAACGCGAGCGCAGAGTTTCAAAACGGCGCCGAGCCTCCGGCGCCAGAGTGTTGACAATTCCAACAAGCGTTTCTCCGGCAGCACCCTGCGGCACGCGAGGTTGTTGGGATTCCTTGTAGACCTGAGCGTCAATCGCGTCGCGGAACCTGGGTGCCGATACGAGCGCGCCGAGATATACCACCTCCGCAGCCAATACCAGCGGAAGAATGGCGTCGGGCCGCGGAGTGAGCACAGCCGCGACTGTCCCGCCTAAAAACAAGAGCAGATTCCAGCGATATAGGAATGCCCGCTTGAGATACTCCTTGAGCCCGGCGCCACCCATGGTCATGGATGCGCCTCTAGTTTCTCGGCTTCTAACTTTTCAACGATGTCGCGGATCGAGAATACGATCTGGTTGAAACTAGCCTCACGCTGCATCTCGCGCGCCGGACGATCTGGACCGGGCAATTCCATTTCCTTAATGATAGTGCCGGGAGCCCTGGACAGAATATAGACGCGATCACCGAGGTAAACCGCTTCTTCCACCGAATGAGTCACGAAGAAAACGGTCGCCTCCTGCTGGCGCCATAAGCTGACCAGCAGGTCTTGCATATTGAGGCGAGTCACCGGATCGAGCGCGCCAAATGGTTCGTCCATCAGGATGATGCGGGGCTTCAAAATCAGCGTCCGCGCGATCGCCACACGCTGCCGCATGCCTCCAGATAACTGGTGCGGGAATTTGCCTGCGTCCTGCTTGGGGTCCAGGCCGACTTTGCCGATCCACTCACGGGCCTGTTCCTCGCGTTCCTTGTTGGGCATGCCGGAACATTCCAGGCCGAACGCGATATTGTCGAGTACGGTGCGATTGTCGAACGACGTATAGTCCTGGAAGACCATCCCGCGGTCAGGGCCTGGACCCTCCACGGGCTTGCCCATGACTTTGACGGTTCCTTTCGTCGCTGGAAACTGCGGACGCAGGCCTGCGATCAAGCGCAGGATGGTCGATTT
>Ga0105238_10004683_pt1 | contig 13528 bp, 7 predicted proteins | sample KBSC34metaG_FD_81526 | JGI IMG/M metagenome (GOLD analysis project Ga0105238, IMG submission 81526) | Corn rhizosphere microbial communities from Kellogg Biological Station, Michigan, USA - KBS C3-4 metaG | ecosystem: Host-associated > Plants > Roots > Rhizosphere > Soil | place: Michigan, USA... | reverse complement strand
CTCGATCGGTATACACATGCAATTCGCTTCGTTGCGAAATTCCACCGTACAACCTGAACATCACCAGTGGAGATCACCAGTTCCGCAGCATTCGGCACAAACTGCATCGACTCCACTTGTCCCACGCTCTGGAATACAGACACCGGCCGCCACTTGTCCGTCCTCCACACCATCATATGCTGCTTGGGCTTGCCGAAGCCGCCTGTTGCGGCGGCAGCAAGATAGCGGCCGTCAGGAGACCAGGCAATATGCCCCGGCGTGCTGGTGTAGGGATGGACATTTGCAACGATCGAGCGATCCCGCACGCGCCAGATCACAATTCGTTCCGATGTCGCCGCAGCCAGCAGGGTTCCATCCGGAGAGAAAGCCATCTCCGTATACCAGGCCCCATCGCCGAACTTCGGATCGGCCAGAGGCGCCGGCGCAGAAGCACTCGTCCCCTGCTTTGGTATCCTATTCCCCATGCCGGTGGCAGACCACGCCACCGAGCGCATCAGGGCCACAAGCGCTCCCACTACAAATATTTGCCACGGCAATCGTCGCCGCGTCTTCTGTGCGCTCAACATAAGCGAACTCTACCACAAATTAACTACTAATGTAGTCAACCAGGATAAAATAAGACCCTGTAACCCCGACGAGGCCGAAGTTACAGTATCACAGGCAATGCTGCATTCATCCCGCTCGCTTCGCGCACCGGGGGCACGAGGCGCCTTCTTCATAAAGTTCGGACGCGCAGTCCTCTTCGGAGACGGCACAGCCACAGGCCCTGCATTTTATATGACTGCCAGGCTGGAGGGTGTGATCGACCGCCACGCGCTCATCGAACACGAAGCATTCGCCGCGCCAGCGGCTCTCTTCGGGAGAGACGGTCTCCAGATACTTCAGGATGCCGCCCTTCAAGTGATAAACTTCGGCAAAGTCCTGGCCAAGCAAAAACGACGATGCCTTTTCGCAGCGGATGCCACCGGTGCAGTACATGGCAATCTTGGTGTGCTGCCGTGGGTCAAGGTTCTCGGCAACGAACCCCGGAAACTCCCGGAACGTGGTAGTCTTGGGATTGACGGCCCGATCGAAAGCGCCAACAGCCACTTCGTAGTCGTTGCGGGTATCGAGAACTAGCACATCGGGGTCGTCCAGCAGCGCATTCCACTCTTCAGGCGTGACATATTGTCCCACCTGCCCGATTGAATGCGATCCCGGTGCGCCCAGCCCCATGATCTCTCGCTTCAACCGCACCTTCATCCGCCGGAACGGCGGCGCATCCGTAAACGATTCCTTATGCTCAAGATCGGCCATCCGCGCATCGGATCTTAATTGCGCCAGCACCGCGTCAATCCCCTCGCGTGGCCCCGCAATCGTCCCGTTCACTCCCTCCGGCGCGAGCAAGATCGTTCCCCGGACGCCGTGCGAATCGCACAGAGACCGCAAAAGCTCGCGATGCTCGGCAAAGTCGGGAAAGGGAAAAAACTTGTAAAAGGCCGCGACAACGATCAGCGTAGCGGGAGTGAGCAACTCTTCAGACATAACAAAGATATCATACCCCGGCTTTCACCGTTGGGTTAATGCCTGGGCGAAGGATATGCAGTCGCCAGAGTTTTCAATTCGGCTTCTGTAATCGGCATCATGCTGCAGTGTTTCGAATGCTCGGGTGTCGCCACGTCGATCTTCGTAAACGTCACGAAGTCAGTCGTCTCCCAGGCTTCCATGGGACTGTGGAACGGATCTCCGTAGACGTACCAGCGATCCTCACCAATCAGCTTTACAACTTCCGGCCCCTCGATGGGCTTGGTTGCTCCGGGAAGAACATCTCGTCCGTTTGTCCCCTTTGCAAAACTCTCGATTTTAGGATTGAGGCTGCGCGACGTCAACAGCAGATTATTCATCATATCGTCCACCGTGCCGGGTTTGTGGAACGCATAGTACGTTCCGTCATGCTCCACGATGTCCAGATCGATGTCGTCAATCCCCAGATCATAATAGATAGCCGCTCTGTCCGGCGTAATGTCCGACCAATCTTTGGTCGTCACATAGTGAATGACATTGCGCCCCTTGAACTCTGAAGCCCAGAACACGTAGAACAGCTTCTCCTTGGGCGAATAGACAAACTCCGGCGCCCAGGCGCGCTTCTGCTCCGCAGGAACGACCTGAATTGGGCCGCCATTCCAGTGAATCAAGTCGGTCGATTCCCAGTGGCAGATCTGCGTGGTGTCCCATGCCACCGTATGGACCAGATGGAACTTTCCGTTTACGCGATTGAAGAAGGGATCGCGCAGGCGAACGCCCGGATCAAGGACGGGTTTGCCGTCGTTCAGTGTAGTCCAGTGGCGGGCATCGTGGCTGTAGGCGTAGAAGAGCTTCTCTTCCGGCCCAAAATAGGCCATGAGATAAGCTGTATAAGATGTTTCCACCAAAGCGGCAGCATTCATCTCGGCAGATGTCAATGCGGACGCCGGAGTGTCGCCGGCCACCGCAGGAAGCATTGCGCATACAGCCACTAAAACGGAAGCGAGCAGGGAAAGACTGTTCATGGAGAAGCCGCCTGGAGTTGCAATTTAATGTCTACCTGAATAACTCTGCATATCTTGGAGAATGAGCTTGAGGAGTATATATCCAAGCAGGAGGGTTTTAATCCGAAGACACGCGATAAAGTTTATCGTCCCAGGTGAAACTGATATGGTGACCGTCGGGACACCACTTCGGCATAGACAACATGGAACGGCCCTTCTCATCAAGCCGGCCGATTTCCCGAAGATGATCGCCATGGATATCGGATACAAAAACTGTCACATATGAGGACACAGGGCTCGGAAGCCATGGCATGAAGCGCCTTAACGCCGACCAATTAAATGAGTGATTAAATGACCGAAACCACCAGAGAATGTGATCGCCTTGCGGCGACACCTGCATGCTTCCATCCTGGGCTGCATCCATCTGTGGCACATGTACCGGCAATTCGGTTGAACTGCCCGCAGGCGTAGCTTGCAAGTCCAACACATGCAGCATATAAGGTCTATCGGGCCTATGCCCATCCACATATTCGTGTACGTCAAATCGGCCATCAGGTCTATCTGAGATCAGCACTTTATTATCAGCGGCAAATCCGGCGATTCCACAGGTAACACCGAGCCCTGTGAGCGGAACCTCAGACGGTGGCGCCCCATCCAGGCTATAAATCGCAAGACACTCGCTCATTCCGTCATTCCTGCCTTGAGGCCGTGTCACCGTGAGCCACCGCTTACTATCCGGCATCCAGGTCATGCCGAGCGTGTTCCACGGACGCTTCCATGATACCGTCTTCTTGAAATTGAACGCAGTCGCGATCGGATTTCCCTGGAGACTTAGGCTATCGTTCCACAGCAGCTCGTTGCAGTCCCGTGATATTGAGACAAGCGCCCCCTGATTGACTGAAGCAGGTATGGGAAATGGAGTAGCTACTCCCGAATTGATATCCTGTAGGAAAGGAGAGCCGTACCCTGGATTAGTTATGGGGCATATATAGCGAAGCAGCCGATGATCGTCCACCCACATATATCCATCGTTGAAGGGGGCGTTCATCTGGTATGAACCGGCAAAGAGGTCTGTTTCCTTAAGAGTAGTGGCAACACGAGCGTGCTGCAAAAGGTCAGGTTCAGAGCCAGTATGGCTGGAGATTAACGCAATGCCGGCAATGATGCACAGAGATATCGCCGCGATAATATATTTTCGATTCACAAATCAGTCCCAGTACTAAGGCCGCCCGCGGCATTTATAACTTCTTTTTGAGAGCGCATTGAGAATGCGTTTATTGTTGAATGAGTCCTAAGCAGGCTTATTTTAAGATACTTTACCACCAAGTGTAAACGTTTTCATCACTATTTTCCGCGCTTCGAAATTTTCACAGGCTGGTGTTTAACGCCAAGGTTTCGGCAATTGCGTAGAAAGTTTGCCTGTAATCCAAAGCAAAGACCGCAGGACATCAAAGATGACCTGCGGCCGATACAATGGACACAAAGAAGGCTGACGTCCGACGATCTGTATGCCGGCCAAACCCTTGCCGACATATACATGGTGACGAATTAACTGTCTCAAGATGTGATTTAATCATCATTTGGACATCCTTCGTTACACTTCCAGAAACATTTATTTGTGGGGCGCTGATATTATGCCGCCGGCCTGGTAAGCCGATTCTTGACGTCGAGAAACCCTTTGAGGCTTGCGTCCAATCCGAAGCCCCAGAGAAATACCGTGCCATAGTCTTGCAGCGTCCCAAAATTGGCGCCGGCATATTTCGTGAGCATGCCCAAGATCGTTGCCAGAACAACTGAGATGCAGGTAACCACCGCAGTATCCTTGGCACGTTGTCGGCGCGCCTCAGTGAGCGCATTTATCGCGCTTTCCATACCGACAGTGAAAGTAATTGCAGTAGTATCTACTAGCTTTGAAGGATTGCTTGTATTGTAGATTTCGGCCTTCACACAGTAGTCGCCGGCCTGTTTGTAAGTGTGTTCAACAACCATCCCCTCGCTTGGCCGACCTGTTGCAGCATCGCCGAAATACCAGCTGTATTGATAATCGTTCGCATCATCATCCGTCTTGATCCGAAACGTGATGGGCGATTTCGCGCGTCGGCATGATAGGGGATCATCTATAGTAATCGCCCACGATGACGAGAGAGCAATGTCTCCCTGCTTCAAGGGCATATTCATGGATTTAACGCCGCTCTGCCCCCTTAGTTCTAGTGGGATCGACTTCCAACTTATTTCTGCATTTCCTATAGCCGTGGTCGCATCATCCACTCTATCTGCGTCAAGCGCATCGGAAGCCGACTTCAGCAGGGCGTCAATATTAGCAAGAGCGTGCTGCTGGGTCTCATTGGAACGCAGCTTATCCAAACGGCTCTTCAGATCCGCAATATTCGCCCGATCCGTGGCCGCTTCTTTTGCCTGCCCCGATTGGAAATCTGAAAACACCTTGGCGGCGGTCGCCAGTTTTGCTTGCGCGTCGACGAAGTTCCCGTCTTCGTTTAGCCCTTTCGCTTCTTCTATGAGATCCAGGATCTGCTTAAGTTGCTCGGCCTTGTCGGTATTGGACGTTCGGCTGCTTGCAGCTTGGACTGATACCTGCAGACGGAGAATAGAGATCCTATTCGCGAGCTGCGGCGTTTCCGTATCGATCAGGTAGCGGATCCATGCCGCCAGGATCACGCCGAGAAGGATGGTTATGAATGGATAGATCCAGAAGTCGGTCACACCGACCTTTAATGAGATCGCCTCGCGCCCGTTCAGAGAGGGCGATGTCACGAACCAGTTGGCAGTATAAGCGCCGGCGCCGGCAATCGAGTGTAGATGAACGGTCAGCTGTCTTCCGCGGCCGGCCGAAATTGTCATCGGACTACCGGGCAAATCCGCAGATTGACGCAGAAAATCGAGTGTGACCGTGCCCGCATTCAACACGCCATGATCGTTAAAGATCTGACCCGCTTCAAGTTGAGTATCCTCAAGGTCAGACTTACGAGACGTCTCGGTAAGTGTGTATTGGATGGTTCCGCGCGTCGACATCCCGGGAAACCATCGAATAAGTTGCACGCTGCGGTTCGTCAGATCCGTGCCGTTCACCAATGCAGGGGGGTGAATAATCGTCAAAGCCACAGAGACGGGCCGCGGCAGCGTTGTCGCAGCCAGTAAAACGCGTCCCTGATAGGTTCCTGGCTGAGCGAAATAGCGTGAATCGAGTTGAAACACCACCGGCCGGCCTGTTGTATCCACCGACATTGCCTCTGGGGAGATGCGAATGGCGTCAGGGCTAATGGTCACCCCACTTGGATCACGCACCTCAATTACCTTTGCCGACACCCCATCGACCTTTCCTGTGGTTGACGAAACCAGAAACGAATAGATCGGTGGAGCGGAGAGCAGCGGATAGGCGTAGCTCGCCGGTGGAGACGCCGTCAGGTCGGACTGCGCCTGGACATTTTCCTGTATCCCCAGAAAGAGGACACATGCAAGCGCCAACTTGATAATGCTTAGATTCCAGGTCATTTCAGCCCTCCCAAACAATGTCATCGTATCGCTTTTCAGTCAATCGACACTCAGAAACGAATGAAGGCAGCAAGCGCAATGTTTCTGGACCGCGTCTCAATATCGCCTCCCGTAATTGAATAGGAATGCCTTCCCTCGCATTAGATTGCTTAATTTCATTGATTGCCTAATGTGTTCTATCTGGAATTAGGTCAGGGAAGGAGACTCAATAACTCATTCTCAGCGCGTAACCAGTTGGGCACCGGGGCCCCGGCAGCCGGAGATTGGCTAATCAGGAAGGCATGACGCGCTATTGTTGAGCATTGCTCGCATACATTTACGCCATCCTTATAGGAAGCAGATACCGCCCCTGTTACACCTATTTGAACGTTTATCTCGATTTCGTTGATAAATTGCCAATCTCAGACGCGACGGCATAGTCCTGCATCTTTGCGCTCGCGTACCGCACGGGATTGTTCTGCCTGGCTTACGCGTTACAGCTTCACAATGCCGAGATACAGGCTATGGCAAGTTTGGAGATTGGTGGAGAGAGGCGCGTATCATGCGCAGCGAAGATTGTTGGGAGGCAGCTTCAAGCAGCGTAAACAAATATGGCTGCCTCCATGAGGCAGCCATATTTGTTTCTGGCCAAAACGCAATTAAGTAGTAAACTTAGCCACGATGTTTTCTAATGCCCGACGATCTGTATCCCGTTGATCGGAGCCCGCAGATATGGGTCCGATGAGGAGACAGGCGCAGCAGACAGCGTGAAGCTGCTGCCGGTCAGGCCGCTGAACTTGACATAGTTGCCTGCCGAGTTGTTAGCCTGCGTGAACGTGCCGTTGAAGTCGGCATTGACGGCATCCGTGACCTGGATCGTGCTTGCGCCGATCGTGTATTTGTACACACGAGTGGCGCTGCCGTTACTGCCATCGCTGTACACATAGACATCGTAGCCCTTCGATGTGATCGAGCTTGGCAGGCTGGATACGGTGACCGTGCTGGTAGAGCCGCTGTATGTGTCCAGGTAGCCCCGCATCATACGTTTGCTGCCGGCGGTATCGGTGATGCCCGTATTATATGTGGCGCTGGCGCTCCACGCCGCAGATGCTCCGGACGTCGCTCCAGTGGAATCCTTCAGGCTCAAACCGCTGCCCGATGCGCCCGATCCATTATTCCACTGCGGGCAGGCCACCACCCCGGCGCTCTCGGTCGTTCCCATGGCAGTGCCGCCGCCAACGAAATCGATGCCGATCACATGCGGCGGCGCGACGGTGAACAGCGCCGATCCATGCTTTGGAATACTGGCGCTATAGCTGCCGTTGCTCGTCACATCGGTGTTGCCCCATAGATCGTGGATCTTCTGCAGTCCGCTCAGGCCGATGCTGCTGAAGTTCACATTGATTGTCGCCGTGCTGCCGGCGAGGTTGAAGAAACCGACCGTGCGCGTTCCATCGCCGTTGTTCGCAGACCAGATCTGCGAGTTGCCTCCCTGAACCTGCTGTCCGACATTGCCGGCCTGGTTGACCGCAATGACAGCGGGGTTTGTCAGAAGCTGAAGACCATAGCTGTCCATATGATAGAGGTCGTCGCCGACATAGAGAGGCGAGCACTCCAGAGCCCAGAACGACATTGTCGTCTTTCGCTCGTCGTTGGTCAAACCATCCATGGATCCGTTGCCGACATCGAGGGAATCGAGGTCATTCCAGCCGGCGCCAAGCGGATAGTTATTGTTGAATCCCTGGTTGCCGGCCCACGGCGCCCAGTTTGCCTCATCGCCGAACCGCTTGCTGACTGCGGTCCAGTTAGTGAGCGTCGTGCTGTAGGACTCGACATCGTCGTCGATACGGCGCGCGTTGGAGTAGGTCTGCCAGAACGGGATGTAAGCGTCGGAGATTCTCCATGAGATGGTGAGCCACATCGGACGGCCACACTGCTGGATCGCAGTCTGATATGCCTGAACATCAGGACGGTTGTCGCAGAAAGAGATGTCCTGATCGGAACCGGGGCATACACCGTCGAGCTTCAGGAAGTCTACTCCCCAGGAAGCGAACTGATTTACGACCGAGTTGATATACGCCTGCGCTCCCGGCTTGGTAAAGTCGATCTTCAGATGCCAGCTTCCAAAGGCGTCGCCGGTCTGCAAGGGCTGAGCGACGATATCCTGAATGTGGTAACTGGTGCCGTAGATGGGCGGATTGGCATTATAAACGTCGCTCCCTACTCCCGGGATCCAATAGATGCCCAGTTTCTGGCCGTTGCCGTGGACAATATTTGAAATCCAAGGAATGCCATCCGGGAACGTAGTCGTATTCGCTGAGGGGCGTCCGTAGCTGTCAAAGCCGCCGGACCACCCGGAATCGATGTTGAAGTAGTTGTAGCCGTAGGGCTGCAGGGTTGTCTTCAACTGGTTGGACTGCACCTGCATTTGCCACTGTGTGAGCCATCCGTTGCCGTACCCCGATGCCGTCGTCGATTGCAGGCTCCAACTGCTCCAGCCCATGTAGGGCTTCTGTCCAACCGCCTGCGCATGCGCCGATGATGCAAGACACATGGCGACGGCCGCCGTCTGAGCAAGTATGCTCAGAGGTTTCAGCGGGTTATGCCGCCGCATGGATGCGCAAGATTGCGCCATAGCGAATTTCTTCATTGAGAGATCTCCTCGTCGTGTGAGAATGAAAATGGTGCGAAATAGCCACTGACAGTTGATGCCGCTGGCGACAAACCTTGTAAGAATCCTCTCCCTCGGTCGCTAAGGCTCCCTGTCCCTCCCCGCCAGGCCGGGAAGGGATGTCCAAAGGTCATTTGCCAGACGACTCTTACATATATGCGTAGCTCATGATCTACAGCTACACTCTATGTTAGAGTCGCCTGGTTCACGAAAATCGGACGCCCCTTTCCCTGTGGGAGAGGGGAAAAGCGAGTTGCACGAGCTTGGGGGAGAGGCATGCCCTATGGAGCAATCAAAAACCCGTCGATCAGCATGTTTGTGGAGCCGCCGTTAACGATCTTCAGGGTATGGGTTCCACGTGTCAATCCGCTGATGCTGTAGACAGGCTGCTGGAGCTGACGTGTGCTGTTGTAACAATTGACGGTCGTTTTGAGTACGCCATCGACATACACGCTCACGCTGCCTTCGTCGTTGCACTTCTCCGTAACGAAGCTGGCCCCAGTGCCGGTAAATGTCGCCGTACAGGAATCTCCACTGTGGTTCGTCCAATGGACGTCGTTGTTGTAATCGCCCAGGTTGCGATTTGAGCTGTAGAACCATGACGTCCCGCTGTAGCTGACTCCGAGGGTGGTATCGGTATCGTTGAACACACACGGGGTAACGATCCACTGCTGGTTTGTGCCGCCGTTGCTTGCCCACTCGTCGATGATCGACCCGCCGGCGACATCCATCAACAATCCGCTGGCGACGCTGACAAATGTGTAGTTGCTGCCGCTCTGGACTTTCTTCCACTGGGAGTTCGAGCCGCCGTCTTTGTGGTATTGGATCAACTGCGTGCCGTTGCTGCCTGCGCCGCCCGGGATATTGACCATCTTTCCACTGAACTCATTAACGAGGTTATATGAGCCATTGCTCTGTGAGACGAGCTGCCAACGCTGCGTCGGGCTGCCGGTGTCCGGGGCTGTAATGAGTTTGCCGCCGTCGACAGTCCAACCGTCTTTTACTGTCAAACTCTGGTTATTGCTGACACTCGTGATCTTGTACCAGGTGACTCCGCTGCCGGCGACCTTGATGAGTTTGCTTGCATGAGAATTGAGCGTGACGCTGAAGCTATTATTGAAAAGACCCAGGCCGGCATTGCCCAGGACATCAAAAACATCCTGCGAGCCGGTCAGATTCAGGCTGCTCCAATTAACTGTTACCGTGGCGGAGCTGCTGCCCAAATTGAAGAGGCCGACCAGGTAAGTGCCGTCGCCGTTGGGAGCCGCCCAGATCTGTGAATTGCCGCCCTGGATTTGATTGGCGACATGTCCAGCCTGGTCGTAATGGATCAGCGCGGGGTTGGTAAGCAGCCAGGTTCCAAAGCTGTCCAGGTGATAGGGATCGTCACCGGTATACCAGCATGCGCATTCGAGAGCCCAGAATGTCGCCATGGTCTGGCGTTCATCGTTTGTAATACCGTCGACGGATCCCTGGCCGCAATCAAGGGAATCGAGATCTTCCCAGCCCCCACCAATGCCCGAGCTATTGCACCAGTTCACAGCATCCGTGAACCGGTTGTTGATCTGCGGCCATGCAGTGAGTGGGACGCCGCCGGGATTGTACGCCTCAATGTCGTGATCAATACGGCATGCGTTCGAATATTGCTTCCAGAAGCTGGAATAGGTTGGATCAATGTGCCAGGAGATCGTCAGAAATACTTGCCGGCCGCATTGCTGAAGCGCCGTTTGCCATGCCTTAACGTCCTCACGCTGGTCATAGCTGGGCAGCCCGAAACCATTGGAACCCGGGCAGACGCCATCGAGTTTGAGGAAGTCGAATCCCCAGGACGCGAACAGGTTGGCGATGGAGTTGACATAGGCTTGAGCGCCAGGCTTGGTATAGTCGATCTCGTAGTTGTTTTGGTCTGTCGTGCTGCCCCAGGCGCATCCGGGCAGGTAAGGCGACTTGACGATATCCCGGATATGAATGGCCGGATTGGTTCCATAGATTGGCGGGTTTGCATCATAGAGAGCAGATGGGATTCCGGGGACGTGATACAAGCCCATCTTTTGTCCGTTGTTATGAATGTAGGCGGCAAGAGAAGCAAGCCCATTCGGATACAACGTTGTATTCTGCATAGGCCGTCCATATGTATCGTACGATCCACTCATCGACCCGGCGTCGATATTGATGTAGTTGAAGCCGTACGGCTGAAGAGACTGATGGATCATATCGGACTGGACCTTGATTTGCCCCTCCGTAATCCAATTTGCCCCGTAGATGGTTTGCTGACTGTAGGTGCTCCACCCCATGATCGGCGCGTTGGTGTGCGTAACATCTGCCCGAGCAGCAGACCCGGGCAAGGCAAGCGCAGCAGCAATCATTAGAAATCCGATGAAGCCCAGCCTCTTATTCGGCAAGCGCATTTTCATTTTAGCAGCCTTCCTTTTATTGCAATTAATGCAATAAAACCGTGTAATATCATGAGATCCACAATTCTTCAAAGCCGAATTGCATGGGCGTGTAACAGTATTGCAAAAGTTGCGTTAAATCTTCTGAATGATTCGCACCTCCTGATTGATATATCCGGCCGCCTGCAGATGGTATCCAAAGGCTTCCTTGCGGTTTGTGTAGACACGCCAGGAACAGTGCCTATCTAAACCGCAATAATAGTAATTAGACACACACGAATTGACTCCCGGCTTGTCACCGGATGCCAACTCCCGTATAGATTATTACTTCGTCGATGACCCTCGAATTTCGAGGCGCGGCGCAAGCACGACCTGCTGCAGCGGGCCGATGGGCTCATCGATACGCTGCTTTAGAAATGACCAGGCCGTGGCGCACATTTGCTCAAGCGGCTGCACGATCGTCGAAAGGGCCGGATAGAGATAGCTGGTATCCCGTATGCCGTCGCATCCGACCAGGGCGATATCTTCCGGGATTCGTAAACCGAGTTTGCGAATAATCGGGTAAGCTCCAATCGCCATGTCGTCGTTAAAGCAGAACAGTCCATCCGGACAGCCATGCGACTCGATGTAGGCTTTTAGAGCCGGCCCGACATCCTCGCGTTTTTCCTCCGGGGTCACGATAAGCTCCGGCTCTCGGCCAAGCTCTGCCATGCCCTGCTGGTAGCCTCTCAGGCGCGCATCGTCAACCTCTTCGAACCAGTCGAACCAATTCGGAACGAGATACGCAATACGTTTGCAGCCTACATCCGCGAGGTGTTTAACGGCTTCCGTAACCTGCGCCTTGAAATCAACTTGGACGCAGTCCGTATCAGGAAAAACATACGCGCCGATGTGCACGAATGGACGGCCGTCAAGCAGGCTATTGGTCAGCCCGGGGATCGTGCCTCTGGGCAGGTCCACCGCTAGGATACCGTCGACCGGCCATGACAGCAGCTTGGGCGTATCGACCGTTGTGCCATGAACCGTTCTGACACCGCTGACGAACAGCTCATAATCGTGACGAACGATCTCTTCGTGAGTGTAGTAGATGACATCGCCGTAGAACGCAGAGCGCAAGTTAGTGGACCACAGCGCGATCGTCTGAGTGCGGCCGGTCGCCAGTGCTCGCGCAGCCCGATTAGGCTGATAGCCCATCTCTGCGGCAATGCTGCGCACCAGCTGCCGGGTTTCCGGGGCAATCGGCACGTCCACATTATTGAGCACTCGTGATACCGTAGCATGCGAAACTTTTGCCCGCTCCGCTACCTCACGAATCGATATTTTCAATGAAATTTGCCTCTTCTTGCGTATATCCGCTGGCATAATTGTATTTGCTGCATATCATCTTGTCAACCTGCAAATGTCTATAGCGCCATTCTGCCGGCGTCGCATCGCAGATCCCACATAACAATCATATCTATCGCTACAATTCGCAGAGCGCTCCGAAGCAGTGGTTAATCTCCTAATCTTAGCGGTATAGAACTCCTATCAAAATAGCGTTCTGCTCCCGGCAACTTCAGTTGGCGGGAGTTAAACGAGGTCGTTTTTTGTTAGTGGCTCTTAGGCATCCTGAACGGAACAAAACTGATACCACAAACTCTAAGCAAATCTCTCGATTCAATGTACACGCTTACATGCTATAACAGCAGGCGATCAGTTCTTGCGTAACCGTTTACATAAATTATAATACACAAGAGTGCCGCTGTCAACAAGCATTTTGTTATATACCTATTTATATCGCAGCCGGATACCTGATAATTGATGCTTACAGCCGTTATAACAATATGGGCGTCAGTATGCGCCGCATCAACATGTGGCGCATACATAACACAGCAGGCTTCTATCTTTGTGATGATCCGCGAATATCGAGATGCGGCTGCAATACGACCTGCTGCAGAGGCAATTCAGGATCGTCGATTCTCTGCTTAAGAAATGCCCATGCCGTGGCGCACATCTGCTCGATCGGCTGCATAATCGTCGTCAACGGCGGATACGTGTAGCCGGTGTCTCTCATGCCGTTGCATCCCACGATGGCGACATCCTCGGGAATACGCATCCCACGATTAAGAAGGGTCGGGTATGACGCAATCGCCATGTCGTCGTTGTAACAGAACAGTCCGTCCGGGCAGCCGTTGGCCTCGATATAAGCCGTCAAGGTGGGAGGAACGTCCTCGCGTTTTTCGTTCGGCGTCTTGATAATTTCAGGCTCTCTGCCAAGATCGGCCATTCCCTGCTTGTACCCCTCAAGGCGGTCGTCGTTGACTTCCTCAAACCAATCGAACCAGTCCGGAACGAGATAGGCAATGCGCTTGCAGCCCATATCGGCCAGGTGGCGCACAGCTTCTGCAGCCTGCTGCTTGAAGTCGACCTTCACATAATCCGTGCCCTCGAAGAGGTAAGCGCCGATATGCACGAACGGACGGCCTTCG
>Ga0105238_10004681_pt1 | contig 13533 bp, 9 predicted proteins | sample KBSC34metaG_FD_81526 | JGI IMG/M metagenome (GOLD analysis project Ga0105238, IMG submission 81526) | Corn rhizosphere microbial communities from Kellogg Biological Station, Michigan, USA - KBS C3-4 metaG | ecosystem: Host-associated > Plants > Roots > Rhizosphere > Soil | place: Michigan, USA... | reverse complement strand
TCTATGCGATGCGGCCGATCGAGCTCGCCCGCCTTGCGCCGGCGGTCATCGCCAACCGCGACGATCCGGTTGCGGCGGCACTGATCGCCGAGGCGACAGCCTATCTTGCCTCCGACTTCGCCGCCGCCTTCGATCCTGCGATGCCCGGGCCGGTGGCGCTCGGGGGCGGCGTCATCGCACATCTGAGCGGTCTGCCCGATGCGATTTCAGAGGTCGTTCGGGCGGCTGGCCACGTTCCCGATATCCGGCCGGTGGTCGACGGATCGATCGGCGCCATCGTGCTCGCCATGCGCGCCTTCGGCATTACGGTCGACCAGGCGATGTTCGACACGATCGCAGTGTCGTTGGCCGCTTCGGCCGCGGTCTCTGCTTAGGTTTCTTCGAGCACGTGCATGCGGAGGTCGAGACTGCGCGGGAGGGGATGCCGCGCGAGGTCGGCACGGGCTTCGTCCGCCGTGGCGACGCGACCGAGCTCAGCCTCGACGCGGCCGCGGCGCAGCCGAACCCAGAGGTCCGACAGCAGCGTCTCGCCTTCGCGGATCGTTGCGAACTGCCGGCTCAGCAGCAGCCGCTCGAGTTCGTCAAACTGCTTGTCGTTGGCGGCCACCATGGCCCGCGCCAGGATGATCCGCTCGTTGTCCCGCACCTCCGTCGGCAGCGCATCGACGAAGCTCTTGAGTTCAGCCGACCGGCCCGCCGCCATCAGGTGCGTCGCGATCTCGACAGCGAGCTCCGGCGGGGCATCGCCGGCCGCCCACGCACGGCGGTAAAGTTCCGATGCTTCGTCCGCATTCGTGACAATCAACGCCTTGGTCCGGTAGCCGAGCCAGCTTGGCCGCAACGACAATGATCGCTCGACTGCCATCCCCGCTGCATCCGTTTCACCGCGATCCAGTAGCGCAACGGCAAGCAGCAGCGCGTGCAGCCACGTCTCACCCTGCGCCTCGGCGCTGGCACGGATGCGCTCGAGCCACAGGTCCGACACGGCAATGCCAATGGGGATGTCATGCAGATGCTCTACCGAGATCGTGAGGCCGCGCGCAAGATCGTCCCAGGCGTCGGGTTCATGCGCTACGGCGAAGTCGAGGCCGGTCGCCAGCGGCCGGCCAAGCAGTTGCTCCTGCCGCTCTCCCCAGGCTGTACCGGAGGAATAGTGCACAGCGAGCGGTCGCCGCGCCTGCTCTCGCAGAAAAGCATCAACACGCACCAGTTCCTCGGCAGGGACTGTCGCGTCTACCGTTCGGGCCGCGTGCGAGACCGCCGCGTGGTAGTTGCCATGCGCTTGGGTGGCATCGAGCTGCACGGGGAAGAACGCCTCCGTCCATTCGAGCTCTCCACCGGCCGCGAGCTCAAAACGCTGGTTCTGCGTCGGCGCAATGCCGCTCTGGATTTCGAGGTATTTTCCTTCACCGGGACGCGCGAGAAAGTCCATCCAGTTCTGGCCACCCGGCGCGCTGCCGAAATAGAAGAACTTGCGGCCGACCATCTCCGCCGTGCTGGTCTGGCCGAGGCCGTAGCCGCCGCGATCGACGGACATGACAAAGCGGCGCGGCACCGATGGCGCGCGGAAGAACACCGAGGTCGCATTCTCCCAGTTCTCGGGATACGACGCCTCCCAGTCCTTGCGCGGGAAATCGCAACGGCCGAGATTGTTGCCGGGCCAGATGTGCTCGATCGAATAGTCGGCCGCGCTCAGCACGCGCGTTCCCTCGCTCATCGGTGCGGCGATGTTGGTCCACCAATAGGCCAGCCGCGGCCCCGCCGCCGGATTGACGATGCGCCCATGGGCAAAGAGCGTGGTCGATCCCCTCGGCAGGAACAGGTCGACCTGCCACGTCGCCTCAACGATGCGGTCGAACTCGTAGATCCGGAGGATCGGTCCCTGCGCCGTCTCGCGCATGCCGGCGAACACCGGCGCGCAGGTGAAAGCGGTGTGGCCGGGTATAAGGCCGTTCCACTCGATGCCGCCCGAGAACCAGGCGTTGAGCGCCGCGAGGTTGGCGGGCTGAAACACCGGATTGCGGAACACCAGATCGCGGCTCGTCCGCAAATCCTTGAGCTCCAGCAGCCGTCCGCCCAAAGACGGCGCGACCACTGCGCGCAACAGGCCGTTGTCGATCACCACGCAGTCGAGTTGACCCGGCTGCACGTTCCGATCGTAGTCGTCGGACACCTGATATGGCAGGATCGAGTCATCGCCCCAGTTGAAGCCGTGCCGGCTCTCCTCTTCGCTCAGCCCGAAGTTCGGTGGCGTCACGCGGTTCGGCGTCGGCTGTTGCGAGCGGTAGCGCGGCATATTGCTCGGCCGTCCGAGGCGCGCCATCGGAAGCGTGATGGTTTCCTTGCGGATCGTCGTCGCGGTCATTTCAGGATCAGCTCCACCACAGGTACCACCACGCTCGGTTTCTTCACCGGCAGCTCCAGCGTCAGCGTCGTTGCGCCGACAGGCGGCACGAAATGCGGATCGTTCCTCGGGCCGATCCATTGCACTTCGCTCGCATCGTGGAGGAACTGCGCATAGGCGACCTTACCGGCAAGGCCATCAATATGCAGGTGCTGGAATGGCCAATTGTAGATGTGGAGATAGAGACGGTCATCGCGCTGCGTGAAGCGGCAGCCGTCGGGCGCGGTGAAGCTCGAGCGCCCTGCCCCGTAGACGGCGCGGCCGTGGAGGCGCAGCCAGTCGCCGTAAACCTCGAGTGCATCGATGGCGCGCTGGTCGAAGGTGCCCCGCCCCGTCGGCCCGACATTCATCAGCAGATTGCCGCCGAGGGCGACGCTGTCGATCAGAAGCTTGACCAGTTGCTCCGGGCTCTTCCAGCTTTCCTCGTCCCGGTAATAGCCCCACGAACCCGAGAAGGTGTGGCAGACTTCCCAAGTCGCCTCGCGGCCCTTGAACAGCGGGGGCGTGCGCGGCGTGTATTGCTCGGGCGTCATTACGTCCGGCACGCCGGCGATGAGATCGTCGAGGTCGAGACGATTGCTGACGACGATCTCGGGTTGCAGCCTGCGCACCAGCGACAGTAACTCGATGCTCTGCCAGTCCTTGCGGCCCTTGCCCGGCAGGCCCTTGTAGGTGCGGTCAGGATACGAGAAATCGAACCAGATCACGTCGATCCTGCCGAAGCCGGTCAACAGCTCCGTGACCTGCCCGCGCATATAGGCGCCGTAGCGCGTGATATCGCGGCCAGCATTGAGCGCGGCGGCATCCTCGCGGTTGCGCAGCGGATGATAGATGTCGATCGGAAAATCCGGATGGTGCCAGTCGAGCAGCGAATAATAGAAGCCAACCTTCAGCCCCTCGGCCCGGAAGGCCTCGACGAACGGCTTGAGCAGGTCCTTGCCGTAGGGCGTGTTGGTGGCCTTGTAGTCGGTCGCCTTGCTGTCCCAGAGGCAGAAGCCGTCGTGATGCTTGGCCGTCAGCACCACGTATTTCATTCCCGCGGCCTTGGCGCGGCGGGCCCAGTCGCGCGGGTCGTAGAGATCGGGGTCGAAGTTGTCGAAGTACCTCCGGTAGCCTGCGTCGTCGATCTCTTCGCGGCTTTTCACCCATTCATGGCGCGCGGCAAGTGAATATACGCCCCAGTGGATGAACATCCCGAAGCGATCGTGCGCGAACCAGCTCTTCTGGTCGGGAGCGAGGAACAGGTCCTCGGAAATGGCGTCCGTCATGGTTCTGGGATGCTCAACTCGCTGGCCGCAGGGCGGCTCTAACTGCAGGGATTTCAACGCGGTGTTCAAGCCTCTTCATTTTGGATTCGTCGCGGGGGACGGACGCTTGCCACCTCCAGGGATCATGCGGGCCGTAGCGTACCGCCCTCGGCCATCCGCGGCGCGCGGATCACCGACAGGAACGCCGGGATGGCGAGCAGATAGGCCGCGGCGCTCACCTCGAGCACCGAGGGCAGCCCGAAGGCGGTGGCGATGATCGGCACGGCCGCTGCTCCGATCACGGAGAAGCAGCCATTGATGCCCCAGGCCCAGACGAACATATGGTCCTTGCCCAGCCGGCTCAGCGAGGTCATCGCGGTCGACATCGGGAAACCCATCAGCAGGGCCGGCGGCGCAACCAGCAGGAAGCAGAGGAGCAGGCGGAGCGCGAAGGGGAAGGCGCCGATCCAGTCGAGCGCCGGATCGAGGAAGAGGCCGTAAGCGGCGAGCAGGATCGCGATGAGTCCGAGGATCACCGGCAGCGCCACCCTGGCGCGATCGAAGATGCGCTCCGACAGCAGGCTGCCGAGGCCGGAAAAGACCAGCATCGCCGCGATCAGGACCGACGCCGAGATCGTCGGGTTGCTGAGGGCCAGCGTGAAGCGGCTGATGAGACCCACCTCGACCGTGATGTAGCCGAGGCCAAGCGCCGCGAAGTAGACGATCGTGCCGACCTTGCCGGGTGACCGCGCGAACACGCGGCGCCAACCGATGGCGACCGGAATGAGGATCAGTACGCCGGCACAGATGGCAGCCACGCCGAGCGTTGCCCAGAGCAGCAGATAGCCCCAATCGTCCTGGAACAGATCGAGCCGGTCGAGCGTCCGCGGCAGGTCGGCGAACTTCTCGTATGCCGCAAAATATGGGCGCCAGTTGGTCAGCGGCCGCGTATCGAACACGTATTGGCTGGCCGTGTCATCGCCCGCGATCAGACCGTGCCAGAACAGACGGCTGAGGGTGGTTGCCGGCTCGGCGCTGCTGCCGGAATCATCGTCCGTGTCGGCGGTAGAATCGGTGGCGGCGGACGACGGAGCAACCGACGGATCAGGCGCATTGGTCGTCTCGCCCGAACCGAAGATCGAGGCCGCATACTGCGCCAAGATCGTCGGCGTCGCGCTGGTGTCGACGGCATAGCCGGGCGAATAGATCTCGTCCCACGACATCGAGTCCGTGTACTTGCGGAGCTTGTCGATCTCGCCGGCAGTGAAGCCGCCCTTGCGGTAAAGCACAGTGGTCGTCGACAGATAGCTCGAGGCGACGAAGATCGACTTGGCGGCAGTGCCCGGATCGAATTCACGCGCCGCCGCGGCAATGGTCGAATAAAGTTTCAAGATCGACTTCGGTGGCTCTTCCTTGTTCCACACGGTGACCGAAAGGACGCCGTCATCGGAGAGGGCCCGCATATAGTCGAGCATTGCATCGGTGGTGTAGCTGTACTTCTCGACGATCGCGAAGCCACCTGGGTTTGAGAGGCCCACCGAATCTGCGAGGCTCAGATCGATGACGTCATAGTGGTTGCCGGTGTGGCTGAGATACAACCGGCCGTCGTAGTCGATGATCTTGAGGCGCGGGTCGCTGAGGATATTGCTTGAGGCGTCCTTGATGACGGGGTCGGCGAAGGCTTGCAGGATCGCCGGGTTGCTCTCGGCAACCGTGACGCTGGTCGCACCCGAATGCAGCGCCGCCTCGGTCGAGATGCCGCCACCGAACTGCACGACGAAGGTATTGGCCTTGGGGTGCACCACATACGGATAGTCCATTGGCAAGTAGTGGAAGTAGCTCGCGTCCTCCGCGGGCGGCTCGCGCATGATGCCCTCCGGTCCCTCGCCGTCGATGTACATGGCGACGAAAGACTTTCCGGGCAGCTCCGGCAGATTGAACGCCGCATTGTCGCTGAGGCCCGGCGAGAAGTGCATGTAGGAGCTGGCGTAGATCTGCAGGTCGCCAAACGGCGAGATCGAGCGGTAGATGCGCTGCGAGTCCGGGAAGTTGCGGGCGTAGGACACCCCCTTGTACTGCGACGTCGAAATATCCGGCACGCCGGTCAGCCCCGGCAGCCACAGATAGGCGGCCACCGTGACGACGCCGAGAATCGCCGTCAGCACGGAGCTCAGATTGCCGCCACGGCCGAGCCCGAACCAGACGATGGCGGCGACCGCCCACAGGGTCAGCGGCACGACCTGCAACTGCTCCGGCGGCAGCAGGTACATGGCGGCGAGCACCGCAAGACCGGCGATGCCGGAGCCCGTGAGGTCGGCGAAGTACACGCGGCCGAAGCCGGTCCTGCTGCGCAGGAACACGATGCCGAGGAACATCGCGCCGGAAAAGAACGGCAGCAGGTAGAGCACGAAGTTGGCAAGCAGCCGCCACACCTGTGTCGGATCGGAGATGAGGAAGATGGCGTTGAACGGCACCATCTGCGCAACGAAATTGGCACCCACCGCCAGCGGCCCGAAGAGCAGCAGCGTTGTGCCCGCTGCGCCGCGCCAGTGCCGCTCGAACCAGCCCTTACCGATAAAGACAATGACGCTCGACAGCCCGAAGCCGAGGAGCGCGAGGCTCACCACAAGGGACCCGAAATGCGCCCAGCTTCCCACCGAAAAGACCCGCATGATGCAGATCTGGAGCGCGATCACGGCCCCGGCCAGCAGCCCGACCGGCACATAGAGGCGCGACGATTCCCTCGGCTGCGCGGCAGTCGAATCGAGGATTTCTGGTAGGGCCATGGGCCATTCCTGCCACGCGCTGCGGGGCGGTTCCAGTCTGAGCCGTCGGGGAGTGCCGAAGATGGCGCCCCTCGGATCGTTCATTGCCCGAAGCGAGCCGTGCGGACTTGCAAGGCGAAGCGGCCCACGGCAAGCTGGTAAACCGGTTTACCGAACGCCGCGCGGGGTCACATGAGAGCAGCGAATTGAGCATCAAAGTTTACCTCGCAGGTCCCGAGGTGTTTCTGCAGAACGCCCGTGAGCAGCTCGACCGCAAGATCGCGCTGACGAAAGCGGCGGGCCTCATCCCGGTTTCCCCGGGTGACTTCATCATTCCGCCGCAGCCGAGCAAACGGCAGTTCGGGCTTGCGGTCAGCGAGATCGACGAGAAGATGATGAACTCGGCCGATGCGATCATCGCCAACCTCACGCCCTACCACGGCGTCTCGGCCGACGTCGGGACTTGCTACGAGCTCGGCTATATGTGCGCGCAGGGCAAGCTCGCTTACGCCTACACCAATGTCGCGGCGGACATGCGCACCCGCACCGTTGCGCATTACGGCGGCGATGTCTTCACTGATGCCAACGGCCGGCTGCGTGGCCGGCGCGACGGCCTCTCGGTCGAGGATGTCGACATGGCCGACAACCTGATGATGCAGGGTGGCGTCGAACGGCGCGGCGGCCAGGTGATCATCCACGACGCGGCGACGGACGTGCTCTACACCGACACCACCGCGTTCGAGGCCTGCCTGCGGCTCCTCGCCGAACGCGCCCGGAGCCAAGGCGCACTCTAGTGCGCGCCGCGCAGCGCCAGCAGGCGCTGGGCCCGGATCGAGAACAGCACCAGCGCCAGGATCGTGACGATGAACGGCGTCATGTGGATGATCTCGGGCGGCACCCAGTCGAAGAGGCCCGGCAGGATCGTGGTGAGACCGTCGAAGGCGCCGAACAGCAACGCGGCGAGCAGCGCGCCGACCGGATGGCGGGCACCGAGCAGCACGGCGCCCAGCGCGATGAAGCCGCGGCCGGCCGTCATGTCCCGGGTGAAGCCGACGAAGTTGAACATGGCGAGCTGCGCCCCGCCCAGCCCGGCGAGCGCGCCCGAGAACAACAGGCTCCAGGTACGGACGGCATTGACCGGAATGCCGGCCGCTTCCGGCGCTGCCGGATATTCGCCGACGCCGCGCAGCCACAGGCCCCAGGGCGTGCGGTAGAGGAAATACCAGATGCCGATGACCAGAAGGGCCGCCACCCAGCTCAGCACCGAATGGCCGCTGAAGAGACCTGTGAGGATCGGCCCGATACCTGGAATGGCGTCGAGGAAGCCCAGATCGATCGCCGGCACCGCCTTGCTCTGCAGGTTGATGGACGTCCCCTTGTCGCCGCCCGTCGCGAGCGCCAAAACGAACACCGTTCCACCCGAGGCGAGAATGTTGATGGCAAAGCCGACGAGGATGATGTCGGCACGCATCTTCAGCGCGAAGAACGCCATCAGCAGGCCGAGCAGGCCACCGACCAGCAGGGCGGCCAGCACCGCGACATACCATGGCGTATAGACCGAGACGATCACCGCCGTGAGGCAACCGATCAGCATCTGGCCTTCGAGCGCGACGTTGAGCGCCCCCGACAGATCGGCGATGAGGCCACCCAGCGTTGCGAGCAGCAGCGGCGTCGTGGTGCGGATGACGGTCTGGTAGAACGCGAACGAAATGATGGCGCCGACGAGCTGGCTCATTGCCGCGCCTCCCCTGCGGTCGCTGACAGCGGCACGCTCGGCCGGATGCCGAGGAGCCTCGCAAAAAAGCTCTTGCCGGGGAACTTGAACGTCGAGGACACCAGGATGATGATCAGGGCCGTGACGATGCCGATCACTTCGGCCGGCACGTCGGTCCGGATGTTCATGAGCTGCGCGCCTTGCCGTAGGTAGCCGTAAGCCAGCGCTACGAATGGGACCGCGAGCGGCCGGCTGCGCGCCACGATGGCGACGAGGATGCCCTCGAAGGCGAGGTTGCCCTCGAACAGCACGTTGAGCTTGCCAAAGATCTGGCCCTGCACGAACATCGAACCGAGCAAGCCACCGAGCGCGCCCGATGCCGTCATGGCCGAGACCATGATGAAGCTCGAGCGGATGCCGGCATAGGCCGCGAAGCGCGCATTGTGGCCGACGAGCCGCAGTTTGAGTCCCCAGCTCGTCCGATACAGGGCGAACCACACCGCGAGCACTGCGATGATCGCAAAGATCAGGCCGAGGTCAATGCGGGTATTGGGGACCAGCGCCGGAAACACCGAGGTCGTCGGAAACGGCGCGGTATAGAGCATCCCCGGAGCGCCGAGCTGCACGCGCACGAGATAATTCACGATGTCGATCGCGATATAGTTGAGCATCAGCGACGAGACGATCTCGTTGGCACCGAGCCGCGCCTTGGCGATGCCGGGCAGGAAGCCGTAGATGCCGCCCGCCACCATCGCCGCCAGAATGCCGAGCGGGATGCCGAGCCAGGTCTGGCCGATGGGCGACACCGCAACATAGGTGGCGAACAGGCCGCCGATATAGACCTGCCCCTGCACGCCCATCGAGAACTGGCGCGCCTGGAAAACCAGGCTGAACGCCAGCCCCGTCACCGTCAGCTTGGCGGCATCGTCGATCCACAGACCGATGGTGCGCGGCCGCCCAAGCGGCGCCGTCAGCAGGGTGCTGAGGGCGTCGAGCGGCGCCTTTGAGGTGAGGAAAATCACGACGAACGCCACCACCAGCGCGATGACGACGGCGATCAGCGAGCGGCCCGCCTCGCGCCGGAACTCCGTCCAGCGCCCCATGGGCTTGACCCGTTCGACCTCGGTGCTCATGCCAGCGCCTCCCGCATCTCGTCCGGCGTCTGCGCCTGCAGCCCCAGCATGTACGTCCCCAGCGTTTCGGGATTGACCGCCTCGCTGTTGCGGAACGCCGCGACGATCTTGCCGCGATAGAACACCAGCAGCCGGTCGCTCAGCGCCAACAGTTCCGACAGGTCTGCGGAGGTCAGCAGCACCGCGGTACCGGCGTCGCGCGCATTGGCGATCGTCTTCCAGATGAACTGCGTGGCGCCGAGGTCGACGCCGCGCGTCGGCTGCGCCACCAGCAGGAGCTTGGGCTGCTCGGCCAGCTCGCGTGCCACCACGACCTTCTGCATGTTGCCGCCCGAGAGCGTTGCGACCGCAGCCTGTGGACCGCTGACCCGGATCGAAAACCGGTCGATCAGTGTCTGGGCCTGCGCCTTGATCGCCTTGAGGTCGAGCAGGCCCGAGCGCACGAAGCGCTTGTCGGTTAGCCGCGTCGAGACCAGGTTCTCGGCGACGCTGGCACCGACCGCGAGGCCCTGTGCGAGGCGATCCTCGGGGATGCCGGCGATGCCCTGCTGCCGCCGCTCGAGCACACTCATCGGCACCACGTCGCGGCCCTCGAGCTTGATCGCGCCACCCTGCACGCCGCGCGTCCCGGCGATCGCCGAAATCACATCGCTCTGCCCGTTGCCCTCGACGCCGACCAGCCCGACGATCTCGCCCGAGCGCACCTTGAAGCTTAGATCCGAGCAGATGGCGTTGCCGCGTGCGTCGACAAGCCGGAGCTTGTCAACCTCGCAGGTCACGGCGCCCGCCATCATCTGCGTGCGGTCGATGCGCAGCACGACCTCACGCCCGACCATCATGGTCGCGAGTTCCTGCTCGGTCACGTCGCGGGTCTTGACGCGGCCGACCGAGTGGCCCTGCCGCATCACCGTGATGGTGTCGGAAATTTCCAGCACCTCGGGCAGCTTGTGCGCGATGAAGATCACCGTGCGCCCCTGCTCGACCAGCGAGCGGATGGCGACGAACAGTTCCTGCACTTCTTGTGGCGCGAGCACCGCAGTCGGCTCGTCGAGGATCAGGATCCGCGCGTTGCGATAGAGGGCTTTGAGAATCTCGACGCGCTGCTGCTGGCCGACCGGCAGGCTGCCGACCGGTGGGATCGGGTCGACGGCGAGGTGGAACTTCTCGCTCAGCGCCTTGACCTCGGCGATCGCCTTCCGACGGTCGAAGCGTATGCCGCTGTGCGGCTCGGCGCCCATCACCACATTCTCGTAGACCGAGAACGAGGGTACGAGCGAGAAATGCTGGAAGACCATGCCGATGCCGGCGTCGATGGCGTCGCGAGGATTGGTGAAATTGACCGGCTTGCCGTCGAGCAGCAACTGGCCGGCATCGGGATGCTCGACCCCGAACAGGATCTTCATCAGCGTGGATTTGCCGGCGCCATTTTCGCCGACCACGGCATGCACTTCGCCCTTGTCGACCGAGAGGTTCACGCCGTCATTGGCGACTACCCCACCGGGATAGACCCTGCCGATATTGACTGCTTCGAGAAGTGCCATCGCTGCCCCGCGATTGGAGCCGCACCCGGAAGGCGCGGCTCCAAAGCTTGAACTTACTTCATCACCGTGTCGACGGTGATCTCGCCCGAGATGATCTTCTTTTCCTGAGCATCGACCTCGGCACGCACGTCGGCCGGCACGATCTTTTCGTAATTCTCGTTCTTGGAGATGCCCACGGCGCCGTCCTTGAGGCCGAGCAGCACAGCCTTGCCGTATTCCTGCGTGCCGGCGATGGTGTTCTTGAGCGCCAGATAGAGCGACTGGCCGACCTTCTTTTCCACCGAGGTGAAGATCACCGCAGCCTGCGCCGGATCGCTGTCCTTGAAGATCGCATACTGGTCGCTGTCGACGCCGACCGCGAGCTTGCCCGAGTCCTTGACCGCCTGCAGCGAGCCGATGCCGGTGCCGCCGGCGATCGGGAAGATGATGTCGGCGCCCTGGCCGATCTGGGCCAGTGCGATCTCTTTGCCCTTGGCCGGGTCGGTAAACGTGCCGGCCACCTGGCTCAGGATCTTGATGTTGGGGTTGGCGGCCTTGGCGCCCTGATCGAAGCCGACCTTGAAGTCGGTGACCGTCGGGAAGTCCATACCGACAACTTCACCGATGGTGCCGGTCTTGCTAATTTTGGCCGCGGCATAGCCCGCGAGGTAGCCCGCCGACGACGTCTGGTACTCGATGCCGAGCACGTTCTTGCAGTCGCATTTGGTGTAATCGGGCTCGGTGTCGAAGACGATGAACTTCTCGTCAGGATATTGCGGCGCGATCTTGGCGACGAAGTCGATCATGTCGAAGGTCCCGGCGATGACCACGTCGTAGCCGCCGTCGGCGGCATCGTCGAGGGCGGGTTCCCATTTCGACTTGTCGGGACCCGCTTCGATGATCTTGACCTGCACCGGCAGGTCGGCCTCGGCCATCTTCATGCCGGCGGCGGCGCTGTCGAGGAAACTCTTGTCGCCGAGGTTGCCGTGGATCACCAGGACGACCTTGAGCGGGTGGTCCTTGGTGTAGGTAGTCTGCGCCATGACAGCGGGGAGGGAAATTGCGGTGAGCCCGGCGGCGAGCGCCAGCCCGGCCGAGGCTTTGATCAGTTTTTTGAGAAGAGACATGCGCACTCCTGTTGCGTTAGTTCGTCTGCTTGGTGGTCGGCGAATAGGCGACGGATACGGCGTAGAGCTTGTCGATCTTGGCGATGTCGATTTCTTCCACGAACGTAATCTTGGGTGTTCCGAGTCGGCCGGACGGATCGACCAGCGTCATGCCGCGGCAATGCCCGGCGGAGAGCTCGACGCTCGTCGAGGCCTTGATCGATTTGGTGATCATCGAGGGGTCGATGACGACCGCTGCGGCGAGCGGATCGACGTAGCGCATGTCCCCCGGCCGGCCGCGATTGTAGGAGAGGTTGCGGGTGTGGGTGACGAGCGCCTGCGAAAAATCGCGGATCGCACTTTTGGGCGTACGCGCAAATAGCGCGTCGGCATCCGCTTCCGTCATAAAGTGCGTGGTGCACGGCTCCCACGGCACGAGCACTGTCTCGATGCCGGCCGTCAGTACGATGTGAGCCGCTTCCGGATCGGCGTAGATGTTGAATTCGGCCGCCGGCGTGCTGTTGCCACGGCCATACACCGTGCCGCCCATGATGGTCAGCGTGCCGATACCGGCAACGATCCCCGGATCGAGGCGTAACGCCAGCGCCAAATTGGTCAGCGGACCGATCATCAGGATGTCGGCCTTCTCACCCTTCCTAGCCGCTTCGTTGAAGGTGCGGATCAGCACGCCGACCGCGTCGTCCGATGCCGGATTGTCCTGTTTCGCCGGACGCCGCGCGCCGCCGAGGCCGTCGTCGCCGTGCACCTCCTTGGCGTCGATGACCGGCTGCGTCAGTGGCCGATCGGCGCCGCGGTGCACGGGGATCGACGCGCCCAGATGCGCGCAGACCGCCAGCAGATTGGTTGCGGCCTGGTCGCGCCCGACATTGCCGAAGACAGCGGTAATGATGTCGGGCGCCCGGCCGTTGGCGGCGAGCAGGATGAGGGCCTGCGCATCGTCGACACCGCCGTCGCTGTCCAGGATCAGTGTCCGCTTCGGCACGTCAGGCCACCTCTCGTTTGATCGTCGTCTTCTTGTCGTCGGCCACGCGCCGCCAGAAGGCGGCGTACGCCGCGGAATAGTCGCGGCGGATGTCATCGAACGGGCGCCGCACCAGTTGGCGATCGCGCACCAGTTGCTCACCGGCGACCCAGACGTGCCGCACGTCGCGGCCGCTGCCGGAATAGACCAGCAGCGTTTCGGGATCGGGCGTTTCGGAATAGCCGGCACCGCGCAAGTCGATGGCGACGATGTCCGCGGCCTTGCCGGCCTCGAGGCTGCCGATCTCGTGATCGAGCCCCAGCGCCCGGGCGCCCTCGATGGTCGCCATGCGCACCAAGTCTCGCGACGAGATCGGCTGGGCGCGGCGCTCGCGGTGCGAGGCGACGAGGCCGGCCACGCGCATCTCGCTGACCATGTCGTAGGAGTTGTTCGCGGCAACGTTGTCAGTGCCGATGGCAACGACGACGCCGCTCTGGCGCAACTTCACGGCTGGACAGATGCCTTCGCGGCCCGAGCCGGAATAGATCAGCAGCGTTTCGGGATCGGGCGTTTCGGAATAGCCGGCGCCGGAAATGTCGACGGCGATGAGGTCGGCGGCCTTGCCGGCTTCGAGGCTGCCGGACTCGTGGTCGAGGCCTAGG
>Ga0105238_10004680_pt1 | contig 13535 bp, 13 predicted proteins | sample KBSC34metaG_FD_81526 | JGI IMG/M metagenome (GOLD analysis project Ga0105238, IMG submission 81526) | Corn rhizosphere microbial communities from Kellogg Biological Station, Michigan, USA - KBS C3-4 metaG | ecosystem: Host-associated > Plants > Roots > Rhizosphere > Soil | place: Michigan, USA... | reverse complement strand
TCCGGCGACGCGATCGATCGTCGCGCCCCTCGGCCCGGCTTGACTTCGCGGCGCAACGGCGCCATTTAGCCGGCGTCGATTATTGGCCATTTGGCTGGGCCGCATCGCCTCAAGGGCGCGCACTTCAGACACTTATCCAAAAAGTCGAAGGAACCAAGCTGTGGTGCGTTTGGAGCGTGCCGCGGCGAACTAGCCTACATCTACATCAAAGGAACGTTTCGATGAGCAGCGGAACCGTGAAGTGGTTCAACAGCCAAAAGGGCTACGGCTTCATTCAGCCCGATGACGGCAGCAAGGACGTGTTCGTCCACATCAGCGCCGTCGAGCGCGCCGGCCTCTCGACGCTGAACGAGGGCCAGAAGGTCTCGTTCGATCTGGTCGCGGACCGCCGCAGCGGCAAGTCCTCGGCCGACAATCTGCGCGCCATCTGACGCGCACAGCTTCAACGGCCGCACGCCTGACCGGGATGCCCTGGGCGAGCGACAGGCCGCAAATCCGGCATCCCGCGCGCCTGGCGCCGCGGGATGTTTTTGTCATTGCGGGCCCACCGACAACTGCTCCGCGTTCGCGCGTGTCGGCGGCAAGGGAGGAGCAAACACGGAGACGACCCCGATGACCTCGCATGCCCGGTCCGCTGCGGCAATCGATGCGCGCAGCGTGCGCCGTACGCTTCTCAGCTACAATGTGCCGAGCAACGTCCGCGGCGCGCTCGAGCTCGGCATCACGCTGTTGCCGCTCGCGGCACTCTGGACCGCCGCATGGCTCGCCTTCAGGTGGGGCCATACCTGGGCAACGATCGCCCTTGCGATTCCGGCCGCCGGCTTCATGGTGCGGCTGTTCATGATCCAGCACGACTGCGGGCATGGATCATTCTTCTCCGGCCGGCACTTCAATGACTGGATCGGCCGCATCCTCGGGGTGCTGACGCTGACCCCTTACGACACCTGGCGCCGCGAGCATGCGATTCATCATGCGGGCTCCGGCAACCTCGATCGCCGCGGCATCGGCGACATCGACACGCTGACGGTCGGCGAGTATCTCGCGCGATCGCGCCTGGGCCGGCTGCAGTATCGACTCTATCGCCATCCGCTGGTGATGTTCGGCATCGGCCCGGCGTACTTCTTTCTGCTGCAGCAACGCTGGCCGGCGAGCGCCCGGTCGTCAGGCTGGCAGTCCTGGACCAGCACGATGGCGACCAACGGCGCGATTGCGCTGGTGGCGGCCGCGCTTGCATGGGCCATCGGGATCAAGGCGTTTCTGCTGGTGCATCTGCCGATCGTCCTGATCGCATCCTCGATCGGCGTGTGGCTGTTCTACGTCCAGCATCAGTTCGAGCACACGTCGTGGGACAAAAGCGGAGCCTGGTGTCCGCAGGCTGCCGCGCTGCACGGGAGCTCGCACTACGACCTTCCTGCGATCTTGCGCTGGTTCACGGCGAATATCGGCGTGCATCACGTGCACCACCTCAACAGCCGCATCCCGTTCTACCGGCTGCCCCGCGTGCTGCGGGATCGCCCGGAGCTGCGGCAGATCGGTCGTCTCACGTTGACCGAAAGCCTTCGCTGCGTGCGGTTGACCTTGTGGGACGCGACACAGCGCCGTCTGGTGTCGTTTCGCGAGGCACGCCGGATTGATCGCGCCGCAGCGCGCTCGACGCCGAGGTGAAATGCTTCAGCGGACGCGGGCGTCGCGCTGAAACTGCAGTGGCTGTAAGGATCGCCTGCACCATCCTCCTGCCTTCGGCAAATTCGCTGTAGCGAGTCTGGAGCACATCCCGATTGGAAGGAATCGGGATGTGCTCCAGATTCCTTTTTTGGCGCATATCCTTTTCGGAAAACCGGTATCCACTTTTCCGGGATATGCGCTAGATTGATATGCGCTAGATTGATCTCGCCGCCCGCGTTGTGCTGGCCAGGATCGGACGCGATCCCCCGTTCAAGTCCTATTACGGCTACCCGTCTTCACTCCCCAGCTCTTATGATCGCAGGGATGAAGACGGTGCTTCCCTTCGGTCTCGACTGGGAGACTTGTGATCGCGCGCGCGTGACTCGTGACCGGGCATTCGATGGGATGTTTTTCACCGGCGTGCGCACAACTCGCATCTACTGCCGTCCGATCTGCCGTGTGCGGCCCGCGAAATCCCAGAACGTCCAGTTTTTTGCGACCGCCGCCGCCGCCGAACGGGCGGGTTTTCGACCATGTTTGCGCTGCCGGCCCGAAGCAGCGCCGGGGAGCCCGGCATGGAATGGCACGGCTACCACCGTCGCCCGGGGCATGCGGCTGATCGAGGGAGGCTTTCTCGACAAGGCGTCGGTCAGCGATCTCTCGGATCACCTCGGGATCGGCCCGCGGCATCTATTGAGGCTCTTTCTTCAGCACGCAGGCGCCACTCCGGGCGAGATCGCCGCGACGCGGCGCGTTCAGGCGGCAAAACGGCTGATCGAGCAAACGACCAGGCCGCTCTCGGAGATCGCATTTGCCGCCGGTTTTCGCAGCATCCGCCGATTCAACGATGCATTTCGCGCGACCTATGGGCGTCCGCCGTCCTCGTTTCGCCGATCGACACGATGAGGCCAGTCGTCCTGACCGGGCATTTCGGCGAGCGCAGAAACGCGCGATCCGCTCGCACGTCCTGACGCCTGGTCAATCGTTGCCGCGAAAGGATCCGACGAAAGAAAGCAATCATGCCGGACTTGCGTGGCGCAGAGTCCTGCCACCAGTAGCGTTCGTACCAAGACTGGTCGACCTGAAAAGGGATCAGGAATTCTGGGACGCCGGTCTCTTCGTTGCGTGCCATGGTCCAACTCCGATTCAAGTCCGGTCGCAGCCTTGCGCGAGCCTCACGTTGCATACCCACCCGTGAACGTCTCGCCGTTTCCAGACATCATCGTCAGCCCAGATGTCGTCCAACTCTGACGGCATCGAAGTCTGATGGCTCGAAGTCTGACGGCATCGAAGTCTGACGGCGTCGAAGCCTGATGGCGTCGAAGCCTTGGGCACACCCCTGTTCAGACTTCCTTCAAAGCCATCGAAGGCGGCCGCCAGGAAAACGCGCTCGGATCGACGGCTCTACCAGGATTTTTTAGCAACCTGACGCCGAGGTGAAATGCTTCAGCGGACGCGGACGTCGCGATCGCTTCACTCGCGCCAGAACGGCTTGCGAATTTCCCAATCGGCGTCCTGGCGCGACAGGCCGATATCGAAGAGCTGTCGGTCGCTCATTCCCGCGAGTCGGTTTCGGCCTTCCACGCGACGCCGCCATCGGCCAAGCAAGATAACGCCGCGGCCGACCAATTGCGTGGGATCCGCATTCGCGATCTCACGGCCTTGGCAGTCGTTCACGTTTCTCGCAAACATCACGAAGAAACCTGCGCTCTTGCGTAGGCCGCATTTCTCTTTGCCATAAGCGACCGCACGGACCAGCCAGGTTGTCCCACGATGCAAGCGAGCCAATTGAAATCCGTCCATGTCTTTTCCAATCCGGGCGCCGTCGCACTGCGCGCCTCCGTCGACGAGATGAGCAGCAGTGCTGGTCCAACGGCCTGACTGTGCGGACCAGAAGAGGCGCTTCGGGCCTGACCGTTGTGGCAAACGATTTCTCTGCCGCTCGCGCTGGCAATTGTTGCCGTGTCGGGTTGACCCAAACCACCCGTTTTCTGTCGACTCCCTTCAGGGATGGAGTCTGGTTTTGGCCAGCAACAGCGACCTGGTTCCACTACACCTGATGGCGAGCGCTCGAGGGTGGCCAGCATGATCGCCGTTATTTTCGAAGTCTGGCCCGCCGAGGGCCACCGCGACGACTATCTCGCCTTCACCGCATGGCTGCGCGACGACCTCGCCCGCATCGACGGCTTCCTTTCGGTCGAACGTTTCCAGAGCCTGGCCGAGCCAGCCAAGCTATTGTCTCTGTCGTTCTGGCGCGACGAGCAGGCCGTCATGGCGTGGCGGACGCAGGGGTATCATCGCGAAGGCCAGGTCAGAGGCCGCGCCGGTCTGTTCGCCGACTATCGCCTGCGCGTCGCCACGGTGCTGCGCGACTACGGTCTGAACGAGCGCGCGGAAGTGCCGGCGGATTCAAGGGCGCTGCATGATGAGGGCGGTGTGGATTGGTAACGCGAGCGCGCCATGGCGCCCTCCCGCCTTGGACTGTTGCAATGCAATCCACTTCGAGCTCGAACAGGCTGGGCCATGACGCAACGTACCCGCCGCAATCGGTTGACGGCTGCGTCGTCCGGGCTTTCCGTGGTCAAGTGCTGTCTGGCGGCAGATGGGAGCGCTGAAGTGAAACCGCAATCAGTCACGCCCTACAGATCCTCGACCTTCGATTCTCCCATCGGCGTATTGAAGCTCGTCGCCAGCTCGCTCGGCTTGGCGGCTGTGCTGTGGGAGAATGACGACCCGAAGCGCGTGCGGATTGGCCCGACTTCCGAGGACGCGGCCGATGCGATTTTGATCGAGGCGAGGCGGCAGTTGAAGGCCTACTTTGCAGGCGATCTGAAAGTCTTCACATTGCGCCTCGACTTCCGCGGCACGGATTTTCAGAAAAGCGTCTGGGAGGCGCTCCTCACGATCCCGTTTGGCGAGACGCGGACCTACTCAGACATCGCCCGTCAGATCGCAAAACCCAAGGCATCGCGCGCTGTCGGCGCGGCCAACGGCCGAAATCCCATCTCGATCATTGCGCCTTGCCATCGGGTGATTGGGTCCAATGGTGCGCTTACCGGCTTTGCAGGCGGCATCGCTGCGAAAGAGTATCTTTTGCGTCTTGAGCGCACCTGACGGGTCTTGTCCGAAAACCGGTGTCCACCCGCATCAAGTGCGGGGCAGGCCTAGATCGTGCTCGGCGCCAGCGCTTCCTGGTGCCACAGCAGCAGGCGGCGGCGCAGCAGCGCCATCAGCTTGACCATGACGTAGCCGACGATCGCGATCTCGACGATGCCGGCGAACACGCCGCGCGAATCCGCAAAGCGCGACGCGGTCATCATGCCGCCGCCGAGCCCGTAGCCGCCCATCATCATCTCGGCGACGATGGCGACGATCAGCGCGATCGGCAGCGCGACCTGCAGCCCGGTCATGATCTGCGGCAGCGCTGCCGGAAGATTGACCTGCCAGAGGATCTCGCGCTCCTTCGCGCCCATGTTGCGCGCCGACCATATGAGATGCCGGTCGACGCTGTTGATGCCGATGATGGTCGCGGTCACCACCGGAAAGATCGCATCGAGCACCACCATGGCGATCTTGGAGGTGTCGTAGACGCCGAGCCAGAGGATCACCACGGGGAGGAACGCGATCTTCGGCATCGGGAAGCCGATCGACACGATCGGATCGAAGAACCAGCGCGCAACCGCGCTGCGGCACATCGCAAGCCCGAGCGCGATCCCGGCGATGGCCGCAATGGCAAAGCCGGTGAGCGCGCGCAACAGCGTGACGCCGGTGTTGATCGCAAGATCGCCGGACCCCGCATCGGTGAATATGCGCGTCACGACGGCGCTGAGCGGCGGCAGCACGAACATCGTGACCGCGCCCGAGCGCGCGAAGGCCTCCCACGCGATCGCCAGCAGCACGATCGAGACGGAGTGCAGCGCGAGACTGCGCAGCGCGGACGCCACGCGGCTCGCGGGCGCCGGCACGTCGGCGGCCTGCATCATGCTTGCCATAGCAATGCCCGCCGCATGATCGCCAGATAGAAGCGATCGGCCGCAAAGCCGAGGAACGCGACCGTGAGCACCACGGCGAACATCGCATCATAGGTGCCGCTGGCGCCGAGGAAGCCGATCAGGTAGCCGAAGCCCGAGCGCGCCACGATCAGCTCGGAGGAGACCAGGAGGATGAACGAGAGCGCCAGCGCGGTGCGGATGCCGTTGAGCAGCTCGGGCAGCGCGCTCGGCACCACCACGTCCCACAGCGTGCGGACACGGCCCGCGCCCATGCCGCGCGCCGACCACACCAGCATCTGGTCGCTCGCGCGCGCCCCATTGTAGGCGCCGATCGTGACCGGCAGCATGCAGCCAAGGAAAATCAGCAGGATCTTCGAGCCGTCGCCGAAGCCGAGCCAGATCACCGTCACGGGGATCAACGCGGATTTGGGCAACGGATAGAACATCTCGACCAGCGGGCCGAGCAGCACGTTCACCGGCCGCCACCATGCCATCGCGATGCCGAGCACCGCGCCGATCACGACAGAGAGGCCGAGGCCCGCGGCGGCGCGCCACAGCGAGGTGACGCCATTGGTGATGAGCTCGCCGCTCTTGATCAGCTCGATCCAGGCGGTGATCACGTCGGAGAGCGGGGGCAGCGCGAGCGATGAGACCAAGCCGAGGCGCGAGGCCGCCTCCCAGGCGAGCGCCAGGATGAGGAGGGGGAGATAGCGGAAGAGCGCGTTCATTCTGCCGCGTCACCGGTCGGCATTACCGTGCCCTCCCCCGCTTGCGAGAGAGGGCTTCGCCGGATTTTCAGCATACGCGGTTGGGTGGGGGGCTCTCCGCGAGCTGCGTACGTGGAGAGGGCCCCCACCCGACCGAGCCTGCTGATCCGGCTGCGTAGCCCTCCCCCGCAAGCGGGAGAGGGCAAATCAACACGCACTGCGCTCGCGCCACTCATCCCCTCACCGCCAGGGCCTTGATGGCTTCGTCGCGCACCAGGCCCCAGAGCTCGTCGACCTTGTCGACGAAGGCCTTGGTCTTCACCAAGTCCGGATCGCTCTTGTCAAAGCGCGTCTCCACGATGGTCTTGATCCGGCCCGGCCGCGCCGACATCACGGCGACGCGGTCGGCCAAGTACACCGCCTCCTGCACGTCGTGGGTGACGAAGATCACGGTCTTGCGCGCACGCTCCCAGATGCCGAGCAGCTCGGTCTGCATCAGATGGCGGGTCTGCGCGTCGAGCGCACCGAATGGCTCGTCCATCAGCAGGATCTTCGGATCGAAGGCGAGCGTGCGCGCGATCGCAGCGCGCTGCTTCATGCCGCCGGAGAGCTGCGCGGGATAGCTGTCCTCGAAGCCGGTCAGGCCGACGAGGTCGATGAAGCTCTGCGCGCGCTTCTCGCGCTCCTTGCGCGGCAGGTCCATGCGCTCGAGGCCGTAGAGCACGTTGGCGCGCACGCTCTTCCAGGGAAACAGCGCGAAGTGCTGGAACACGATGCCGCGGTCCGGCCCGGGCGCGGAGATCGCCTTGCCGTCGAGCGTGATGCGGCCCTTCTCCACGGGGAGGAATCCGCCGATCAGATAGAGCAACGTCGACTTGCCGCAGCCCGAGGGCCCGAGCAGCGCGAGGAACTCGCGGTCGCGCACACGAAGCGAGATGTCGTCGAGCGCGAGCACGGGCCGGCCGGTCGGCGGCCGATAGAGATGGCTCACCTGCTCGACCACGATCTGCGCGGGCGCGCTCATGCGAAATCAGTCACCCCAGATCTCGTTCGCGACCTCGACCAGGCGCGCGAGCTTGCGCTCCTCATCGTCGATCGTCATCCGATCATAGTGATACGCGGTGGCAAAGCCACATTGCGGGCAGAGGCCGAGCCGCTCGATCCCGACCACCTTGGCGGCCTCGTCGACGCGGCGCTTCAGCGCATCCTTCGATTCCAGGGCGCGTTCCTTGGTGCTCATCAAGCCGAGCACCGCGGTCGTGCCTTTCGGGAGATAGCGCAGGGCAGAGAAGTCACCGGCACGCTTCGTGTCGAACTCGAGCAGGTAGCCGTCGACCTTGAGCCGGCCGAACACGCGCTCGGCGATCGGCGCGTAGCCGCTGGAGCCCAGCCCCGCGACGCCTTCGTTGCCGCGGCACATGTGCACCGCGACCGCCATCCCGGCCGGACGACCCGCGATCGCCGTGTTGATGGCGTCGACGTAAAGGTCGATCAGCGCGCCGTGGTCCTCGCCACGCCTGGCGATGATCGCCTGCACCTTGGGGTCGCTCATCACCGGGATCGGCACCTCGTCGATCTGCAGGTAGCCGCAGCCGAGCGCCGCCAGCGCGGCGACCTCCTCGCGATAGACGCGCGCGACGTCCGCCATGTAGGACGCCGTGTCTTTATAGGTGGACCCCGACAGGGCCTTGTCGCCGATGAACCAGTGCGCGAACGAGGGCGCCGGCAGCATCGCCTTGGCGGTCCGGCTTGTGTTGCTTTTGAGGAAACCGAAGTCGCCCGCCGCCATCGCGCCGCGGCGTTTGAGCGGCGCCACGACCTTCGGCACCGGCGTGGCGCGGCGCGTGCTGCCGTCGGCGTAGTTGAAAGCGAAGTCGGTCTCGAGGCGCTCCTGGCTGAAGCCGTCGACATTGTCGAACAGCACCTCGCGAAACGACGTGCGGCGGAACTCGCCGTCGGTGACCGCCTGCAGGCCGACGCGCTCCTGCATCGCGATGACCTCGCGGATGTGGCGGTCCTCGGTCTCCCGCAGTGCCTCGGCGGAAAGCTTGCCGGCGAGATGGGCCTGCCGCGCCTCGCGCAACGCCTGCGGCCGGATCAGGCTCCCGACCTGGTCGGCGCGAAACGGCGGTCTGGTCCTCTGGCCCATCACGGCGTCTTCTCTTGTTGGTACGTGATCTTATCCGAAAACCGGTATCCATCCCGGATCGAGTCCGGGACAGGCTTTTTCGGGATCACGCACTACGGAATGGGAGTCGGCAGCGGCTTGCCGTCGAAATGCGCACTGAGATTATCGATCATCAGCGCCCCGATCCGGTTGCGCGTCTCGACCGTCGCGGTGCCGTGATGCGGCTGCACGATCACGTTCGGCAGCTGCAGCAGCTCCGGCGAAGGCCGCAGCGGATCCTCGAACACGTCGAGCGCCGCAAAGCCGAGCCGGCCGTCACTCAAGGCCGCGACCATCGCGCGCTCGTCGACGCAGGTGCCGCGCGCCACGTTGATCAGCGTGCCCTTCGGCCCGAGCGCCTCGATCACGGCGGCCGACACGATGTGGCGCGTCTCCGGTCCACCCTTGCAGGCAACGACGAGGAAATCGCTGCGGCGCGCCAGCTCGACCACGTCGGCGACGTACGCGTACGGCGCGTCCGCCTTGCGGCGCGGGCCGTTGTAGAGCACCTGCATCTTGAACGCGGCGCCGCGGTCGGCCGCCGCACGGCCGATGCCGCCGAGCCCGATCACACCGAGGGTCTTGCCGCCGACGCTGCGGCCGAGCGCGATCGGGCCCTTGGCCCAGGAGCCGTCGCGCACGTAGCGGTCGGCGTGGACGATCTGCCGCGCCGAGGCGAGCATCAGCCCGATCGCCAGATCGCCGACCTCGTCGCCGAGTACGCCCGGCGTGTTGGTGACCGGGATGTTGCGCGCGCGCGCCGCCGCGACGTCGGTCTTGTCGTAGCCGACGCCGAATCCGGCGATCAGCTCGAGCTTCGGCAGCATCTCGATCAGCGCGCGGTTCGCGCCGCGATTGGCCTCCGTGGCAATCGCGCGAATGCGCTGCGCGACATCTGCCGTCAGACCGGGCGGCGGCAGCGCGAAGTCGAAGAAATGATGCAGCGTGAAGCGGCGCGACAATTCCGCCATGGTGGCTTCCGGAAAGGCGCCGAGCGAGAGCACGTCGGGTTTCATGGATGGCGCACTCACAGCTCGAAGATCTGCTTCGGGGTCTTGTGCAGGCACTCCGACGGGCCGTTCGGGCCGACGAGGTAATTGTCGCAGATCACCGCGAAGATCGAATTGGTCTCGTAGCCCGGATGCACCGCGAGGTTCATGCTCTCCTCGAGCAGCATCGTCTCGTCGGCGCGCACCAGCGGACGTTCGACCAGATCGTAACCCTGGCCGTGGCAATAGAGCCGCAGCTCCTCCGGCAGGCCGCGCGCGCGCATGAAGGCGTCATGCGCCGCCGCGATGTCGCGCGGCGCCGCGCCCGGCTTGATCAGCTTCAAGGTCTGCTGTTGCGCTTCCTTCACGGTCTCGAAGCCGTCGATCACCTCGTTCGAGGCCTTGCCGAGCACCATGGTGCGGGCGATTTCGGTGTACTGGCCGCCGGGACCTGAGTTCTCGATCAGCAGCGAGAAATGCTCGCCGGCCTTGAGCGTGCGGCCCTGCTGGTGGCGGTCGACGAAGTCCGAACGCTGGCCGAGCGGCGCCGACGAGCCGAGGAACAGCCCCTGCTCGCTCCCGAGCAGCCGCCCTTCGTACTGCGCGAGCGCCGTCACCTCGGTGTCGCGCATGCCCGGTCGAATCCGCGCCGCGACCTTGGCGAAGATCGCGTCCTGCATCTCGGCGCAGCGGCGGATCAGCGCGATCTCCTCCGCGCTCTTGATCGCCTTGAGACGATCGATGAAATCGGTGGCGTCGACGAAGGCGGCGTCAAGGCCCTGCTCGATCCGGCTGACGAAGCCATGCGGCATCGCGCCGGCACCGACCAGCCCGATGCGGCGATAGTTGCGGCGCCTGAGATCAGCGAGCGCCAGCTCGGCCTGATAGCCGTCCGTGTAGGCGATCGACGTGAAAGCCGCCGTCGTGAGGATCTCAGCCACGCCGCGGTGGATCGGGTCCTTGCCGTCGAGCTTGCGACGCGCGCCGCGCGGCCCCATGTCGACCACCGTCATCCCATCGGCGCGATGGAAGATCACGCTGCGCGGATAGCCGTTCACCGCCGGAAGGTCGGTGAACCACTTCACCGCACCGCCGAGCCAGTCGTTGTTGTTCTGCATCACGAGGGCATCGATCTGCCGCTCGTCCATCACCTTGCGCACCGCGCTCCAGCGCCGCGCAAGCTCGGCGTCGGAGATCGGTGTCTGCAGCCGCTCGTTCATGGGGGTTCCTGTCGTTGACCGCTAGGCCACGACCTTGTCGTCGGCGACCTCGGCATGAATCTTCAGAAGCTGCGGAAGCGTTTCGGGCGCGCGGCGGCCGAAACCGCATTCCGTCGCGAGGCCGAAATCCTCGACGACCTTGCGGGCGGCCGCAAGGCGGCGACGCGAGCCCTCGACGCCGTCACTGTGGTGAATGAGCCCGAGATAGAGCCGCGTTCCCGGCCGAAGCTTGAGCGCCTTCAGCGGGGCGAAATAGGCGTCGTCGTGGCGGTTGATCGGCACCGGCATGTGGATCCAGTCGATCGGGCGCTGCACGCTGGCATCGAGCGCATTCGCGACGCGGACCAGGGTCGACATGTCCTTCGGCTCGATGAAATGCTTGTGCATGAAGTCGCCGTAGCAGAGGTGATAGCCGACCTCGACGTCGCGAGGGATGTGCGCGCCGACGCGCACCAGCCGCTCGATGATCCCGGCTTCGGGATTGTCGAACCAGTGCGGGCGGCCGCCGTCGAGGTTCTGGATCTCGTGCGCGGTGTCCCACTGGATCGCCAACTCGGCAGCCGGAATTTCCGCCGCCATCGCGTCGACCTCCTGCAGCATGCGCCGCTCATAGGCGGGCTCGACCGCGAGCCGCTGCGCCGGCGCGATGCGCTGGTCGATCACGTTGTAGGGCGTCGGCAGCGAGACCTGGAAGCGACACGCGGCCGGGATCACCTTCTCGGACTTGAGCCGCGCGAACACCCCGTAGGACTCGATCGCAGCCTTGGCGTAGCCGAGCGGTCCGAACGCGAGTTTGTCCGGATCGGCCCCCGCCTTCAGCACGTGCCAGGGCCTGATCTTCCACTTCGCGCCGGCCTGCTGGTTGCGCCAGTCGGCATCCTTGCCGTCGTCCTGCATGGCGAGCTCGAACATCGGATGGCTGTCGAACACCGGCGCCTGCGACTCGATCCAGTTGATGCGTGCGCCGGTCTCGCCATCCGGAATGCGGCGCACGCGGCTGCCGAGGGCGCCCGCGACGGCGCGGAACACCGCTTCGGCGTCGGCGAGCGGCACGCTGCCGACAATCAGGATGTCGCGTTGCGAGGCCATCGGCGCTCCTGCCCTTGACGAGAGGTTGTTTTGCGCAAACTTGCGCCGCGGCTTTCCTTCATGTCAAATAATGGAAATTGGCCAATCCATAGATTGAATTTATGCCTCTCGAGCCGCGCCAGCTGATGCATCTCGCGCTCATCGCCGACCACGGCTCGTTCAGCCGCGCCGCCGCCGCGATGAGCATCTCGCAGCCGGCGCTGTCGAGCAGCATCGCGCAGCTCGAGCGCTCGGTCGGCGCGCGCGTGCTCGACCGCGGACGCCAGGGCGCCAAGCTCACCGAAGTGGGCAGCACGCTGGTGCGCCACGCGCGGGCGCTGCAGCTGCAGCTCGCGCATGCGGCCGAGGAGGCGCACCTGCGCACGCTGGGCGGCGACGGGCCGCTGCGCATCGGCGTCACCCCGGTGACGGCGGCCAACCTGGTGCCGCAGGCGCTCGGCCGGCTGCATCGCGAGACGCCGAACATCTCGGTCTCGGTGCTGGAAGGGCTCGACGAGGCGATGACCGCGCTGCACGACGGCGAGGTCGAGATCGTGGTCGGTCCGATCGCGGTCTTTCCAGCCTCGCGCGAGCTGATCGAGGAGCCGCTGGTCAGCGATCCGCTCGGCGTCGTGATGCGCGCGCGCAATCCGCTGGCGCGGCGCCGTTCGCTGTCATTGCGGGATCTGCGCGACGTGAGCTGGGCGCTGCCGAGCGAGCGCAGCGCGTTCCGCCGCCAGCTCGAGGCGCTGTTCGTGACCGCCGGCGTGCAATGGCCGACGCTCTGCCTCACCACCAATTCGATGACGGCGTTGAAAGCGATCGTGACCAATTCGGACGCGATCACGATCATGCCGCGCCGGCTCGTCGCGCTGGAAATCAGGACACGCCGGCTTGCCAGCGTACCGCTGCGCGACACCGGCCGCGAGCGCACGCTCGGGATGACCTGGCTGCGCCGCCGCGCCCTGTCGCCGATCGCCGAGCGCTTCCTGGCGGTGCTGCGCGCCGTCGCGCGCGAGGACGAGACGTGCTGAAATGCGCGCCTGCACTTGGAGCATCACGATGAGCCTTGGTTTCGGCAACCTCGCGCGGATCGGCCAGCTCTATCCATCGGGTGGCCTCGTCGATTACGAGCCGCAATTGATGGCGCCGGCCGGCGTGCAGTTCCTGACGACGCGGCTGCCGTTCCGCTCGGCGTCGCTCGAGTCCGACCGGCGGCTCGCCGACGCGCTCGAGGAGCACGTGCAGCTGCTGGCCGACGCGCAGGTCGACCTGATCGTCTTCAATTGCACCGCGGCCAGTCTCGTGATCGGGCCGCAGATCATCAATGCGCGCATCCACGCTGCGACCGGCATCCGCTCGATCACCACGATCGAGGCTGTGCTCGCGGCGCTTGCCGCGGTCGGAGCGAAGCGCATCGCGCTGGTCACGCCCTACATGGCGGAGGTCGTCGCCGAGGAGGTCCATTTCCTGACGCGCGCCGGATACACGGTGGTCGCCGAGAAGGGCCGACCCTGCACGAATCCGATCGAGCAAGGCGAGCTCGATCCGCAAGGCTGGATCGAGATCGCCGCCAGTCTTAACGGCTGCGGCGCCGACGCCATGCTGCTGAGCTGCGCCGGGGTGCAGATCGCGCCGGTGCTGCCGGCGCTCGAGCGCGCCTTCGGCGGACCGGTGGTGACGAGCAACCAGGCGCTGGTCTGGCACGCGCTGCGGACGCTGAACAT
>Ga0105238_10004678_pt1 | contig 13539 bp, 11 predicted proteins | sample KBSC34metaG_FD_81526 | JGI IMG/M metagenome (GOLD analysis project Ga0105238, IMG submission 81526) | Corn rhizosphere microbial communities from Kellogg Biological Station, Michigan, USA - KBS C3-4 metaG | ecosystem: Host-associated > Plants > Roots > Rhizosphere > Soil | place: Michigan, USA... | reverse complement strand
CTAAGGGATGTGTCGGTCGAGGCTCAAGCCAGGGACCTTTCGCAGCTCGAGGAACGTCGAGCTTTGCATTCGCGTTCGGAACGGTTTTCGGAGGGGAATGCAAGCAGAAGTCGCACAGTGATGCTGCGATCACCAGCAATACCAAAGTGCCCACCCATCCTTTGAATAATTCAGGCATTTTCCAACTCCTGCAAGCGGACAATTTGTGGTGTCTATCACCGAGGTCTCTGTGTTGCAATCTCAGCTTCAGGGCCTCATCAAATCATTGTTCAGTTCGAGAATTCACAGATACGTGCTGTCGTCAGATTCAAAAACATGAGTCTTTCAGCCACAATCGAGCTGTACGATCCACCGTGCCCTTGCTTGTTTCAGCAAGGGGATAGATCAATGCTCTTGTCCAGTGAAGCACTCGTCCGATGCCTGATGTGATTGTGATTGGTGGAGGTGTGATCGGCCTGTCGATCGCTTGGGAACTTGCGGGCCATGGCCTGAGCGTGCGGGTGTTGGAACAGTCGGCATTCGGGCGTGAGGCCAGTTGGGCCGGAGCTGGCATGCTGCCGCCGGGGAATCTGAAAAACGCAAGAACGGCGGAAGCGCGATTGCGCGGGGCGACGCATCAGATCTGGCCCGATTGGTCTCATTCCCTGACGAGTGCCACCGGTGTCGACAACGGTTACCGTTGCTGTGGTGGGATGGAAGTTCGGCTGCCGGATGACGGAATTTTGCCCGACTTGAGCGGCGAAATCGCGACGTTGCGTGCTGAAGGCGTCGCCATCGAAACTGGCGATGTCCTACAGATGCGGACGAGAATCCCATCGCTCAATCCTGAGATCGTCTCCGCATACTTTCTGCCCGAGTTTGCTCAAGTGCGCAACCCGCGTCACTTGCAGGCACTTCAAGTTGGCTGTGCCATGCGCGGAGTTGAACTTGTCGCTGGTGCGGGTGTGCGGACAATCGAAACTGAGGGCGATCGGATTGCCGCGGTTCGGAGTGGCATCGAGTCACACCGCGCGGCGGAGTTTGTCTTCGCGGGCGGCGCCTGGACGAGCGAGCTGGTGAAGCCGCTGGGGGTTGATATTCATGTCGAACCGGTGAAGGGACAGATCGTACTGCTGCAGGCGATTCCTTCGCCGATTCAAGCAGTTGTTCAAGTCGGTCATCGATACCTGGTGCCACGGAACGACGGCAGAATTCTGGTAGGCTCGACTGAAGAGCGAGCGGGATTCGATAAGCGGACGACCGCGCAGGCGATTGGCGACTTGCTGACGTTCGCGCAACGCATCGTTCCCGATCTCAGAGCGGCCCGGTTCGAGCAATGCTGGGCGGGTTTGCGTCCGTATTCCGTGACCGGCCAGCCGTACATCGGTCGGCTGCCTCAGTTCTCAAACGCAAGTATCGCGGCCGGTCACTACCGTTATGGATTGCACCTGTCGCCAGTCACGGCAGTGCTGATCCGCCAGATTCTGTTGAAACAATCTGTGCTGTTGCCCGAAGATTGTCTCGGCTGATTGCGGAATCCGTGGCCCGTCGCTGTGGTCAATTCCTTATTCCGAAAAGTTCTCAATTCATGCGTGCCGTCGTCCAACGGGTTTCTCGAGCCAAGGTCACTGTTGCTGGCGAAATCACGGGCGAGATCGCGTCTGGACTGATGGTTTTGCTGGGCATCGCTGACGACGACGGCCAGGATGACGTCGTTTATCTTGCGGAGAAGTTGGTGACACTCCGCATCTTCCCAGACGATGACGGGAAGATGAATCGCAGCCTGATCGATGTCGGTGGCGGAATGCTGGTCGTCAGCCAATTCACCCTGTTCGGCGACTGCCGCAAAGGGCGACGTCCGAGTTTCATCAAAGCCGCGCGGCCCGAGCAGGCTGACGCGTTGTATCGAAGTTTCGTCGCTGAAGTTCAGGGGCACGGAATCAAAACGGCAACCGGTCGATTCCAGACGCATATGGATGTGGAACTGATCAATGACGGTCCCGTGACGCTACTGGTCGACAGCCGCAAAGAATTCTGACCCGGCCGCGGGTGGCGGGATTCGCGATTGGGTTGGGTTCAGAATAGGTGAATCGCTCGCGCGTTGTGGACCGACACGGAATCGGCCGATTGCTCCAACGAGGCGTTTTCGCGACCGCGTAGGATCGCATTTGGCGGCTTCCAAGATCGTTCGCGGGTTAATCTTCAAACCCGCGCCAGCGTCATCTGCAGGGGCTGGTTTCAACGCCACTTTCTTTCAGTCCTGTAAACCTCAGTTTCGCAAACCCTGCAAAACAAGGCTTTCTTGAGCCCAAAAGGAAACATAACAGACATTATCGGACGTTGCGTATCGGCTGGGAAAAGGCACTTGAGAGCCGACTTGTGAGTCGCAATTGGGTCAAGCTCGGATTCGATTCTTGAACGCCGGGTGCCAGTGCCGAATTGCTTCCAAGATCGCTTTCGATTAGATCTTTCCGAGCACGCCTCGCTGAGCACCACCGGCGGATGACAAAACTGTGGTCGCGATGAGCAGCGTCCGCTTGGTCGATGATCGCTTCCGCATCGAAGGAGTATTTCCGCAGATCGCGGCGAGTGAACTTCAGCAGCTCGACAGCGTCTATGACACTTCAGCCGCGATCCTCGACCGTAGTCGCGACGAGGATCAGCCAGCTTGGCGACGCGAATTGTCAGTTCGCCTGAGCGGCGCCATTCGCAATCAGCGTCTCTTCGAAATCGCCGATGTTGCGGAACTTCTGGTAGCGACGTTCCAGCAACTGCTCTGATGACAATGTGGCGAGTGACGTCAGGTTTCGCAGAATCGTCATCTTCAGCGTGCTGGCCATTGCCCGATGATCGCGATGTGCGGCGCCCAGCGGCTCCGCAATCACTTCATCGACAATGCCAAACTTCAACAGATCGCGGCCAGTGAACTTCAGCGCCTGTGCAGCTTTGTCTGCAAATTTGACGCTCTTCCACAGAATGCCGGCGCACCCTTCTGGACTGATTACCGAATAATACGCGAACTGCAGGATCCCGACGTAATCACCAATTCCCAACCCGAGTGCGCCGCCCGATCCCCCTTCTCCGATCACGATACAAACGATCGGCACGGGCAGCATTGACATATTTCGCAGGTTGACCGCGATCGTGTAGGCCTGGCCGCGTTCTTCTGCACCGATGCCCGGATAGGCGCCTGGCGTGTCGATGAGGCAGACGATCGGCAGCTTGAACTTGGCCGCCAATTCCATTTTCTGCAGCGCTTTTCGATAGCCCTCAGGATGGGCACACCCGTAAAGGCATTCGTTGCGTTCTTGCAGGTTGCGGCCTTTGTGTTGGCCAACCAGCAGGACTTTGTGCCCGTCGATCTTGGCGAATCCCACATTGATGGCACGGTCATCGCCGAACGCTCGATCGCCGTGCAGCTCGATGAATTCGTCGCACACCAGTTCGATATAATCACGAGCCTGAGGCCGATCCTGATGGCGAGCCACCTGTACCGTTTCCCACGGATTCAGGTTTTCGAAGATTTCGCGTTTCAATTTGGCAATTTCGACGCGCACATTACGGATCGCATCGAGCGTCGCGGGGGTTGGATTCGGCTGACCCTCCAGTTTGGAAAGCTGTTCTTCTAGTTCAACGATTGGCCGCTCGAACGGCAGCACATATTGAGGCTTCATGAATCTGGCTCGTCCACTCGCGAATTCGAATCCGGCGGTAATGACGGCACAATCCGAAATCTTTGCGGCAGGCCGACAGTTGAGATCACCGCCAGACACACCACAATCGTTACCAATTTCGTGGAGAGTAGACCTCGAAATTCGGCGATTTTCGGCAACGCTTTCCCAACCCGGATTGGGATTAGGATTTGACCAGTCAATACTGCATGCGCAAGCGATATCTATAGCAGATCAAAGTACATCCGGCAAATCGGTCATAAAGTCGAGATCGGTAGCCACTTCCGGAGGCGGCACTGGTTTGACGGGTGTTCGACCCGGCAAGGGACCAACCGATTTGGCAGGCGGTTGAGCTGCAGGCGATTTCTGAGTGGCCTGTGCTGGAATCACCTGTCGCGCCGTTGGTTTTGCACCTTGCGGAGGATTGGCGACCGGGCGTTTTGCGGGAGCTTGGGTCGCAGCCACGGGCGGCGCTTCGGTTGCCATCCGGACGGGTGGCTCGGCCGTTGCCATGCGAACGGGTGGTGCCGCCTGGGCAGCTTGGGGTGGGGCAGTAGCCTGGGTACGAGGGGGTTCCGCCGTCTGCATACGCTGAGGAGGACCCTGCTGCGGCTGTTGAGGAGTCGGTTGCTGGAGCTGAGCTTGTGGATAACCCATCTGAGGTTGTGCCAGATACTGGCCCGGCATTCCCATCTGGGGTTGCATGGGCATCATCGGCATTTGGGCTTGCGGGTATCCGCCGTAGCCAGGCGGGTAACCGGGATATCCAGGAGCAAAACCGGGCATGGGCATCGGCACTGGAACTGGGACGGCAATCGTTTGTGGTGCCGCGGTTGGAGCGGGGGCGGCTTTCCCTTTGTCGGGAGTTTTCTTCCCTTTGGATTCCGCCGCTTCGATGCGCTTCCGCTGTTTGTCTTGTTCAACCTTCTTTCTCTTGTCCTTCTCCTGCATTTCCGCCATGTATTTCTTGGCGAATTCCGGATTTGTCTCAATCATCTGCTTCAGTTTCGCATCAGCGCGACTATCCAGACGCACTTCCGACAGCTGTGCCAGGGCGTTCGCATCTTCATTCGCCTTTTTCGCGGCCTCGGCATCAACGACATCCTCTTTGAAAATGCGGATCCGTTTGAGTTCTGCCAGGACTTCATCTACGGTCCCAGGGCGATCGGCCGGTTTCTTTTTCAATAACTTGGCGACCACTCGGTCCATTTCCGGCGAGACATTCGGATTGAATTCCGAAGGATTGGGTGCCTCGGCAGTCAGGTGTTTTTGCAGCAATTCCTCGGGAGTGGGGGCCTGGAAGGGGGTTTTCCCAGTCAGCAGTTCAAAGAACAGAATTCCCAAGCTGTACATGTCGGTTTGAAAAGTCGGCTGTCTCTTGCGAATGGTTTCCGGGGCAATGTAGGTGCGCGTCCCCTGAATCACTTTCAGCTTACCAGCGAATACTTTGCCAATCCCCGTAGCCTGTTTCGATGACAGCGAAAAGTCGCACAAGCGCACCTCGCCAGCCTTGTTCATCAGGACATTGTCAGGCTTGATGTCGCGGTGAACGTAGCCTCGCTGATGGACGTGTGACAATGCCGAGCAGACCCCTTCGAGCAGGTGTCGAATCCGCAATTGCACTTTGTTGAGATCGGCCTTGATCTGCAGCTTTAAGTTCGATGCCCTGAAATGCTCCATCAGCAGGTAGGTGTGATCGCGATTCGACGAGTACTTTACGAACTTGACGATTAATGGATGGTCCAGGTTCTTCAGCACTTCTGATTCGCGTTTGAGCTGCGCCTTGTTCTCCTTGAACTCGAGAATTCCCTGCTTCAAACGCTTCATCGCCAGGTGACGTCCCGAGCTCTTCTCGACAACTTCTTCAACGGTACTGCTGCTACCCGAGGCGATGCCCATCACAAACTGATATTGATCGTCGATCAGCGTTTCGTCAGTCATGACAGGCTCCTAACAACTTCGGCATCAAGACGGGGCAACTCGAATGGTGGCGCGACCGAGTTGCGCGTCTCACGGCAAACAGCCTGAAGTATAGCCATCTGTCGAAGAGATGTCCCGCGCCGTTTTGCGATGACAGCGGCCCTGACCCGGCATTCCTCGCTCGATTCGGGGAGCGCCCGCGTGCCCCTGCTCGTCATCGGTAACACGGACATCAGTTCTCGCGAGACGGTGACAAATTGCAACACGGCGCACTGCCAAGCCGGTCTCGAACAACAGGTGAACTGGATGAGCGACAATCGTCGCCAGATCACCAAACTGTTAGAACCCAGTATTGGTTTTGGCAGGCGGCTGTGTGTTGGGTTGACCGGCTGCTCCTGCGTTTGATGTGGCGACGCTTCCAGCGGCAGGCTTCAACTGAAACCCGTCTCCCAACTGGTGTGACGTTTCAAATATGACTTCGTCACCCTCCGCAAACGGGCCACTCACGAACACGCGCGCTGATCCCACTTGTCCGAGGATGGCGACCGAGATATCCCGCACCACGAATTGGCGGACAACCTGCACCTTGCGATGACCGTCGGACAAGTTGCCGACTGCCGCCACTGGCACTTCAACCACCGGTTGGCGTGGAATGAGCGGGACATACACCGTTTGGCCAACTTTGAATTTGTTATCGCCGTTCTCGACGACCACCAGCACCGACGCGACAGATTCAAACAAGTCTCGTAGCCCGTCAAATCGGGACGGCAAGGGCAAGACAGCTTCGATTTTCCCTTCAATTTCGTTCGATTCGATCTTGATTGCGAACGACTTGCCAATTTCGGCTGACGCCCGATCAACGGGAATCTCGACCTTCATCTTGCTGTTGTCGGCGACCACCGCCAACGGATCCCCTGCCCTGACGAACTGACCTTCCGATGCCAGGATGCGTTGAACCTCGCCGCCAAACGGCATACGCACGCTGGTTTGATCCAAAACCGATTGAGCAAGTTCGACGTCGATCTTGGCCAGATCGATCTTGGCCTGGGCGATCAAGTTCGCTGGCTCGTCCTTGGCCTGCTTTTGCTCGAGTGTCGCCAGCTTCAGCATGGCTTGAGCCCGACTCAGTTGCAGTTTTTGGACGTTATTTTCCAGGCGGATAATCTCGCCCTGTGCCTGCATTTTCGCGTTAGGTTTCGACACGACTGTCCGCACGACCGCATCATACGGGGCCACAACGGTGACAGTACTTATCGCCTCGATCGAGAGCGGCACTCGGAACTTGTGCGGGTCGATCACGCGCGACGCGTCTCGCTTGATAATTACGGAATCGCCAGTCGTGGCCATTGGGAGATTCCCTTGAGCCTGGACTGACGAGACGCCGAACACCGCCCCCACCAGCGCCGTCCCGACGCCAAACAACCATTCCCGCGGTAGAACCATGATTTCGATCCTTCAAGACGAAGGTGAGAGGGGCGAATTGACTCCATTTCGAGTAACTATCGCTAAAGCTACGCGCGCTCATAAGCGATGTCAACGAACCCTAAAACTGGTTTTGAGTTCGAATGGTTCCTCGAGTCAATCGTATTCACGCCTCTTGACATCCCGATCTGCGGTGTCGCAATCTTGGTTAGCCAGTTGTTGATTCGGTCATCTGCCAAGATACTGAGGCAGACCTGATGACTGAGTGCCATTCCGAGCGTTTGGCCGATCAGATCGATTCCAAACGAAATTCCGACCTGACCGAAGGCTTGAAAGGACGTGACGCTTGAATATCGCATTGATCGGATTGTCTGTCTGGCTGTCGGCTGTCGATTTGCCTGCAGGAACCGAATTGCAGTACGCCGGGGCACTCAACCATCAAGCGAAGTGTGACTCGAACGAAGTCAAAGCGTTCTCACTTTATGCACTGGCGATCACGGCCGAAGACGGGCGACCGCAACTGGCCTGGTATGTCGACGAGCGGGGTGCCGGCGGCTGGGGTTGGCCCGAACGGCTGGGGATACTGCCGCTGGGCGAAGCCGCCATCCCGAAATACGCCGCCATGCGCCTCCTCTATTCCCATGAAGGACAGCGATTTCCCCTGTTCGTTCGGTCTCCAATCGTTGACTTTCGCGATAAATTGACCCCGCAGAGCACGTGGACCGATGGCCGACATCAATACAACGTGACTCGGCAACGGAAGGTGAAAGACCGCGAATGCGTTCAGGTTGAAGTCTCGTCCAATCTGGGCCGCTATCAGACCCTGGTGATCGAAACGGCCACCGGCATCCTGATGTCCCTCGACGAACGCGTCATCATCGGCCGTGGTGACGAGTACCAGTTAAAAATGGAACTGCAATCGCAGAACCGCCTGTCAGACACTGATCTGGCGAAGTCAAAAACGGTGATCGACTCGATGACCGCACTGCATGCAAGCCTTGAACGGACAGGCGAACAACAGGTTCTGGAATTGACACCCGAACAAGTTGCATCGATCCAAAAGACCCTGCCCAAACTCGAACACGATTCGGAAGGCACCTTCTGGTCTAGAGTGGCCGCGGCCATTTCGCGAGACGTGCAAATCCAGCAAAAGCGCCTCGAAGGGATTGCGGGACTGCAGAAAAAGTTGATCGGGCAACCACAGCCCGAGTGGAAATTGAAACTGACCGATGGAATGCCCGTTTCCAGCCAGGATCTGTCCGGCAAAGTCATTATCCTGCACTTCTGGCAGTACCGCGGCGAACCGCTGAACGAACCGTACGGACAAATTGGATATCTCGATTTCCTGTACAGCAAACGCAAGAAGCTGGGTATTCGCGTCATCGGCGTCAACGTCGACGAACGCTATGCGAATCCACAGCAGACCGCGGCCGCAAACCGTTCGATGCGCGGACTGTTGGAATTCATGCGATTGAGCTACGACATGGCAACGGATAATGGCTCGGTTTTGGCCGAATTTGATGACCCACGCTCGTTAGGAGCTCCCCTGCCCTTATGGGTTGTTGTCGGACATGACGGAAAAGTGGTGCACTATCATACCGGCATCTACGACATCAAACCTGATGACGGATTGAAGGAACTGGACGAGGTCGTGATCGACGCGGTACGCCGTCAAAACGGAAAGTAAGCCGGACCCTCCGGAAATTGAGATCGTTGTGATTCGCAAATCGACCATCGACGCGAATCTGCTAGCGACAAAGGACCCAGCGTCGCAGTCGGGATGTCGTGTTGTTGTAGCCCACGACTGTTCCGTGCCAGGCGCGTTGATACCAGGCCGTCTGCAGAGACAAAGGATTCGGGTCAGTCGGCTTGAAATCAGCACGACACCCTTGCGTGTAAAGTTTGGCCGCGGTGACACCCTGCAGCAGGCTGCCCGGCGAAACTCGAGCCGGTTGTTTGGCGGCGATGATGTTCGCCGCCATCAATGCGTCTGTCATGTACTCGGCGCAATGCACGCCATCGGCCCGCTGACCAGTCAGATGGTGCCTGACTGCATACTGACGGCCGATCTGGCTTTCGAGATGCTGATGGAAGGCGACCGATTCCGAGGTCGTCAACGGTTGATATGGATGCACAATCTGGACACCACTGTTGGTTTGTTGACGCAGGTATTCGACGAACGGCGTTTTGCGGACGCCGCTGCCGTTCATACTGTCGTAGACGATCGGTTCGTCGTTAACCATCACCACGCCACCGACGTGCGTGTATTGGCTGCGAGAAAAGATCTTCACGGCCAGACAGTCACCGCGACTGAAGACTAAAGAACCGGTCTGCAGATTCTCGCTCAGTTGGGAAACGACCGCGTCTGGAGGAGGAGGCGTGTTGTCATCAACTCCAGACCCGCAACATGCCAATGTACACGCGAGAACCAGATTCCACACGGCGAACCCTCACAGCGAATGTCAGGACACACCCCATCGGCAATGGTTTGCACATGTCCAGAATTCGTCAATGGGCGCCGCCCTGTTTTGGCGCGGACGGATTCTGCTTGTGTCCCGCACAGAAAATCGCCGCGCTGTGATGGTGATCACAAACGCGGCGATTTGATTCTTGGGCGTGATGCGATCGAAGCATCCCTGCCCTATTCCGACCGATATCCTATGCGTCGGCGAATCGGTTAAGGCGTCATGCCCAGATTCTTCACCAGGAACGCGTACTGGTCCGCGACTTCTTCGATAATCTTTGCCGTCGGCTTCCCCGCTCCGTGGCCTGCTCGCGTTTCGATCCGGATGAGCACAGGGGATGTTCCTGACTGGCAAACCTGCAATCGGGCTGCGAATTTGAAGCTGTGGCCGGGTACGACACGGTCGTCGGTATCTGCCGTGGTCACGAGAGTCGCCGGATATTGAGTTCCCGACTTCAGATTGTGATAGGGTGAGTAGGCGTACAAGGCCTTGAATTCATCGGCATTGTCGGCGCTGCCGTAGTCATCAACCCAGAATCGACCGGCGGTAAACTTCTGGAAGCGCAGCATGTCCATCACGCCAACCGCTGGCAGGCAGGCGGCGTACAGATCGGGACGCTGAGTCATACAGGCACCAACCAGTAGTCCACCGTTGCTGCCACCTTGAATTGCCAGTTTCGAGCGACTGGTGTATTTGTGCTCAATCAGCCATTCCGCGGCACCAATGAAATCGTCGAACACATTTTGCTTGGTCAGTTTCGTTCCTGACTTATGCCACTTTTCTCCGTATTCACCACCGCCGCGCAGATTCGGCACAGCGTAGACGCCACCCATTTCCAGCCAGCCTATCCGAGCAATTGAGAAACTGGGGCTGAGCGAAATCGAAAAACCGCCATAGCCGTACAACAGCGTTGGATTGGTCCCATCGAGCTTGATGCCCTTTTTGTGAGTGATGAACATTGGCACCTTCGTGCCGTCTTTGCTCGCGTAGAAAACCTGCTCGACGGTGTAGTCCTCTGGGTTGAATTTCACCTGCGCTTGTCGCAGTTTGGTGCTCTTGCCGGTCAGCATGTCATAACGAAACGTGGTGGGTGGCGTCGCGAAACTCGAGAACGTATAGAACGTTTCGGTATCTGTCCGTCTACCACCGAATCCGGCCGCCGAACCGATGCCGGGGAAATCGACTTCGCGAACAAACGTCCCGTCGAGTTCGAACATCTTGACCTGCGACTTGGCATCTTTCAGATACGTGGCCACGAACATGTTGGCCACGATGTCGACGCCGACCAACGTCTCTGTCGATTGCGGGATCACTTCACGAATCTGCGCCGGCTTGCGGATATCAATCGCAATGACGCGTTTGAGCGGTGCTTCGAGTTCGGTCTGGAAGAAGAAGACCGGCCCTTCGTTTCCGATGAACGAATACTCATGGTCGAAATTATCGACCAGTTCGACCGGCATGCCATACGGTTCCGTCAAGTCCTTGTAGAGGATCCGATATTTGTCATCGGTCCCCTTCCAGACATTGATGACCAGGTAGCGGCCGTCTTCGGTGACCCGAGTACCAAACCCCCATGTCGGTTCGTCGGGGCGCTTGTAGACGACGACATCGTCGGACTGAGACGTCCCCAGACGGTGATAGCACAGTTTTTGGTTCAGATTCGTCTTTTGAAACGCAGCTCCTTCGGGCGGTTCGTCGTACCGACAATAGAAGAAGCCTTTGTTGTCGGCGGTCCAAGACGCTCCGCTGAACTTCACCCACCGCAGTTCATCGGGGAGCTGCGTGCCGGTCTCGACTTCGATCACGCGCCAGATGTTCCAATCTGACCCCGCTTCGGCCACGCTGTAGGCCGCGTACCGACCATCGTCGCTGAATGATGTCGTTCCCAAGGCAACGGTGCCATCCTTCGACCAGGCGTTGGGATCGATCAGCGCGACCGGTTCTGACCTAAGTGTTTCGAGCTTGTAGAGCACCGACTGGTTCTGCAGACCGTCGTTCTTAAAGTAAAAGTATCGTCCGCCCGATTTGAACGGAGCCCCGTATTTCTCGTAGTTCCAGAGTTCGGTTAAGCGTTTCTTGATCGTTTCGCGCTGCGGCAAAGTATTCAGGTAGTCGAATGTGACCTTATTTTCGGCTTCGACCCAGTTGGCAACGTCCTTCGACGTACGTACATCGTCCTCCAGCCAGCGGTAGGGATCGGCGACCTTGGTGCCGTGCAGATCGTCCGTCTGATTGACCTGCCTGGTTTCCGGATATTTCATTTTGTCACCTGCGGCCAAGGTGTTGATTGCGAGAGAATTCAGCGTGAACATCAGACAAACGCATCTCAACGCAAACGGTTTCATGTGCCAGCGCCTGAAAAGAATTGTGGAATCGAGTCGCGCGAATTCAACCCGACAGGAACTCGAAAATCAATCCCCTGCCCCGAATTGATCGTGACGTGGCAGATCCGCTCGTCCGGGAAGGACGTCGGGAAACGCGAGGTTCGGGTGAGCTGATGGCCTTTTCAGCGACTGCCGATAGTGTGGCGATGGCCGGTTTTATGCATTCGATTCTTCGTCTTCGACTGCCATACCGACCAGATCGTAATCCTTGCGCTGGACGATCTCGACCGGCACAAACATGCCGGGTTGCAGGTCTTCCCCGCTGACGAACACCGTTCCATCGATTTCCGGTGCATCCATATAGCCACGGCCGACCCAAATTCCGTCTTCCAGCGGTTCGTCGATCAGCACGTCGATCTCACTCCCAATCAGAGAGTCACCGTACTCAAAAGCGATCTGCTGTTGCAACGCCATTAGTTCATCGCGTCGCTCGTTCTTGATCTCTTCGGGAAGATGCCCATCGAGTTTCGTTGCCGGTGTATCGGGTTCGTACGAATAGGGAAACACACCCATGCGTTCGAATTGAGCTTCTTCGACGAACTTCTTCAATTCATTGAACTGAGCGTTCGTCTCACCGGGGAAGCCGACGATAAACGTGGTTCTCATCACCAACCCATCAACGCGATCTCGTAGCTTTCGCACCAGCTCTTCGGTCTGGGTGCGATTAACGCGACGCTGCATCCGTTTCAGCACCTGATCGTTGATGTGCTGCAAGGGCATGTCGAGGTAGGGAATCACTTTCGGCGATTCATTGATGTAGTCGATCAACTCGTCGCTAAAGTGGATCGGATACAGGTACATCAGACGAATCCAGTCGATTCCATCGACCTGATCCAGTTCGCGCAGCAGCTCGACCAGCCGCACCTTGCCATACAGGTCCAGTCCATAATAGGTCGTATCCTGCGCCACGATATTCAGTTCGCGAACACCGTCCTTGGCAAGCTCTTGTGCTTCGGCAATCACCATTTCGATCGGCTTAGTGATATGTTTGCCGCGCATCTTGGGGATCGAACAGAACGTGCAGGTTCGATCGCAATCTTCTGAAATCTTCAAATAGGCGTAGTGCTGCGGCGTAATCCGCAATCGAGCCCGGTCGTCCATCGCTTTCAGAGGAGCGGGACGGAACAGATCGCGTTGTTCACGAGCCCCACCGATCAGGTGATCGGCCACGCGATTGATTTCATCGCGGCCGAACACGCCGACGATATGGTCAATCTCGGGCAATTCGTCCAATAAGGCGGGGCCGATCCGTTGCGGAAGGCACCCGGCAACGATGACGCCTTTGGTCTTCCCTGCCCGTTTCAGATCCAGCATTTCGCGAATGACAGACTTCGATTCCGCACGCGAACTATCGATAAAGCCGCAGGTATTCACGATGACAAAATCAGCCCCCTCAGGCTCACTGACCAGGGCATAGCCGTCGAGCGCCAAGGTTCCCAGCATCTTTTCACTGTCGACCAGATTCTTCGGGCAACCCAGCGACACGAAGGCATAGGTGCCCTTCGTTGTCGATGGTGGTCCATCGAAAGTTTGAAGTGGTGTGGGATCAACGTTTGGAACGATCGGCAATTGCATGATCAAATTCTGTCATCAAAGAAACACAAAGCCGCCAAACGGCGGCAGAAACCGAATCGCCCAGTATAGCCACTTCGGAAGCGGGTTGCGATGAGTTGAGTGTCGCATCCCATCAAAAACTGT
>Ga0105238_10004673_pt1 | contig 13553 bp, 10 predicted proteins | sample KBSC34metaG_FD_81526 | JGI IMG/M metagenome (GOLD analysis project Ga0105238, IMG submission 81526) | Corn rhizosphere microbial communities from Kellogg Biological Station, Michigan, USA - KBS C3-4 metaG | ecosystem: Host-associated > Plants > Roots > Rhizosphere > Soil | place: Michigan, USA... | reverse complement strand
GTCTCTCCGAGTGGCTCTCCATCCTGTGGCTGACTCCGGCAATGGACCGGCTATTCACCGGGAGCGCCGGCGAGCGGCGACGATTCCTCGATCGCCTGGTCCTGGCGCTGGAGCCGGGCCACGCCCACCACGCGACCCGCTATGACGCCGCGATGCGGGCGCGCAACAAGCTGCTCGCCGAGGAGAGCGCGGACGCGGCATGGCTGTCTTCGCTCGAGACGGCGATGGCCGAGCACGGCGCCGAGCTCTTCGAAGCACGTATGCGCACCGTCGAAGCGCTCGACGAAAAGCTCGCCGATGCCGCCGACGGCGAATTTGCCCGCGCATCACTGGCACTGGAAGGCTGGGAGCGAGCCGATCTCGGCGCAATTTTAGCCGCGAACCGGGCGCGCGACGCGGCTGCCGGCCGCGCGACGGAAGGGCCCCACCGCCAGGACCTCGCCGTCGCCCACCGCGCCAAGCGCATGCTCGCCGCGCAATCCTCCACCGGCGAGCAAAAGGCGCTGCTGCTCGGACTGGTCCTTGCTCATGCAGACCTGGTCGCCGAACGGCGCGGCGAGCCGCCGATCCTGCTGCTCGACGAAGTCGCCGCGCATCTCGATCCCAAGCGCCGCGCGGCCCTGTTCGCGCGCCTCGAAGGACGCGGGCAGGTATGGATGACCGGCACCGAGCCTTCGTTGTTCGACGGCATCGGTTCTGCTGCGCGCTTCCACATTGTTCCCGGAGCCGCCAATCCGGCCTGAGGTGGACTTCTTAACCGTTCGCCCCTATGTTGCACCGCAGCACGAGGCGCTTTTCGAAGCGGCGTGAAGGTTCCGGACCAAATCCGCGAGCAGCCCGCGCCTCGATTTCTCTGCTCTCCTATTCACGCGGGGCGCTTTCTCGACCCCGCTGGCGCGCGCCTTTTCGCGTGCCCGCAAACTTTGGAATTTTTATCAATGTCATTTATCTCTCTGGGGCTCTCGAAGCCGCTGCTCGATGCGCTCGCCGCGAAGGATTATTCGCAGGCGACGCCGATCCAGCTCAAGGCCATCCCGACCGTCCTCACCGGCCGCGACCTGCTGGGCATCGCCCAGACCGGCACCGGCAAGACCGCCGCGTTCATGCTGCCCTCGCTCGACCGGCTTGCGGCCGCGAAGCGCTTCGCCAAACCGGGTCATGCCCGGATGCTGGTGCTCGCACCAACGCGCGAGCTTGCGGCGCAGATCGCCGCCAGCGCTCAGGCTTACGGCAAGTTCATGCACCTGTCGGTCGGCGTGATCTTCGGCGGAGTCCCCAACTCCAAGAGCGTCCGCACGGTCGCGCGCGGCCTGGACGTCCTCGTCGCGACTCCCGGCCGGCTGCTCGATCTCATCGACCAGCGCGCGTTGTCCTTGCGCGAACTCGAGATCCTGGTGCTCGATGAGGCCGACCAGATGCTCGATCTCGGCTTCATCCACGCGTTGAAGCGGATCGTCGCACTGGTCCCGCCGAAGCGGCAGACCCTGTTCTTCTCGGCGACCATGCCGCGCGCGATCAAGGAGCTGGCCGACAAATATCTCACCAACCCGGCCGAGGTGTCGGTGACTCCGGTCGCCAAGACCGCCGACCGCGTCACGCAGCGCGTCGTGATGGTCAACCAGAACGAGAAGACCGCGCTCCTGACCATGTTCCTGCGGTCGGAAAAGACCGAGCGGGTGCTGGTGTTCAGCCGCACCAAACATGGCGCCGACAAGATCGTCCGCATGCTCGAAGCGGCGGGCATTCCGGCGAATGCGATCCACGGCAACAAGAGCCAGGCCAACCGCGAGCGCGCGCTCGCGCTGTTCCGGTCCGGCGAGGTGCCGGTGTTGATCGCGACCGACATTGCCGCGCGCGGCATCGACATCCCGGGCGTCAGTCACGTCATCAATTACGATCTGCCCGAAGTGCCGGAGCAATACGTCCACCGCATCGGCCGCACCGCGCGCGCCGGCGCCGATGGTCAGGCAGCGGCGTTCTGTTCGCCCGAAGAGCGCGGCCTGCTGCGCGACATCGAGCGGTTGACGCGCCAGCGGATCGAGGTTGCCTCGCTCCCGGCCGACTTCATGGCGCGGGCCGAAGAGCTTCGCCGTCTGAAGCCGGCCCCGAAAAAGGCGGAGCAGCCGCGATTCGTTCACGCCAGCCAACGCACCAAGGCGGACCGCCGCCACGACGGCGAGCAGCGCCGCAACCGGAACGACGACCGGCGCCACCCGCACCGCTCTGACGGCCACCCCGCCCATCGCTCCGGCGCACAGGACCGAAATGGCCAGCGCCGCGACGATCAGCGCGGCGGCGACGCTCGCTCGTCCTACCGTCCCGAAGCCTATCCTGAGGTCCGGTCCGATGGCGGTCAGCCGAAGCGCAAGTTTCGCGGTCGCCGCGGACGGAGAGGCGGCATCAGGGCCGCTTGATTCGTCATCCCGGCCTTGAGCCGGGACCTGCCTTCCCTCTTCCTTGGAAGGGCGCCATCCAGTTTCACGCAAAGGCGCCAAGGCGCAAGGAAATGGATCAGGCCGAGACGCAGAAACGCGGAGCAAATAGGTCGACCCGCCACTGCGGGACTCAATCAAATGCCCATCGAGCTTCGCGCCTTAGCGCCTTTGCGTGAAACTCCTTCTCCTCAGTGTCCTCGCGTATCGAGGGCGAACAAAAGAAGGCGGGTCCCGGCTCAAGGCCGGGATGACGTTCGGAGCTAATGTCCGCCTTCGACCCATTGTAGACGTAGGTGGTCCGTCTGCTTCAACCCTGTTGCAGACAGCGCAAATACCCGCCGGCATGCGTCGGCGGGGGACGAGGACGACAAAAGCGATGAGGCGGACAAGGCTGCTACATTAGAGCCAGAGGTCTCGGCCGTGCGTTGCTTGCGGTCCTAACCTTGCTGGCGGCTTACGGAGTGTACCGGCTCATCATTCGTAGGGGATGCCAGTCTTCCACCCAAACCAGTTGTAAGAAACCCCTGTCCTACAGGCGGCCACTTGTGATCCAAGCTGGCGATGATCTCCCCCGCCATCGTCAGGACCTGTCTCGAGATCGCTGGCCTCGCGCGGGCGCGCGTGCGCGCGCGCAGGCCTGTGACGTTTAGGACTTTTCGAACCGACGCCTCACGCGTGCGCGCACGCACGCGCGCGTGACTTCCGCGCGCAAATCCCTATATCTGGACTATGGCAACCGATCCCAACCAGAACGAATATGGCGCCGAGAGCATCAAGGTCCTCAAGGGCCTCGACGCGGTGCGCAAGCGCCCCGGCATGTACATCGGCGACACCGATGATGGCTCGGGCCTTCACCACATGGTGTTCGAGGTCTCGGACAATGCGATCGACGAAGCGCTGGCGGGTCATTGCGACCGCATCCTCATCCAGCTCAACCCCGACGGGTCGGTCACGGTAGAGGACAATGGCCGCGGGATCCCGACCGGGATTCACAAGGAAGAAGGCGTCTCGGCGGCCGAGGTCATCATGACCCAGCTCCACGCCGGCGGGAAGTTCGAGAACACATCCGACGACAATGCCTACAAGGTCTCGGGCGGCCTGCACGGCGTCGGAGTCAGCGTCGTCAACGCACTTAGCGAATGGCTCGATCTCACCATCTGGCGCGACGGCGAGGAGCATTTCATGCGCTTCCGGCACGGCGAGGCCGAGGCGCCGCTGAAGGTCGTCGGCAAGGCGCCCGAGGGAAAGAAGGGGACGCGAGTCACCTTCATGCCGAGCTCGGACACCTTCAAGATCACTGAGTTCGACTTCGAGCGGCTCGAGCACCGCTACCGCGAGCTCGCTTTCCTCAACTCGGGCGTTCGCCTGATCCTCGCCGACGCGCGGCATGAGGAGCGCGTCGAGCACGACCTCTATTACGAGGGTGGGATCGCCGCCCTCGTCAAATATCTCGACCGCGCGAAGACGCCGCTTTTCCCCGATCCGATCGCCATTTCGGCGGTCCGTGACGGGATCGGCATCGACGTCTCGCTCGAGTGGAACGACAGCTATTACGAGAATGTCCTCACATTTACCAACAACATCCCGCAGCGCGACGGCGGAACGCACCTTGCCGCCTTTCGCGCGGCGCTGACCCGCACGCTCAACAATTATGCCGAGCGCTCGGGCCTGATGAAGCGCGAGAAGGTCCAGCTGACCGGCGAGGACATGCGCGAGGGGCTCTCCGCGATCGTTTCGGTGAAGCTGCCCGATCCCAAGTTCAGCTCGCAGACGAAGGACAAATTGGTCAGCTCGGAAGTCCGCCAGCCGCTAGAAAGCCTGATGGCGGACAAGCTCGCCGAGTGGCTCGAGGAGAATCCGGCGCATGCGCGGGCCATCGTCCAGAAGATCATCGACGCCGCCGCCGCTCGCGAGGCGGCGCGCAAGGCGCGCGAGGCGAGCCGCAAGTCGGCGATGGGTATCGCTTCGCTGCCCGGCAAGCTGCACGATTGCCAGGAGCGTGACCCTGCCAAGTCGGAGCTGTTCCTGGTCGAGGGCGACAGCGCCGGCGGCTCGGCCAAGCAGGGCCGCGACAGCAAGTACCAGGCGATCCTCCCGCTGAAGGGCAAGATCCTCAACGTCGAGCGCGCGCGCTTCGACCGGATGCTGTCGTCGAAGGAAATCGGAACGATGATCCAGGCCATCGGCACGGGCATCGGCATTGACGAATTCAGCCTCGAGAAGCTGCGCTATCACAAGATCATCCTGATGACCGACGCCGACGTCGACGGCGCCCACATCCGGACTCTGCTTCTGACTTTCTTCTACCGCCAGATGCCCGAGCTGATCGAGAATGGGCACCTCTTCATCGCCCAGCCGCCGCTCTACAAGGTGAGCCGCGGCCGCTCCGAAGTGTATTTGAAGGACGACGCCGCGCTCGATGATTATCTTGAGGAGGCGGGCCTCGACGGACTCGTGCTGGACGGTCCCGGCGGGCAGCGGTCCGCTGGCGATCTCAAGGCGCTCGTCGACCATGCGCGCCGCATGCGCACGCTGCTGCGTTATGCGCCGCGCAAGTACGATCCGGCGTTGATCGAGGCGCTGGCGATCAACGGTGCGCTCAAGCCCAATCTCGACAAGGACGGCAAAGCCAAGGCGATTGCCAAGGTCGCCGAGTGGCTCGGCGCCGCTGACACGGAAGCGAGCTGGTCGGGCGAAGTCGCGGCCGAGGGCGGATATCTGCTCAGGCGGCTGTGGCGCGGTGTGACCGACGCTTACGTCATCGAGGAAAGCTTCCTCGTTTCGACCGAGGGCCGAAAGCTCGACGCGCTCGCAAAGGAGCAGGCCGCCGCTTACGCGAAACCGTCGGTCATCCGCTCGCTCAAGAAGGGGTCCAGCCCCTCTCCTTTAGGGGAGGGGCAGCTCAGTGAAGCTGAGCGGGGTGGGGAGGATGACGAGGAACTCCCCCACCCCTCGGTCCCCTCCCCTGAAGGAGAGGGGAAGAAGGTCACCCGTCCGTCAGAGCTGCTCGACGCGGTCCTCGCCGCCGGTCGCAAGGGCCTGTCGATCTCGCGCTACAAGGGCCTAGGGGAAATGAATCCCGAGCAATTGTGGGAGACCACGCTCGACCCGACCAACCGCTCGCTGCTTCGAGTCGAGGTCGCCCAGGCCGATGTCGCCGACGAGATCTTCACCCGCCTGATGGGCGACGTCGTCGAGCCGCGGCGCGAGTTCATCCAGGATAATGCGCTGAGCGTGGCCAACCTCGACGTCTAGGAACCATTCAGCCGGAGCGGCTATTGGCGCAGTCGTGAGCAAAAGCCCCACGATCACGCTGGCGTCCTACAACATGCACAAGGCGGTCGGGCTCGACGGCCGCCGCGACCCGCATCGGGTCTTGCGCGTGCTGCAGGAAATCGACGCGGACGTCGTCGCGCTGCAGGAGGCCGACAAGCGCGTCGGCGGGCGGGGATCGACGGTGCCGCACGAGCTGATCGACAGCCATGGCATGTACAAGCCGGTGCACCTCGGAGTGCGGCACAAACGGGTATTCGACAAGGCGCGCAAGCACACCGACCGGCTGCTGAAAGTCAACACGCGCAACATCGGCTGGCACGGCAATGCGATCCTGGTGAAGCGGCACGTCGGAGTGCTCGACTGCGCGGCGCTCGACCTGCCGACGCTGGAGCCGCGCGGCGCAGTGATCGCCGAGCTTCTGATCGGCGAGAAGCCGCTGCGTGTCGTCGGCATGCACCTCGACCTCTCGGGGCTGTGGCGCCGGCGCCAGGTGCGGGCAATCCTCGAGGCAATCGCCCGGCGGCCGCAGCGGATGCCGACGGTGCTGATGGGAGACACCAACGAATGGCGCACCGTCGCTGGCTGCCTCAACGAGCTCGAGCCCGAGTTCCACATCGCGCCGACGGGGCCGAGTTTTCATGCCCGCCATCCGGTTGCCCAGCTCGACCGGATCATCGTCCACAAGGATTTGAACGTCGAAGCGGCTGGCGTGCACATGAGCGCCGTTGCACGCCGCGCGTCGGACCACCTGCCGATCTGGGCGCGCGTCTCGGCTTAGCGCCCCTGAGGCGCTCACCCTGAGCTTGTCGCGGGGCGAGCGCTCGCGTTTCGACAGGCTCAACGTGAGCGCAAGGGCTTAGCCGGCGATCTTCCTCAACCGCCGCCGCTGGATCGATGAGCCGATGCCCATCGCCTCGCGATATTTGACGACCGTGCGCCGGGCGCAGTCGAAGCCGCGCTGTTTCAGCAATGCCGCAATGGCGTCATCGCTGAGGATCTCGGTCTCCGCCTCGATCAGCTCCTTGATGGCGGCCTTCACCGCCTCGGCGGCGGCACCTTCGCCCTCGGCCGACTGGACGCCCGAGCCGAAGAAATATTTGAGTTCGTAGAGGCCACGGTCGCACAGCAGATATTTGTTCGAGGTCACCCGGCTGACGGTCGATTCGTGCATGCCGATCGCCTCGGCGACCTCGCGCAGGGTCATCGGCTTCATCGCGCTGACGCCGCGTTCGAAGAAGCCCTGCTGCCGTTTGACGATCTCGGAGACGACCTTGACGATGGTCCGGGCGCGCTGGTCGAGCGCTTTGACCAGCCAGTTCGCGCTCGCCAGGCACTCGCTAAGCCAGGCGCGCGAGGCTTTGTCCTGCGGCCCTGACTTGAGCTCCTGATAGTAGCGGCGGTTGACCAGCAGCCTCGGCAGCGTCGCCTGGTTGAGCTCGACGGCGAAGCCGCCGCGGGTCTGCCGGACGAACACGTCGGGGCTGACGTCCTCGCTCGACTGCTGCGAGAAGCGGCAGCCGGGCTTGGGATCATAGGCCCTCAGTTCCCGGATCATGTCGGCGAGATCCTCGTCATCGACTCCGCAGATGCGCTTCAGGTCCGCGGTGCGGCCCTTGGACAGGAGGTCGAGATTGTCGATCAGCCGCGCCATCGCCGGGTCGTAGCGGTCCGCGGCTTTTGCTTGCAGCGCGAGGCATTCGGCGAGCGAGCGGGCACCGACGCCAGGCGGATCGAGGCCCTGAACCAACGCAAGCGCCTGCTCGACGACGGCCGGAGGCGCACCGGCAAGGTCTGCGATCTGCTCGATTGGCACGGTCAAATAGCCGGTCTCATCGAGCGCTTCGGCGATGATCCGCGCGAGGTCGCCGACCGGCCCCGAAGCGCCGTGCAACTGGTCGATCAGATATTCCGCGAGCGATGCGGCAGAATATTGAACCCGGTCGAAATCAAAGGCTTCCTCACCGCCGCCTGACGTCACGACGTCGGAATAGCTGTCGGTCTCGAGCGCTTCGCTGGTCCAGTCGACGTCGAGCGGACGGTCGTCGTCGGCCTGACCCATGATGAGGTCGTCGGCGCCCGGGTCGTCGGGCGCGTCGTCGCTGTCGATCCCGTCGCCCTCGAAATCGCCAGCCGGCTGCTCCTCGGGTTCGTCCGAGCGAGCCTCAAGCAAAGGATTTTTGGAAAGCTCCTCGGCGATGAACGAATCGAGCTCGAGGTTGCTGAGCTGCAGGAGCTGAATCGCCTGGCGCAGCTGCGGCGTCAGGACCAGCTGCTGGGATTGGCGGAGGCTTAGGGAGGGACCGAGCCCCACGGACAAGCTCCCTTACAGCGCGAAGCTCTCGCCGAGGTACAGGCGCCGGACCTCCTGGTCGGCGACCAACGCTTCGGGAGTACCCTGGAACAGGACCTGACCGTCGTAGATGATGCAGGCGCGATCGACGATATCGAGCGTCTCGCGGACGTTATGGTCGGTGATCAGCACGCCGATCTCGCGGCTCTTCAATTCGCGTACCAGCTCGCGGATGTCGGAGATCGAGATTGGGTCGATGCCGGCGAATGGCTCGTCGAGCAGCATGATCGACGGATGCGCAGCCAGCGCGCGCGCGATTTCGCACCGCCGCCGCTCGCCGCCGGACAAGGCCATCGCCGGCGAATCGCGCAATGCGGTCAGGCCGAACTCGCCGAGCAGCTGTTCGAGCCTGTCGCGCCGAACCTGCTTTTCGGGCTCGGAGGCCTCCAGGACGGCCATGATGTTCTCCTCGACCGTCATGCCGCGGAAGATCGAAGTCTCCTGAGGCAAATAGCCGAGGCCGAGGATCGAGCGGCGGTACATCGGCAGCTCGGTGATATCCTCGCTGTCGAGGAAAATTCGCCCGCTGTCCGGCTTCACCAGGCCCATGACGGAATAGAAGCAGGTCGTCTTCCCGGCGCCGTTCGGGCCGAGCAGGCCAACGACCTCGCCGCGATGCACCGCCAGGCTGACGTCATGGAGGACGGCGCGCTTATCGTAGGACTTGGCGATCGAGCGCACCTCGAGGCCGCCGTCCACCGCCTGCCCTTCGGCGGCGGGGCGCACCAAGGCCGATGTTTCGTTCACCCTATTTCTGCTGCTGGCGCTGGGGGACTGTGAAGTGGCCGGTCACGCGACCGCCGCTCGAATTGACTCCGGGAGGTCCGCCGTCGACCACCGCGCGCCCCGAATCGAGGTCGATGACCAGCCGCTGGCCGTTCACCTGATTGTCCTCGCGATTGAGCTGAACGTTGCCGATGAGCGTGATCAGCTTGCGGTCGAGATCGTAGATTCCGATATCGCCTTTCGCGACTTCCGACGGACTCTTGACCGTCACCCCGCCCGACGCATCGAGGCGCTGGATCTGGACATTGGTGCCGCCCGTCCCGCCGGTATAAGCGACCGTGAGGCGGGGCGTATCGAGCGTCAGATCCTGCTGCACCGCATGGACGTTGCCGACGAACACGGCGCGATCGGCACGATCCTGCACTTCGATGCGGTCGGCGCTGACATCGACGGGCGCGTTGCTGTTGTGGCCCTTCAGCGCCGAAATGCCCTCGTCCTGCTTGACCTGTGCGAAGGCCGCCGTTCCCGCAGCGACAGTAAGTGCAAGGATGATGCCAATTTTACGCACGCCCATCATCTGACGGTCCCTTGCACGATTTTCAAGCGAGCTCCGCCGTCCAGCACCACGACCTTGTCGTTGAGGTCGGCTTTGATGTGGCCGGCCTGAAACTGGCCGAGGCGCATCGCGCCCTGTGCCGGCCCCTCGCTTGCAAGCTGCCTGTCGTCGAGATCGACCAGGACGTTGCTCGTGCTGAGCTGGAATCCGTCGCTGCCCGCGACCTTCACCGGTCCGTCGATCGCGACCTTGTGCGTGTCGATATTGTACCGGCCCTGATTGGCCGCGATCATCAGCGGGCCCTGGGGTTGGCTGAGTTGTGCATGGACGCCGCGAATATCGACCAACGGCGTATCCGAGCTGCGCTGCACCGCGCGGTTTGCGATCATCACGAATTGCTGGCCCTTGTTGTCGGTGCCCGTGTAGCGCGCAGCTTCCACCCGCATGCTCTCGGGCGCGGTCTGGACCTTCTTCTTGTCGAGGATGAAGCTGACGTCGCCCTTCTTCTCGAGCGGTGCGATGGCGAGGATCGCGAGCAGGATCCCGACCGCGCTCGGCAGCAGGATCTTGGCCCAGCGGACGATCCGGTCGTGACCGCTGCCCGGCTCCGCCCAGCGCTGCTTGACGACCCGTTCCCTTGTCGTTGTGTCAGCCATCAGCCGTCGTGCGCGAAAATGTCCTGCTCGGGCCAGCCGGCGACATCGAGCAGGGCGCGGGTGGGCAGGAAGTCGAAGCAGGCCTGGGCAAGCGCGGTGCGGTCCTCGCGAGCCAATCGCTGGTCGAGCTTCTCCTTCAGCTGGTGAAGGTAGCGGACATCGCTAGCCGCGTAGTCGCGCTGCGCGTCGGTGAGCTCGTCGGCGCCCCAGTCGCTGGTCTGCTGCTGTTTCGAGACGTCGATGTTGAGGAGCTCCTTGATCAGGTCCTTGAGGCCATGGCGGTCGGTATAGGTGCGCACCAGGCGCGACGCCGTTCGCGTGCAGTAAACTGGCGCGGCCATGACGCCGAGATAGGCGCTCATGATGCCCAGGTCGAAGCGCGCGAAATGATACAGCTTGAGCCGGTTCGAATCGGACAAGAGGGCCTTCAGATTCGGCGCGGAATAGTCGCTGCCCTGCCTGAAATGGACGAGATGTTCGTCACCTTTTCCATCGGACAATTGAACGACGCAGAGCCGGTCGCGGCCCGGAACCAGGCCCATCGCTTCGGTGTCGACGGCGATCGGCCCCTCGGCGAATTTCACCTCTGCGGGCAAGTCTTCCAGGTGCAAATGAACCGCCATTGTCGCTCCTTGGCCAAGGCTTTGATGCGCTTTAGTCCGCTCGGCCCCCGGCTTGCCAGCCCTGCCTGCAACTGAGTCACTAGAGCAGGTGACTTTTTTGATGTAAGGGCCTGAACGGTGCGTGAGTGAATTACGCGCCATAACCGGTTGCGCCATTTGGCCCGAGCGCGTTGGTTTGTGGGGTAGGCGGGCTCAATATTCGGACGGTGCATGGGTTTCGACAGAGGGCGCAAGGGGGACCGCGGCGGGCGCGGCCGCGATAAGCGCGACAGTTTCGGCGGCGACGAGGGCAATTTCGGCGATCTCGGCTACCAGGAACGCGGCGGCTTCGGCGGCCGCGGTGGTGGCTATGGCGATCGCGGCGGCTTCGGCGGCGGCGGCGGCGGTGGTTATGGCGATCGCGGCGGCTTCGGCGGCGGCGGTGGCGGTGGCTTTCGCGGCGGCGGCGCTGGCGGCGGATTTCGCGGCGGCGGCGGTGGCGGAATGCCCCCGCAGGTCGTTGGCGAAGGCAAAGGCGTCGTCAAATTTTTCAACCCCCAGAAGGGTTTCGGCTTCATCGTCCGCGACGATGGCGGCGAGGACGTGTTCGTCCACATTTCGGCGGTCGAGCAGGCGGGTCTGACCGACCTTGCCGACGGTCAGCCGCTCGAGTTCACTCTGGTCGATCGCGGCGGTCGCATTTCGGCCACCAACCTCCGGATCGAAGGCGAGCCGATGGCCGTGGAACGCGCGGAGCGCGGACCGCAGCGTCAGCTCACCGGCGAAAAGGCCAGCGGGACGGTCAAGTTCTTCAACGCGATGAAAGGCTTCGGCTTCATCCAGCGCGATGACGGACAGCCCGACGCGTTTGTCCACATTTCGGCCGTGGAGCGCGCGGGGATCCCGACGCTCAACGAAGGTGACCGGCTCGAGTTCGAGCTCGAGGTCGATCGCCGCGGTAAATATGCCGCCGTGAACCTGCAGCCGATCAGCTAAGAGCAGCTTCCGATAGGGGGCGAAGGGCCGAGGGAGAAATCCCCCGGCCCTTTTCTTTTGTCACATTGCGCTGGCGTAAAATGCCGCGAGGTCGGCCTTGAGCTTCTGCGCCGAGCCCGGGTCGATGTACATCATGTGACCCGCCGGATAGTAAGTGTAGCGGATGTTCGCCTGAAGCTGCGGCTCGAGTGCCATGTGCTTGAACTCATACTCCGCACCATGGAACGGCGTCGCGAGGTCGTAGACTCCGTTGACCGACAGCACCTTCATCCGCGGGTTCTGCCGCATCGCATCGGCAAGATCGACGCTGGTGTCGGCGATCTGCTGGCGCCCGTCGGCCGACTTGTGCTGGAAGCTCCAGTTGCCGCCCTGCGTCTGCGCATAATTGTTCGGGCGATAGGTGAGCGGCGATTTGTAGCCGAGATTGCCGAACAGGTAGTCGTTCAGAGCCCCGACGAATCCGCCGGTGATCTGGCTGCCTTGTGGATCATAATCCGCTGAATCGCCGACGAGGTCGGCCTCTGTGCCGAGGTAGCGGGAATCGATTCGCCCGATGATCTGGTGCCGGTCGCGAAGCAACTCGCGGCGGAACCGGCCTGGATCGACGCGAAGGTTCGACCGGACGATGTAATCGGGCGATAGGCCGGTCAGCTGCGCCATCTGCTGCGCGACCTGCTGCTTCTCCTCGGCGCTGATCATGTTCCCCTTCTGCAGCGCAAGGGCATAGGGGCCGCTCGCAAAGTCACGTGCCTGCTGGAGGAAGGCTTCGAGCGGTGGCTTGCCCGGGATCTTGCCATGATACCAGGCGTCGGCCGCATAGGTCGGCATGAAGTTGATCATCGACTGGTCGCCCTGGAAGTCGGCGAAGCTCAGCACCGTCGACATGAAGGTGACGCCGTTGACCTGGACGCCGGCGTTGAGGAGCGAATCGACGAGGCCCGCTGCGCGCGTCGTTCCGTAGCTCTCGCCAATGATGAACTTCGGGCTGTTCCACCGCTGATACTTGGTCAGGTAGCGTTGGACGGTGCGGGTGAACACGTCGAGGTCGTTGTCGACCCCGAACAGGTCCTTCGGCTCCGCCTTGCCGAGCTCGCGCGAGAGACCGGTGGTCGGAGCGTCGAGGAAAACGAGATCGGTGATGTCGAGCAACGTGTCCGGGTTCGGGCCGTAGCGGAACGGCGGACCGGGAATGGTCTCCGGGTTCGAGGCGTCGACCTTCATCGGCCCGAACGAACCCATGTGCAGCCACATCGTCGACGATCCGGGGCCGCCGTTGAACAGGAAGGTGACCGGCCGCGCGCGTCCGGGCGAGGGAATCGTGTAGGCGACGTAGAACATGCTCGCGATCGGCTCGCCCTTGTCGTTGCGGATCGTGAGGTGGCCCGGAGTCACCGTGTAGGCGAGCGTGCGCCCATGAAACGGGATCGAGCGCTGAACCGGCTGCGCGTCTTCCTCGACGCTCGCCTTGACGACGTCCTTGTCCTCCTTGGGCGCGTCGGCCTTGGTGTCCTTGGGCGGCACGTCGCCGGCCGCCGGCTGGCCGGATGCATAGGCAGGCGCACTCAGCACGAGCGCGATCGCGAGCAGAGACGAACGCATCATTGTCCTTTCATCGGGATGGGTTTGCCCTCGACCATGACATAATCGACGCGCTGAACAGCCGTCGGATCGACCAACGGGTCTCCCTCGACTGCAATCAGGTCGGCGGACTTGCCGGGATCGAGGGTGCCGGTCTCGGCGGAGAGATTCATGAGGTCGGGGCCGCCCTTGGTCGCGGCGATCAGCGCGTCGCGCGGGGTCATGCCGCCCTTGGTCACCATCAGCGCCAGTTCCTTGTTCGCTTCCGTGTGCGGGGCGACGGCGCTGTCGGTGCCGAGCGCTATGTGTACGCCGTTGCGATAGGCCATGTTCAGGCCCTTGCCCCAGACCGCAAACGTCTGGCGCGCCTTCGCTTCC
>Ga0105238_10004671_pt1 | contig 13555 bp, 14 predicted proteins | sample KBSC34metaG_FD_81526 | JGI IMG/M metagenome (GOLD analysis project Ga0105238, IMG submission 81526) | Corn rhizosphere microbial communities from Kellogg Biological Station, Michigan, USA - KBS C3-4 metaG | ecosystem: Host-associated > Plants > Roots > Rhizosphere > Soil | place: Michigan, USA... | reverse complement strand
GAGCGCCGCGCGCCCCACCAGCCCGGAATATTGCTCGATTGGCGCAGGCCTGCCGATGAAATAGCCCTGCACCACATCGCAGCCTTCCTCCGCCAGGAAAGAGAGCTGCTCCTGGGTTTCGACACCTTCGGCAACAATCGCAATATCGAAATTATGTCCGAGGCCGATGACCGCGCGGACGATGGCCGCGGACTGCGGATTGCGTCCGAGATTGACGATGAAGGTACGATCGATTTTGATCTTGTCGAACGGAAATGCCTGCAGATAGCTCAGCGAGGAATAGCCGCTGCCGAAGTCATCCATCGATATCTTCACTCCGAGCGTCTTCAGTCGGCGAAGCGAGGCGAGGACGCGGTCAAAATCCTCGATCAGTACGCCTTCGGTAATCTCAAGCTCAAGGCGATCGGGCGGGAGCCCCGTTTCCAGCAAAACGCTATGAACCAGGTTTACCAGGTCGCCGTGCACGAATTGGGCCGGCGACAGATTGACCGCGACCTGGAGCGGCAACGGCCATGATGCGGCCTGACGGCAGGCTTCCCGAAGAATCCATTCGCCAATTTCGACAATCAGCCCGCTTTCCTCGGCCAGCGGAATAAAATCGCCGGGCGAGACGAAGCCGCGCAGCGGGTGCTGCCATCGCGCCAGAACCTCGAAACCGATGATATCGCAGTCGGCGGCGGTTTGGCGCGGAATGGCCAATGGCTGAAAATGCAGCAGCAATTCGCTCTTTGCGATTGCCATCGAAAGGTCCTGATGCAGGACACGTCGATCCCGGACCTGGCGATCCATTTCAAGCTCGTAGATCCCGATCGCACCGCGTGATTTCGCCTTGGCACGGAACAGGGCCGCGCTGGAATTGGCAAGGAGCGCCGCAGCGGTATCGCCATTACGAGGGAATATCGAAATGCCGGTGGTGATGCCGGTGCGGACCGACTTGCCATCGATCGTGAATACCTGACTGATCGCCTCGGCCATTCGCTCAGCCAGGTTCATGGCCGCCTCGGGCTGCCGGCCGTCGATGATCAGGCCAAATTCATCGCCGCTCAATCTGGCAACCACGCCGCTACAGGCCGCCGCCTGCAGGCGGTGCGCCACATCGATCAGCAACTGGTCCCCCACGGCGGGCCCGAAGACATCGTTGATCTCCTTCAATCCGTCGAGATCGACCGACAACACGGCGAATTCCTCGGCCGTTTCCTCGCAGGCCTCGATCATCTGGGTCAGCGCCTGCAGGAACGCCGGACGGTTTGGCAGATCCGTCAGACCATCGTGATAGGCCATGTGCGCCATCCGCGACTCGGTCTGGCGGCGGGAGGTGACGTCCTCGTAGGTTTTGATCAGATAGAGCGGATTGTCGGCCTCATCGGTGACGGTCTTGCGCCGCGTGAGATAGAGGCGGAGCCCGTCCTTGGTGCTGATCGGATATTCCTCGGTGCGCACCTGGCCTGTTTTCACCGCGGCCTCGTCGCGCGACACGATCAATCGTGCTTCTTTGGCAGAAAAGACCTGCTCCGCGGTTTTTCCCAGAACCGCCTCGCGAGGCTGATTCAGAATGGTCTCAGCCCTGCGATTGGCGAGCAGGAACTCGCCGCCCTGCGCCCGACTGACGGTCAGCGCAATCGGGATGTTCTCGACCACGAGTTCGAGAAATTTCTTGGTGTTGTGCAACTCCTCGGAGAGCGACTTTCGCTCAGTCACGTCCTCGTACGAACTCACCAAATATTCCGGCGTTCCCTTTCCGTCGTGGGTGACAACTTGGTAGACCGAGAGCACCCGCGGTTGCGAAGGGCCCTGAATGGAAAATTCGCTGCGGAATTCGCCCCGCGTAATCGCCTGCCGGTCATTCTCCGCAATCGCTTCTGCCATTGTCCGCCCGAAGACGTCTTCGATACGCTGGCCAACGATCTCTTGTCGGGATCGGCCAATAAACTTCTCGAAGGCCCGGTTTGCGAGGATATAGCGATCGTCGGAAATGCGTTTGACGACCACGCAAACCGGCAGGTGATCAAACATGGCCTCGAGAAAGCGATGATCGGCGGCTTTGACGACAGCGTCCGACGCGTTCGTCGCCTCGTCCCCAACTTGCTCGCTCTTGCTGGCCGCCCGCCGACCCTCATCGCGAAGCGCGGAGAACCACAAAATCACGGCAGCAGCGAAGCAACAGGCGACGATGCCGCCGGTGACGATCTCTCCCATGCGGACGGAAGCTTCGGCAGCGGCGCGACCTTGAGGCAATTGATCGGCCCATGCCAGGCTCGCACGCGCAAGAATCGCAAGCACGCACAGGCCGGCCGTCACAGAAAATAGAATTCTGCCGCTTGCCTGCCAATTCTTGTCGGCCATCGTTCACCCGCAGATTGCGGCGGGAGTTTCTGGCAGCCGCCGTTTGAATCGGGTAAACGCCGCTCACAGGCATTCGGAAATATGACTAAAATTACGGCGATCCATCGCTATGATTAACGTAGGCCTAATGGTGACGCTCACCTCTCCAAACCCTTCAATTCCCTGCGAGAGCTTGGCCGATGAATGAGGTGGACTGCGTTGTGGTTGGCGCAGGGGTTGTAGGCCTCGCCATCGCCCGCCGCCTGGCCGAGACGGGGCGTGACGTCATCGTGCTCGAACAAGCCGCAACCATCGGCAGCGAAACCTCGTCGCGCAACAGCGAGGTGATCCATGCCGGCATCCATTATCGCCCGGGCAGCCTGATGGCCCGCATGTGCGTGGCGGGAAAGCAGGCGCTTTACGCCTATTGCGAAAACCACGGCATTCCACACCGCCGCTGCGGCAAGTTGATCGTGGCGACGGGCCGTGACGACCTCGATCGGCTCCGATTCATCCAGGCCCATGCGGTCAACAACGGTGTATCCGACCTGGAATTGCTCGACGCTAAAGCCGCGCGTGAATTGGAACCTGCGCTCCATTGCGAAGCCGCCCTCCTGTCGCCTTCCACCGGAATTCTCGACAGCCACGCCTATATGCTGGCGCTGCGCGGAGAGGCGGAAGCCGCCGGGGCCGCCTTCGCGTTTCGGGCTCCGTTCCAACAAGGCCGGCCGGTCGGAACCCAGATCGAGATAGAGGTCGGCGGCGGCGAGCCGACAATTTTGAGGTGTCGCCTGCTCGTCAACGCGGCGGGTTTGAACGCACCGACAGTTGCCCACCGCATCGCAGGCATGCCGATGGATCTCATTCCCAAACTCTATCTGGCCAAGGGGAATTATTTCAGCTGCACGACGCCAGTGCCGTTCACACGGCTGATCTATCCCATGCCAGAACCTGCGGGGCTCGGTGTCCATTTGACGCTGGACATGGCAGGACAGGCGCGATTTGGCCCGGACGTCGAATGGATCGATGCGATCGACTACAACGTTGATGCGGGTCGCGCGGAAACGTTCTATCCGGCCATTCGGCGGTACTGGCCCGCGCTTCCCGACGGCGCGCTTGTCCCCGCCTATGCCGGAATCCGACCAAAGACCGTAACTCCCGCCGTCGCCGCGCAGGATTTTGTGATCCAGGGACCACAGCAGCATGGCCTTGAAGGTCTGATCAATCTGTTCGGCATCGAATCCCCAGGGCTCACGTCTTCGCTCGCCCTGGGCGATTATGTCGCGGAACTGACCACCGGTGGCTCGGAGCGGGGATAAATTCGGCCCCGTCCCCTTGCAGCTCTTTGATCCTGAAGGGATCTAGTGAAGGGTCGCTGTCGTGTGTCTCAAACGCTCGATCTCATCCTTGACCAACAGTTTCCGGCGCTTCAATTCGGCAATTCGCAGATCATCGGTGGAAAGATGCACAAGAGCCTCGCGCAGTTCATTTTCCAAATTCCGGTGCTTCCTCTCAAGCTCAACGAGATGTGCTTGAATTGCCATTCGAAACCTCCTCGGTGTGGTTAAACCTCAGATCGATCCGGACCTCGAAGTGTACATCAGCGGCAACGGCTGTCGACTGGAAACGGCAGCTGTCGTTCATATTTTTGGGAAACATCTGTAATGAATCGTGAGCAGGGGTGAATCGCCTGGTGGAACGTGCTTTACTGCCTTGCAACACGCCCGCTCGATGGCTCACACCGCCAAAATCGGCTAGCCTTGAACTGCTCTCGGCTATTCGCCCAGCGGGGCGTCCGGCCGAACAACGATCGCGCTTAAGTCGAAGTGACCATGACCAACGAAGATGAGCGCGAACTTGAAGATGAACTTGCCCGCTTGCAGCAGGAGCATCGCGACCTGGATGCGGCGATCGACGCCTTGCATCATTCGCCGGCTCCCGACCTGCTGCGTCTGCAACGGCTGAAAAAGCGCAAGCTGCAGCTGCGTGACCGCATCGCCTTTATCGAAGATCAGATCACGCCCGACATCATCGCCTGAAACTGGCCGGGGCGTCTTATCGGTCGGTCTCGTTTCGCCGCTGCAGCTTGCGCCGATACATCGCCCGATCGGCTTCCTGCAACTGCCGGGCGGCGTCGGACTGCGGATCGAGCAAAGCCACGCCGCATGACACGCCGGCATTGACCTTCTGTCCGCCGAATATAAAGGACAATTGATCGATCGCCTGTTCCAGTGCCGCCGCTTTGGCAGCCGCATCCTCGGCGGTCAAATTCCAAAGCAGCAGAACGAACTCGTCGCCCCCAAGCCGCGCGACGACGTCCGACGCCCGGGTCTGGCGCAACAGTTCGGCTGCGACCGCTTTTAGGACCTCATCGCCGGCTGCGTGGCCGAACGTATCGTTGATCGGCTTCAGCCGATCGACATCCAGGACGATCAGTGCCCCGTTCGCCCGATATCGCCTGATGTAGGCCACCGATCGCTTGAGCTCGCGTTCAAAACCCCGCCGGTTCAGAATACCGAGCAGAAAATCGGTCTCGGCATGAGCCTGGAGCTCCTCGATCTTCACCAGGGCCTGTGCAAGGCGCGACCGCAGCTGCCTTATGATAGCCTCGGGCTCGTTGGGGTTAATCCTGTCGATATCCTCGTCCTGATCCTTAGGGCGCTTAACCGGGCGCGGTTTTCCGGGTCCGGAGAGGCGGGAGGTGCCGGCCCTGGACTTTTTATGCATGGGTCCTGCAAGGGAGCTTGAAGCGATTCACCAAGACAGGATAGTCCATTCCCCTCGGCTTGCCATGCCTTGCCGAAGCCCAAGCCCACCCTATAATTCTCCGATACATCCAAAATTGCCGAGAAGAATTTGACCGCATGACCGCCTCCGTTGCCATCATCATGGGAAGCCAGTCCGATTGGGAAACGATGCGTCACGCCGCCGATACGCTGGCGGCGCTCGGTGTAAATTGCGACAGCCGGATTGTTTCGGCGCATCGCACCCCGGAGCGGCTGTTTGGTTTCGCGAAAGGAGCCCGCGCGGCGGGCTATAAGGTTATCATTGCTGGCGCCGGTGGCGCTGCCCATCTCCCCGGCATGACCGCCGCCCTGACCGAATTGCCGGTATTTGGCGTACCGGTGGAATCAAAGGCACTTTCGGGGCTCGATTCTCTTTATTCCATGGTTCAGATGCCGGCAGGCATTCCGGTCGGAACCCTGGCGATTGGGAAGGCAGGCGCGGTTAATGCTGCCCTGCTCGCCGCAAGCGTGCTGGCCTTGAACGATCCGGCGCTTTCGGACCGATTGGTCGCTTGGCGACAGCAGCAAACCGACGGGGTGGCCGAGCGCCCGGAGGGCACCTCGTGACCAGCTCACATCGGGTGAAGCTGAAACCGGGCGACACCATCGGAATTCTGGGCGGCGGGCAATTGGGCCGGATGCTGGCTTTGGCGGCGGCGCGGCTCGGCTTGCGGTGTCAGGTATTTTCGCCCGACCCCGACTCTCCGGCCTTCGATGTCGTCTTGAACGGTACCTGCGCCGAATATGCCGATGTCGAGGCACTGGAATTATTCGCCAATGACGTCAATGTCGTCACCTATGAATTCGAGAATGTGCCCGCAGCCTCGGCGATGATTCTGGCCGCAAGGCGGCCGGTGCTGCCCGATCGCAAGGTTCTCGAGACCACGCAGGATCGATTGATCGAAAAGGACTTCGTGAAACGGCTTGGAATCGGCACCGCCGATTATGCCGACATCTCCTCGGCGGGCGCGTTGCGCGGCGCCATTGCCCGCCTCGGATTGCCCGCCGTTCTGAAGACTCGGCGCTTCGGGTATGACGGCAAGGGCCAGGTCATCATTCGCGACGGAGACGATCCGGACCGCGTCTGGGAAGAACTCGGCACCAAGTCCGCTATTCTGGAAGCCTTTGTCCCCTTCGAGCGGGAAATCTCCGTCATCGCTGCCCGCAGCGCCGATGGCACCGTGGAGTGTTTCGACGTCACCGAGAATGAGCATCGTGACCACATCCTGAGAATTTCGCGGGCGCCGGCGGCGATCTCCGAAAAACTGGCTTCGCAGGCGCGGCGTATCGCCGAAGCCATCGCCATCGCACTCGATTATGTCGGTGTGCTGGCGGTCGAAATGTTTGTGGTGAGCGACGGTAACGAGGATCGGCTTCTGGTCAACGAAATCGCTCCGCGTGTCCATAATTCCGGACATTGGACGCTTGACGGTGCATCCATTTCCCAGTTCGAGCAGCACATTCGCGCGATCGCCGGCTGGCCGCTTGGCAAGCCGGTACGCCACGGCGCCGTGACCATGACCAACCTGATCGGGGACGATGTCACCGGCTACGAGGAGTGGCTAACGGTTCCCGGTGCCACCGTTCATCTCTATGGCAAGGGGGCCCCGCGACCGGGCCGGAAAATGGGTCATGTGACCCAGGTGAACGGGCTTCCCACCTCAGGAACCTGAACCAGGGGCGCCGGCTGGTGCAAAAAACCACGGTGGCCCCCCGTGGACATTGCCGTGCTGATCTGGTACATCCGCGCCCTTGAGGTTAAGGGCTTGGCCTTTGCCAGCCCTTCGCTCGCCCAGAATTTCAATCCGAGCACTGAAAGAGGATGCCGCGTGCAGGTTCTCGTCCGCGATAATAATGTCGACCAAGCCTTGAAGGCGCTGAAGAAGAAAATGCAGCGCGAGGGTATTTTCCGCGAGATGAAGCTCCGCGGCCATTACGAAAAGCCGTCCGAGAAAAAGGCCCGCGAAAAGGCCGAGGCGGTGCGGCGCGCCCGTAAGCTCGCTCGCAAGAAGCTGCAGCGCGAAGGTCTGCTGCCGATGAAGCCGAAGCCGGTATTTGGCATGGGCGCCGAGCGCAATGGCGCTGGTGGACGTGGCGGAGCCGGCGCAGGTCCGCGCGGCCCGCGCTGAGTGCAGCTCATCTGAAGTTCGACGTTCAACGCGGGCCTTGTGCCCGCGTTTTGTTTTCACCGTTGCTTCCGGCACGGCAAGACACCGCCCGACGATGAACTTTCTACTGGGGAGCTTCTGCCTTGCCCGGACTCATTGCGCGAGGGTTCGGCTGATATGGCCAAGCGGTTTCACCATGCCTATCGCGGAAGCGCGCATTTCCCCGCGCGCACCGGCGCCGTCATCCTGATCACCGCACTTACGCTCGGCGGCTGTTCCATCAATTTGGGTTCGCTGTTACCGAGCTCCGAGCCCAAGGAAACTTCGGCTTCGCCTTTCGAGCCGCCGCCAAGTCCGGCGAGCGGTGATCGCGCCGCCGCTGGTGACGAAAACGCCGCGGCCGCCATCGCACGCGGCCAGTCATTAGCCCGTTCAGGAAAGATCGAAGAGGCGGTGGCGGCATTCGACCGAGCGCTGGATCTCGACCCCTATAACGCGCAGGCGTTTTACCAGCGCGGCGTGCTTTATCAGACCGAACGACAGCATCAGTTGGCCGTGGCCGATTTCACCTCCGCCAACGGCCTGATGCCACAATGGGTGGATCCCCTTGTGACACGGGCGGTCAGCTATCTTGCGATGGACAAGGTGAGGGAAGCGGCTTCCGACCTCGATGAGGCCGTCCAGGCAGATCCGCAGCACGGTCAAGCCTGGGTCACGCGGGGACTTGCCTATGAGCGCCTCGGCGAGAAAACCAAGGCGGCGGGCTCATTTGCTCGCGCGTTGGCGATCCGTCCAAAAGACGAAGCGGCGCGGGACGGTTTCGCCAGAGTCGGCGGCCGGCCCGACCAGACTTACGATCCATTTTGAAGAGATCGCAACCAGAGCGGTCAGGCTATTTCGGCAGCACCGCGTGAAACACCGATTTCGCCGCCGCCAGCATGTCATCGGCGACATTGCCGTGGTCCTGAGCCGCCGCAGTGGCAGCCTCCGCATGAAGCTCCAGCGGACGCGAAGGTATATCAGCCGGCGGCGTCGGGCGGGTGGGGTCTTCAGCCCCAGCAGCGACGCTGGGTGCCCCGCCGATCGAGGCGGTGCTCGTTTCGTTGCCAGGCGTGGAAACCACAATCGGCGGCGGCAGTGGCTGGACCATCGCGGTCGTGCTCCGGGCGACCTCTGCCCGCACGGGATCGGGCGCGTCGTTGCGCGGCGCTTCGGGAAGACGCGCGACTTCGGGATGCGCGGACGCAGGACCTGATCGCAAGCGATCGATGGCCGCGCGCGCCAGATTATTGGCATCGTGGCGGTCATCTCCTCCTCCCGCGGCTTCGGCCGACGGTGTCGCGCTGATCGTGGCAGTCGGCATCATCGCCGTTTTCGGTCCCTTGTCGGCGAATTCCTTGTCGGCGCCGATAACAGGGCGTCCCCGCCCTGCCCACGGACGGTGCTTGGGCTCGGCGGGCGCGGATTCGACCGGGGTGTCTGCCGTCTTCTCGACTGGCTTGTTGTCCTCGGGCTTGGCTGGCGCTTCCGCCTGGATCGCCTTCTCCGAAATGCCCTTCGCCCGGACGCCTGGCTGGGGAATATTGCTGGTGTCGGCCGCCGCCTCGGGCGTGCCAGTCGCAGCGGAAGGAGCGGAGGCGACAGCGGCCGGCGCCTCAGGTGCGGGCTTGGCAACGATATAATGGTTGACGATGTAGGCGCCGATGATGGTCGCGATCACCGAGGGGAAAATATCCAGCGCAAATTTGGAAAGAATCTTCATCATCACCGGCCAACTCCCCGCCGGGCTTTTGATGAGGAAACTTTGAGGCACATTGAGGGATCAACTGCGACGGATCGATGGCAATTCCGCCCCATCCCTGCCTCAGCCGTGATCAAACCGTTAAGCCGGCGTCTCCCACGCCGTCAGGGGACGAAGACAAGGAAGATGTAGGCGGCAAATACCACGATATGAACCAGACCGAACAGGATATTGGTGCGGCCCGTTCCGAAGGTGAACAGGCCAACGAAGAAGGTCAGATCCAGAAGGACAATGCCCTGGTTATTGAGACCTAATACCAGCGGTTTGCCGAGCGCATGGGCCGCTGCCGCCACGGCCGGAATGGTTAGCCCGATGGTAGCCAGCGAAGACCCCAGCGCCAGATTGATGCTTTTCTGCAAATGATTGCGCCGCGCCGCGGCGACGGCGGCAATGCTTTCCGGCAACAGCACCAGGATCGCAACAAAGACTCCCGCAAAGGCCGGCGGAGCGCCGGTCATTCCGATGGCGGCATCGATCACGAGCGAAAACTTCTTGGAAAGCAGGACGACGGCAGCAAGTGAGGCCAGCAGCAGCACGACGCTCAGTGCGAGCCTGCCCGCAGATGACGAGCCGTGTTCCGCCCCGTCGTCACCGGTTACAAAATAGTCCCGGTGCAGGATGGTCTGCGTGTAAAGGAACACACCGTAGAGCAGCACAGTGACAACGCTGACGAAGCCCAGCTGTGCCGCCGAATAGATTGGACCCGGCGTGGTCAGCGTGTAATTGGGCAGGATCAGCGTGATCGTCGCCAGCACCACCAGGACGCTGAGATAAAGGTTGGATCCCGTAACCTGGAAGCCCTGCTCGCGGTAACGCAACCCACCGATGAAGATGCAGACACCGACGAGCCCGTTACAGACGATCATCACCACGGCAAAGACGGTGTCGCGCGCCAGTGCCGGCGCCGCCTTGTCGCCCAACATCATGGTCGCGATCAGCGCAACTTCGATCACCGTGACCGCAAGCGTCAACAGCAAGGTGCCATAGGGTTCGCCGATCCGTTCAGCGATGATCTCGGCATGATGGACGGCGGCGAACACCGTACCGAACAGGATGACGAGCAGCACTATCGCGAACAGCGCGCCGCCCGTGGTCGCCGAAAAAGACCAGCCGAACGCAGTGGCAGCGGCGAAAAATACCGCCGCCAACAATGGAAACATCCAGGACGACCGCGGCATCGGACCTGACAGGCTCATCTTGTCAGGTCCATTCGCAAGTCAACCTACATGCCCTTGACGATGTTCTCGGTCATCTTCTTGGCATCGCCGAGCAACATCATGGTGTTGTCGCGATAGAACAGGGGATTGTCGATACCGGCATAGCCCGAAGCAAGCGATCGCTTGATGAACATCACGGTGCCCGCCTTCCAGACCTGCAGAACCGGCATACCATAGATCGGCGAGGTTTTGTCCTCTTCGGCAGCCGGATTGGTCACGTCATTGGCGCCGATCACGAAGGCCACATCGGCCTGGGCAAATTCGGAATTGATGTCCTCAAGCTCGAACACCTCGTCATAAGGCACGTTGGCCTCGGCTAGCAGCACGTTCATATGGCCAGGCATTCGGCCCGCCACCGGATGAATGGCGTATTTGACTTCGACGCCTTCCTTCTTGAGGCGATCGGCCATTTCCCGCAGCGCATGCTGGGCCTGCGCCACCGCCATGCCGTAACCCGGCACGATAATCACTTTCTGCGCGTTCTTCATGATGAAAGCCGCATCGTCGGCCGAGCCGAGCTTGACCGGCTTGACCTCGCCGCCTCCGGCACCTGCCACCGCGGTTTCGCCACCGAACCCGCCAAGGATGACCGAGATGAAGGAGCGGTTCATCGCATGGCACATGATGTAGGACAGGATGGCGCCGGAGGATCCGACCAGCGCGCCGGTGATGATAAGTGCCGAGTTGCCAAGGGTAAATCCGATGCCAGCAGCCGCCCAGCCCGAATAGGAATTGAGCATCGAGATCACGACCGGCATGTCCGCGCCGCCGATCGGAATAATCAGGAGTGCGCCCAGCGCGAGCGCGATAATCGTGATCAGCCAGAAATCGAGCTCGCTTCCGGTCAACACCAGCCCGACGATGAAGAATATCAGCGCCAGTCCGAGCGCGATGTTGATGAGATGACGTGCCGGCAGGATGATCGGTGCACCGCTCATGCGACCGGACAATTTGGCGAACGCAATCACCGAACCGGTGAAGGTCAGCGCACCGATGGCGACGCCGAGCGACATTTCGATGAGGCTCTGCGGATGGATGTGGCCGGGCGTTCCGATATCGAACGCTTCGGGCGCATAGAACGCGCCGGCCGCAACCAGCACCGCGGCCATGCCGACCAGCGAATGGAAGGCGGCGACGAGTTCCGGCATCGAGGTCATCGGCACCCGGCGGGCGATCACCGCGCCGACGCCTCCGCCGATGGCGACGCCAAGAACGACCAGCAGCCAAGCCAGGCCGTCGGCCGGCGGATGGGCGGCCAGCGTGGTGGCGACGGCGATCGCCATGCCGATCATGCCGAAGAAATTGCCCTGGCGGCTCGAGGCAGGGCTCGATAATCCGCGCAGCGACAGAATGAACAGGACGCCCGCGATCAGATACAAAACTGCCGACAGATTGGCGTTCATCTAGAAGCCCCCTTTAATCTCGTCACCCCGAGCTTCCGTCGCTCACTTGGCCTTCTTCTTGTACATCGCGAGCATTCGCTGGGTGACCAGGAAGCCGCCGAAGATATTCACGCAGGCAAAGATCAAGGCCACGAAGCCGAAACCGCGGGCCCACCCTGAACCCGAGGAAATCATGCCGACGCCGACCGCAAGCAGTGCGCCCACCACGATTACCGAGGAGATGGCGTTGGTCACCGACATTAGTGGCGTATGCAGCGCAGGGGTCACCGACCACACCACGAAATAGCCGACAAATACCGCCAGCACGAAAATCGACAGCCGGAACACGAAGGGATCGACGGCCTGGGCAAGATGATCCATAGCGGTTCTCCTTAAGCTGATGTCGCTTGGAAGCTCGGGTGAATGACCGCGCCATCCTTGGTCAGCGCGGTGGCCTTCACCAGTTCGTCGTCCCAGTTCACCGCCAGCGCTTTCGCAGACTTGTCGACCAGGGTTTCGATGAAGGCGAACAGGTTGCGAGCGTAAAGAGCTGACGCCGACGCGGCGACGCGCCCGGCAACATTTGTGAATCCGACGATCTTGATGCCATCGAGTTCGACGATTTCGCCGGGCCGCGCGCCATCGACATTGCCGCCCCGCTCAACCGCGAGATCGACCAGAACCGAACCCGGCTTCATCGACTTAACCATTTCGGCGCTCACGAGCTTCGGCGCCGGACGGCCGGGGATCAGCGCCGTGGTGATGACGATGTCCTGTTTCTTGACGTGCTCGGCCGTCAACGCCGCCTGTTTGGCCTGGTACTCCTTGGACATTTCCTTGGCGTAGCCGCCGGCGGTCTGCGCATTCTTGAACTCCTCGTCCTCGACAGCGAGGAACTTGGCGCCGAGACTTTCCACCTGCTCTTTGGTCGCCGGACGAACGTCGGTCGCCGTCACCACCGCCCCCAGACGGCGCGCCGTCGCGATCGCCTGCAGACCGGCAACGCCCACACCCATGATGAACACCTTGGCCGCGGGCACGGTACCGGCCGCGGTCATCATCATCGGGAACGCCCGGCCAAAGGCCTCGGCCGCCTCGATCACTGCACGGTAGCCGGCCAGATTGGCCTGGCTGGAAAGCACGTCCATCACCTGCGCGCGGGTGATACGCGGCATCAATTCCATCGCAAAGGACGCGACGCCCGCACCCGCGATCGTCTTTAGCGCGGCATCGTTGCCATGCGGATCCATGATGGCGATCACCAGCGCGCCGCGCTTGTAATTGGAGAGCTCGGCGGATTCGGGCCGCTTCACCTTGATGACGACATCGGCGTCCTTGACGGCCGCAGCGCTGAGGCTCGCGCCAGCCGCCTCAAATTCAGCATCCGGAATACCGGACTTGATGCCGGCACCCGGCTGCACAGCGACTTCGAAGCCGAGGCTTTTGTATTTCTTCACCGTATCCGGCGTAGCGGCGACCCGCGGCTCGGAGGGATCGATTTCCTTGGCGACTGCAATCTTCATGGGGCCTCCGGCGACACGAAAAACGCGCGCGCGAATTCTTATGGATGCGCAATCCGGACGAGGAGCTTACCGGACGCAGGCGCGGATGTCCGAAAAATGAGGGTTTAGAGGCGCCACCCTAAACAAGGCAGCGCTGGCTCATCAGGTGAGGAAAATCGCCATCATGGCAACAATGAAAATCACGGCCGCGGAGCCGTATTTGACGAGCTTGATGAACCCTTCATAGGTTTGCTCATGAGCGGCATAATCGTTGCCGTCCGCGGTCGTATAGGCCACTTCGCTATGGTCTGCCATCGGTAACCCCCGTCGAAAGTATATTCCAGCGTGCCTTACCCCAAACCATCCGGCAGGGCAACGGCGCAAGCGGGCTGATCTTCCGGCAATCCGCACCCGTCTGGCAGCCCTCAGGGGCCGGG
>Ga0105238_10004670_pt1 | contig 13555 bp, 12 predicted proteins | sample KBSC34metaG_FD_81526 | JGI IMG/M metagenome (GOLD analysis project Ga0105238, IMG submission 81526) | Corn rhizosphere microbial communities from Kellogg Biological Station, Michigan, USA - KBS C3-4 metaG | ecosystem: Host-associated > Plants > Roots > Rhizosphere > Soil | place: Michigan, USA... | reverse complement strand
TCTGCGCGGTCCGCGAATTCAGGGAGATGACATGAATGCTTCAGATGTGCTCGTGGAGCGGCTGCTTGCGTGGGGCGTAGACACGATCTTCGGATTGCCCGGCGACGGCATCAACGGGGTGATGGAAGCGCTGCGCAAGGCGAAGGACAAGATTCGCTTCATTCACGTACGGCACGAGGAATCAGCTGCGTTCATGGCGTGCGCTTATGCGAAGTTCACTGGACGGCTCGGTGTGTGCCTGGCAACCTCCGGACCTGGTGGCATTCATCTGCTCAACGGGCTATATGACGCAAAGCTGGATCAGCAGCCTGTCCTTGCAATTACAGGCATGCAGTACAACGACGTAACCGGCACGTTCTCGCAACAGGATGTAGAGCTGGACAAGCTCTTCATGGATGTTGCGTGTTACAACAACCGCGTCATGAGTGGCGCCCACATGGAACCAGTAGCGGATCTGGCAATTCGCTCTGCGATCGACAAGCGCGGCGTGGCGCACATCACCATTCCGATCGATGTGCAGCAGCAACCGATAAAGCAAAGCCGGTCAGAGCGGAACAAGCCGAATCACACCTCAGCTCGATGCGCCATCAGCGGCAATGTCCCAGCGCTGGGTAACCTGAAAGCCGCAGCCGCGATTTTGAACGACGGCAAACGGGTCGCGATCCTCGCCGGACAGGGTGCATTACACGCTGGAAACGAGCTGATCGCGCTGGCAGAGACGCTGGCCGCCCCCATTGTGAAACCTCTGCTGGGCAAGGGATGCGTTCCCGATGACTCGCCGTATACGACCGGCGGGATTGGGCTCCTGGGCACGGCGCCCTCAGAAGACGTCATGGAGAACTGCGATGTGCTTCTCATGATCGGCACGTCATATCCGTATATCGAGTACCTGCCGAAACCCGGTTCTTGCCGCGTTATTCAGATCGATGCGAATGCGCAGCGTATAGGACTGCGAGCTCCAGTGGAAGTCGGCCTGGTGGGCGACTCCATGGTGACGATCCAGCTGCTGATGCCGATGCTGAAGCGGAAGAAAGATAGGAAGTTTCTGGAAAAGACACAGAAAGCGATGAAGGCTTGGAACAAGATCCTGGAGGTGGAGGGCACCAGTCAGGCAAAGCCGATGAAGCCACAGGTCGTTGGATGGGAGCTGAGCAAGTACACCAGAGAAGACGCCATTATCGTGTCCGACTCCGGCACAAATACCACCGTCTGGGCGCGGTACATGAAGGCGAAAAAGGGGCAGATGCACTCCTGCTCCGGCAATCTCGCAACCATGGCGTGCGGAATGCCTTACGCGATCGCCGCCCAGATTGCCTATCCCAAACGGCAGGTGATTGCCGTCGTCGGAGACGGCGGATTCACCATGTTGATGGGCGAGTTCATCACGGCGATCGCCTACAGGTTGCCGATCAAAATCGTTGTGATCAAGAACGATACGCTGGGTCAGATCAAGTGGGAGCAGATGGTCTTTCAGGGAAACCCCGAGTACCAGTGCGAATTGTTCCCGATCGACTTCGTAGCGTTCGCAAAATCGCTGGGGGCAAATGCGGTGCGAGTAGACGATGCGAAGGACGCGGGCGAACAGTTCAAGCAGGCGCTCGCAATGCCTGGACCGGTGCTTATCGAGGCCGTCGTCGACCAGTACACGGCGATGCTTCCGGCCAAGATCAAACCGGAGCAGGCGATCAAGTTCACTGAGTCGCTGGTGCGCGGCGAACCAAACCGGATTCGGATAGCGCTGACCGCCGCCAGCGACACAGTGCGACAGGTGATTTAAACGGGGTACGAGATAGCAGGTTCGATTCCAATTCGCGGGGGAACGGCGCGTTCGTACACCATACCGACGGACGTCCCGGAGGCCGACGGTACGATTGCGTGGGACAGCACGACGATGGTCGTCGTCCAGATGCAGGCAGGAGGCGTGAGCGGCCTGGGCTATACATACGCTCACCGGACCGCGGCGCTGGTCGCGCGCGAGTTGGTAGAGAGGCATTGCATAGGGAAGGACGCGATGGCGACCGCGGAGTTGTTTGTCGGGATGAGGCGGTCGCAGCGTAACTACGGCAGCGGCGGAATTGGAGCGACGGCGATCTCCGCCGTCGACATGGCGCTGTGGGACCTGAAGGCGAAGTTGTTGGATATTTCACTGGCAGCGATGCTGGGCAAGTGCAGAGATGCAGCTCCGGTTTACGGTTCCGGCGGTTTTACTACCTACACGGATCTGGAGCTCTGCGAGCAGTTGCAGGGCTGGGTGGAACAGGGTATCCCGCGGGTAAAGATGAAGATTGGCACACATCCGGAGGCGGACCCGCATCGGGTGGATGTGGCCCGGCAGGCGATTGGCGATGGACCGGAGCTGTTCATCGATGCCAATGGGGCCTTCTCATGCACGCACGCGATACATTTTGCGGAACTGTTTGCAGCGGAGCAAAACGTGACTTGGTTCGAGGAGCCGGTGAGCTCGGATGACCTGCGCGGTCTCGCATTTGTGCGTGAGCGAGCTCCTTCGGGAATGGACATCGCCGCAGGGGAATATGGGTGGGACGACATTTACCTGAAACGAATGATGGATGCAGGCGCGGTGGATGTAATCCAGGCCGATGCAACTCGATGCGGCGGAGTGACCGGCTTTATGCACGCGGCGGCTCTAGCCAGCGCGCACCCCATTCCGCTTTCTGCGCACTGCGGACCCACGGTGCATATGCATCTGGGATGCGCGGCCCCGGCACTCCGGCACGTGGAGTACTTTCACGATCACGTGCGGATTGAGAGCATGCTGTTCGATGGTTTCCGTTCGGCTGCGAGCGACGGAGCGATGCATCCCGACTTTTGCCGGCCTGGGCTGGGCGTGGAGTTCAAGCAGTCAGACGCGGAGAATTTCGCCGATGCTGTTTGAGGTGGGTCGGCCGCCGTGGCCTACCTGCCGGGTCGAACTGCAATGGAACCGAGCATGATGAACCTCCCTGACACTTCGCCGCGAACGCTTGCGGGAACGCTGCCGGTGTGGGCGCGCGGTCCTGCTGAGACAGTGGTCGATCACATCCAGCACGGGGCCTTTCAGCGCTCCATGTCGCTCCTGGTCGCCGGCACGAGTGTCATTAGCGGGTTAGAGGTGGCCTATGAGCACTACAAGGGCAGCTATTCCAACCCGGTCATGTATACGCCGGTAGTGCTCTCGGGTGTGATGGCGGTCGCAGGCGTCACAGCCTTCTTCAGCGGGCGAATGGCGCGAACCTTTCTCCGCTGGGCGAGCTATACCACGTTGGCCGATGGCGTGATGGGGTTCGGTTTCCATGTCCGCGGCATCGCTCGGAAGCCGGGTGGGTGGAGACTCCCAGTGACGAACATCGTAATGGGACCACCCATCTTTGCGCCTCTCTTGTTTGGGACCAGTGCTTATCTCGGCGTTATCGCCAGCTATCTGAAGCGGGAAGAGGAACACGGGATTCCGGCGAAAGCTGCAGATGCAGTGCGTTCGCTGGTGCGCAGAGATTTCCGCGAAGAAATTCGTGAAGGGAGATTTCAGAGGCACCTGTGCACGGTAGCAGCGGTAGGTACTCTGGCGTCTGGTGCGGAGAGCTGGTACTCGCACTATAAGGACAACTTCAAATATCGGGTGCAGTGGTCGCCCATCTTGATGACGCCGCTGATGCTGATTGCGACACTGGGAGGTCGGATGAGTGAGCGTGTTGCGAATACTCTGCTGCCGGTCGCGTCAGGGCTGCTGATGCTGAATGGCGCAATCGGCACTGGGTATCACGTACGCGGGATCTTGGATCGCCCTGGCGGTAAGCAGAAGCCAATCTATAACGTGCTGTACGGCCCGCCCGTCTTTGCGCCGATGTTGTTTGCGGCCTGTGGGCTACTTGGGGCGTTGGCGTATTTGATGCGTCGCGAGCCGGCCTTTCCCCGGAGCTACCGAACATGAGCAAACGCGATCAGTTGGTGTCCAATCCTCCGGTCGCGGAGGTATCAAAGCCGCGGGTGCAGCCAGGGTATTACCCCGGCTTCAGCACCATGGCGCAGGAGCGCTTCTGGGATGCGGCGACTCGAAGAGTAGTGCGCCAACGGGTGAACGGCGATAAGCCAATCCGCTTCTTCACGCCGGACGAGGAGCGGACCATGCGTTCCGTTGTGGATCGGATAATTCCGCAAGACGATCGCGTGAAGGCGAGGCAGGTTGACCTTCTTGCCGGGATCGATGAGCGGCTGTTCGAACGGCGGCTTGAGGGATATCGATATGCTGATATGCCTCCCGACCAGGACGCCTACAGGTTAGCCGCAAAAGCATTTGAGCAGATGGCGCGCGAAGAGCATGGGCTGAGCTTCCACCAGTTGGGCACGTTGGATCGGGAGCGCTTGCTCAAGAGTGTGCACGATGCCGAGCCGAAGTCCGCTAAGGGGATTTGGAAGCTATTGAATATCGAGCGGTTTTGGACCATGTTGGTGTCCGACTGTTGCGGCGTGTATTACGCGCATCCCTGGGTGTGGGATGAGATCGGGTTTGGCGGTCCCGCTTATCCACGTGGATATATGCGGTTGGAGGAGGGCGAACCCGAGCCCTGGGAGGTACAGGAGCTGCGATACGAGTGGGCTGCGCCGCCGGACACGCTCACAGATCGCGAAGAAGCGCATGGCACCGGGCAGGAGCACCAGACGCATCCTGGTCAGGGAGGAACCCATTGAGCACTGAGGACCTGCTGCCTCTTGGGGGACGATTTGAGGAGCCCGACGACGCTCCAGGCGAGAAGCGTCTTGGCGCTATGCAAACCATTCAGATCCCGCGGCGTCGGTTTCGCGACACAGACGTGCTGGACTTCGCGATCGTGGGGGTGGGCTCAGCGGGAGGCGTGCTGTTACAGCGGCTCGCGCGCGCGGGGTTTCGTGTGGTGGGATTCGAAGCCGGGCCGTTCTGGGATACCGAGCGGGATTGGGTTTCCGATGAAGCGGGTTCTCACAAGCTCTACTGGAACGATCTGCGCATCACGGGCGGGGAGCATCCACTCGCACTTGGTGCGAATAACAGTGGCAAAGGCGTTGGCGGCGGGTCCGTTCATTGGGCAGCGTTCACGCCCAGATTTCATCCGTCCGACTTTGAGGTCTACACGCGGGATGGTGTAGGCGCGGACTGGCCGCTGACCTACGAGGACATCGAGCCGTATTATGGGCTGCTGGAACGCGAGATGCCGGTGGCCGGGCCGGCTTGGTTTCCATGGGGCAAGCCGCATGGCTATCCCTATGGTCCACATCCGCTCGGGGGCGTGGGCGACACGCTCGTCAAAGGGTGCACGAAGCTAGGTATTCCTGTGTGCGCCGGCGGGCCTGTGGCGATACTTTCGGCCTCGCATGGTGACCGGCCGCATTGCATCTATCGTGGGTTTTGCATCCAGGCCTGCAAGGTCGGAGCGAAGGCTTCAACCCTGGTGACGCATGTGCCCGATGCGCTGAAGTGTGGCGCCGAAATCCGCGACTGCTGCATGGTGTCGCGCGTCTCGCTCGATAGGTATGGGCTGACGGATGGCGTGCACTACTTCGACGCTCAGGGAAGGGAACACTTTCAGCGAGCCCGTACGGTGATAGTTTGCGGCTATGCGCTTGAGACTCCGCGCTTGTTGCTCAATTCCGCCTGCCCCGGCCATGAACAAGGGTTGGCGAACTCCTCCGGCACGCTCGGGAAATATCTAATGGCGCAGGCCGGAAACGTGATTCTCGGCCGGTTCGAGGAACTAGTGCGGATGTACAAAGCGCCGCCCGCCCATGCGCTCACGGAAGAGTTCTACGAGACCGATCCGAAGCGGGACTTCGCCCGCGGCTTTGCCGTGCAGACCGTGGCGCCGCTCCCCATTGCCTTTGCCAGGCAGATGATGGCGGCAAAGGGGCTCTGGGGCTGGGGCCTGCGACGGGCGATGATGGATTACAACCACTGGTCGACGCTCGGCGTGCTAGGCGAAATTCTGCCGTGGGAGGACAACCGGATCGAAATCGCAGACGGGCACGACGGACGGCACAACGCCCAAGACCGTTTCGGTCTTCCGGTTGCACAGGTGACGTTCCGGCTGCATGACAACGACAAGCGATTGATCGAGTTCGGCAAAGCGAAGGTGATGGAGATCATGTCCGCCGCCGGCGCGCTCGAGGTTGCGCAGGAATCGCGGTACGCCCACCTGGTGGGCGGATGCAGAATGAGTCTGACCCCCGAGACCGGAGTATGCGATAAGTTCGGGCGAACCTGGGACGTCCCGAACTTGTTCGTCATGGATGGGTCGGTCATGCCGACACAGGGTTCTGCGAATCCGGGATTGACGATCCAGGCGCTCGCGGCGAGGACCGCGGACCACCTGATATCGTGCCCGGACCACGTAACGAAGCGGAGCTTCGACGAGCCCCCGTGCCGCAAAGAGCTCTCGCCTCCAGGAACCTTTGGCCGCGGAGTCCCACACGTGGCCTGACTGAACGCGTCTTCTGAACATGGCGAGCGTTTGCGTGAGCACTCGTTGGCAGAATACGCTGAAAGACAATGAAGGCCTCTTTGCATGGAAGCAGAACGGGCGGACCGCGGCTGGAGTCGCTGCGTCCGGGGGCAGCGATGCCGGGCGGTGAAGTCGAGCTGCTTGGCACAGCGCTGCAGCCGGAACCATCCGGCGTGTTGCCGACGGTTCGCGTGGGCGACGCATCCGCGCACGTTGCGCTCAGCAGGCCGGACCGCGCCGTCATTCACCTGATGGAGGGGACGATCTCGGGTGACGTGCAACTGAACCTCGGACAGACGAAGAGCAATAGTGTCGCCCTGCGAGTTGCCGTGCCGATGGCCGAAGGGCTGCACCCGGTTGCAAATCCTGCGGTTGATTCGGACGGAACGGTGTACGCGACTGTCTCCGGCACACGCGGACAGAGTGTACCGGTGTCGATTTTTTCGGTCGCGCGCGATTTTCAAATGAGGCCGTTCGTGCGCGGCCTGATGAATGCGACGGGTCTCGCCTTTGGCCCCGACGGGTTTCTCTACGCAAGCTCCCGGGCGGAGGGCACCGTTTACCGAATTTCATCTGACGGCGAAATGTCGACCTACGCAGAGGGTATGGGGATTGCCACCGGCATCGCGTTCGACGGCGACGGCAATCTGTATGTCGGTGATCGTTCCGGCACCATCTTCCGAGTAGGACCAGACCGCGGCGCCATGGCAGAGCGGCAGATATTCGTCTACGCAACGCTGGAGCCCAGTATTGCCGCTTACCATCTGGCGTTCAACAACGGGGGCACTCTCTTTGTGACCGGGCCGACCACCTCGAGCAATCAGGCAGTCTACGCTATCGACCGTGACGGCCATACGACTGTCTTTCACCGCGGCCTCGGGAGAGCGCAAGGCATGGCGCTCGATGTGGACGGCAACCTTTACGTAGCCGCTTCGCTCCGCGGGCAGCGCGGGATTGTGCGAATCACGCCCGGACGGGAAGCGTCCCTGGTGCTCTCCGGCAACAACCTGGTGGGGCTCGCCTTTCTGGATGATGGAATGGCCGCGCTGGCTACCAGGGACGCGCTGTACCACGTGGCGCTTGATGTAGAAGGGCGGCCCCTGCCATGAGCGCCGCTACCGAACTTTCAGACGAAGCGCAGTCCTTCGCCGCCTCTCGGGTGGTGGGCGGATGATCGCTGAGATTATCGCGGCGGGCTCCGAGATGCTGACGCCGTTTCGGCAGGACACGAACTCGCTCTACCTGACCTCGGAGCTCAATGCGCTCGGCGTCGTCGTGGCCTTCAAGACCATCGTTGGTGACAACCTGGAGCACCTGATGAGCGCGGCACGAATTGCGATCTCCCGCGCGGACGTCGTCATCTTCTCCGGCGGGCTCGGCCCTACCGAAGACGATTTGACCCGCGAGGCCGTGGCCGGAGCGCTGGGGCTGCGGTTGCGCCGCGACAACGACGTGCTCGCGGGCATCTACAAGCGTTTCGCGGCGCGCCTGATGACAATGCCTCCCAACAATGCCCGTCAGGCCGACGTCATCGAGACGGCGACGATTCTGCAGAATCTGAAAGGCAGCGCGCCGGGCCAGTACCTCGACACAGTAGCCGGACGTCACCGCAAGATCGTTGTTCTTTTACCCGGACCGCCCGGGGAGCTGAAGGCCATGTTTGAAACCGAGTGCCGCCCACGGCTGAAGCAAGCGTTGCCGGAGCGGCACATGGCGCGGCGCATGCTGCGCATGGCGCTCATTCCGGAGTCACAGGTCGATAGCCGGACCTCGCCAATCTATAAGCAATACGAGGATGTGGAGACCACGATCCTTGCCGGTTCCGCTGAGATCCAGCTCCATTTCGTGTGCGTGAAACATACCCAGGCGGAAGCGCAGAAGCGCGTGAACCAGCTAGCCGAGCGTATTGAAGCGGAGATGGGGGATGCGATCTTCTCCTCGCATGGCGAATCATTGGAAGAGGTAGTACTTCTGATGCTTGGCATGCGCCACAATACACTTGCCGCGGCCGAGAGCTGCACCGGCGGCCTGCTCTCCCAGCGCCTCTCCGCCATACCCGGCAGTTCGCGATATTTCCTTGGTGGCGCGGTCGTCTACGCTGACCGCCTGAAAACGGAGTTCGCCGAGGTGCCGAAGGAGATGATCGCGACCCATGGACCCGTGAGCGCGCCGGTCGCAAGCGCGCTTGCGGAGGGAATCCGTCGGCGTACTGGCGCTTCCGTCAGCGTGGCGATCACTGGCATTGCCGGTCCCACTCCGGGTACTGGCCCCGATGCAGAGAAACCCATCGGCCTCGTCTATGTGGGGCTGGCGTTTGAGGGTGAAGAGCCTCGGGTCGCCGAACTGAATCTTACGGGAGACCGCGATCGCATCCGGTTCTGGGCCTCGCAGCATGCGCTGGAGCTGTTGCGCCGCGCTCTGCTGGAGCGTGCATAACTGCTTTGGTGTACAGGTTGTGCGTGTCTGCTTGTTAGACTCAGGACTGCGCCCATGAATGTCTGGATTGCTTCGGTTGTCATCGCCTATCTCCTCGGTTCTATCCCATTTGGGTACCTGCTGGTGCGGATCTTTCGCAAGGAAGACATCCGCGAAAAGGGAAGCGGCAACATTGGAGCAACCAACGTGCTCCGCTCGGGTGCGAAGGGCCTTGGCTTGGCGACCTTGCTGCTGGACCTGCTGAAGGGGCTAGCGGCAGTAATGCTCGCGCGCTACCTCGCGAACGGCAACTACGATATTGCGATTGCGGCTGCCGTAGCCGCCGTTTTGGGCCACGTATTCCCGGTGTGGCTTGGGTTCCGCGGCGGCAAGGGAGTGGCCACCGCACTCGGGGCCTTTCTCGCGCTCACCTGGCCCTCTGCCATCGGAGCTTTGCTCATCTTTGTGGCCGTCTTCGCATTATCCCGATATGTTTCGCTGGCTTCGATACTGGCCTCGATTGCACTGCCGATCTTTGCGTTCTTCTTCGTTTGTTCCTGGACTCCGGTCATGACGTTCGGCTTCCTGTTCCTCCCGCTGCTGGTAATCGCGAAGCACCACGGCAATATCCAGCGGCTGCTCAGTGGCACCGAGAACCGCTTCGGCCGTCGCTCCGATCCAGGGAAGGCGCAGGCATGAGTCGGATCGCAGTGCTGGGTGCCGGGGCATGGGGAACCGCGCTGGCTATCTCGCTTGCGCGCCGCGGGGGCCATGATATTTCGCTGTGGTGCCATTCGGCCGAGCTGGCGCACCAGCTTGGCGAGAGCGGCTCCAACGAGCGTTTCCTCCCGGGATGTGTGTTGCCTCTCGGCGTGCTGGTCACAGACGACATCGCGCGCGCAATCTTTGAGGCGGAGATCATCCTCTGTGTCACGCCCTCGCAGTATGTCCGCGGCATATTCGGACAAATCGCTTCAGTGCTGGATCCGGACCAGGTCATCGTCAGCGCAACCAAGGGCTTGGAAGAGGGAACGCTGCTGCGAATGTCGCAGGTGATTGCGGCCATGTGCACCAACCGCGTCGTCGTGCTGAGCGGCCCCTCCTTTGCGGCGGAGGTTGCGGCGGGTACGCCCACCGCGGTTGTGGCTGCCTCCACAACCTCCGGTGTGGCTCAACGCATCCAGCGGGAGTTCGGCTCCGCTTCTCTCAGGCTCTACACGAACATTGATGTTGCCGGCGTGGAACTCGGTGGCGCGTTGAAAAACGTGATCGCCCTCGCTGCCGGTGTGGTGAACGGCCTCGACCTCGGCCACAACTCGGCTGCGGCGCTAATCACGCGCGGGATCGCAGAGATGACCCGGCTGGCGGTGGCCTGCGGTGGACGTCGGCAGACGCTTGCCGGTCTCTCTGGCGTGGGCGACCTCGTGCTAACGTGTACCGGCTCTCTTTCCAGAAACCGCACGGTCGGCACAGAATTGGGAAAGGGGCGTGCCCTGCCCGACATTCTTCGGGATATGCATGGCAAAGTCGCCGAGGGCATCCACAGCACATCGGCGGCGCTGGGGTTGGCTGGCCGTTATGGGGTGGAGATGCCGATTACGGAGCAGATGCACGCGATCCTGCACCAGGGCAAGAGCCCGAACATGGCCATCCGGGAACTGATGTCACGTCCCGGGCGGGACGAATAATCAAAGTGGCCCTTCAGCGGGGAACCCGCATCAGAACCGGGCATGGCAAAACTTGAGCGAGATAGCAATAACGTACCAGTTGGATCCGACAGGAAGATGTTTGCACGGGCACTGATCTGGGCGGGTGTGGCGCTGCTTGTCATCCTGGTGGCGGCTGTATTCATTGCACGGCCTGCGGCGAAGAAGATCCAGCCGGTCACACCGAATACGCCGCGTTCACAAGCGCTGACGCAGCATAATCCGCTGCACGTGTGAGCGAAAGTAGCCGGGTGCGGTTGGTACACTGAATCTGCATGGCTTTTTCACTTTTTAACCGGCGCAAGACCGAACCCGACGCGACGGAAGAGCAGAAGGATGCGGCGAGTGCGCCGCTCGCTGCCGAGGAGGCAGCTCCGACGAAGCTCGGTTTCTTCGACCGGATGCGCCAGGCGGTCACGCGCACGCGTGAGTCCTTCTCGGAGTCCATCGGCGAAGTTCTGGCGCTTACGCGCGAGATCGATGAGACCTCCCTTGCCGAGTTGGAGATCGTTCTCCTGCAGGCAGATATCGGCGGCCCCACCGCGAAAACGGTGATCGAGAACCTTCGGCAACGCGCACTGCGGCAGGGTATTGAAGGTGGCGCTGAGCTCAAGCGTTTGTTGAAACTCGAGCTCAAACAGGTGCTCGACCAGGTGGCGACCCGGGATGTTATTGCGTCGGTCCCGCCGACAGTGGTGATGATGGTCGGCGTGAATGGCACCGGGAAGACCACGACCACCGGCAAGCTGGCGTATTTGTACCGCTCACAGCGGAAAACCGTGCTGCTGTGCGCGGCAGATACTTTTCGTGCGGCAGCGATCGAACAGCTTGAGGTGTGGGCGGACCGCTCCGAAACGCCGATCATCAAAACAAAGACAGGCGGCGATCCCTCAGCAGCGCTGTATGACGCGTGCACCGCCGCCAAGGCACGTGGAACGGATGTTCTGATCGCTGACACTGCCGGACGCCTTCATACCAAGTCCGACCTGATGAAGGAACTGGACAAGATGCGGCGGACGGCGGAGAAGCTGGTTCCCGGCGCGCCCCACCAGACACTGCTGGTGATGGACGCGACCACCGGGCAGAACGGTCTGCAGCAAGCGAAGCTGTTCACCGAGGCCGCTCGCGTCACCGGCATCGTGCTCACCAAGTTGGACGGGACTGCGAAAGGCGGTATCGTGCTGGCGATTGCGACCGAGCTTGGGTTGCCGGTCAAGTACGTGGGCGTCGGCGAGAAGATGGAAGACATTCTGCCATTCGACAGTGACGCCTTCGTGGAGTCGATGGTGAAGTAGCCCGGTCCGGCTATTCTGTCCAGGTGCCCGATCCTCTGCAGGACGAAGGTTTTATGCGACGCGCTCTGGAGCTCGCGCGCGCTACTCTGGGGCTCGCCTCGCCGAATCCCCAGGTTGGCTGTGTGCTGGTTCGGGACGGAACGATTGTCGGCGAGGGTGCGCATCGCTACGAGCAGCGGGATCACGCGGAGATCGTTGCGCTGAAGGCTGCCGGGGAGAGTGCGCGGGGAGCGACCGCGTACGTAACGCTGGAGCCATGCAGCCACCATGGGCGTACCGGCCCCTGCGCAGATGCGCTGGTCGCGGCCGGTGTGAGCCGCGTGGTCGCCGGAACCCTCGACGCAAACCCGCTGGTTGCAGGTCAGGGACTCGACCGGCTGCGGCAGGCGGGAGTCTCGGTCGAGCTTGGCCTGTGCCAGGACGAGGCCCGCGAGATCAACGATGCATTTGCGTGCTGGGTTCGGACCTGCCGTCCGCTGGTGACGCTCAAGGCGGCACTCTCGGCGGACGGAATGCTTGCTCCTCCGGCGGACCAGAGGACCGCGCGGCAGACGTTCTGGATCAGCGGCGTGGAGGCTCGTGAGCAGGTGCAGCGGATGCGGCACGCGTCGGACGCGGTGCTGACCGGCGTGGGGACGGTGCTGGCGGATGACCCGCTGCTCACGGATCGCAGCGGCGGCGAGCGGCACAGGCGGCTGCTTCGGGTCATTCTTGATTCCCGTCTGCGCATTTCACTCAATTCACGGCTGGTCCAGTCGGTGCAGGGTGACGTGCTGATCTTCTGCGGGCCGGAAGCCGACGCTTCGCGGGTGCGGCAGTTCGAGGCCGAGGGTGTCGAGGTGATGCGTGTGATTGGCGCCGAGGGCCGGCTTGACCTGGGCGTGGTGCTGGACGTCCTGGGCCAACGAAAGGTGCTGAGCGTGCTGCTGGAGTGCGGATCGCGCCTGAACGGAGCGTTTCTCGCTGGCGGGCTGGTGGATCAAGTAGTTCTGTTCTCTTCGCGAACGGAGCTGGGCGCGGGCTCGGTGCCGTTTGCGGTGGGCTGCCCCGGGCCGTCCGAGGTAAAGGCTCGGCTGCGGCGGGTGGTGCGCGCCCAATTCGGCGAAGACCAGTGCGTCCGGGGTGTACTGCGCGATGCCTGGGCGGGCGTAGGCTAGACGTATGTTCACCGGAATCATCGAGCAGACCGGCGAGGTACGGTCATTTGAACAGCGGGCCGGAGCTGCACGGCTGGTGGTCGGCGCCCCGGGCATCGCCGAGCGGCTGCGTAAGGGCGACAGCGTCGCTGTGAGCGGCGTGTGTCTGACCGCTCTGGAGATGGGGCAGGACTGGTTCGCTGCGGACCTTGCGGCCGAGACCCTCGCACGGACGACGCTCGGGCGGCTGGCCGCGGGTTCCGTGGTGAACCTGGAACTGCCGACTCCGGCGGGTGCCCCCCTGGGTGGCCACGTGGTGCAGGGCCACGTGGACGGTGTCGGAACGCTGGTGGCGCTTGACCCGGTCACCGCAGCGGAGGATTCAGACTGGGTGCTGCGGATCCGGGTACCTGGACCGCTGATGCGGTACGTGGTGGAGAAGGGGTCGGTTGCGGTGGAGGGCATCAGCCTCACGGTTGCTGCCGTCGAGGCGGACGAGATTCGCATTGCCATTCTGCCGCATACGTACAAAG
>Ga0105238_10004669_pt1 | contig 13558 bp, 11 predicted proteins | sample KBSC34metaG_FD_81526 | JGI IMG/M metagenome (GOLD analysis project Ga0105238, IMG submission 81526) | Corn rhizosphere microbial communities from Kellogg Biological Station, Michigan, USA - KBS C3-4 metaG | ecosystem: Host-associated > Plants > Roots > Rhizosphere > Soil | place: Michigan, USA... | reverse complement strand
TCGAGCCGGAGCCGGCGGGCACCGGGGCGACCGGAAGCAACTCGACCACGCCGACGTCGTCCTCGATCACGACGGCGCACGACCCGGCGGGGACGACCTCCCCGGGGCTCACGCTCAAGCAGCAGCCGCAGGATGCCGGCCCGACCGCCGAGCCGTCGAGCCCGGTCTACAAGAAGTGGTGGTTCTGGACCATCATCGGAGCGGTCGCGGTCGGCGCGGGTCTGGGCGTCGCGGCCGCCGCGGGCGCTTTCACGAAAACGGAAAACGCGTCCTGCCCGGCGGGCGTCAATTGTGGAGGTCGATGACCATGTCGTTGCGTTCCCGTCGAGCGGGCGGTCGGTGCTTCGGATCGACTCAGGTACCGTTGATGCTTTCGCTGTCGCTCTTTCTGTCCCGGTCACTGCTCGTGCCGATGGTGACCGTCGCGGTCGCAGTCGGCCTGGCGCTGGGGAGCGGCGGATGTACCAAGGCCGGCCGCTCTATCGTGCAGGTGCAGGTGGCGCTCGGGACCGGCGTCACAGGGGTGACGAAGGTCGAGATCGTCGTGACCCCCTCGGGCGGGGGAGCTCCCGCGCACGAGGAGTTCACGGGGCTGGACTTCACCACCCCGCAAACTCTGGGCGTCTTTCTGGACAGCTCGATCACCGGCAGCGTTGGCGTTCAGGCCAACGGGTACATGGGATCCGCCATCGTTGCTTCATCGACGAGCGTGACCACGATGGTCATGCCGGGGAAGGCATCGCCGCCGGTCATGGTCACGCTGACGCCGGTGACCCCGGGCAGCGGCAGCGGTGGCGCGGGAACTGGTGGCGCGGCCGGGGCAGGCGCCGCTGGCGGCCAGAGCGGTGGCTCGGGAGGTGGGGCCGGCGCGCCGAGCGGCAGCGGCGGGGCGGCGGGCGCGCCCGCCGGCAGCGGCGGCGCCGCAGGTGATGCGAGCGGCGGTGGGGGCGGGAGCGGGAGCGGCAGCGGTGGCGCGGGTGGCAAACCCGCCGGCGGCAAGGCCTGGCAGGGCGCGATGCTCGCCGAGAACAACGACCTGCAGCAAGACACCCTGCCGGCGATCGCCGTCGACAGCAAGGGGAACGCCGTCGTCGTTTACGAGCACGGCTATGTGCTGTGGTCCAACTACTACAGCGCCGCCACCGGGACCTGGGGCACGCCCGGCCCCGTCGATGCCCGGGCGGACAGCAACGCCTCCTGGGCCTCCGTGGCCGTGGACAAGAACGGCAAGTACCTGGCTGTGTGGCAGCAGGCTTACGACAACTCGATCCACGGCATCTGGCAGGCCACCTCCACGGACGGCATCCACTGGAGCGAGCCCTCCGCCATCGCTACCACGGGGATGCTGTTCACGCCCTACATGGCGATGAACGACGACGGCATCGCGGGCGTGGTCTGGGTCGAGAATCTGGGTGTCAACATCAATTACTTCCAGCTGAGCGGCAGCGTCCGCGGGGCCAACGGCACGTGGAGCGCGCCCCACATCATGAAGGCCTCGACCGACACCGGCGATCGCAACCCGGCCATCGTGGTCACCGGTCAGGGCGACGTGGTCGTGGCCTGGGAGCAACCCGACGACCGGGCGGCGTCGGCCGCGAAGACCAGCATCTGGATGGAACGTTACACAGGCGGCGCCTGGGGCTCGCCCAGCTTGGTCGAGAGCTACGACACGAACTGGGCCAGCTACGCCAACCTGGCGACGAACAAGGCGGGTCAGATCGTCGTGACGTGGCTCCAGTACGTGAACTCGGACGAGCTGTGGTCGCGTCGCTACCCCGCCTCCGGCACCCCGGATCCGCCCGTGAGGATCGGCGAGCCCGCCGACATCGGGACGGATACCTCCGTGGTGCTGGACGACGCGGGGAATGCCACGGTGACCATGGCCATCACCACGAAGACGAGAGTCCAGGCCTACACCAGCCGAGCGGCGTGGGGCCAGGCGTGGTCAGCCCCGGTGGCCATGGAGACCGACAACCAGGCGGGTTACGACAACCTGGACGCGTTCGAGTACGCGATCTCCCCGCACCTGGCCCGGGACGCGACGGGCAATGTCTACCTCATCTGGAGGAAGCGGGTCGACACGGGCGTCGACTCGAAGATGAAGATTCTCTTCCGGTGGGACCTGTGGTCGCGGATCTACGACGCGGGAAGCAACACGTGGGGGCCGGCCACGCCGCTCGAGACGCGGGACATGAACACCATGAACCCACCCCAGATCACCAGCGTCTTCGGCGAGAAGATCAGCGTCAACGCCTCGGGCGTGGCGGCCGTCGCCTGGTATTACGGGTACGACCTCGACGTCTGGGCCAATATTTACCGCTAGACTGTCCGATGGCGATCACGGAGTCAGAGCGAGCGAAGCGAGCGGGTCCAAGCACCCGGGAGGCGCGGCTCCGCCGCGCCGGCGCCGACGGTCTACGGGGGGAGCCCGCGAGGGGGGACACCCCCTCGCGCTCGCGGTAAATGGCTCGCCAGGGTGCGCGTCTCTCGCTGATCCTCGCCTTCGTCTTTCCGGCGATCGTGTGCGCGACCCTGGCCCTTTCCTATTACGGGTACCGGTACGCCAAGTCGGCGTCGGAGCGCAGCAAGGCGTCTCTGATGGAGGGGAACCGGCAGCTGGCGCAGTCGCTGGCGGGGGCCATCCAGCAGCGGATCGACACCGCCGATTTCGAGCTTTTCAAGGAGGTGGCCTGGGACGACGGTGCGCCCGAGCCGCCCACCAGCGTGGCCTTGCCCAAGGTCGTGGAGTCGGTGGCGGTCCTCGACAAGGATCTGCGCATCCGCGCCATCATCCCGGGCCCATCCATGGAGGCGGCTGGCGGCGGCGGAGACGCGAGGAAGCGGGCGCGAGAGCTGGAGCGCTGGCAGAACCACGTCCGGGGGCTGGACTGGAAGTCGCTGCAGCCCTGGACGTCGGCTCAGCCCGGCAACTTCCGTCACCTGCACCAGCTGTTCGAAGGCCGGTCCGTGCTGATCGCCTACGCCGCCAAGCAGCCCGACGCGGGCGACGAGTACTTCGTGGCGGCCCGCATGAACCTGCAGCTCATCGCCAAAGAGTGGTTGCCGGAGGAGATCCGCGAGCTGGGCGGCGATCGCAAGATCGCGATCCTCGACGAGGTGGCGCGCCCCGTGTTCGGCTAGCCGGTGGCGCCCAAGGACCAGCGCTTCTTCCACGAGTCGTCGTTCGGCAAGACGCTGTACGCCTGGCGCATCCAGACCTTGCCCAAGAACGTCGACGAGCTGCAGGCCCAGGCCGAGACGGAGCGCCTGCTGGGCGTGTTGCTCATCCCGGTGTCGACGCTGATCATCGCGGTGGGGCTGGCGGTCGTGCTGCTGACGGTGGCGGCCGAGCGGCGCACGTCGCGCCTGAAGAGCGACTTCATCGCCAACGTGTCGCACGAGCTGAAGACGCCGCTCTCGCTGATCCGCATGTTCGGCGAGCTTCTGGCCACCGGGAAGCACAAGGGTCACGAGAGCCCCAAGGAGTACGCGGAGATCATCACGCGCGAGGCCGAGCGCCTGTCGCACCTGATCGACAACGTGCTCGACTTCGCGCGCATCGAGCGGGGCAAGGCGAGCTATGACTTCGCCGAGGGCGCGCTGGACGACGTGATCGAGCGGGCGCTCGACGTGTGTCGTTACCGGGTCGAGAAGGAGAAGATGCGCCTGCGCACCGACATCGCGCCCGACTTGCCGCCCGTGCGCATGGACGAGAACGCGATGACGCTGGTGGTGCTGAACCTGGTCGACAACGCCGTGAAGTACGCGGCCGAGGGCAAGGAGATCGAGGTGCGCCTGTACCGGACGCCCGGGGGCGTGACGCTGTCGGTGAAGGACCGCGGCCCCGGCATCCCGGTCGACGAGCAGCCGCGCATCTTCGAGAGGTTCTATCGCGCGCGCACCGCGCGCGACCGGAACGTGCGCGGCAGCGGTATCGGCCTGGCTCTGGTCAAGCACATCGTCGAGGCGCACGGCGGGCGCCTGGCGGTGGAGAGCGCGCCCGGAATCGGCTCGACCTTCACGGTGGCGCTGCCGGCCGCGCCGGTGATGGTGCCGAAGGTCTCGACCGAGACCCCGGGCCCCGCCCCGACTCCGTTGCCCACGCCGGCGCCGGACGCGAACAGCGATGAGGCCCTGACGCCGCGGGTGGAGCTGAGCGGGCCAGGTCGCCCCGCGCTGCGGCCGGTGAAGCCGTGAGCGTCGGGCCTCCGGGCAGCAGCGGCAGCAGCGGCGGACAGCCCGCCGCGTATCGGCGCCGCGTCCTCATCGTCGAGGACGAGCCCGATCTGGTGCGGGGGTTGCGCGACGCCCTGGAGTTCGAGGGGTTCGACGTCATCGCGGCCGGGATGGGGCACGAGGGCGTCCGGATGGCTCGCGAGCACGGGCCGGACCTGGTGCTGCTGGACCTGATGCTGCCCGACATGAACGGCTTCAGCGTGTGCGAGCAGATCCGCGCCGAGAACCCGACGATCCCGATCATCATGCTGACCGCGCGGTCGCAGGAGAGCGACAAGATCCGCGGGCTGGAGGTGGGGGCCGACGACTACGTGACGAAGCCCTTCTCGGTGGGCGAGCTGGTGGCGCGCATCAACGCCATCTTCCGGCGGCTCCAGCGGGTGGCGCCTCGCGAGGAGGAGATCCGCGTCGGAGCGGCCGTGGTCTATCCGCGCAGGCACGAGCTCTTGCGCAAGGGGAAGACGGTGGCCCTGTCGTTCTACGAGGTCGAGCTGTTGCGGATGCTCAGCGAGCGCGACGGGCAGCCCGTCACGCGTGACGAGATCCTCGAGAAGATCTGGGGCGTGTCGAGCGCGTCCTCCACGCGCGGAGTCGACAACGTCGTCGTGAAGCTGCGCAAGAAGATCGAGGACGACGCGGCCAACCCCCGCCACATCGTGACCATCTACGGGACCGGTTACAAGCTGGTCTCGCAGACGTAGGGGGGCGATGCCCCCCTACGTGACCCCCCCACGGATCTCAGTCCCGCGCCGGCGCAGCGAAGCTGCGCCTCTCGTCGTTGAACCCGCTCGCTGCGCTCGCTCTGGCTTTGCGGGGTGACGGGGGTAGGGTAGCGCGGATGAATGTGCGGTGCGGCGTCTCCCTGGTGTTTGCTACCGGGATTTTGGTGACGGGTGCGTGCCGTTCCCAATCGGAGGCTCCTCGACGGGGGGATGTGACGCCCGAAGTGGGGGCGCCTGCTCCCATGCCCGAGCCGCCGCCACCGACGCCGGACGCCGGTGGGCTGCTGGATGCCCTCGTCGCACCGGACGCGTCTGTGGTCCAGCCCGCGGCGGGCCATACCCGACGCCGCGCTGCCGAGTCCGCCGAAGGCGGTGGGAGCGGGCACGGCGCGATCGCGAAGCTGAAGGTCAGGGGCAGCGTTGGCCAGGTGGACGTCGAGCGGGTGTTGCGCGCGGCTGTGCCGACGCTGCAGGCCTGCCGCGCGGCGAACGGGGCCGGGAAGGGCGCGCTCGACCTGGAGGTGACCTTCGGCGACCGCGGCTGGGCGTCGCTGGTCGAGGTGAAGCGCAGCACCGTGACCGGCGGGGATCCCCAGATGTGCATCGTCAGCGCCTTGCGAGCGCTTCGGTTCCCGAAGCCGTCGGACGACAGCGACGCGGCTGCTTCGTTCACTCTGCAGTTCAAATAGAGGTGGCAAGGCCGTCCCTCGCGACGCCTACGCGATAAGCTCGGCGCATGTCGGGACGATGTGGTGCGGTGCTCGGGTGCGTCGTGGCGGCTGTTGCGGGATGCGCGGCTTCGTCGGCCTCCGGCGAGGGCGGCGGCACCGGGGTCGGCGGGGCGGCAGGCGGCGCGGGCGGCGGTCCCGTGGGATTGGCCGGTGCGGGCGGCGCGCCGTCCCGTTCGGGGGCCGGCGGCGCCGGGGGTGGGGCGGGCAGGATGCCCACCACCGCCCCCGACAGCCTTCCCCCGGATGACTGGATCCTCTTTCAATGCCCGAGCTGCGCCGGGGCGGAGGGACTTCGAGCCGTGCGTTGTGACGGTTCGGCGGAGATCCTGCTGGGGCGCCCCACGGGCGCCGGCGCGCTCACCGGTGCGCGCTTGACGCCCGCGATGGTGGTGGCCACGGTGCGAAGCGCCGGCGGCTGGGACATGTGGACGCGGCGGGCCGGCGCCTGGGAGCCGGTTGCGCTCGGAACCACCTCCGGCGGCCTTCCCCGAGTGATGGGCGGTCCGCACGTGGAAGCCGGCTTCAGCGGCCGGCCCGAGCCGGCGACGCGCGTCGTCTATGCGCGGTCGTACGACAGCGGCACCGACGCCGTGTCATTCCTGGACGTCGTCACGGGCAAAGGCATGGACCTCCTGGGCCAAGCGCTGCCCGAGGTCGATGATCTCCAGATCCAGTTCACGGTGCTCGGCGATGGGCGCGTGGCGGTCTATTTCTACAGCCCGTCGAATCAGGCGCCGGGCGATCGGGGGCAGCTCTCGGTCATCGATGAGTCTGCGCCCGGCGAGGCGACCTTCGCCCTGGAAAAGCCCGACCAGATGGCGGGCCTGCGCGACGGCGGCGTGGCGATCCTGCGCGATGGCGCGGTCACGACGTACGCCGCCGATGGGACCGCCCGCGGCGCGGTCACGGGCCCGGCCACTGCGTTTCCGGGGCCGGTGACGGCCATCGCGGCCGTCGACGCAGGGCCGCTCGCGTTCTCCTCGAACGGGGACCTGTACTGCGCGCGTTCCCCCGGCGACATCGTGCGTTTGACCGACACGTCCGAGGAGGAGCAGCTCTTCCCCTGAGGGGCATTCGCGTCGGACGACGAAGTCGGCCACGGGCAGCCGGCCCGCCGCCGGAGCGCGCCGGGCCGTGGTATGAAGCGGCCGTTCAAATGTCTTCCTCGCCTTCCCCCGCGAAACAGGGCTCCGCGCGTCCCGTCCGGGTGCGCATCGCGCCGTCTCCGACCGGCGATCCGCACGTCGGGACCGCGTACATCGCGTTGTTCAACTTTGCCTTCGCGCAGAGCCAGGGCGGCAAGTTCATCTTGCGCATCGAGGACACGGACCGCACGCGGTCCACGCCCGAGTCGGAGGCGGCGATCTTGCGGGCCCTCGGCTGGGTGGGGCTGCGGTGGGACGAGGGGCCGGACGTGGGCGGCCCGCACGGGCCGTACCGGCAGTCGGAGCGCCTGGCCATCTACCAGCGCGAGATCGGGCCGCTCCTGGCGTCGGGCGCCGCGTACCGTTGCTTCTGCACGGCGGAGCGCCTCGAGGCGGTGCGCCACGAGCAGCGGCGGCAGGGCGTGTTCGTGGGCTACGACGGCCTGTGCCGCGGGCTCACGCCCGAGGACGCCGCGCAGCGGGTGGCGGCCGGCGAGCCCTTCGTGGTGCGAATGGCCATGCCGCGCGCGGGTGAGACGGTGTTCGTCGATCGCCTGCGCGGCGAGGTGAAGTTCGAAAACGCGCAGATCGACGACCAGATACTTCTCAAGAGCGACGGCTTTCCGACCTACCACTTCGCGAACGTCGTCGACGATCACCTGATGGGGATCACCCACGTGATCCGCGCCGAGGAGTGGCTGTCGTCGACGCCCAAGCACGTGGTGCTGTACCAGGCGTTCGGTTGGCAGGCGCCCGAGTGGATCCACATGCCGCTCCTGCGCAACGCCGACAAGTCGAAGATCTCGAAGCGCAAGAACCCGGTCTCGCTGGACTACTACCAGGACGCCGGCTTCCTGCCCGAGGCGCTGATGAACTACCTGGGGACGATGGGGTGGTCGATCTCCGGGGACCGCGAGAAGTTCACGCTCGCCGAGATGGTGGCGGCGTTCTCCTGGGATCGGGTGAGCCTGGGCGGGCCGGTGTTCGATCTGGTGAAGCTGTCCGCCATGAACGCCGACTATCTTCGGGCGCTCTCGGACGCCGAGATCGTGGCCCGGCTGCGGCAGTGGCGGCTGCGCGACGAGCACCTGCAGTCGCTGGTGCCGCTGGTGCGCGAGCGGATTCAGCGCCTCGACGAGTTCGTCCCGATGACCGAGATGTTCTTCTCGGGCGATCTCGACTACGCCGCGGTGGCCAAGGAGCTGCTGCCGAAGGGGCGCACGCCCAAGGACGTGCAGGAGTGCCTGATCGCCTTCGGCGAGGCGCTCGACGTGCTGCGACCGTTCTCGGTGGCGGCGCTCGAGGGCATGGCGCGCGGCTTCGCCGAGAAGTCCGGGTGGGCGACCAAGGAGCTGTTCATGCTCGTTCGCCTGGCGGTGAGCGCGCGCAAGGCGACGCCGCCGCTGTTCGAGACGCTCGTCGCGCTGGGGCGCGAGCTGGTGCGCCGGCGCGTGCGCCTGTGCGCCGAGTACGCGCGAAAGCTGCCCGCGCCGGCGGTCGTCGCGGGGGCGGGTGCGCCGCCCGCCGGCGCGACGAAGTAGACGGCGGCCCACCTCCCGGGGGAATGTCGATTGGGCCTTGCGTCGATTCGCCGGTCGTCGGGGCCCGGGGCGCGGGCAGGCGAGGGCGGCCAGCCGGCGACCGGCTGGTCCGAGATCGCGCGCGACGCGCTGGCCGCCGCAGACGTGGTGGGCCTTTACGTGCATTTTCCGTTCTGCAGCGTCCACTGCCCGTATTGCGACTTCGCCGTGGATGCGCGCGCCGACATTCCTCACGACCGATACGCCGAGGCGGTCGTGGCAGAAGTGACGGCGCGCGCGGCGGCGTTCCGGCGGGAGGGGGCCGGGGAGGCGCCGGGCCCACGCCTGGTGTCGATCTATTTCGGGGGCGGCACCCCCGGCCTGTGGCAGGTCGACGCGCTGGCGCGGGTCATCGGGGCGGCGCGGACGGCGTTCGGGGCCAGCGAGGCCATCGACGAGATCACGGTCGAAGCGAACCCCGGTGAGGTGACCGCCGAGCGGGCGCAAGGCTGGCGCGCGGCGGGCGTGAACCGCGTGTCGCTGGGGCTGCAGTCGCTCGACGATCACCACCTGGCCGCGCTGGGCCGCAACCACGACGCGGCGGCCGGCGCGTCGGCGGTGAGCGCGTTGCGCGCCGCTGGGATCCCGAACCTGTCGCTCGATCTGATGTTCGCGCTGCCGGAGCAGACGCTGGCAGGGTGGGCCGCCACGCTGGACGGGGCGCTCGGGCTCGGACCGGACCACGTGTCGGCCTATGCCCTCACCGTCGAGCGCGCGACGCCGTTCGGCGCGCGCGCGCGTCGCGGCGAGCTCGTGGTCCCCGACAGCGAGGTGGCCGCCGCCATGCAAGAGCACGCGCGCGATCGCCTGGCGGTGGCTGGGCTGAAGCAGTACGAGGTCTCGAGCTACGCGCGGGCCGGACGGCGCGCGGTGCACAACAGCCTCTACTGGTCGGGCGCCCCGTACCTCGGCGTGGGCGCGTCGGCGTCCTCGTTCCGTCCGCTGGCGGCGGGCGGCGGCTGGCGCTTCTCGAACCCGCGCGCCACCGAGACCTACCTGAGGTCGGTGGCGGTGGGTGGCGGCGACGGTCCGCGGCCGGCGCAGATCGAGAGACGCACGGCCGCCGACCTGGAGAACGAGGCGGTCTGGCTGGCTCTACGCACCGCCGACGGCCTCGAGCGGGCGGGGCACGCCGCCCGTTTCGGCGCCGACCCTGTCGCCGGCCGCGAGCGCGCCATCGAATCGTGCGTCGCGGCCGGCTGGCTCGAGCTGACGGCGACCACCCTGCGCCCGACCTCGGCCGGTCTCCTCTTCGCCGACGAGATCGCCACCCGCCTGTGGCGTTAGTTTCGCGAATCACCCGAGCGCGGACCCCTCTCCTTTATCCTCCCCCCGCTTCGCGGAGGGAGGACAATCGGTTGGCTTGGCGGCACAGCAACCTCTCGTTCGAGCTCTCCGCTCTTCTCCCGAGGCCCGAGGCCCATCGCCGCGACGTTACCCGCCCTTGTCTCACCCGAAACCGCGCGGCAACGACCCCGGCGCTAGCGTCTTTCACATGACACGCACGGAGCTGATCGAGAAGATCGTGGTGGCCCGGCTGGCCAAGGGGTTGACCTGGCGCGCGCTGGCCGAGGCGTGCGGGCGCAGCGAGGTGTGGACGACCTCGGCGCTGCTCGGCCAGCAGGCCATGAACGCGGACGAGGCGGCCACCGCAGGACGGCTCCTCGGCCTCTCCCCCGAGGACGTGGCGCTGCTTCAGGTTCCGCCCACCAAGGGATCCCTCGGCACGACGACCTCGACCGATCCGCTCATCTATCGGTTCCACGAGATCGTGCAGGTCTACGGCACCACCCTGAAGGAGCTGATCCACGAGAAGTGCGGCGACGGCATCATGAGCGCCATCGACTTCGAGATGTACGTGGACAAGCTCCCCGATCCCAAGGGGGATCGCATCAAGGTCACCATGCACGGCAAGTTCCTTCCGTATCGGAAGTGGTGACGGCGGGGTAACGCCCGTCGAGCAAGGTCGGAAGAAAGTCGATCGACCGGCCGCTTGTCGTGAGCGCGCGACGCTGCTAGATGTGTGGTCGCCAAATCAATGGGAGACCATATATCTCAATCGGCCTTTGCCCCCGGGACGTCGTCGCGAGCTGCCCCGCGAGCAGCGGCGGCGTCCGCCCTGTCCGACCGCGCCACCCGCGACGTCCTGGACGCCATCCGACACGTGGTCCGCACGCTGCGCGAGGCCTCGCGCAGCTCCGAGCGCGCCGTGGGCGTATCGGCGGCGCAGCTCTTCGTCCTGCAACGGCTGGCGGGCGCACGTCCGCTGTCGGTGTCGGAGCTCGCGGCGCGTACGCTCACGCACCAGAGCTCCGTCTCGGTCGTGGTGGGCAAGCTCACCGAGCAGGGCCTGGTCACGCGCCAGCGCACGGCCGACGACGCCCGCCGGGTGGCCGTCGCGCTCACCCCGGCCGGGCGAGCTCTGCTCGAGCGCGCCCCGGCCGCCGCGCAAGATCGCTTGATCGCCGCCCTCGCGCTGGTGGGTCGCGCCAGGCGGCGCCGCCTGGCGGACGATCTGCGCGAGCTGGTGCGGGCCATGGGCCCGGAGACCGGTCATCCGCCCATGTTCTTCGAGAGGGCCGCGCCGCGGCGGAAAGGCGTGCGCCGTGGCCAGCCGCGCGCTTGAAGGGACCCCGCACGCCCGGCGCCGGCGGCACGAGGTGCCCGGCGACTTCACGGCGACGCCGCGCATGCTGCCGATCGCGGGCCTCGCCGTCGGGCTCGGCGTGCTGTCGGCCTACGTGGCCGCGGCGCTCCTCGCGCTCATCACGTTCTTCACCAATCTGTTCTTTTTCCAGCGCCTCTCCCTGGCGCCGGCCTCACCGGCGGCGCACACGCTGGGAGCATGGGCCGTGGCCGTCCCGGTGATCGGCTGCTTGATCATCGGGGTGCTCGCGCGCTACGGCTCGGAGCGCATCCGCGGCCACGGCATCCCCGAGGCGCTGGAGGCGATCCTGATCCGGGGCAGCCGGGTCCAGCCGCGCGTGGCCCTACTGAAGCCGGTCTCGGCCGCCGTCTCCATCGGGTCGGGCGGCCCCTTCGGCGCCGAGGGCCCCATCATCATGACCGGAGGAGCCATCGGCTCGCTCGTCGCGCAGCTCTTTCACCTGACGGCGGCCGAGCGCAAGACGTTGCTCGTCGCCGGGGCGGCGGCGGGCATGTCGGCCACCTTCGCGGCGCCGGTGGCCTCGGTCCTGCTCGCCGTCGAGCTGCTGCTCTTCGAGGTGAAGCCGCGGAGCCTCGTCCCGGTGGCGCTCGCCAGCGTGACGGCCGCCTTCGTACGGCGCGGGCCGCTCGGCGCGGGCCCCATCTTTCCTCTGCCGCCTCTGGACGCGGCGCGGGCCTTGACGCCGATCGCCCTCTGCGCGGCGGCCGCCGTCGGCGTCGCCGCAGGCGGGTTATCGGCGCTCCTGACCGCGGCGGTCTACGCGGCCGAGGACGCGTTCGGCCGACTGCAGCGCGTGCACTGGATGTGGTGGCCCGCCCTGGGGGGCCTGGTGGTCGGCCTCGGTGGCTTGCTCTGTCCGCAGGCCCTCGGTGTGGGGTACGACCAGATCCAGCTCCTGCTGGCGGGCGGCGCCGGGGCGGCGCTGACGTTGCGGTTGGTCCTGGTGAAGGCGACGATCTGGGCGGTGTCGCTCGGTTCCGGAACCTCCGGCGGCGTCCTGGCGCCGCTCTTGATGATGGGCAGCGCCCTCGGCGTGCTGGCCGCGCCCTTCCTGCCGGACCTCGGCCCGAGCTTCTGGCCCCTGGTGGGCATGGCGGCCATTCTGGGCGGCACCATGCGGGCGCCCCTGACCGCGCTGGTGTTCGCCATCGAGCTGACCGGGCGGTTCTCGATGTCGCTGCCGCTGCTGGCGGCGTGCGCCTGCGCGCACACGTTCACGGTCCTGGTGCTGAAGCGATCGATCCTGACGGAGAAGGTCGCGCGGCGCGGCTTCCATGTCAGCCGCGAGTACGCCATCGACCCCCTCGAAATCCTGTTCGCGCGCGACGTGATGCAGACCGACCTCGTCGTGCTCCCCGCGCACGTGACGGTCGCGCAAGCGGCGGCCGTGGTGGCGGGGACGCCTGGCCGGGGACGCGAGCGGCTGTTTCCCACGGTCGACGGCGATGGGACGCTGGTGGGCGTGGTGACCCGGCGCGATCTGGAGCGGGTGGAAGACCCGGCGGCCCCCGTCGGATCGCCCGAAGGCCGCGTGAACGGCGCTCCCGAGGCGCCGGGGGCCGGCGACCGTCGCCTGTCGGTCATCTTGCGCCCGACCGTCGTCACCGCTCGCAGCGACGAGCCGTTGCGGGTGGTCGTTCACCGCATGGCCGAGACGGGCTTCACCAGCGTCCCCGTGGTCGATCCCGCGAACCCCGCGCGGGTGGTCGGGCTCGTCACTTTGAAAGACGTGCTGAAGGCGCGGGTGCGCCACCTCGAGGAGGAGCGGCGCCGCGAGGTGGTCCTCCCCCTCGGCGCCCTCGTTCCTCTCGGCCGCCTCTGGAGCGGGCGGCGGCCGGCGGACGACGCTTCCGGCTAGCGCGACGAAGCGGCGCCGGGTCGGGGCCAGGCCCGCCCGGCGTCCCGGGGTGGGTGCTATCGTCGCGTCCCTCATGTTCGAAGACGGAGGCGAGGGTCGCGGCGGGGGCCGCACCGGGCGTTCATTCTTGCGCGCTGCCGACGAGCGCCTGGCTGACCTACACCCGGCGTACTTCGCGATGTCGATGGCCACGGGCGTGGTGTCGATCGCGTGCCACCTCCTTCAGATCGGGCCCCTCGGCAAGGTCCTGCTGATCGTCAACCTGATCGTTTATCCGGCGCTGCTCGGCGCCACCGCCTACCGGTTGATCCGCCACCGTTCCCGCTTCCTGGCCGACCTGCGCGATCACCGGCGCGGGGTGGGCTTCTTCACGACGGTGGCGGCCACCGGCGTCCTCGGCAGCCAGCTGGCCGTCGTCGAGCAGAGCCTGGTCGTCGGGCGCTGGCTCCTCTTCCCCTCCATCACGCTGTGGCTCGCGTGCATGTACGCGGTCTTCGCGTCGTTCACCGTGCGCGAGCACAAGCCGGGGCTGGCCGAGGGCATCAACGGCGGCTGGCTCACGGCGGTGGTGGCGACCCAATCGGTCGGCGTGCTGACCTGCTTCGTGGCGACGACGTT
>Ga0105238_10004667_pt1 | contig 13560 bp, 14 predicted proteins | sample KBSC34metaG_FD_81526 | JGI IMG/M metagenome (GOLD analysis project Ga0105238, IMG submission 81526) | Corn rhizosphere microbial communities from Kellogg Biological Station, Michigan, USA - KBS C3-4 metaG | ecosystem: Host-associated > Plants > Roots > Rhizosphere > Soil | place: Michigan, USA... | reverse complement strand
TTCGCCTCGGGCCAAGCGGCATTCGCGGCCGACATTGCGCGGCCGGTCTACAAGGCGCCCGTCGCGGCGCCTCCCGCCGTCTACAACTGGAGCGGCTGCTACATCGGTGCCGAGGGCGGCGGAAACTGGGGCCGCAGCAGCCACGTGGCGCGATCCAGCGTCAACGCCGGCCTGCCGATCACCGGTGACTTCGATCTGAACGGCGGGCTCGCCGGCGGCACCGTCGGCTGCAATCTTCAACTCGGCAGCTTCGTGATCGGCATCGAGGACGATTTTTCCTGGACCAACAAGACCGGCAACCACAACGACATGCTGCCGTTCAATCCGGTCGCGATCAGCACGACGCGCGAAAAGTGGCTCGACACGTTGCGCGGCCGCGCCGGCTGGGCGTGGGACCGCGTCTTCCTCTACGGGACCGGCGGCGTCGCCTGGGCCGGCTCCGAGGTGAACGTCGTCAATCCGGCCGGCCCGGCAAACGTGACCGAGGCGCAGACGCGGACCGGGTGGGTCGTCGGCGTCGGCGCCGAATGGGCAGCCTGGACCGGCCCCTGGGGCGCGCTGAGCTTCAAGCTTGAATACCTGCACGCCGATTTCGGCACCGGGACCTATATCAATCCGCCGATCGTCTTCACCGCCGGAACGGTTGTCACGCGGGATGTCCGGTTGACCGACGACATCGTCCGCGCCGGCATGAATCTGAAATTCAACTGGTGGGAACCGGGACCGCTGGTCGCGCGCTACTGATCTCCCGCACATCGATCGCAAAAGCCCCGGCGCGGTCCGGCGCTTTTCATTTTTGCCGCGCGGCGGCCGCGATCGCGCGCCACAGCCGGTCCTGCGTCAGCGGCATCTCGATGTCGGTCACGCCCAGGGTCCGCAGCGCATCGAGCACCGCGTTGACGGTCGCGGCCGGCGCCGCGATCGTGCCGGCTTCGCCGCAGCCTTTCGCACCGAGCGGATTGTGCGTGCAGGGCTGGCTCTCGTCGAACGCGCCGATCAGCTCCGGAATATCGTCGGCGCGCGGCAGCGCGTAGTCCATGAACGAGCCCGAAACGAGCTGGCCGTCGGCCTCGTAGCGGCAGTGCTCGGTCAGCGCCTGGCCGAGGCCCTGCGCGACGCCGCCATGCACCTGCCCCTCGACGATCAGCGGATTGATCACGGTGCCGACGTCATCGACCGCCCAGTATCCGACGACCGCAGTCGCGCCGGTGTCGGCATCGACCTCCACTTCGGAGACGTGGGCGCCATTGCTGAACGCGAAGCTCGACGGGTCGTACACGGCGGTGTCCTGCAGGCCGGGCTCGAGCGTCTCGAGCGGATAGTCGTGCGGCAGGTAGGCGACGCGCGCGACTTCAGTCAGGCTAACCCTGCGATCGGTGCCCGCGACCGTGAAGGCGCCCTCCGCGAACGCGATGTCGGTTGCGGCCGCCTCCAGCATGTGGGCGGCGATCAGCTTCGCTTTCGTCACCACTTTCTCGGCGGCGACGTGCAGCGCGGAGCCGCCGATCGCGATCGAGCGCGAGCCGAACGTGCCGGTGCCGTGCGGGACGATATCGGTGTCGCCCTCGATGATCTCGATCTTGTCGAGCGGCACGCCGAGCCGCGTCGCGAGGATCTGCGCGAAGCTCGTCTGGTGCCCCTGGCCGTGATTGTGGGTGCCGAGCCGCGCCTGCACGGCGCCGTCGGGCTCGAGGCGGATTGCGGCGGATTCATAGAAGCCGAGGCGCGCGCCGAGTGCGCCGGCAAAGCGCGAGGGCGCAACGCCGGAGGATTCGACATAGCAGGCAATGCCGATGCCGCGCAGCTTGCCGCGGCGTGCCGCTTCGTTGCGCCGCCGCTCGAAGCCGGCGTAATCGGCAAGCTCCAGCGCCTGCGCCAGCATCTTGGGAAAGTCGCCCGAGTCATAAGTCGGACCGATCGGCGTCCGGTAGGGCATCTGCTCGCGCGCGATCAGGTTGCGGCGGCGGATCTCGGCGCGGTCGAGCGACAGTTCGCGCGCCGCCTGGTCGGCGAGCCGTTCGAGCACGTAAGCTGCTTCGGGCCGCCCGGCGCCACGGTACGCATCGGTCGGCACGGTGTTGGTGAGCACGCCGGTGCTTTCGACGAAGACCGCCGGCGTCCGATAGACGCCGGCGAGCAGCGCGCTGTAGATCGCGCTCGGGATCGCGGCGCCGAAGCTCGACACATAGGCGCCGAGATTGGCGAGCGTCGCGACTTTCAGGGCGAGGAAGTGGCCCTCGCGATCGAGCGCGAGCGTGGCCTGGGTGAGGTGGTCGCGCCCCTGATAATCGGAGACGAAGCTTTCGGCGCGGCTCGCGACCCACTTGACCGGCGCCTGCAACGCCCGCGCCGCATAGGCGAGCACGGTTTCCTCCGGATAGTGCTTGCCCTTGTAGCCGAAGCCGCCGCCGACATCGGGCGCGATCACGTGGATGCGACTCTCCGCGAGGCTGAGCTCCTCGGCGACAAGCTTGCGGACGTGGTGCGGCACCTGCGTGGAGCTGTAGAGCGTGAGGCGCTCGGTCGCCGGATCGACCGCCGCGATCACGGCGCGCGGCTCGATCGCGGCGCCGATCAGGCGGTTGTTGACGAGGTCGATGCGCGTGACATGCGGCGCGGACTGGAGCGCGGCGTCCACGGCGGCTTCGTCGCCGCGCGCCCAGCGGAAGCAGACATTGCCCGGCGCCTCGGCATGCAGCAGCGGCGCGCCCTGGTGGATCGCGCTGCGCGCATCGGTAACGGCCGGCAGCGTGTCGTAGTCGACCTCGATGCTCTCGGCCGCATCGAGCGCCTGCTCGCGCGTCGCGGCGACCACCAGCGCGACGGCCTCGCCGACGTGGCGCACGGTGCCGTGCGCGAGCGGGAAACGCGGCGGCTCGGCCATCGGCTTGTTGTCGCGCGAGCGGATGATCCAGAGCGGCCGCATCGGGCGCACGCCATCGGCCGCAAGATCGGCGCCGGTGAGAACGAGCGCGACGCCCGCCATCCCGGCGGCGCGCGTGGTGTCGATGCCGCGCAGGCGCGCATGCGCGTGCGGTGAGCGCACGAAAGCGCAGTGCAGCTCGCCCGGCAGCACGACATCGGCGACGAAGCGGCCGCGGCCGAGGAGGAAGCGCCGATCCTCGACCCGGCGCACCGCCGCGCCGATGCCGCTCCCATCGACCGGCATGTCCACGGTTATTGAATCTCCTCGCGCAGCAGGTCGAGGTTATCGATCGCAGCGCGATCCGACACGACGAAGAGATCGGCGTCGCCGTCGATCGCCTGATGGCTCGCAAAGGTCCAGTGCGGCACGGTGAACACGTCGTGCTGCGACCAGTCGAACGTGTGCTCGCCGATGGTGGAGCGTCCCCCGCCGGAGACGACAAGACAGATCATGTTGTAGGTCACGCGCTTTGGGCGCGTCGTCGCGCCGCGCGCGAGTCGCACGGCGTGGCAGTCGAGCGTGGGCATCACCGGGCCGCCGGTCGTCGGATCGACATAGCGCACGGTGCGTGCGCCGTCCGGGCCGGGCGCGACCGCCGAGAGCAGGCGGCGCGTCGCGGCGCCGGCGTAGCGGTACTTGGGTGAATGCCTGGTGGCATTCACAACATCCGCGCCGACGAGACCCGGCTCGTTCCAGAGCCGCTCGTCGCCTTCGTCGACCTGCCAGAAGTCGTTCGCCTTCGGGTCTCCCGGCTCAAAGAAATTCGCATCGAGCGTGCGCAACAGCGGAATGTTTGCCGCGTCGAACCAGATGATGCGGTGATCGCTCTCGTTGATGTGGCCGTGCCAGCACATCGGCGGCGTCAGGATCAGGTCGCCCTCGAGCATGGCGCAGCGGCGGCCGTTGACGATGGTGGCAGCGCCGTCGGCGCGCGTCGCAAACCGAATGGCCGCGAACGTGTGCCGATGCGGCCGCGCGCGGTCGCCCGGATCGAGCACCGTGAAGGCGCCGATCAGGTTGTTGGTGGTGACGGTGTCGCCGCCAAAAGCAGGGTTGACCAGGATCAGCGCGCGCCGCTCGACATCGTCGATCGGCACGTCGGAGACGGCGCGGTTGGCGAACGGCTCGACATCGCGCCAGCGCCAGAGGAACGGCGGGTCCTTCGCGTTCGGCTTGACCGGCGTGATCTTGCGGAAGCGGTCCCACAGCGGATGCAGGTTCGCGGCTTCGAGCGCGGCGATGAAATCGCCGTCGGCGGCGGACGCGCGCGGCTTACTTGCGGCGCTCGACATGCAGCCCTCCGTTCGCGCGCCACGATGCGGCGCGCACGGGATCAGCGTGTCACGGGGCTGTGAAAGAGGTCAAGGCGAAGCGCCGCGGTGCGCGGGTGACGCGACCGGCTATTGCTTCGGCTCTTGCTTCTGCTTGCCCATGCCGAAGTTCGGATTGCGCTGCTTGCAGGCCTCGACCAGCTGCGGATCGACCTGTGGCAAGGCCATGGCATTCGGGCGGGGCGGGGTGCCCTGGACGATCGGGCGGACGCAATCGACCAGCAGGCCGCTGCCCTCCTTCGCGCCGCCCTGCTTGAAGCCGGCCTGCTCGCAGGCGGCGCGAATCTGCCGGCACGGGCCGTCGCCCTTCGGTTGAGCCTGCGCGGCGACCGCCGTCAGACAGATGAGGGCTGCGGAGAAGGCGGCTGACGCAAGAAGCTGGCGCATGATCGTCTCGCTGCTGTGACCGGGACACGACTATACGCGGCCGGTGCGACAATCCGTCGGCCCAAAGCACGCGCGCGATGCACCCCTGCGCTGCCGCGGGCGCAGAACGAGATGCCGTTCCTTCACGCCTCGCACAGCGGCCGAGGGCGACGGGCGCTGATCGGCTTGTGCATTTTCGCACAACGGCCTCCGGCAGCGGTCAGTAGCGTCCTGACATCAACAGGGCGGTCAGCGCTCTGTCCAAACCAGGAGCGAAAATCATGACCAAGTTCGGAACCACCCGCGTCCTCGCCGTGGCGGCGGTTGCCGCCGTCCTGACCATCGCAGTCTCCGCAACAGCGTCGGCCCGCGGTGGCGGCGGCGGTGGCGGAATGGGCCATGCCGGAGGCAACATGGGGACTTCCATGGGTGGCAACATGGGCAGCCACGTTGGTAGCCACATGGGCGGCATGAGCCAGCCGACCGGGATCGGCCATCACGCCGGCCAGCATCACAGCTTCGACCAGCGCATCTTCGCGCACCATCGTTTCGACCATCGCGTCCTCCGCGAGCACCGTTTCCGGCACCTGCTCGCGCGGCATCGCGGCATTCATCTGACCCATCTGAAGACCCGCACGTGGAGCAAGATCACCAACACGGCTCCGGTGGGTGGAACCGGCGGGACGGGCGGTGCCGGCGGGCAAGGTGGCACCGGCGGCAATGCCGGGTTGATCGGCACCGGCGGCGCCGGCGGGCAGGGCGGCGCGGGCGGCAACGCCGGGCTGGTCGGCAACGGTGGTAACGGCGGGGTCGGCGGTGCGGGTGGGTCGGCTGGCAACGGTGGCACGGCCGGGGCGGGCGGGCTGGCCGGCAACGGCGGCAATGGCGGTCAGGGCGGCGCCGGCGGGACGGCCGGCGCGGGCATGCTCGGCGGCAATGGTGGCAACGGAGGGCAGGGCGGGCAGGGCGGCGCGGGCGGCAACGCCGGTATCTGAGGCTCGAACGCCGCCACGATAGCTCAGCAAGTTGATGATCCGGCCATCGCGGCCGGGTCATCTCTTTTGAAACAGATCGCCGGCGCCCGCGTCCGTCCGCGATGACGCGACGACGTCAGGCTGCGGCCTGCAGCGCCTGCGTGAGGTCGGCCACGAGATCGTCCGCGTGCTCGATCCCGATTGAGAGCCGGATCGTGGCGTCGCTGACGCCGATCCGCGCGCGCACGTCGGCCGGCACGCCCGAATGGGTGGTCGTGGCCGGATGGCAGGCGAGCGACTCCGTCCCGCCGAGACTGACCGCGAGCTTGATGATCTGCAGCCGGTTGAGGCAGTGAAACGCCTCTTCGAGGCCGCCTTTGACGTCGAACGAGAAGGTCGACCCCGGCGCGCTCGACTGCGTTTCGAACACGCGCCGCTGCGGCCCCTCGGGCAGGAATGGCAGGTAGTGCACGGTCGCAACCCGCGGATGATCGCGCAGAAATTCGGCGACGACGCCGGCGTTCTGGTTGGAGCGTTCCATGCGCAACGCCAGGGTCTCGAGCGAACGGCCGATCAGCCAGCAGGAATACGGTTCGAGCTGGGTGCCGAAGGCGCCGCGCAGCAGCCGGATCGGTTTCATCAGCGCGTCGGCGCCCAGCGCCGCCCCGCCGATCAGGTCCGAATGGCCGCCGACATATTTGGTCAGCGAATAGACCGAGATGTCGGCACCACAGGCGAGCGGGTGCTGGAAGACCGGTCCGAGCAGCGTGTTGTCGCAGACCACGATCGGACGATGCTTTTGGCGCGCGGCGATCTCGTCGGCGATGCGGCGCACGAGCTTGAGGTCGACCAAGGTGTTGAGCGGATTCGACGGCGTCTCGGTCATGATCAAGGCGAGGCGGCCTTTGGCCGCCGCCTCGTTCGCGGCGGCGCGCACGCTCCCCTCGTCGACGCCGTCCGCAAAGCCGACCGTCGCGACGCCGTAGTTGGCGAGCGTGCGCGTCACCAGCGTCTCGGTGCCGCCGTAGAGCGGCTGCGAGTGCAGGATCACGTCGCCCGGCCGGATGAAGGTGAGGATGGTCGTCGCGATCGCCGACATCCCCGACGAGAACAGGATGCAGGCTTCGGCGACCTCATAGGCGGCGAGGCGGTCCTCGACGATCTCGCTGTTGGGATGATTGAAGCGCGAATAGACGAGACCGGCGCCGGTGCCGTGCGGCGGCTCGCGCCGCCCGGCCGCGTAGTCGAAGAAGTCGCGTCCCTCCTCGGCAGAACGGAAGGCGAACGTGGAGGTGAGGAAGATCGGCGGCTTGACCGCGCCTTCCGAGAGGCGCGGGTCGTAGCCGTAGCCGAGCATCAGCGTCTCGGGATGCAGCGTGTGATTGGCAAGACGCTGCTTGCGATAGCGCGGGTCCTTCATGACAAGCCTCCGGGTTGCCCGGGAAGCTAGTGCCCGAGAGCCGGAAAGGCGAGCCGCAGCATGCCAACCGTCGAAGGCGTCGAAGTGATCCGGTCCGAAGAGCGGCTCGTTCTCGAATGCCAGCAAGGGCACGCCCCAGAAGAGGGCGCCTTCTGAGTCAGTCGCCTATTTCGCCTTCCGGCTTTTGTTCGTCTTCGGCCGACTCTTCTTAGCGGTGCTCTTCTTGGCTGCGCTCTTCTTGGCAGGCTTGTCCGGCTTCGGCACAGCTTTCGTCGCGGTCTCGCCGGCGGATTCCGCAGCTTCCGATTCGGCGGGCGCCGCGGCTGCTTTTGCCGGCGCACGTGGCGTTGCCGTGGCGGGCGCGCTCTCGCGCGCCGCTTCGGCCTTCTGGCGCGCCTCGTTCAACGCGAAGCGGGCTTCGCGCAAGGCGCGGATCTGATCGATACGGGGCGTCGGGTGCTTGCTCACGTGAACCGGATGTTGCTCCGAAGGGGACCCACACTGACGTCCGCGAACGACGCGTCCGTCTTCGCTAAAGCTACGACCGGCTTGCCAACCGAAGCTGCGAAGCAGCGTAGGTTGGTGCCCCTGGCCGGACTCGAACCAGCACGACCTTGCGGCCACCTGATTTTGAGTCAGGCGCGTCTACCGATTCCGCCACAGGGGCAAGGCGCGCGCGGATCATACAGCCGCAAAATGGCGGGTCAACGATTGTGGAAACACCGTGCAGCGGCGCGGGATTCCGCGATCCGCACCACAGTATTGCGGACTTCGGAACGTCAGACACGACCGCGTGAATCGACATGGCGCCTTCATGGCGCTATGGGAGCGGCCATGCTGGCACCCTCGCAAAACCAGTCCGCCGCTTCGGCCGCCGCACATCAGACCTGGCGCGACGACCTCCCGCTCGCTGCGGCGCTGATCCTTGCCATCGTCAGCGCGCTCACGATCGCGGGCGCGTGGTTCTTCGAGCTCGTGATCAAGCTGAAGCCCTGCCCGATGTGCCTCGAGGAGCGCTGGCCTTATTACATCGCCATTCCGCTTGGGCTCGCCGTTGCGCTCGCGGCGTGGCGGAAGGCACCGCGCGCCGTGGTGGTGCTCGGCCTTGTGGCGCTGGCCGCGCTGATGGCGTGGAACGTCTACATGGGCGTCTTCCATTCGGGCGTCGAATGGAAATGGTGGGCGGGTCCGACCGAATGCACCGGCACGCCGGAGTTCGGCGGACCGGGCGGGCTGCTCAACCGGCTGCAGAACGTCAACATCACGCGCTGCGACGAAGCCGCGTGGCGCTTCCTCGGCCTTTCGCTTGCCGGCTACAACGCGATCATCGCGCTCGCGCTCGCGCTCGTCGCGGCGATCGGTGCCAAGGCGGCCTGGACGCGGCAAGCGGCGGAATGATCCGGCGGCGGTGAATCCGTGGCGCGCCATGTTGGATTCAACCGTGCATGATGCTTGGATGCCGGTCGAATGACCACGCCGGAGCCTCTCCCTCCCAGCCTCTACGCCGCAACCGCCAGGCCCGGACCCGCAACACCGCCGCTTGATGGCGACATCGCGGCCGATGTCGCGGTCATTGGCGCGGGCTTCACCGGGCTATCCACCGCGCTGCACCTTGCGGAGCAGGGCGCCAACGTCGTTGTGCTGGAAGCACACGAGCCCGGCTGGGGTGCCTCCGGGCGCAATGGCGGCCAGGTCAATCCGGGCCTGAAGTGGGAGCCGGACGACGTCGAGAGGACGTTCGGCCCCGACCTCGGGGCGCGCCTGGTTCGCTTCGCCTGGGGTGCGCCGGAGGCGACCTTCGACCTCATCCGTCGCCATCAGATCGAGTGCGATGCGCGCCAAGGCGGCACGATGCGCGCCGGCTACCTCGCGCGCGATGCGGACAGCGTGCGGCGGCTCGCAGAGCAATGCCAGCGGCGCGGCATGCCGGTGACGCTGCTCGAGGGGGATGCGGCGCGCCGCGCGACCGGAACGTCGCGGTACCTTGCGGTATTGCACGACGCGAGCGGCGGCGACGTCCAGCCGCTCGACTATGCGCGCGGGCTCGCCGCGGCGGCGATGAAGGCCGGCGCCAAAATCCATGGCGGCACTCCGGTGACCGGTCTCAATGCCACCGGCAGAGGCTGGAGCGTCGCCACGCCGCGCGGCACTGTGCGCGCCAACGCCGTGGTCGTCGGCACGAACGGCTACTCCGACGATCTCGTTCCCGGCCTGCGGCGCACCGTCGTGCCTGCCTTCAGCGCGATTGCGGCGAGCGAGCCGCTCGATCCGGCGCTCGCCGCCAAGGTCATGCCTTCCGGCGGCGTGCTCTATGAAGCCGCCCGCATCACCACCTACTACCGCCTCGACAAGGCGCGACGCCTGCTCATGGGCGGACGCGGCCCGCAGCGCCGGGACGTCGACATCGGCGACCTCTCGCATCTGACGAACTATGCGGTCCGCCTCTGGCCGGACCTGAAGGGCGTGCGCTGGACCCATGCGTGGAGCGGGCAGGTCGCGCTGACGACCGACCAGTATCCGCATGTGCATCAGCCGCAGCGCGGCCTCTACACGTGCGTCGGCTATAACGGTCGTGGGGTTGCTTTCTCGACCGTCATGGGTGGCGAGCTGGCGAAACTCGCACTCGGAAAGCCGGCCAGCGAGATTCATCTGCCGGTGACGCCGATCAAACCGATCGCCATGCATGCCTTCTGGCGCGTCGGATTCAGCGCCAAGCTGATCGAGTTGCGCCTGCGCGATCGGTTCGGAATCTGATCCAAGCCGATTCGTGCTATCGTGGCGTTCGGGCAAAGCCGAGAGAGAAAGGCGGTTTTGCGAAGCGAGTCATGCAACTTGCAGTGAGGTTTGGCAGAACGAACCCAATCGAGCAGCGTCAGTTCCGCAGCGCGCGGCCTTGCGCGTCGAACATGCGCGCATCCTGCGGCTCCCAGAACAGCTGCACGCTCTCGTCCGGCGCGAATGAGCGCGCACGCTGGCTGCGCGGAGCGCGTGCGACGAGGCGCCCGGCGGACGTCTCGACCAGGTAGCGGATGGATGTGCCGAGGTAGTCGGTCGCAAGCACCTTTCCCGGAATGGCATCGGCGGCGCTCGCATCTGCGGCGGCCAGCGTGATGCTTTCGGGGCGCACCATCAGTTGTGCGGCATCCTTCGGCATCGCGCGTTGCGCCAGTGCGGAAGATGCGATGATGTTCGACTCTCCGAGAAATCCCGCAACGAACAGGTTTTCGGGACCGTTGCAGGCGGCGGCAGACACAAGAAGCGTTCGGTTTCGGCGCCGGCAATTTCGCCGCGCTGATGAATGCGTGGCGCGCGCGCTCGCAAAAAGCGCCGGCCGGCCTTACGGCTCCAGCTCGGTATCCCAATAGAGATAGTCGAGCCAGCTGTCGTGCAGGTAGTTCGGCGGGAACAGCCGCCCGTTGCGATGCAGGTGCTGCACGCTCGGCGCAAACGGCGTCTGCGAGGGAAACATGCCCGCCTCGTCCGGCGTCATGTTGCCCTTGCGCAGATTGCAGGGCGAGCAGGCCGCCACGACGTTGTCCCACACCGTGAGCCCGCCGCGGGAGCGCGGCATCAGGTGGTCGAAGGTGAGGTCGTCGCGCGTGCCGCAGAACTGGCAGCAGAACTTGTCGCGCAGGAACACGTTGAACCGCGTGAACGCCGGATGCGTCGTCGGCTTCACGTAGGTCTTCAGCGAGACGACGCTCGGCAGCATCATCTCGAGGCTCGGGGAGTGCACGGCCTTGTCGTATTGCGCGACGATATTCACGCGCTCGAGGAACACCGCCTTGATGGCATCCTGCCAGGACCAGAGCGACAGCGGATAGTAGCTCAGCGGGCGGAAGTCGGCATTGAGAACCAATGCGGGCCATCCGCTGTTGGGCACATGCGCGTTCAAGGCTTGTCCGTCCTCCTCGCAACGCCGCCGCTGGGCGGCTGTCCCTATACTCTACAGGGAGGGTGACGGGATTGTGAAGCCGGGCGAGGGAGTTAGGCTGTCATAGCGCCCCTGCGCGCGGCCGCACGGAAGCGCCGCGCGAGGAAATCGGCGCCCTGGCGCAGGCCTTCGGGCGCGATTTCATGGCTGAATCCGGCCTCAATATGCCACTCGACCGGCACCTCCATGGCGGCAAGCGCCTCTCTCGAATGGAACAGGGCCTGCACCGGAATGAGATCGTCGCGATCGCCATGCGCGAGCCAGATCGGCGGGCGGGAGCGAATCTGCGGCGTGTAGCCCTCCAGGTCCGAATCGGCCTTCAGGATCAGCATGCCCGAATAGCCGACGATCGCGGCGAGCGGTTGCGCGCGGCGCAGTCCGACATGCAGCGACATCATGGTGCCCTGGCTGAAGCCGACCAGCGCGAGCGCCGCAGGACCGAGCTTGTGGCGCGCGAGCTCGGCATCGAGAAATGCATCGAGGGCGGGAGCCGCCATGTTGACGCCGTTCCAGCGCTCGTCGGGATTGCGGAACGTGAGCGGAAACCACTCGCGCCCGGTCGGCGCCTGCCCGCACGGACGTGGCGCGTGCGGCGAGACGAACGCCGCATCGGGCAGCGCAACGCGCCAGTCCGTCCCGATGTTGATCAGATCATTTCCGTCGGCGCCGTAGCCGTGCACGAGCACGACGAGCTGGCGCGCCGTCCCGCTCATCGGCGCAAGCCGCGGTCCATCGAGCTCACCGGCCATTGTCGACCCTCTTCTTGCCTCGCTTCGTGGCGGGCTTCTTCGCGCTCTTTTTCACGGCTGCTTTCTTCGGCTTTGTTGTCGCTTCGATGAGCACACCTTCGCGGCTCTTCACGGCACGATAGTAGGTCCACAACAGCCGCGCCGCGATGGCGCGCAACGGCCGCCAGCGGTCGGCAAGCGGCCCCATCTCCTTCGTCGTCGGCCGATGCGGCAGGTCGAACGCCACGCGTGCCGCCTCCTGCAGCGCAAGGTCGCCGGCCGGCCAGGCGTCCGCGTGCCCGAGGCAAGCCAGCAGGTAGATGTCGGCGGTCCATGGTCCGATGCCGTGCAACTGCACCAGCGTGGCATGCGCGTCGTCGGCCGGACGATCGGCGAGTGCATCGAGGTCGATGTGCTTTGCCGCGATCGCCTGCGCGATCGCCCGCAGCGTCTTGATCTTGGCTTGCGACAGGCCGACCCGCACCAGCCGTTGTTTGCGCTGGCGCAGCACGCAGGCGGCATCGAGCGGCGCGCAGGCGGCGGCCAGCCGTCCATAGATCGCTGCGGCGCTCGCGACCGAGACCTGCTGCGACACGATGATTTGCGCCAGCCCCGCATAGCCGCCCTCGCGCCGCCGCAACGGAGGACGCCCGCCGCGCGCGAGGACCGCGTCCCAGCGCGGGTCCAGCGCGATCAGTGCCGCAATTCCGGCATCGAGATCGGCTTCGGTGTTGATATGCGTGATCATGGTGCGGTGGGATCGTCGTTGCCGGGCATAGCCCGTCGGAAGACGGGCGTGAACGCCCTATTGACCCAGAAATCCATCAACTGTGGTCTAATCCGATTCATTCGAGATGGACCGCGCGCAACTCGGGTATACCCGAGTTGGGCCTAGCAAAATGGTCGCAAGCCGGAAACATCCGACTTGCGCGGTCAAGCCTGCGGGTGACGAGCATGCAACCCGTTTTCCGTTTCGCGCCGTCGCCGAACGGCTATCTGCATCTTGGCCATGCGCTCTCGGCGCTGGTCAATGACGAGATGGCGCGTTCCGTCGGGGGCCGGCTCCTGCTGCGCATCGAGGACATCGACGAAACCCGCTGCCGTCCAGAGTACGAGACGGCGATCTACGAGGATCTTGCCTGGCTCGGGGTGAGCTGGGTGGAGCCGGTGCGGCGCCAGTCGGCGCATTTTCCGGATTACCGCGCGGCGCTGAGCAAGCTCGAGGCGCAAGGCCTCGTTTATCCGAGCTTCGAGAGCCGCGGCGAGATCGCGCGGCTCGTTGCGGAACGCGAGAAAGAGCGGCACGGGCACTGGCCGCGCGATCCGGATGGCGCGCCGCTCTATCCGGGCAATGCGAAGCATCTTGGCGCGGACGAGCGTGCGGCGCGCATCGCGGCGGGCGAGCCGTTCGCGCTGCGGCTCGACATGAATGCCGCGATCACGCGCGCCGGGGCGCTGACCTGGACCGAGGTCGGCGTCGACCGCGACGAGGAGCACGAGACGCTGATCGCGAAGCCCGAAGTGTGGGGCGACGTCGTGCTGGCGCGCAAGGAGACGCCGACCAGCTATCACCTTGCGGTCGTGCTGGATGATGCGCTGCAGGGCGTGACCCACGTGGTGCGCGGCGAGGACCTGCAGGCTGCGACCAGCGTGCATCGCCTGTTGCAGGCGCTGCTCGCCCTTCCGGCGCCGCATTATCATCACCATCGCCTCATTCACGACGAGGCCGGGCGCAAGCTCTCCAAATCAACCCAGGCGACCGCCCTGCGCGAGCTGCGCCAGCAAGGCATGACGCCGCTGGACATCCGGCGCGCGGTCGGACTGGCATGAACGTTACCGCGGCACCGCTACCAAAGGCTGTGCTTGCGCAGTTGCCCTTGT
>Ga0105238_10004665_pt1 | contig 13564 bp, 8 predicted proteins | sample KBSC34metaG_FD_81526 | JGI IMG/M metagenome (GOLD analysis project Ga0105238, IMG submission 81526) | Corn rhizosphere microbial communities from Kellogg Biological Station, Michigan, USA - KBS C3-4 metaG | ecosystem: Host-associated > Plants > Roots > Rhizosphere > Soil | place: Michigan, USA... | reverse complement strand
GGTCCCGTTGCCGCTGCCGCCGGAGCCGGAGGTCCCGTTGCCGCTGCCACCGGAGGCCGACGTGCCGCCGGAGCCATCTCCGGACACCGCGGGGGTCGAGCACCCGGCCGCCGTGGCCAACAGCAGTCCCACGAGTCTCCAGTGACTAGAGCGCGTCATTTGCATCTCATCCTGCCCTTCTGCCCTTCGGTTGGAGCACGGCGATCTGGCCGGTCGGGGAGCCTCACGACAGAGGCCCACCTTGGGGGGTCGATACGACACCGTGTGTGAAAATGGGCGCCGGCTTACCAACCCTTCAACGAATTCCATCCAAGGTCGGAATTTCTGACGCAAGGGGACGCAGGGACCCCAGCTCTTCATCGATCGACCTGAGCGGCGCGCGGGCACCACCGGCCATCGACTCGCTGGTCCACCGCCACTCTGGGGTGGGCCCCGCGGGAGGGCCTGCCGCTCTCGCGAGCGGCGAAGCCGCACTAGTTGAAGAACTTCAGCAACAGGGGCGCCAGGACCTTCGGGTTCACGTCGTGGGCCTGGCCCTCGACGACCTGACGCCGAGCATCCGGGATGACCTTGGCAAGCTTGTCTGCGGTGGGACGCATGAAGGGCATGGGTCCCAAGCTGGCGCTGCCGTCCATCACCAACGTGGGAGCACTCACCTTGGCCGCGATCCCGACGGGCACGGATCGATCGTCACCGATGACGGCGTTGTCGTACGCGAGCGTCGGCGCCATCGCCAGCATGCCTGGCCATGCGGGCGATGCTTTGATCTTGGCCACGACCTCCTCCGGCGCGCCGACGAACCGCATGAACAGAGCGATGGCATCGGCGCGGCGGTCTGCAGCGAGGAGCGCGTCCAGCTTCGCCCTGAACGCTGTCCACTCCTCGACGGCGCCTGGAGCCTCACTGAAAGGGGGTTCGTAGAGGGCGAGCTTCGTGACCTTCTTGCCGAGGACCGACGTTGCCCGCAGCGCGAGGCACGCGCCCGACGACTTGCCGTAGACGTAGGCTGAGCCACCAGCCATGTCGGTGAGAGCGTCGATGTCTTCGATCTCGCGCGACACCGAATAGGGCCTGGTGTCGGTGCTGTCGCCCCGACCTCGACGGTCATAGCTGTACACCGTCAAGTCCTCCCCCAGGAGCTGACTCAGCTCTGCGCTGCCCGAGCGTTCGGACAGGGCGCCACCCACCACGATGAGAGCCGGGCCGGCCCCCGTCTTTTCAAAGGCGATCTGGGTTCCATCTCGTGACTCGACGACTTTCATGGCTCGTTCCTTCCCGCCCCGAGGCGCTTCTGCCAAAGCCTGGCCCCCTGCCGAGAGGGTCGGCGACGAAAGGCCGGTGAGGGCTGCCGATCGAAACAGAATGAGTACAGCGTGTTTCGCATTCATGCCTCCTTTCCACTCGTGTGTTTCCCGTTCGGACCGCACGCTGGACGTCCAGCCCACAGCGGGTGATCGAGAAGCATGGGGAAGGAAGCACAAAGCAATCGCCGGACCGGATCCGACGGACGCTCTCCTCGCAGAACTTGTCACTCGACGCGTGATGTCCGGCACCGCGAAAAATCGGCGCTCCACCTATCTTTCGTCCGCCGCACGCAAGGGCGCCCGCGATGGACCACGGCGCGGGAGGGGCCTGCGGTCCGCGGACGGCGCGATCCACAGCGTCGGCGGCCAACAAACACAGGAAAGGTACCAATGCAAATTCGTGCTGGGAGTCGAGCTTGGAAGTCGGGAGGATGGATCGCGGGCGTCGCGCTGATAGGGTCCTCGTGTCAGGGGGGCAACCTCGAGGAGATGAACACGGACGACTCGTCGCAGGAGTCGTCCTCGGCCATCGCCGTCGGGGATACCACCGCCTACGAGGCCGAGAGCCTGGCCCGCATGGCGTCGGTGATAGGCAGTAAGGTCACGTCCGAGGCGGCCGCCAGCGGCGGGAAGTACGTGGAGTTCAACGGGACGGCCGCCACCGGCGCCTGGATCGAATTTACCCTCACGAACATCGCCGCCGGGTCCTACGACCTGAAGATGCTCTACAAGTCCAACAGCAACCGGGGGATCGTCCAGGCCAGCGTCGATGGGATCAACCAGGGGACGGCCTGTAACGAGTACGCGGCCACGCCCGGGTACAAAGTCGCGTGCGGCCTGGGCAGCACGACGTTGACGGCCGGCAGCCACAAGCTCCGCTTCACGGTCACGGGGAAGGCGTCCAGCAGCGCGGGCTACCAGATGGTCGTCGATCAGATCGCGCTCACCTTCAAGGGGGCGACGTGTGCCGGCGCCCCACCGCCCCAGTTTGCGCAGAATCCGCAGTCGTATACGGCCCCCTGCAACAGTACGGAATGGGTCACCTTCACCGCGGCGCCGGCGTCGGGGACGACCGTGTCATCGGTGCAGTGGTACGTGCAGTTCCCAGGAGGCCAGCCCTTCGCGCCGGCCAGCACCGATAAGTATCATACGGGCCAGACCACGCTCACCATGAAGGTCGCCCCCCAGGACAGCCAGTACGTGTGGTGCACGATCACCGACAACTGCGGCGTCCAGGTGTCATCGAGCCATGCCCTCCTGACCGTCCCTAGCCCCGATTGCGGCTGCGCGGCGTCCTCGCCAGCGACCGGGATCGCTCGCTCGTCGGCGGCGCCAATTTGTGCAGGCACCGCGACGACGCTCGCCGTTTCGGGCGGTTCACTGGGGACCAGCGCCTCGTGGGTCTGGTACACGAGCTCGGCCCATACGACGTCGATCGGAAGGGGGCCTTCGATCACCGTGTCGCCGACCTCGACCACGACCTACTACGTGCGCGCCGAGGGCCCCTGCGGCAACACGGCCGATGCCTCGACGACGGTGTCGATCGTGCCTCCCCCTCAATTCGCGCAGAATCCTCAGTCGTACACGGCGCCCTGCAACAGCACGGACTGGGTCACCTTCACCGCGGCGCCGTCGCCCGGGACGACGGTGTCCTCGATACAATGGTTCTACCAGTACCCGGGGGGCAGCCAGGCCTACGCGCCTGATGCCAACGATCGATATCGCGTCGGCTGGAACACCCTCAATTTGAAGGTGGCGCCGCAATCGAGCCAGTACGTGTGGTGCACGATCATCGACGCCTGCGGCGCCCAGGCGTCATCGAGCCACGCTCTTTTGACGGTGCCCGATTCCTCCAGTTGCCTTTGATGGCCTGGTCCGGCCGTCGCTCGCGCTCCTGCGCTGACGACGGCCGACGTCGATGCGGTTCGCCGTTTGGTCTCACCCGTTACTTACGGGCTTGACCTGATGGCGTAGTCCGGGACTCCCGAAGGGAGTTTGTGGCGTGAAGGGCAATGAACCGGACGAGCCGGTTATACTGCCTGGACCACTCCATGAGGCCCATCGCATCGACGAGCCCCGTGCTGCTGGGGCTGCTCGCGGCGGCGTTCGCGGCGTGCTCCTCCCCTGGTACGAGGGCCGGCGGTCAGGGAGGGGCGAGCGCGGGGACGACCGGCGCGGCGGGAGGGGGCAGCATGGGCGGAAGCGATCAGGCGTCGGAGGGCGGGGCGCCCGGGACGGCTGGACGTGGCGGTCTTCCGATGGCTTCGAGCGCCTGCACCCGGGGCGCCGGCGATCCCGTGGCCCGCGCGCTCTGCGGGCCGGCGCCGCAGGTCAGCGGTCTCTCCGACCTCTATGGCGCCCTTCACCTCGAGACCCATGTGGACCAGCGGCTGGTCGCGGCCACCACCCACTCGGTGGGCCTTGGTGGCCGCCTCGTGAGCCCCCTCAACCCTCGGGTGGTCCTGTTCAGCTCGTTCGCGCCGGGCGAGAACTCGTTCGCGCCGGGCGAGAAGCTGAACATCGACGACCTCGTCGCTGTGGCGTTCAGCCGTGGCGAACAGGCCGTGGAGCTGGTGGGCTACGATCCTGGGGCCGGGGATCTCAATTTCTATCTGCTCGTGTTCGAGCAATCGTGCAATCGCAGCCACTGCGCCCCCACCGATCTGTTTGGCCCGGCGGTGGAGGGGCCGTGGACCGGCTGGACTCTCTATGTCGACCGCGATCTGGAGGATACGCCCTTCGATTGCCTGTCATGCCATCGCCCCGACGGTCCCGTCGCTCCGAAGCGGTTCCTCATGCGCCAGTTCCAGAATCCATGGGCGCACTGGTCTGGGTTCGCGCCCTTCAGTCCGGCCGAGCTATGTCCGTTCAATGACGAGTCGTCGTCCGTACCGGGACCCTTCCCGACGGCCCGAATCGCCAGCGACGATCTGAGACTGATCGAACGAATCGACGGCGAGGGAGGTGGAGAGCCCGGCGGCTACGCTGCGGTGCCGCTCGACGAGCTCTCGGGAACCGCCAGCGGTCATGACCTGTCGTCGTTCATCAGCATCGCGAACAGAGATCTCGGCGGCGGCCTCGTCGATGGTGGGGCGCGGGGCGAAACGATGCGCTTTTCTTCTCAGCGGATCTTGTGCGAGGGCAGCGTCGGCCTGACGGAGACGTGGCGCCGCTACCGGTCGATGATGCTGGCGCGCGGGTTCCCCACCCCCTATCGCGACCTGGACGTCCTCGACCCGGACCGAAGAGCTGAGGCGCTCGCTGGTTTCTCCGCGTATCTCGGCCGGCGGGCGGGTGCCGACTCGTTTCAGATCGGAGCGGAGCTCATGAGCGACGCCGCGGAGGAGGCGATTGGATTTCTGCCCAGCCCCTCGGATGACGCGCCGGCCATCCTCCGCCAGATGTGCATCCGGTGCCACGACGATTCGACGCCCGAGGAGCTGAAGCGCGCCCGCTTCAACGCCGCCAGGCTCGATGCCCTGACCGCCGCGGGATCCGCCGCGGTCTGGAAGCGAGTCACCGCGCCGCGCTCGTCGCCCGAGCTGATGCCGCCGCTGCGCTCGGGTGAGCTGCCGCCCTGGGCCATCGATCGGCTCAAAACGTTCCTGCACATCCCGTGATGGGAGTGCTGTGCGCGCTGAACCACGGTGCAGGATCAGACCGACCAGCCCAGGCCAGGCCGAGGGGGCGGCTGGCCCGCTTCACCGGCCACCGGATCGGTCTTTGGCCCGGCGGATCAGTTCGTATTTTCGTCGTCGGGTGCGGGCGTCTCTTCCTCGTCGTCGGCCTCGTCGTCGTCGCCCCCTTGGGCCTCCTCGCCCAGGTCCTCCTCGGCGAGGGGCTGGTTGGCCAGCTCGGCGCGGGCCGCTGCCACCTCGGGCGACACGTCCGTCGCCTCGCCTTCCTCTTTCTCGGCCATGCGCTCCATGGCGACCACGCGCTCGTTCTCGTCGAGGCGGATCAGACGAACGCCCTGGGTGTTGCGGCCGATGGTCGGGATCCCGTCGACGGGCATGCGGATCAGCTTGCCGCCGTCGGTGATGATCATGAGGTCGTCGTCGTCGCTGACGATGCGGAGGGCCACGACCTTGCCGTTGCGGTCGCTGGTCTTGATGGTGATGACGCCCTTGCCGCCCCGGTTCTTGGTCGGGTAGTCCGCGGTGGGCGTCCGCTTGCCGAAGCCTCGCTCGCAGACGGTCAGCAGGGTGACGACGCCCTCGCGCGGGACGACCCCCATGCCCACCAGCTCGTCCCCGTCGCGCAGCTTGATGCCGCGCACACCTCGCGCCGTGCGGCCCATCGGGCGGACGTTCTCCTCCCGGAATCGAATGGCCCACCCGTTGCGCGTACCGAGCAGCAGGTCGGAGGCGCCCTCGGTGATGCGCACCGCCACCAGGTCGTCGTTCTCGGCGAACGACAGCGCGATGATGCCGGACACGCGGATGCTCTCGAACGCCGCCAGCGAGGTCTTCTTGATGGCGCCGCGCCGGGTGGCCATCACCACGAAGGCGCCCTCCGAGAAGTCGCGGACGGGCAAGAGCGCGACCACCCGCTCGTCCTGTTGCAGCGGGATGAGGTTCACGAAGGCCTTGCCCTTGGCGGTGCGGCCGGCCTGGGGAACCTCCCACACCTTCTTCGAGTAGGCGCGCCCCTTGTTGGTGAACATCAGCAGCGTGTCGTGGGTCGACGCCACGAACAGCTGGGCCACGAAGTCTTCCTCGTGGGTGGCCGCGCCCGTCACGCCGCGCCCGCCGCGCCGCTGGGCCTTGTACATGTTCTTCGGGTTGCGCTTGACGTAGCCGCCGTGGGTGACGGTGACGACCATCTCCTCGGGCGTGATCATGTCCTCGATCGCGATGTCGGCGATGTCGTCCGAGATCTCGGTGCGCCGCTCGTCGCTGTACTCCTCCTTCACCTCCTCGAGGTCGGAGATGACGACCGACATGAGGACCGCCTCGCTGCCCAGGATCTCCTCCAGGCGCGCGATGGTCAGCGCCAGCTCCTTGATCTCGTTGACCAGCGCCTCGCGCTCGAGGCCGGTCAGCTTGGCGAGCCGCATGTCCAGGATGGCCTGGGCCTGCCGGGCCGACAGGTCGAAGCTCTCCATCAGGCCCGACTTGGCGGTCTCGGTGTCCTTCGACGACCGGATGAGGTCGATGACCGCGTCGATGTTGTCGACGGCGATCTTCAACCCTTCCAGGATGTGCATGCGGTCGCGGGCGACGCGCAGGTCGTAGATGGTCCGCCGCGTGACCACGTCGCGCCGGTGAGTGAGGAAGTGCACCAGGGACTGCTTCAGCGACAGCAGCTGGGGCCGGCCCTCGACGATGGCCAGCATGTTGACGCCGAACGTCTCCTGCAGCGGCGTCATCTTCCAGAGGTTGTTGAGCACCACCTCCGGCACGGCATCCTTCTTCAGGTCGATGACGACGCGCATGCCCTCGCGGTCGGACTCGTCGCGCATGTCGGAGATGCCGTCGATCCGCTTGTCGCGCACCAGCTCGGCGATCTTCTCGATCAGCTTGGCCTTGTTGACCTGGTACGGGATCTCGGTAGCCACCAGCGACCGCCGGCCGGTCTTGGGGTGCTCCTCGGTCGTCACGCGCGCGCGCATGAGGACGCTGCCGCGCCCGGTGTGGTACGCCTGCCGGATCCCGCTGCGCCCGCAGATGATGCCGCCCGTGGGGAAGTCTGGGCCGGTCACCAGCTCGCACAGCTCGTCGATGGTGATGTCGGGGTTCCGCGCCAGCGCGATGGCGGCCGTGACGACCTCGCCCAGGTTGTGGGGCGGGATGTTGGTGGCCATGCCGACCGCGATGCCGGCGGCGCCGTTGACCAGCAGGTTTGGGAAGCGCGCCGGCAGGACCGTCGGCTCGACCTCCTTGTCGTCGTAGTTGGGCTGGAAGTCGACGGTTTCTTTGTCGATGTCGGCCAGCAGCTCGCCGCCAATCTTCTCCATGCGGCACTCGGTGTACCGATAGGCCGCCGCCGGATCGCCGTCGACGCTGCCGAAGTTGCCCTGGCCGTCGATGAGCGTGTAGCGCATCGCGAAGTCCTGGGCCAGGCGCACCAGCGCGTCGTACGCCGCCGTGTCGCCGTGCGGGTGGAAGCGGCCGAGGACGTCGCCGACCACGCGCGCGCACTTGATGTACGCGCGGTTCCACACGTTGTTGTTGAGGTGCTGGGTATAGAGGATCCGCCGGTGCACCGGCTTCAGACCGTCACGCGCGTCGGGCAGCGCGCGCGAGACGATGACGCTCATCGCGTAGTCCATGAAGGAGGACTTCATCTCCTCCTCGATGGCGATTGGGATCCGATTACCTTGGAATGGGGCCGCGCCGTCCGCGCTCATCGGGCGTTCTTATACCAGGAACGTGCGCGCTGTCGCGCCACGTTCCCCGCGGGACCTCCCGTCGCGCCCTCCCACCACATCCGCCGGCTTCGCCGGCGTTCCGGGACGCGATCGGGATCAGAGCTTGGTCAAGGTGCCCGAGACGTATTCGTTGCAGAAGTACATCTCGCCGTTCGCGTAGTACTGGCCGATGATGTAGGTCCCGTAGTGGCTGGCGGTCCGGGCCGTCGCCGAGGCGAGGTAGAAGTCGAAGTCGTATCCGAACCAGGTGTAAGTGGGATCGACCGCGGACGTGTCGTTGCACTGCCAGTTCGTGTCGTAGAGGTGCAGCGCTCCGTCGGTGCCGAGGGCGAGCTGATACGTGCAAGCCGACCACACCGACCAGGAAGCCCCCGCGTACGTCGCTCCCAGGGATGACGAGTACACGGACACCTTCGACTTGGCGATGTCGTACTGCATCGGCGTGGTGCCGGTGCCGCAGTCGACCTCGGTGTACGACCCGGGGTCGAACTCCCAGGTGCCCATGAAAGGGGTCGTGGTCGTCACCGGGACTCCGGCGCCTCCCAGCCCCGGAAGGCCGGTGCCGCCGGCGCCGCCGGTGCCGGGGACACCCAGGTCGGCCGGCGGTGCCTCGAAGTGAACGTCCGCCGTCGCGTCGCGGCCCAACCCACCGTCTGGGAAGCCGCTGGAGCCAGCCGTGCCTCCGCTCCCCGTCGGGATGATGGGGGTCCCTTCCGTCACGCAGCGGTTCGCGTAAAGGCCGCTCGGGGCACAGGTGAAGCCGCGCGGGCATTCCCCCTTCGGTGAGCAGGTCAGCTTCCCGCTCTCGATGTCGGGCGAGAAGGTGCAAGCGCCCGGCAGCCACGCCGCCGCCAGACCCAGCGCGGCGACGGCCAGCGCAGCCGCGCCGGCAGCGACCGGCTGGCGACGACGAGCGTGGGACTGGACGCCGGTGGAACCGCTGCCCGGCGCCATCAGAACGACATCCTCAGCTGGGCCCCGCCCAGGCCAGGGCCGACGAGCGGCAGCGCGGCCACCCGCCGGCTGTCCGCTTCGCGGTTGGACGGCGCGGTGGCGATGAGAATGACGCCGAGGCCGACCGCGGCGGCGCCCACCCCGTACCCGACCCACTGCAGGACCGCCGCGGTACGCCCCGAGCTCTCTACGGATGGGTCGAAGGTGTCGTGGTTCTGAGCCGCCTTCTCGAGCTCCTTCGCCTCGCTCCAGGTGACGAGGCCGCTGATGGCGCCGCCGAGGACGAAGCCGGCCCCAATCGAGGCGACGATGATCCCCGCCTTCCGGCGGCCCGAGCGCGCGGTGGGCGCCGGGGGCGGCGGCTGCGTCGCGATGCCGTAATCCGGACCCGCGGGGTACGGCTGCGGGATCGGCTGCCCATAGGCGTCCAGAGCCGGGCCGCCGGCGGGTGCGCCTTCGGCGCCCGGGTTTCCCGGGGCTCCGTAGGTCCCAGGCGCTCCATAGGTTCCCGGGGCGGGGGCGGGCGGCGGCGGCGCGCTGGGAGGTGGCGCGCCCGTCGCGCTCCCGGTGGCCGGCGGCGCGACCGCGCCGGTCGCGGGAGCTGCGGGCGTCGTCGAGGGCGGCGGCTGCGCCGGCGGCGAGGCTGGCTGCGCGGTGCTGCCGGTTCCCGTCGCCGACTTCTCGGCGATCACCTTTTCCAGCCCACGGATCCGCTCCTCGATGTCGGCTCGGTTCGGCGGGTGGGGCACGTAGCGCAGGTAGTTGCGGTAGAGCTGGAGGGCCTCCTGGTTGTGCCCCGCCAGACGGTGGGCCTGGGCCAGGTTGTAAATGATGGCCGGGTCACTCTTCGCCTCGTAGGCCGCCTCGAACTCGCGGATGGCGTCGTCGTACTTGCCGATGTCGTAGTACTTGGTTCCGCGTTCGTAGTGCTCGCGGGCCGAGGCCGCGTCGTCGGCCCGGGCGGGCGGGGCCAGCGCGAGCCCCAGCAGAGACACCACCAGGAGGGCCAAACCGAGCCGTGCTGTCCTGGTCGCGTCCTTGGTCACGTTCCTGGCAGCAGGCATCATGAGGCTCCGAAGTATCGCTCACCTCGGCCGGAAAATGAACTCTCGGGTCGGGGTCAGCGCTTGCAGTCGACCTCGTTGATCGTCGCGAAGTTTCCGTGGGGACCGCCATGGGTACCGGCGCTCGCGGCGGCGGGCTCTTTCAGCTCGAGCACGAGGGTGATCTCTCGTTCGCCCTTCTTCGAGATGGTCTGGCGATAGCCCGTCCGGCCGAGCGGGCCGGTGAGCTCGCCAGTCCACACGAGCTTGTCGCCGTCGACGCCGGGCGACGAGCCGTAGTCCCAGTCCCCCGCGCTCGTCGCGCCCACCCGGACGAGGTGCTTGGCGCTCTGGTCCCAGCCCCACAGCCCCTGCGCCTTGAAGCCTCGGTGCTCTTTCGACCGACGTTCTTCGTAGTTGAACTGGTCCCAGAACCCGTCCACGGCGGTCTTCACCTCGGCGAGGGCGCTGAAACGGTGTTCGGGGCCGAACATCGGGCTCGCCAGCTGCTTGCCCGTGCACTGCCACCGCCCGCGCAAGAACTTCAGCTGCTCCAGCTCGGCCGCCGGCTTGGAGCCCGGCCCGGTGATCGCCAGCAGCGGCGTGGCCACCGGAGCTGGCGGCCGGGGCGCGTTTCCCGTCGCCCCTCCGGCGGGGGCCTCCGCCGCCCCGACGACAGGCCATCCAGCGAGCAGCGTGGTCGCGAACAACTGTCCGAAGCGGCGCTTGGTCATCGCCGCCACGATAGCTCAAACCACGGCCTCTTCGCGACGGTGGCGGGGCGAGATTCCTATCTGGGAATGAAACGGCCGGCGCTGGCTTCCAGCTTCCGGAACTCTTCGATCTGCGAGAGGAAGACCGGAACGATCTCCGGGTCGAACTGCACCCCCGAGCACCGCTCGAGCTCGCCGCACGCGATCTCGTGCGGCAGCGCCTTCCGGTACGATCGGTCCGATGTCATGGCGTCGTACGCGTCGGCGATCGCCACGATGCGCCCGATCAGGGGGATGTGGTCGCTCATCAGACCCTGAGGGTAACCCGAGCCGTCCCAGGCCTCGTGGTGGCAATAACAGCCCGGCACGATGTCGCGCATGAACGGGATCGGCTCCAGGATCCGCTTGCCCTTGGCCGGGTGCGAACGGAACATCGCCAGCTCCTCCGGCGTCAGCTTGCCGGGCTTGTTGAGCTTGTCGTTGCGCACGCCGATCTTGCCGACGTCGTGCATGAGCCCGACCTTCACCACCGTCGCGATGTCGGGCTCCGACATGCGCAGGCCCACCGCGATGAGGCGCGCGTACATCGACACCCGCTCCGAATGGCCGCGCGTGTAGCGGTCCGACTCTTCCAGGGCGTGGGCGAAGCCGATGATGGTCTGCTGGAAGTTCTCCTCCAGCGACACGTTGGCCGCCGTGAGATCTTTGTTCGCGTCGACCAGGTTCTCGTAGAGGCGGGCATTCTCTATGGAGACCGCCGCGCGACTGCCCAGCACGTACAGCATCTTGCGCTGGCCCTCGCTGATCTTGGCGCCGCGCGTGTAGCTGTAGACGTTGAGCATCCCGATGATGCGCCCTTTCAGCTTCAGCGGGATCGAGCAGAAGCTGACCACCTGGCGGCCGATCGGCTGGGGGGGATCCTCCAGGAACTGGTTGGCGCGCGTGCCGTGGACCAGCAACGGCCGGTCCTCGCGGAACACCGGCATCACCTCGTCCAGCTTCAGCATGGGCGCCGCGGTGTCCGCGCCCAGGCGGTCGGACACCTTGCGCATGCGCTCGGCGAAGCGCCCCTCGCGCCGCGGATCCTCGAGCAGCAGGCTGACGACGTCGGCGCCTACCGCGTCGAGCGTGGACTCGAGCACCAGGTCGAGCACCGTGTCGAGCGACAGCGACGTCGCGATGGCCTCACTGATCCGGTAGATCGACAGCGCGTCCTTGAGGCGGATGTTCTCCAGCTGCAGGCGCTGCCGATCGAGCCCGCGCTGCACGATGTGGACGACCTCTTCCACCTTGAACGGCTTCAGGATGTAGTCGTAGGCCCCGCGCTTCATGGCCTCGATCGCCGTCTCGACCGTGCCGAACCCGGTCATGATGACGGTCAGGACCGGCAGGTTCTCCTCGGCGATCTTCTGGACCAGCTCGAGGCCGCCCATGATGGGCATCTTCAGATCGGAGATGACCAGGTTGTAGCTGGCCCGGTGCAGCTCCTCGATCGCCTGCGAGCCATCCTCGACCGTGTTGACGACGTAGCCCTCTTCCTTGAGGAAGTCGGCCAGGATGTCGCGAATCACGCGCTCGTCGTCGACGACCAGGATGCGCGGGTTATCGGGGTGGAACGTATACGACAGGGGCTCCGCGGCCGCCTCGGCGGCCAGCTTCTCGGCAACCGCCTCGCGGACGGCGTCGTGGTCGGTGGTCGGAGCGCTCAAGTCTCGGATTCTCCGGGATCTTCAGATGGTAATCGAGCCGCGCGGCCGTATCCAGGCGTGATTTGGCTCGGGTCTGCTGCCGAGGTCAGGGCAGGAGCGGGCGGACCGACGCCGGGGCGGCGATGGCGGCGTCGCCCAGGCTGGGGAACCAGGCGAAGAACTGGCGGATGTGGGTCTTGCGCGCCTCGTCGACGTAGTCGAAGTTCGTTCCGCGGTCGGTGACTTCCCAGAAGTCCTTCGAAGTGATGGAGAGGAGCTCGTCGCGGATCGAGCGCAGCCGCTCGGTCGACTCCGTCGCCATGTCGTTGAAGATACGCCGCGCCGGCCCGGTCATCTCGCGCAGGAGATAGTAGGCCGCCAGCTTGGCCTGGGCCTTGCGGATGCCGCGCAGCGCGCGCTCTTGCGCTTGATCCTCGGCCTCCTTGTCGATCTCCAGGAAGGTGCCGAGCAGGGCCTCGTGGACGGGTGAGCCGTGATCGCAGGCCACCTCGCACAGCGCGGACAGATCATAGGCCGCGGTCTCCGCGATGAACCCGAGGCCCATGGTCTGGGCCAGCTGGGCGTAGTACTTGAACCGCACGGCGATCTCGCCGACCCGCTCCAGGTCGACGGCGTCCCGGGCGCGCACGGTCGCCTCGGCCAGCTGCCGGTACTGGTTGAGGACGTTGTAGGCGCTGCGGACGTCGCGCGCGTTCAAGCACGCGCGCAGGTACGTGTTCATGAACTTCACCGCCAGCGCGAAGACGGGCTCGTCGCGCGCGTCGAGGGCAGCCTCGCCGATGTACCGGGTCTCGATGGGGACGACGTGCGCCATCTCGGGCATGGCCTTCAGGGCCTCGACGAAGACGCCGCGCAGCTGGCGCAGGCCCTTCCATTCGAGCCACGTGCGATCCCGCGCCAGGCCCTCGAGCGAGCCGGGCGCCAGGGCCACGAAGTCGGGGTTGTCGCGCAGGACCTTGCCGATGGCGAACCAGGAACCGGCGAGCGCGGCCTTCTCCGGAAGGTATTTCACGATGACCAGCCGAAGCGCCCGGATCGCGTCGGAGGCGATGACCTTGTCCTTCTGCGAGAGGGCGTTGACCGCGATGTCGGCCAGCTGCTCCATGCTGGTGACGGTGTGGCCCTGGCGGGCATCGGCGGGGGCCGGCGCGGCGGCGGATGCGCCGGTCTCGGTCCGCCCGACGCGTGCCTCGGCCAGGGCGTTGCGCAGCGTCTGCTCCCCGATGCGATCGATGACCTTCTCGGGGTCGAGGAAGTCGAACACGTACGCAAAGTAGGGGATCAGCATCAGCAAGCTGGCCGTCACGATCATGACGGTCGACAGCACGGTCGCCGTCGGGACGTAGGTGCGGCTGACCGCCAGACTCACCCACACGGCGTTGATGCACGAGACGACGAAGAACCCCATCACGCCGAGGTTCGTCTTGTCGCGGAAGAACATGTCCGCTACCCGGGGCGTATACCGGTT
>Ga0105238_10004663_pt1 | contig 13565 bp, 14 predicted proteins | sample KBSC34metaG_FD_81526 | JGI IMG/M metagenome (GOLD analysis project Ga0105238, IMG submission 81526) | Corn rhizosphere microbial communities from Kellogg Biological Station, Michigan, USA - KBS C3-4 metaG | ecosystem: Host-associated > Plants > Roots > Rhizosphere > Soil | place: Michigan, USA... | reverse complement strand
GATCGGCGCCAAGCCCGAGGCCATCCACAAGGGCGAAGACCGCTTTGCCTTCAAGGAATTGATGCTCAAGATCGGCCTCGATGTCCCCATCTCCGGCGTCGCCCACAATCTGGATGAAGCCCGCGCCGTCGCGAAATCCATTGGCAAATTTCCCCTCATCATCCGCCCCGCCTTCACCCTCGGCGGCACCGGCGGCGGCATCGGCTACAACCAGGATGAATTTGAGGCCATCGCCAAGAACGGCATCGAGCTTTCGCCCGTCAACGAGATCCTCATCGAGGAATCCCTCCTCGGCTGGAAGGAATACGAGATGGAAGTCATGCGCGACAAGGCGGACAACTGCGTCATCATCTGCTCCATCGAGAACTTCGACCCCATGGGCGTCCACACCGGCGACTCCATCACCGTCGCCCCCATCCAGACCCTCACGGACAAGGAATACCAGATCATGCGCGACCAGAGCTTCGCCGTCATCCGCGCCGTCGGCGTGGAGACCGGCGGCTCCAACATCCAGTTCGGCTGCGACCCGGACACCGGCCGCATGGTCATCATCGAGATGAACCCGCGCGTCTCGCGCAGCTCCGCCCTCGCCTCCAAGGCCACCGGCTTCCCCATCGCCAAGATCGCCGCCAAGCTCGCCGTCGGCTACCTCCTCGACGAGCTCAAGAACGACATCACCCGCGAAACCCCCGCCAGCTTCGAGCCGAGCATTGATTACGTCGTCACCAAGATTCCGCGCTTCGCCTTCGAGAAATTTCCGCAGGCCGACCCCACGCTCACCACCCAGATGAAGAGCGTCGGCGAAGCCATGGCCATCGGCCGCACCTTCAAGGAAAGCCTGCAAAAATGCCTGCGCTCCCTCGAGATCGGCCGCAGCGGCCTCGGCGGCGACGGCAAACCCTGGCGCATCGGCACCGAACTCTACGGCGACCGCGACATCCTCCCGCGCGACCTCATCACCCGCAAACTCAGCGTCCCCAACGCCGAACGCATCTTCTTCATCCGCCACGCCCTCCGCGCTGGCTTCACCGTGGACGAGATTTTCAACCTGACCAAGATCGACCGCTGGTTCCTGGTGCAGATCAAAGAAATCGTGGATTTTGAGGAGGAATTGGCGGGGGCGAAGAATTGAAAGTCACCTATGCCAAATCCAGAACGGCAAGCCAAAGTTAGCAGGTTTGAGAATTACAACTTTGAGCGACGAGTTTCTGGCCGCGAAGCGCCAAAGTTTCATGATAATGATGTTCGTTCAATCAAGGTACTAAGCCTGTTTATTAGCTTCTCTGGCCGAAGCGCTACAGCTCCGCTAGGAGCGAAATCTTTGTAGAACCCCACGCCATACCCCCCCAACCCCGTCGGAGCGGCATCCTCTGCGGAGCGCGGCATTCATGCCGCTTCATCGTTCGCAAATCTAGCGTGTCCAAATATTTCGGGACTTCCAAACTTCGCACGTTGAAGCGGCATGAATGCTGCGCTGCCAAGGTAATCCATCAGCCCGACGGCAGACTCACTTTTTGGGGCACTGGAAAGAACCTGCAGCTTTAAGAACAAATTCAAATTTACGTTTGAGCGGCAGGTTGCCAAAGGTCTCATTCAGGGATTTGTGACAGGCCACTTCATTGTCTCCGGTGCGGTTGCCGCCCAAAGACAAAGGAAGCAAATGTTCAATATTGGCCTCCGCCAGCGATAGTTCTTCTCCACAGAAAAAACATTTGTTCTGCTGGAGATAGAGCATCTTCTCCAGCTTTGTCAGGGATTGCGGTTTTTGAGCGGGCGGCTGGACGGGCGCGGCCGGTTTGGGGGCAATGATCGGTTTTCGCGGTTGTGGAAGCGTGGTTGGCTGAACCTTTGATTTCTTTTGCAACTGGGCCCTGGCCTTTCGCGCCTCCCTGATCATCGATTTTTGGGCTTCGGTGAACTCGCATCCAGACAAAGGATAGGGAAACACTTCGCCCAAGGGGCCGTTGGCGCGCAGGCGTTTTGCATATTCGGCGACCAAGGCATCATTGACCGGCTTTTTCATGCTTGGGCCAATGTAATTTGAAAACTGGCGGCCTGAAAAGAAAAAGGCGCCGGGTTTCCGGGGGAAATACCGCCTTTCCAGCGCATGCCAAAACGTGTGAATTCGCCAACCAACGCACACTCCATCCCAAGCTCCGTAGGAGCGAAATCTTTGTAGAACCCCACGCCAAAAAAATCCCCAGCCCCGTCGGAGCGGCATCTTCTGCGGAGCGCGGCATTCATGCCGCTTCACCTCACGCATGCCAGAACGCGCAAGAATTTTCCAACGCCCTCGTCCATCCGCACGTTGAAGCGGTCCGCCCGCAGGACCGCGCTCCTATAAGCTGCACTGCCACGGCAAACGCTCGTATTCGTCGCGATAACGGGCGCTGCCCCACGGCCATTCGCGGGCGGCTTTTGCCAGAAACGCTTTGACGGGATTCTGTTCGGTGTAACGGACGGCCCGCTTCAAATGCGCCTCGTCGCGGACGAGCGTGTCAAAATAATCCTCCTGCCAGAATTTACCTTTGCGATGCAGCAGCCCGTTCGCCTCCCGCGAAGATTGGCCTTTCCAGCCGTGGATCAACTTTGCCAGCGGCACGTCCCAAACATCCACGACCAGATGAACATGATTCGGCATGACGACCCACGCCTGCATCCGAAAATCACGTCCATCGGCTTCGAGTAAAACTTTCTCGACAAGTTTTGCCGCAGCCCGATGCCGAAGCCAGCACTCGCCGTGACCGCGATCCAGCCAGGCTTCCAACTTCCGGCGTTTCACGGAATCATCCGGCTCTTTCAGAATCGTCTCAAACTCCGCCCGGCGCGTAACTGGAAATGAATCGCGAAGTTGAAACGTGACGAACTGCGTGACGCCCGGCGCATCAAAGTGTGGCAAGTATCCGCGTTGATGCCAGCCGTGAAAACCCTGTTTCAATTCAGCAACGGATGGTTTCCAATCCCACTCACGTTTCGCGCGGATGAGTTCAAGCAATCCCAAATTCTTCGGCGGTGTGCGGTGGACTGGTTTCGATGATTCCATGGCGCAAGGCAGGCGGCATTCGCGTCGCTTCAATGCCCGATTGTAGGGAGACACTGGAAAATTTCGAGCGTTCGTTTATGCGGATGGTGAAGCGGCATAAATGCCGCGCTCCTATGAGCTGCGCTGCCAAGGTAATCCATCAGCCCGGCGGCAGACTCACTTTTTGGGGCACTGGAAGGAACCCGCAGCCTTAAGTACAAATTCAAATTTCCGTTTGAGCGGCAGGTTGCCAAAGGTCTCATTCAAGGATTTGTGACAGGCCGCTTCATTGTCTTCAGTGCGATTGCCGCCCAAGGACAAAGGAAGCAAATGTTCAATGTTGGCCTCCGCCAGCCACCGCTTTGCAGCTCAACCCAGCACCGTCACGCCATATTCCTCAAAATGCTCATCGGCGGTGACCACCGGCCAGTCGTTCAGTTTGGCGGCGGCGATGATGAAGCGGTCAGCCGGATCTTTGTGAATATCCGGAAGATGAGCGGCGGCGATACAAAGTTCCAAGTCGAGCTGTAATAGAGTCAGGCTGTGCTGCTCAATAACATCCTTAAACCATTCCTGAATTGGAATTGGCAATTTTAACTTTCCATCGGCCGCCTTGAGCGCGATCTCAAACCCGCTGATGGCGCAAACATAAACCGTCGGTGATTCCTGAATTTCCTTGAGCGTTCTGCGACTCAATTTGCCGCCTCCACTTGCAAGCCAAAGCAAAGCGCAGGTATCCAGAATCATCGCGACGCCTTTGGCCATTCGTTTTCAGAAAGCGGCTCGGTCGGATCATAATTGATCTTGATCTTGCTCAACACCGGGTGCGGCTTGATCCGGCTGGCCCGCCGGTGTGGCACAAGGTCGGCGACCGGCTGGCCGTTGCGGCAGATGACGAAGGATTCGCTGGAACCCTCCACCGTGGCGAGCAGGCTGGAGAAATTGGTCTTCGCCTCATGCACATTCACCGTTTTCATGGCCAATAGGTTAGTCCGGTTAGTCCAGGTTGTCAACCCGGTTGGCTTCGGGAAATTCCCGCAGGTCACCCCCACCATTAACCTTTGAAGTTGAGCTTAAAACGTACCTGCCGCGTCATTCGCCGGCAGAGACCCCCACGCCATAACAATCCCCATCCCCGTCAGGAGCGGCCTGGGCCACCCCTGACGGGGCAACAGACACGTCATTTACCACCGGGTGGTAAGTTTGTCATCGCGGCACGGGCACCGGGACAGGCACCGGCACCGGCACCACCGGGGCGATGATCGCCTCGCGATGATGTCGCCCCTCGACGACCAGACAGCCGGTCGTGAGCAGCGGCATCAGGCAGGCCAGCAACAGGAGCAGCTTTGCATATGTTTTCATAGACAATCCTCCTTCCAAAGGGCGGGTTTTGCGGAAGCTAGAGCGGTTTAAAAAATACTGTAGCCGTTTGGAGCGAGGATTTTTGGGTTTTGGCGAGTGGTGCCGATCATCGGCCTTCGGCGAAGGCGCAGGTTCAAACGAACCCTGTAACTGAGCCGAAACGAAGCCAAAACCCAAAAAGACCGCCCTCTCTTCTCCCACAACCAAACGGCTACAATATTTTTTAAACCGCTCTAGTCCCGACCTCACGGGTTCACCGTTTCCCTTTGAGATATGACCCGCATAACCCGTGCCACGGCGTCAGCCTCATGCTTCCTATTTCGGGGTTTTAATTGAACACACACCCCGTTTTTGACATCTTATCCGCTCAATTTTTTCGACCGCTAAAACGGTTTTAAACGACGGTTTTAAATCCCAAATATCTATGACCAAAAAAGTGAAAAAAGTCGGCATCCTGACCGCCGGCGGCCTCGCGCCGTGCCTCAGCGCATCCATCGGTTACCTTATCGAAACCTACACGCGCGTCGCGCCCAAGGTGGAGATCATCTGCTACGTGAACGGCTACATGGGCCTGCTCCAGGGCAAGAGCCTCAAGGTCACCGCCGCCGTGCGCAAGAACTGGCAGGCGCTCGTCGAGCACGGCGGCAGCCCCATCGGCAACAGCCGCGTCAAGCTCACCAACGTCAAGGACTGCGTGAAGCGCGGCCTCGTCAAGGAAGGCCAGGATCCGCAGAAGGTCGCCGCCGACCAGCTCGTGAAGGACGGCGTGGACGTATTGCACACCATCGGCGGCGACGATACGAACACCGCCGCCGCGGACCTCGCAAAATTTCTCCGGAGCAATGGCTACGAGCTCACCGTCGTCGGCATGCCCAAGACGATCGATAACGACGTCATCCCCATCCACCAGAGCCTGGGCGCATGGACGGCCGCCGAGGAAGGCGCGCATTATTTCGCCAACGTGGTGGCCGAGCACAACGCCAACCCGCGCATGCTCATCATCCACGAGGTCATGGGCCGCAACTGCGGCTGGCTCACCGCCGCCACCGCCGAGGAATACCGGAAATTCATGGGCACGATGAACTTCCTGCCCGACCTCGGCCTGAGCGAGGAACGCCGCGATGTCCACGGCATCTACATCCCCGAGATGGCGCTCGATATCAAGGCCGAGGCCGCGCGCCTCCGCAAGATCATGGACAAGCACGATTGCGTGAACCTCTTCATCTCCGAAGGCGCCTGCGTGTCATCCATCGTCGCCGGGATGGAAGCCAAGGGCGAAGAAGTCCCGCGCGATGCCTTCGGCCACGTGCGCCTCGACAAGGTCAATGTCGGCGCGTGGTTCTCCAAACAGTTCGCCGAACTGCTCGGCGCGGAAAAAACGCTCGTGCAAAAGAGCGGTTACTACAGCCGCGCCGCCGCCGCGAACGCCGCCGACCGCAAGCTCATCCGCCGCTGCGCCATCAAGGCCGTGCAATGCGCGCTCGCCGGCAAGGGCGGCGTCGTGGGCGAAGACGAGGACCGCGGCAAACAGCTCCGCGCGATCGAATTCGAACGCATCAAGGGCGGAAAACCTTTCAACATCAAGGCGAAGTGGTTCGTGCAGTTGCTCAAGGACATCGGCCAGCCCATGGGCAAGCCCGTCGAAGTGAAGCACTGATCACCGGGTGTAGCGGCTTTCGGCAGAAAGCCGCCATTTGAAAATTCAAAATGTTAGCGGCGCTCCACTGGAGCGCCGCTACCATTTTATGCCTTTTCGCGTATTTGGTGTATTTCGTGGTTTACCCGTCTCACCGCTTCCGGAACGGATACAGCAACTGCCCCATCATCGTCCGCGGGTGGACCGGCTTTTCCGATGTCGAAAGCCCCGTCGTATCCGGCACAGCATCCTTCGGCATGTAGAAAGTCCCGAACATCAGGTCCAGGCATGAAAACATCGCCGCAAAATTCTTGTCCGCCGCCTCTGGCCGGTCGGAATGATGCCAGCGATGGAACACCGGGCTGACAAACACATACCGCAGCGGCCCGAACGTCCACCGCAGGTTCGAGTGGATGAAAAAATTGTAAAAACCGATGAACAGGCTGCCCGTGGCCAGCACCATGGAGTCAAAGCCTGTGTTCGCGCAGACGATGAACAGCAAAATTTCCCCGGCCGCCTCGATCAGATTTTCGCCCGGATGAAACCGCGCCGCCGAGGTCCAGTTCACCTCCTCCGAGCTGTGATGAATGGAGTGGAACGCCCAGACCGGCCGCAGGTGAAAGATCCGATGCCGCAGATAAATGAGGCAGTCCCGCACCAATAGCAGGATCAGCATTTCACCCGCAAAGCGGAGCGGCGAAAGCCGTGCATCGTGCGCTGCCTCCTTCATGCCCAGGGATTGCATCGTAAAAAACGCGGAGATGATGAAATAAAGGAACGGCGGATACAGCATCGAGAGAAACGCGTATTGCAGATCCAGCAGCGTGGCCCGCCACGGCTTCTGGATGGCCCGGAACAGGAAAACCCGTTCCATCACGGAAAACAAAATGAACCCGATGCCGAGCGCGATGATCCCGTGCGTGAAGGAATCGGCAAACCGGTGCAGGATGGAATGCCACCGGTCCATCAGGGCTGGCGGATAGGAAATGACTGCGCCTGTTTCATCAGAAAAATTGTAGGCCGATGACCGGGTAAAGCAAGCGCCAGCAGGCCCGCCACATCCTTTTGATTTTTAATTTTTCCTCCGTCCCGCAACTGCCACAATCCACATTGCCATGACGACCGCCACCGCATCTGCGCCGCGCTCACTCCTCGACCTCACGTTCGCGGAGCTGGAGCGGGAATTCGTCGCGGCCGGGCTGTCGCCAACCCACGCCCGCACCCTGTGGCGGGCGCTGCACCACGACCTGTCACGCGCCCTGTCAGCAGGAACTGATTTCCTCCCGCCCTTGCGCCGCTGGCTCACGGAACACACGGGCCCCGGTCGCCGCTTCTTCCTCGACCCCCCGGCCGAAACCGCCGACATCGCGAGCAGCGATGGTTTGACCCGCAAATTCCTGCTCCGCCTCGCCGATGGCCAGACCATCGAGACCGTGCTGATGGGTTTCAAGGGTCGCCACACCGCCTGCCTCAGCACCCAGGCCGGCTGCGCGATGGGCTGCGTCTTTTGCGCCACCGGCCAGATGGGTTTTGTGCGGCATCTGTCACCCGGCGAAATCGTCGCCCAGGTGCATCATGCACAGCTTGCCCTGCGCGCCACGGGCCATGATGGCCTGCGCAACCTCGTGCTCATGGGCATGGGCGAGCCGCTGCATAATTACGATGCCGTGATGACCGCGCTGGAAACCATCACCGACCGCCGCGGCCTGAACATCGGGCCCGGCCGCATCACCATCAGCACGGTCGGCGTGGTGCCGGGCATCCTGCGGCTCGCGGAGGAAGCACGTCCGTATCATCTCGCCGTCAGCCTGCACGGCGCCACCGAGGCGGAACGTTCCGCGCTCGTGCCCGCCAGCCGTCGCTGGCCGCTCGCGGAACTGATGGCTGCCTGCCACACCTACTTCGCCAAAACCGGCCGCCGCATCTTCTTCGAGTGGACCCTCATCGCCGGAGCGAACGATTCCCCGGCCCAGGCCGGACGGCTCGCTGCGCTGCTCAATGATCTCAATGCCCACGTGAATTTGATCCCGCTCAACCCCACCGGCGGCTTTGCCGGCACCGCCACGCCTTCCGCGGCGGCGAAGAAGTTTCAGCAGGTCTTAAAAGAAGCCCACATCCCGAGCACCATCCGCCAGCGTCGCGGCATTGATGTCGCCGCCGGCTGCGGCCAGTTGCGCGCGGAGGCCGCGCGCAAGGCCAATCAGCTTTGATAAATAAATACCAGCCCTGCTCTGTAGAAACCCCGCGCCAGTTTAAGTCAAGGGCATCCCCATGATATTGATCGCCTACCATCGTTGGCAAATCCATCAATCACCGTTTTTAGGTTAATTCTTTAAGATGGGATAATAACGAAATGCCGGTTTGCCTGTTCGCAATGGACTCCACCATGGGAGCGCGTCTTTGATCTTCTGTGCATGAGCCATGGCTATTTTGGCCCTGTCATCATAGCCGGCCTTTTGAAGAACCTTTGCATAATCATTCCAGATGATGACATCTTCTTCCGGATGGATCTTGTCATAACCACATTTCGCTTCGATAGGGAATGCCTTTTCGTATGCCTTGATGGAGTCTTCGTATCTGCCCCATGCTTGATAGAGGCGGGCCAATTCAAACCAGTCCGAACTCGCGTGCGCCCCCTCGTCTCCCTCGATTCTCTCTTCCAGATCCATGGCGCATCTGAACCAGCCTTCCGCTTCTTCATATTTTCCCAACTGGCCCAGGCAAATGGCGAGGTTATAGGCACAAGACGCTTTCACCTGGGGCGAATACGCATATAAGTCAGATTGTTGGTAGGCTTCATACCAGGATGGAGCCGCCACATCATACTTTCCAGCATTGATGGCTTTCACTGCACTATCACAACGGTTGTAGAACTGCATCCTGGGATCTGATGAGTGCAAACACCCCGTGCATAAGCAAACAAGGCACATGGCCATAATTGTCACGTTCAATAGTGCTTTTGCCATTAACATACAGGCATGTACATTTTTACCGAAGCTATCGTTGGGCTGGGGTGAAGTGCTCGTCCTGCCATTTTCAAGAGCAAGCCAGACCCTCATTGTTGCCCGCAGAAAGCAAACAGCACCAGTGCAGCCAGCAGGCCCAGGGCAATGATGCGAGGCAGATAATTATTCAGACCGGTCCCGCCGGAAAGTTGGGTTGTTTTCATGCTTCCGTTATAACTCAACTCGGAAGCATCGCGTGAATCGATAATTCCAATCCTCGCATCGTGAAAATCAATCTCATACCGCGGCCACCAGCCCGCGCCGATTCCGCGCCAGTTCATGGATCGCATCCATCTGCCGCAGTTGTCGGTCCCACAATTCAAACAATACCTCCCGCACCCGCGCCTGCTCGGCGGCGCTGCGCGCGCGTTCCGATACGATGCGGCTCGCAAGCTGGCTGTGCTTCACATCCGCCACGGTGTGGACGGCGAAATATTTGAGCGCCGCCGCATCCAGCCCGTGATGCCGTTCAAAGGCTCGGGCGATCATCTGGAAAAAAACCGGCAGCGGCCGTTCGATGCCGATGCCTACCAGCGTGAGTCCCTCGAGAAACGTGCCGTCGCGCGCGATGTCCCAGCAAAATTCCCAATGGTCGCGCCCCGCCCCGGTGATGCCGCCGGCCGGCAGTTCGTTTTCCGTTACCTCCAGCGCCCGGAGAAAATTCCGGAACAGCGTCGGATGCGATTCCTGTTCCACGCCGCTGCCGGTCTCCTCGAAAATGGTTTCGCCCAGGAAGGTCAGGGTCTGCTCGGAATCGCACTTCGCCGCCACTTGGACATAAAGCCGTGCGAAATCGCGGATGACCGGATATACGTCCCGGGCCCAGAGCCGGATGTCCTCCCGGTCCAGCCGCCCGCGAAAACAATCCTGCCAGAACGGATGCACGGATTGGAAAAGCGGATGTTGCTGCTGGAATAAACGGATCTGTTCGCGAAACGCCGCGGCCCCGGAATTCATGTGATTAGGTTCCTTCCTGATTTCAACAGACGTGCGACAGCATGTCTGCACTCCTCTGAGATTACTAGCGGACGGACGGGGCGCGGGCGAGGAAAATAGTCACCAGTTTATTCACAAACCCGGGGCCGGGATCCTTTCATCCCAATGAACAGTTGACGGCTGAAGGCATTTGGCCGTAATTAACCTGCGGCTGAAGCCCCAGCCGCACCATGGGAAACAACCTGAACCTCCTGACCAACAATCCGTTCGCGGTGTTGACCTTCATCGCCGCGCCGGCGCTGCTGACGAATGCCTCGTGCGTCCTGGCCCTGAGCACCATCAACCGCCTCCTCCGCACGCGCGAAAGCATGCATGAACTCCTGAAGGAATCGGAGGATGCCGCCCGGCCGCAACGGGCGGACTTCATCGCGCACGTGAACCGGGTGGAGCGGCAGTCGTTGGTGCTGTTGCAGGCCCTGCGCTTCATCTACGTGGGACTGGGCGCCTTCGTGAGCGCCACGCTGGTGACCCTGCTCGGCGCGGTGGCCGGGCAGTTGGGCAGCGAACTGGCGTTGCGGGTCATCATCGGCGCGGGCCTCGTGCTCGGCATCGTCGGCGTGGTGGGCCTGGTCGGCGGCTGCGTGAACCTTTTTCATGCGACCCAGCTTTCCATCCTCAACATCCGTGGCGAAGCCGAAGCCATCCGGGCGCGGCAGGAGCAGTTGAAAAATCCCAAGGAGCATTCCGGCGCCGTCTAGCCCGCTTTAATGGACGGCGGCTGTGTCTGAAAGACCAGCCGCAGCACGTCTAAGTTCAATAGCTGTTCGGGTTCAGGTTGATCGCATGTCGTTGAAGGCCAAGTGCTGCGGCTGGGCTCCGCCACAGCCGCCGTCCATTGGGGCGGTTTACGGTAACGTGACCCCGCGATAATATCTTGGCCCCACCACCGGCGTATTTGTTTCCATTAACGTAAGCGTGCTGTTCGTCGCCAGAACTGTTGTCAGGTGCGCCCAATGGAGAAGATTCGACGAGCTCTGCACCTCGTACCAGTAGTCCGGCTGCACCGCGAGATTGCATTGGAACACACCGGCTGGCGAGCGCCGCGCGCTGCTCATCACCAATGACGGAGGCGTTCCCAACGGGATAAAATCAAAGCTCTTGATGATGACCTCGACCTCGTTGTTGTCGGTCGGCGGATTGCCGTGTTGCAGCCAGAGGTTCAGGTGCACATTTTCATCGCCACTTTGCGGCACGGCGGCGGCATTGGTGAAGACATAAGCCGCGATGAGATTCGTCGCGGCGGCGGTGTACGCCCCCGTTTGGCTCTGGTAACTGATGCGGTTCGTTTCCCAAGTGAACAGGTGCGTGGAGTCGGCCAGGCCGGGCGGCACACGGTAGCGGACCAGTTGGTTCGCCACGTAATAGGGTTGCACGACGAACTGGGAATTGTTTGTGTCCGTGGGAATGTTCCAGCGGCTGCACTCGACATCGATCTCGCGGTTGGTATACACCGGGTCATCACTCCACGTGAACAGGCCGAGCGTGACAAGTTGATTGAGATTGTCCACGACGGAATTCAATTCATACCGGTAACTGCCCGGACCGAACGTGCGCGCAGAGATGACCTCCGCGCACTGCCACGCATTCGTGCGATGGGTGATGCGCAGGTGCAGCCAGCCGTTCGTGTCGGTCCACACATTGGTCGCGCTGTCGGAAAAATAATTCGGGCCCGGCCCGACCGGGCTCGCGTCACTTTTCACCCACCAATCGTAGCCGGAAAAACTCAGGAACCGCACACCCGGCGACGGCCGCGTGATCACGGTCTTGGCTAGGGCCAACGCGTAGATGTTCGTCGTCAAGTTGGCCAGGGGATTCACGCAGGGCTGGTTGTAGGTGTTGCTGACGAGCAGGGCCGCGACGCGCGTCGCCGTCGCATCTCCGGCGCCGCCGGTGGTGATGTTGGCAGACCACGACCCGTTGGCTTGGATGGTCGTCAGCGGCTGCGCGCAGGTGGGCTTGCTGACCCAGCCATAACCCGGCACATAAATGAACACGGCCACCGCCTGCGTGGCGGGATTACAACCAAGGACGACACCTTGCAGATTGCTGAACGAACCGTAAACGGGAAGATTCGTGATGACTATGGCCGGCGCAGCGGCGGCATGGAGAGAAGTGGCGACCAGCAGGATGGCCGGCAATCCAGGCCGGATGTTCCTGATGAAGGTTCTTAACACGGCCATACCCCAGCGAACCACGTTCGTTGTGGAAAAGCAAACCCAGCCTGTGCCGTGCCCGTCAAATCACAGATCGCGGCACTGCACGAGGTTCGCGAAGCGCTGGGCGCGGTCACGCACGACGGCGTTCAGGTGGTCGGAATCAAAGCCCTTGGCCGCATAATAGCCATAGCCTGTGTTCCAAAGGACATACATGTCGAAATCGGTCGGTTCGCGATGGGTCTGCTTTTTAAAACCGCTATATAACACGGTCCAGTGTTGCTGGGCAACGAAGGCGGAAACCTCGGGATTCTGATAGCTCTCGGACTGGCTGTACTGTTTCCATACCATCGGCTTGATCTGGTAGCGGCTGACCTCGCCCGCCCCGCCGACTTCATCGTCCCGGTTGCCGGTCTCGATCATTCCGAGGGCCAGACGGCGGCGCGCATCAAGCACACCGGTATTGCCGAGGTCCGTTTTGACCGCTGGCATGATGGCCGGCTGGCTACGGGAAGCGACAACGAGGGTCACTGCTGGCCTCGTATCTGCCGCCCGCAAACTCAACGTCGTCAACCAGACCGCCGCTCCGAGTATCAAACCCGGTATGACCAACCATTTTATGCTTTTTCGCGTCATAAAAAGACTGGCATATTTCAGCCAATCACCACTTATTATCCCATATTATAACGCAAATAATCAAACGCCGTTGCGAATGAGTTATCCACAGGTAATTCACAGGTTTTGAGGCTGTTTTTTGGAGTTTGGGCGGTGCCTGTGAATAAGTCTGCTCTTTTGGGCGCATCCCTCGGTGGCTGTGGCCGCTGTTTGGCCGGTTCTTTGGGGCAAACCTGACGCCTGCAGAACTTCGGCCGCCAAACCCTCCCGGACCTGCTGCGTTTTATTCAGGTTGTTCAATCCAGCGCATGAAATCAGGGGCAAAATAACGGCAAAACTGCCTGTTTATTGGGGTTTTTGCGGATGGCAGGTTCGATGCTGCAACCGTCAGCAGCTTCCCCGCTTGGGTGCGGTGGAATGGCTCGAACGGATTATGAGTGCGAACATAGCCTTGAATTCAATAGAGCTTCCGGCGGGTGCTTCCGTCCGGCAGAAACTCGGTCATGCCGTAAAATGCGCCACCTTGGCCGTACCAATGGAAGAATGGCAGCCCTGGCAATATCGGGTGGCCGACAGTCATGTGGAACTGTTCACCCTGGCCGGACGGCCTTCGCCCTCGGATGATACCCAGGAACGCGAATTGATGATCCGTTGCGGCACCGCTCTGCGGCACCTGAAACTGGCCATGAAACGCTTTGGCTGCCTTGGCCGCATCGAGCTGTTCCCGGATATGGATCAGCCCGGCCTGCTCGCCAGGGTTCATTTTGGCTCCTGTC
>Ga0105238_10004659_pt1 | contig 13573 bp, 14 predicted proteins | sample KBSC34metaG_FD_81526 | JGI IMG/M metagenome (GOLD analysis project Ga0105238, IMG submission 81526) | Corn rhizosphere microbial communities from Kellogg Biological Station, Michigan, USA - KBS C3-4 metaG | ecosystem: Host-associated > Plants > Roots > Rhizosphere > Soil | place: Michigan, USA... | reverse complement strand
GCGGTGAACACCGTCGATCGCGGCGAGCTATTCCGGCTGCTCGGCGATCGGCCCTGCGTCAGCGTCTCGGGCCACACCCACACCACCGAGCATCACTATTTCGGCGGCGAGGACGGCTTTGCCGGCGCGACGCCGCATCATCACCACGTGATGACCGCAGTGTCCGGCTCGTGGTGGAGCGGGCCGTACGATCATCGCGGCATCGCGACGGCGGACAGCCGCGACGGCAGCCCGAACGGCTTCCACATCCTCTCTGTCGACGGCAATCGCTACACCACGGCGTTCCATCCGGCGAACGAGCCGGCGAGCCGCCAGATGCGCATCGTGCTCGACGGCGATTTCCATCGCGCCGATCGCGAGCTTTATCGCGAGCTCCGCATGGGCCAGTTGCTCGGCTCGCCGATCGCGCAGCCGCGCGTCTCGGCGACCGAAGTGATCGTCAACTTCTTCGACGGCGGCCCGCGCAGCAAGGTCGAATATCGCATCGGTCAGCGCGCGCCGGTCACCATGACGCGCGAGTCGCGGCCCGATCCGTTCGTGCACGAGGTGTTCGTGCGCAACGAGACGACCAGGAAGCCGTGGGTCAAGGCCGAGCCGTGCTCGCATCTGTGGGCCGCGCGGCTGCCCGCCGATCTCGACGCCGGAACCCACTGCATCGAGGTGAAGGCGACCGACGAGTACGGCCGCGAGCACCGCGACCACATGGTGATCGAGGTCACGTCAGGCGAACCCGGTCCGATCCCGAAGGCCGGGTGAGGGGAGAGGACGGAAGCCAACGAGCACGCGAATTTCTCCGAGCAGCGGGCAACCGAGTATTCCAAAGGCGCGAGCCGCGGAGCCTGGGACGGCGAGCAAGGCGTATGGGCCGCTTTCGACCGGTCGCGGAGGGCGTCTGCGGCCTGAAGGGCGGGAGCCGGCGGCGGGCCGCCGTCGCTTCATCGCGTGGCGGCGATATCATAGTGTCGGCGGACACGGCTGCGGCACCAGCGTCGCCCGGATGCGAGCAAACGCTCGATCGAAGCGAGTGAGGCGTCATGAGAAAGATTTTCGTTATCGGCATCGGCGTGGGCAATCCGGATTACGTTACGGTCCAGGCGATCAACGCGCTCAACGAGGTCGATGTCTTCTTCATCATCGATAAAGGTCAGGAGAAGGAGGACCTCGTCAGCCTGCGCAAGGAAATCTGCGAGCGCTATATCAAGGACAAGTCGTACCGAACGGTCGAGGCGGCCGACCCGCCGCGCGACCGGAAAGCCTCATCCTACGAGCCGGCGGTGCGGGCGTGGCATGATCAACGCGCGGGGATCTACGAGCGGCTCATCGGGGAAGAGCTCGGTGACGACGAGTGTGGGGCGTTTCTGGTCTGGGGCGACCCTTCGCTCTACGACAGCACGTTGCGGATCATCGATCAGATCGTCGAAAGACGAACTGTCGCATTCGAGTACGAGGTCATTCCGGGCATCAGCGCGATCCAGGCCTTGGCGGCGAAGCACAAGATCGCGCTCAACCGGATCGGGCGATCCATTCACATCACGACCGGCCGCAAGATTGCCGAAGGCCTGCCCAACAACGTCGACGACGTCATCGTGATGCTCGATGCGGACTGCTCGTTCAAGGCGATCGACGATTCCGGAATCGACATCTATTGGGGCGCCTACGTCGGCACCGAAGATGAGCTGCTCGTGGCAGGAAATCTGCACGAGCGCATGGGCGACATCGAACGGATGCGCGCCGAGGCCAAGGCGCGCAAAGGGTGGGTCATGGATACGTACCTTCTGCGAAGGCGTGACGTCTGAGGCGCGCGGGAAGCGGCGATCCTGTTCTTCCTGACCGGATCGGGCGTCGACTAGCGCATATCCCGGAAAAGTGGATACCGGTTTTCCGAAAAGGATATGCGCCAAAAAAGGAATCTGGAGCACATCCCGATTCCTTCTAATCGGGATGTGCTCTAAGGAAAATTCATCATCCGGATCGATCAGATCAGCGTCACCAAGGCAATCCCCACACCCAGCACCAGCACGCTGCCGACGAGGCCGCTCTGTGGCGATTCGGCGAAGCCCACGAGCCAACGGGGGGCTTGGAAGACAACGTAAAGCCGCGCTACCTCGATGACGAATACCGCCGTGGCGTGGATCACGACAGGTAACCAGAGGCTACGTCCACCGACCACATAGGCGAGTCCAAAAAGGCAGCCGACAATGAAATAGCCATAGGCTGCCTGTCGAACTGGCTTGCCTTTGGCTGGTTTGACGAAATGCACCGACGCAAAAGCGGCCGAGCTCAAGACGATCGCCAACGCGCTATAAGCTTCCGACGTTGGCAGCGACCGAAGAAGCTGTTCAAGAAGAATCCCTCGAAATACTGCCTCCTCGAAGACGGAGAGCGGCAGCGGCCCCGGAAGGAAACGCCGGAAAAGCTTGGCGCGCCGGGTCGCCTGATCGTGCTGCGGCTGGATACGCACCCAGCCGACCATGATGTACAGCCCGTAAACAAGGCAGGTCGGGAAGAACATGATCGAGAAGGCGACCGCGATATCGCGCCAGGGGACCGGGGTTGGGAAAGCTTGATGCAGGGCGTCAAGCAGCGGAATGCCGAGGGCAAGTGGCGTCCCAACCAGAATGAAGACCCAGAGCGTATGGATCATCACACGGGACGACCATCGCATCAGCGGCCTGGGTGTCGTGAACCTCAGCGGCCAGGCCAAGGGCTCGCCGATGAAATGGAGCATCACGCTCTGAACCGCCCAAAGCACACAAAGCCCGAATGCGGCGAGCCCCAGCGGGTAGAAGATATTCATCTGATACCCGCCGCGTGCGATGTGGCCCGAAGGAAAAACGACCGGCGCCTGTCGAGCCAGAACAGCCGGTTCTCTATCTGTCCGAGGAGCCTCAAGCAAGCGACGGCATCGCTGATCGTCGAGGTCGCCTCAGGCGCGGCACAGTCTCCGCGCCGGCGCGTCGTACCGCTGATGCTTTCGAGCTCGTGCTCCGACGCCAAGACCTGACGGACCACTATGATGACTGGCACAGCAAGAGATACTCACGGAGCACATTGCTGACGCGGCGTCTCGCGGAGGAAGCGTGACCAGCGTCTGTCGAGCCAGAACTGCCAGTTCTCGGGGTTGGCTCTGAGCTTCGCCTCAAACCAGCGACACCAGTCCTGGACACCGGCACGAATGATTGCGTCACGATTCGATGCGCCCAGGTCGAGCGGTGCTCGATCAAACGTCACCTGGATCGTTGAATCGGATTGCCATTGACCGGATACGCGTATCAGCGGCGCTTTTGCCAAAGTGGCAATCGCGAACGCTCCTCCATGAAGCCTCACGGGACGCCCGAAGATGCAGGCTTCGACACCCTCGCGAGGTCCGGCCAGCAGATCGGGTGTGATGGCAAGCATCTTTCCACGTTTGAGAACGCGCAAATAGGCGACGGCGTCTTCCATCGTCGACGTGCGGTTCGGCCGCAGCACCGTTTCCGTGCCGAGTGCGGCGTACCATTTCTGCTTTCGAAGCGCGCGCTCCGGGGCGGGCGTCTGCCGAATGAACATGACCATGGGATGCCTGTTGTTGATAACGGCAGCGACAAGCTCGTGGCCAATCCAATGGGGTGACGTGAGTACAGCACCGCGTCCCTCCGCAATAGCATCGTCAAGCACGCTCACAGATTCATCGAAATTGACCTCCTGTGGCACCGGCGTCGCGGCGATTCCATGGTGAAAGGCGGAAAGCGAGCTGGAAAGGTGCCAGCCCAGATGGCGAAAGTACGTCCTTCCCGCCCACGCGGGCACGTCGTCGCCTAACGCCAGTCGCATGCTTTCCCGGACCCTGGAACGAAGCATGCTGCCGGCAAACTCCACCAGAGAACGCACGATCGGTCGGTGAGCGCCTGGAGGGAGCCTGGCCGTCGCCGCGATCGCATATCGGATCGCAGTTTGCGTCGCTGCGCGGCGCAATTGCCGCAGAGGCTGAGCCATTCCGTGACCTCCGGTCTTTGGCAACCTAGTTCAGCGGCACGAATTGTCCATCGGGCAGGTGGAACCGCAAAGGTTGACGACCGGAGATTCGCTTTAGCGCTTGTCGATCAAGCAGCAGATGGCATAGGTTTGACGCGTTCCGACCAACCCGCCGCGTAGGTCGATCCCGGGCGCAGGTCGCCAATGCAACTGAATGGCCGCGCGGATTCGATAGGAGTTGCCGTGGATGTCACCGGTGACGTCAAATTCGTTATCTCAAAGGCATTGGATATTCCGATCGGGCGACTGACAGACGAAACCAAGCTTGAGGACCTGGGCGTAGAGTCTCTTAAAGTCATCGAGATGGTGTTCGAGCTCGAGGAAAAGTTCGACATCAGCATCACACTCACTCCCGACGCGGCTGGCCGACAGACCTCCTTGAGCACCGTCGGCGATGTGTCGCGGGCAGTGAAAAACCTTGTCGACGCCAAGGCCGCTGGGTGAATCGGGTCGTCATCACAGGGATCGGCGTGGTGTCGCCGGTCGGTCTGACGCTTGATGAGTTCTGGTCGGCTCTGATCGAGCCGCGGTCTGGCATCCGAACGCTGAGAGACATTGCGATCGATAGACTGACGACACGCCAGGCAGCGCAGGTCACCAATTTTGACCCGACCGAATATTTCGAACCCAAGTATTTGGGCCTGCTGGATCGATTTTCTCAATTTGCGGTGTACGCTGCCCGAGCGGCTGTGCGTGATGCAGACCTGAGGATTCCGGAAGCACTTGCTCTTGAAACAGCAGTCGTCGTGGGGAATGCGGCTGGTGGACAAAACTCCGTCGATGAATCGTATTTGAAGCTGTACGGGGACAAATCCCCGCGCGTCCATCCCCTGACGATCCCGCGTTGGATGGTCAATGCAGCTGGAAGTCACGTCTCAATTGATCTCGGTCTCAAGGGTCCGGCCTGGACGGTCGCGAGCGCTTGTGCTTCTGGAACACATGCAATCGGTCAGGCATTCCACCTGCTTCGGAATGGGCAATCGCAAGTCGCGCTTGCCGGTGGCACCGAGGCCTGCCTTACCGTTGGAACGATCAAATGCTGGGAAGCGCTACGCGTTCTCAGCGCGGATACTTGTCGACCGTTTTCGAAAACGCGATCGGGGATCGTGCTTGGCGAGGGTGCGGCAATGTTGGTTCTGGAAACCCGCGAAAACGCACTCAAACGCGACGCGCGCATCTATGCCGAGGTGCTCGGCTTCGGGATGAGCGCAGATGCGGCCGACATAACGGCACCCAATGTCGCGGGTGCCGTGCGTGCCATGAACGCGGCTTTCTCGGATGCCAAGTTGAACACCGAGGATATCGACTACGTAAATGCTCACGGCACTGGAACACCGCTGAACGATCGGAGCGAGTCGGAGGCGCTTCGGACGGCCTTCGCAGCAAAGATCGATGACCTGCCAGTGTCGTCGAGCAAAGCCGTACTCGGACATAGTCTCGGCGCTGCAGGCGCGCTTGAAATCGCAGTCTGCGCCCTGGCGCTGCGCAACCAAACGATACCTCCGACTGCCAACTTTGATGGCTACGACCCTGAATGCGCCATCGACTGCGTGCCGAACATCGCGCGCGACGCCCGGATAAGAAACGCGATGTCCAACTCATTTGCTTTCGGCGGGTTAAACGCAGTCATTATTTTAGGCACCGGCTGAGGATCCGCGCAAAGCCCGTGTGGAGCCACATCCCCTCGAAGACCACATAGAAGGCAACGAGATCGCGCAGGAACGCCCGGCGGGTGTCTTCGTGCGCGCGGTGGTGCGCCTGCATTGCACGTGGTCGGTCAACTCGGTCACCCACATGTGGGGTTACCGCAACGACGAGACTGCCGACGACAGCCGCAACAACGCGATTATCGCCCTCATCGGTAGCGGCGGTTGCGCTGAGCTACGCGCAGAAGATGCGCTAAAGCCGTGCCTTGTAGAAGCGCATGATGTCTGCTGCGGTAGACCGGTCGAGTCTTTCGAAACGGGCCAGGCAGCTTCCGAGCTCGTTGGCGGTTGCAGGACGGCGCCAGATCGGAAGGCGCAGGATGCTCTTGATGGTCGCCCACGAGAGGCCGACGGCGCGGGCAATCACCAGCAGCATCTCGCCGCTCTCCTGGCTGAGTGCCTGATCGATGAAGGAGGCCGGCAGGCCGCCGACGAGCGACAAGGCGACGCGCACTTCCTCGAGTTGACCGTCCTCTGCAAAGCTCCTGATCTGCTCGTCGTCGAGCTGACCGTCCTGGTGGAGCTCTCCGACCGACGCACGTATCGCGTCGCTGTCGCGTGCCTCACTCTCATGTTTCCGGGCGACGTGAATGGTTGCGCCTTGCACCGCCCGATTTATCGCGGGCTCGTCATGCGGCATTTCGGCCTTCAGCGTGGCGCGCACCCGCTCGCTTGCAGTCTTGATCAACTGCGCGAGCAGCCGCGTCGAAATGTCCTTTCTGCGTCCGATACGCTCGCAGAGCGGGTCATCGCCTTCGGCGCGCGCAACGATGCGCTCGAAGCCCGCGACGGAAAGTCGGGCGCGCAGGTTGCCTGCGATGTTCAGCAGGACCTGAGAGTCGCCACGCTCGACCAGCACGTCGGTGACAACCTCATTCAGCGATTCTCGTCGAGAAATCGCGAACAGTTGCTCCTGGCCGTTCCGGCGTGCCACCGCAACCAATGTCGGATCGTCGAGTCGCCCGGACTGCGTCAAGACCGGGCAGGCGATGTCGGGCTCGTCGTCACAGGCAAGCGTCCGCATGAGCATCGTGGGCGCGTTGCGTACCGAAGCAAGACGCAAGGCCAGAAGCGCCCGTGTTGCAGCGTCGATCTCGCGGACGAGCAGAGTCAGAACCTCGTCGAACTGTGCGATCTCGTCATCGCGCAGTACGGCAGCGTTCACCAGGAACAGGTCGGTCACGCGGCGGACCAGGCCGCTGCGATCCTTCACGGCGCCTGCTGCGATGGCGGTCTGCACATCGCCGAGAACGGCGGCAGACGCGCTCATCGGCGCGCACACCTGGCGCATGCGTTCGCGCGCGGCACTAAGCGCACCGCGCGACGCGGTTGCGTTTGCATCCTGCCCCAACCCCAATCAGGCCCGTCCTGGCCCAGCCGGAGGGTGAGGCGCGCGCGTAAATTTGCAGTGAAGCGCGGGTTAATCGATTCCTAACGCGCGCTACCGCGCTTCAGGCAAACACCTCGTGCGGGAATTGCGCCACGCTCGGATGCACGTAGCCGTAGCGCGTGTGCGTCGGCGTTGGGCCGACCTTGTCGTAGTCGGCCTTCCTGCCGCAGCTCGAGCTGTGCGCGCTTCGGCTCGATGCCGCAGAGCCGCGCATTGTTGCCGCCGAAGATCGCTGTTTTCGCCGGTCCATCCGCGGCGCCGGGCGGCGCGAAGCCGTGCTTCTTCTGCATGTCCTCGGGGATCTCAAGCCGGCGCAGCCCCTCGATCTGCCACTGCGGCGAGCCGGTCCAGACCGCATCGACCGCGCCCGCCAGCGCCACGACTGCGGCTCAGCGCGACAAAGATGGTGCAGGTTTCATCATGGAAGGCCCTTGCGGATCTTCGGGGTGATAGGGAGGAAGGTACGCGCAGCTCAAGCGCCGCGCGAGTCTCGTTCCAAGCCTCAGTTCTGCCCTTTGGCGTTCGGGAAGAAGACCTGAAGCCCGTCAATCCGGAAAGCCGCAAGCAGGTTCTGCCCCTCATCGGAGGCGATCCAGTCGGCGAACTGCGCGCCGGCCGCAGGGTCGATGTTCTTGTACCGCTCCGGGCTGACGACAATCAGCTCGTACTGATTGAACAGACGCGGATCGCCCTCGACGAGGATCTCCCTGTTGAGGCGATTGCGCTGCGCGAGCCAGGTCGCGCGATCGACCAGGACGTAGCCATCGAGCCGCGCCGCCATGTCCAGGCTCAGCGCCATGCCGAGCCCGCTCTCGCGATACCAGTTGCCGCTTCGCGCCTTCGGATTGACCTTGGTGGCATCCCAGAGCGACTGTTCGAGCACGTGCGTGCCGGAATTGTCGCCGCGCGACACGAAGGTGGCCCGCTTCAACGCGAGGAGCCGGAGCGCCGCGGGTGCATCCTTCAAGCCACGCAAACCAGCCGGATCGGCCGACGGGCCGGCGATCACGAAGTCGTCGAACATCATTTTCACGCGCCTGGCGCCGTCACCGCCATCCATGAAGCGATCAAGCGCCGCCGGACTGTTGCCGATCACGACATCGACGAACCCGCTGCGGGCCGTGTTGAGCGCTTCTGCGGTCGCGCGCGAGACGATGCGCAGCGTGATCCCGCTGTGCTCCTTGTACTTGGTCGCCAGGTACGGAAAGAGGCCGGAGTCCTCGATCGATGTCGTCGCGGCGACGACCAGCACGCGGTCCTGCGCGCTGGCGCCGACGACACTTGCGAGCATTGCGATTGCGGCGAGCAGGCTGCGCAGCATGGTTGGTCTCGAAAACAGCAACGTGGCACGCGCAAGAGCTGAACTGTGTTGCACGCGGTCGGTTGCGGCCGGGTAAATCCGATTCTCGACAGGGCGTTGCTTTCCGGTAATTCTTGCAACGCCCGCGCTCGTTTACCGGACGGTAACCCTGTGGGTGGTCCCCCGCCGCTGGCGGCAGAAGGCACCGGGTCCCACGGATCGCGTTTCAGGGCGGGAACGAGGGGTGCTCGCAGTCATTATCATGTGAACGATACGACATCGCCGGAGGAGGGGACGCGCTTGCACGGCCCATCCACGGCGCGTAGATTTGCGTTCTCGGGGATGCAGGCTCCCCGTCAGACGGTGTCCGTCCAAGCTCTGCGCAACACTCGATCGAGTCGAGAGGATTGCGCATGGACGGCGGAGAGTTCTCATCAGCAGCGACTATCGCGGGTGCGCTCCCTTGGAGCGGAGGCTCTGTCGCCTGCGCGCCTGCGGCGCGCGGATCGAGACCACTCCCATTTTCGAATTCGGGGCGGGGATCCCACACCTCAATCTCAACGAGGAGACGATGATGCGTGTCTTGAAGACAATTGCGATCAGCGTGGCGATGGTCGCGTTTGCGGTTGCGGCCCATGCGCAGGAGGTCAACTGGGACAAGGTCGATGCCGCGCTCGGCCGCAAGGCCGCGGTCGGCGGCGATGTCCATCGCTATGGCTTCCCGCGCACCGATCTCACCGTCACGCTCGATGGCGTGACGATCAAGCCGGCGCTGGCGCTCGGCGGCTGGGTGGCATTCAAGCCGGCACATGGCGGCGCGATGATCATGGGCGATCTCGTGCTGCTCGAGAGCGAGATCAATCCCGTCATGACGGCCATGATCCACAACGGCCTCGAGATCACCGCGATTCACAACCATCTGCTGCGCGCGAGCCCGGCGACCTTCTACATGCATGTCGCCGGCCACGGCGATGCCGAGAAGCTCGCGACCGTGCTGGTGCAGGCGCTGCAGTCGAGCAAGACACCGCTGCAGCCGTCGGCTCCTGCCGCGGCGCCTCCCGCGGTCGATCTCGATACCGCGCAGCTCGACCAGATCATCGGCGCCAAGGGCAACAACAACGGCGGCGTCTATGCGTTCGGCGTGCCGCGCCGCGACGCGGTCACCGAAGGCGGCATGCAGATCGCGCCCGCCGGCCCGATGGGCGTTGCGACCGGCATCAACTTCCAGCCGACCGGTGGCGGCAAGGCCGCGATCACCGGCGATTTCGTACTGACCGGCGACGAGGTCAATCCGGTCATCAAGGAGCTGCGCGCGGCGGGCATCGAGGTGACGGCGATCCACAGCCACATGCTCGACGAGCAGCCGCGGCTCATCTTCATGCATTTCTGGGCGAACGACGACGCGATCAAGCTCGCCAAGGGCCTGCGCGCCGCGCTCGACAAGACCGCGCGCGCGAAGAGCTGAGGTTTGCATCGACCGGCGCCCATCTCCGCGCGAGGTGGGCGCCGGATTCAAAGGGAGCAATCATGCGACTGACCGTGGCAGCGGCGCTGACGATGCTCATTGCGTCGGGTGTGAGTCAGCAGGTGCAGGCCGCCGATGCCTGCAAAGCATGTAGCGATCATCGTGCGCGCTGCATGAAGAATTACCCAGGGCCGACCTGCAAGACCGATTACGATATCTGCATGAAGGCCTGCCGCAAAAGGTAGCTGCGTCGCTTGGGTGAATGCACTACGGAGGGGAGGGACCATGAGGATCGCCGCGTTGCTGATCACAGCGGGACTGCTCGGCACGGCCGCTGCGGCGCCGGCTGCCGAAACGCCGTTGCAGCTCGAGGCGAAGATTCCGCTCGGCGAGGTTTCCGGCCGCATTGACCACATGGCAGCCGACGTGAAACGACAGCGGCTGTTCGTGGCCGAGCTCGGTAACAATACGGTCGGCGTGATCGATCTTGCAGAGCGCAAGCTGCTGCAGCGATTGAGCGGACTGAAAGAACCGCAGGGCGTCGGCTACGAGCCGGCGAGCGACATGATCTACGTGGCGAACGCGCGCGACGGATCGGTCAACCTCTTTCAGGGAACCGATCTTGCGTCGGCCGGCGTGATCGCGCTCGGCAGCGATGCGGACAATGTCCGCATCGACCCGAGGACAAATCGCGTGATCGTCGGCTACGGGAAGGGTGCGCTCGCGATCATCGATCCGGCGTCGCGACGCAAGATCGGCGAAGTACCGATCGCACGGCATCCGGAGGGATTCCAGCTCGATCCCGAGTCGAGCCGCGTTTTCATCAACGTGCCGGACGCGCGTAGCATCGTGGTCGTCGATACGGCTGCCGGCAAGCAGATTACAACTTGGCCGCAGTCCGGCCGCAGCGGCAATTTCCCGATGGCGCTCGACCTGGCGCGGCACCAGGTGCTGGCGGTGTTCCGTCAACCGGCCGAGCTCGCCATCCTCGCGATGTCGGACGGAGCGGCCGTCGCGAAGCTCCCTGTCTGCGGCGATTCCGACGACGTGTTCGTCGATGCCAAACGCCAACGCGCCTATGTGGGCTGCGGCGAAGGCTTCATCGACGTCATCGACCTGCAGGCAAAGCCTGCCGCGCGCGTCGCGCACATTGCGACCGCGAGCGGCGCACGCACCGCGCTGTTCATGCCCGATCTCGATCGACTCGCGATTGCGGTCCCGGCGCGCGGCGCGACGCCGGCCGCAATCTGGCTGTTTCGGCCGGTTCCTTGAGGGGCAAGGTCAGTGGCCGTGGGGTTGTGCGTCTGGCCCGTGATTAACCATCGTCTTCGCCGCTTTCCGAGCAGGCGCTTGCAGCGCTCCGAGGAACCGCGTAAAGAGGCGGCTACTCGGGGGCACGCAGACTCCCCGCCAGGCGGCGTACCGTCCAAGCTCTGCGCAACACTCGACGTGTCGAGGTGATTGCGCATGGAGATGACGGGTTCCCCTCCGCTCATCGTGTTATCGAAGCAGCGCCTGACCGATCTGGCGCGACCCGAGTCGCAGGTGGCGATGATCTTCGGCTGCGGTTCGCAGGGGCGCGTCCAACTCGCGGCGTTGCGTCATCAGCTCGATATCCGGCGCGTCTTCGTATCCGACAAGGACGACGCGACAGCCGAGGCGTTCGCGTCCGAGATCGCGCGCGACGGGATCGACGTCGACGTACCGGCAAAGCCGAAGCTCGCGGCACGCGCGAGCGACGTGATCGTCACCGCGACGTCCTCACGGGTGGCCTTCCTTGGACCTTCGGACGTGCGGGCCGGCACTTTTATCGCCGCGATCGGCGCCGATAACCCGGAGAAGAGCGAGATCGAGCCGGCGCTCATGGCCAAGGCGCGGGTCGTCACGGACCTGACCGAGCAATGCAGCCATATGGGCGATCTGCATCACGCGATCCGCTCCGGCGCAATGCAGGCAGCTGCCGTGCATTCGGAGCTCGGCGAGCTCGTCAGGGGGCGAAAGCCCGGGCGACGTGAAGCACACGAAATCACGCTGTTCGACGGCTGCGGTGTCGGCATTCAGGACGTCGCCGCTTCGGCCCGGGCCTTCGAGCTTGCGCGCGCCGCCGGCGCTGCCGACACGCTGGCCCTGCAATGATGCATCAAGACGAGGTCCCGCCGTGATGCACTGACAACCAATACCGATCGCCGTTGCAGGTTCTGCGCCGCGATCGGGGACATATCGGGCTCTGACGCAGTCGCCCGGGTCAAGGCGTACCGCCCAAGCACTGCAGTATCGACGTCATCCAACGGACTCGGCGCTGGCCGAATCCGATCGGTGGACGTTGCGGAGACGACACATGCGCTATCACATCGCGCCGCTTTTCTGCCGCCCCTGGACGATCAACGGCGTCACGCCAAAGCTGATCGAGAGCCACTACGAGCACAACTATGGCGCGGCGCTCAACCGCCTCAACGCGATCGCCGCGGAGCTCGAAGCGCTCGATCTCGCAAACGCGCCGCCCCACGCGGTCAATCGCCTGAAGCAGGAGGAGATGGCGGCGCTCAATTCCGTGCTGCTTCATGAGCTTTACTTTGCAAGCCTCGGCGGCGACGGGCGTACCTTGCCCGACCTCATGGCGCAGGCGATCGCGCGCAACTTCGGCTCGATCGATCGCTGGCGCCAGGAGTTCATCGCGCTGGGCAATGCGCTGGCCGGCAGCTCCGGCTGGGTCCTGCTCACACTGGTGCCGCGCGACGGCCGTCTCATCAACCAGAGCGTGACCGACGGCAGCCAGGGCATCGCGGGCGCGATCCCGATCCTTGCGCTCGACATGTACGAGCACGCCTATCATCTCGACTTTGGGGCCAACGCCAGCGCCTATGTGGCGGCCTTCATGCGCAACATCGATTGGAACGCCGTTCAAGGCCGCTACGAGGACGCGCTCACGGTCAAGCCGCCGCGGCCGCTCGTGCAAAAGCAGTTCGCGGACGTGCCGGCGGTCACGGTGGACGAGGTGAAGGCGATGCTCGAATCGGGCGTGCCGGTTCAGATCATCGACATGCGACCGCGCCACTACAGCGCAAAGGCGCAGGACATGATGGAAAGCGCGGTCTGGCGCGATCCGGAGCGAGTCGAGGACTGGATCGGGGATCTCTCCAAGGAGGCGCCGGTCGTCACCTTCTGCGTCTACGGCTTCCACATCGGCTGCGAGACGGCGCGGACCCTGCGCGACGCCGGCTTCGACGCCCGCTACATGGCCGGCGGCCACTATGCCTGGAAGGCCACCAATGGGCCGGTCAAGCTGTTCGACAGCGCGGCGCTGGCGTGATGATGCGTTCGAATCATTCCAGGGAGAACGTCATGACGCACGCAGTGAGCGCCGCGCTCGCGCTGTCGCTTTTTGATTCAACGAGTGCCGCGCACGCAGCGGAGATTCGCCTTCTGTCGGCGGCCTCGATGCAAACGGTGCCTCATGGGGTCATCAGCGAGTTTGAGCGGGCGTCCGGCCACAAGGTCATCATCGACTACCGGACCATGGGTGCCATCACGGAGCGCGTGCTTGGCGGCGAACAGGCTGATCTCGTGATCTCTTCGCCGCGATCGATCGCGCGCCTTGTGAAAGAAGGGCGCCTCGATGCCGCGAGCGTCACGACGATCGCGCGTACCCGGGTCGGCATGGTTGTTCCGGAAAGTGATGCGGCCGTAACGATCGGCTC
>Ga0105238_10004656_pt1 | contig 13577 bp, 12 predicted proteins | sample KBSC34metaG_FD_81526 | JGI IMG/M metagenome (GOLD analysis project Ga0105238, IMG submission 81526) | Corn rhizosphere microbial communities from Kellogg Biological Station, Michigan, USA - KBS C3-4 metaG | ecosystem: Host-associated > Plants > Roots > Rhizosphere > Soil | place: Michigan, USA... | reverse complement strand
CAGGGCAATGTGCTGATCGGCGGCATCATGGAGCACATCGAAGAAGCCGGCGTGCACTCGGGCGATTCGTCCTGCTCGCTGCCGCCGTATTCGCTGAGCGACCAAGTTCAGGACGAACTGCGCGCGCAAGTGACGCGGATGGCGCGCGAGCTCAAGGTCATTGGCCTGATGAATACGCAGTTCGCGATCCAGCAAGAGAATGGCAATTCGACGATTTATATCCTTGAAGTCAACCCGCGCGCCTCGCGCACGGTGCCGTTCGTGTGCAAGGCGACCGGCGTGTCGCTGGCCAAGATCGCCGCGCGTTGCATGGCGGGCAAGAGCCTGGCCGAGCAGGGCACGACGCGCGAAATCGTGCCGGACTACTACTCGGTAAAAGAGGCGATTTTCCCGTTCGCCAAATTCCAGAACGTCGATCCGATCCTCGGCCCCGAGATGCGTTCGACCGGCGAGGTGATGGGCGTCGGCCGCAGCTTCGGTGCCGCATTCGCGCGTGCGCACGAAGCGGCGAACATCTCGGCGCCGAAACCCGGCAAGGTGTTCGTTTCGGTGCGCGATGCGGACAAGCCGCGCCTGCTGTCCGTTGCGCAGGATCTCGTGCGTCGCGGCTATAGCCTGATCGCTACTTCCGGCACACACACCTACCTGACCGAACAGGGTGTTCCCTGCGAGCGCATCAACAAAGTGCTCGAAGGCCGCCCGCACGTGCTCGACGTCATCAAGAACGGCGAAATCGTTTTCATCGTCAACACGACCGAGGGCAAGCAGGCGATCGCCGACTCGTTCTCGATCCGCCGCGAAGCGCTGCAGCAGCGCATTACTTATTCCACCACGGTCGCCGGCGCGCGTGCGCTTGTGCACTCGCTCGATTTCCGCAGCGGCGGCGACGTGTATAGTCTGCAGGAACTGCACAGGGAGCTGATTGCATGAGGTTCGAAGAATGAAGCGTGCCCCGTTGACCGCCAAAGGCGCCGAGCGCCTGCGCGGTGAGCTCGATCGCCTGAAATCCACAGAGCGTCCGCGCATCATTGCGGCGATCGCCGAAGCGCGTGCGCACGGCGATTTGAAGGAGAACGCCGAATACCATGCCGCGCGCGAGCTGCAGGGCTTTATCGAAGGTCGCATTCAGGAACTCGAGGCCGCGCTGAGCTATGCCGAGGTGATCGATACCTCCCGTCTCAACCCGAACGGGCGGATCGTGTTCGGCGCCACCGTCGAACTCGTCGAAGAGGCGAGCGGCAGTGAAGTGACCTACCAAATCGTGGGTGATCTCGAGGCCGACATCAAGCAGCGTCTGATCGCCGTCAACTCGCCGCTCGCCCGCGCGCTGATCGGCAAGAGCGAAGGCGACAGCTTTCAGTTTCAGGCACCGAACGGCGTGAAGAGCTATGAGATCGTGGCGGTACGCTACGAGATTTGATTCTTCCGCGACGAAGCAGAGCGGCATACGCTTTCCATGCGATTGAATCTGCTTCTGCCGACGCGCAAACGCGTCGAAAGCGCCATCGTCGCGCACTGGCTGGCGCGCGGTGATCGCCAGCCCGATGCGGCGCCGGGACGCGAATCGGTATTGCGCGAATGCTTCGAGACCGGCGTTGCCGGATTTCCCGTCGCAGCGCTGACTCGCCAAGTCGACGTAGGCGATGCCGCGGATTCGACCTGGCTGCGAGCCGATCCGGCGTTTGTGATGGCCGACGCTGTGACCCTGCGTCTGCTTGCGTGCGGCAATCTCGGCTTGTCGACCGAGGATGTCGATGCGTGCGCGCGGGCGTTGCAGCCGCTGTTCGAAGACACGGGTTTCATTTTCGACGCGCCGCATCCGCAACGCTGGTATCTGCGCTGTCCGCCCGAAGCGAAACTGCCGACGTTTTCGTCGCCCGACGAAGCTCTTGGCGATGACCTGGCGAATCACCTGCCGGAAGGCGAAAACGCGCGGCTGTGGCGGGGTCTGCTCAACGAAGCGCAGATCGTGCTGACTCAGCATCCGATGAATGCGCGCCGCGCGCAGCGCGGTTTGCCGCCGGTAAATAGTCTGTGGTTCTGGGGCGTAGGTGCTCTGCCGGCGCGAGTGCGCACTGAGTTCGATCACGTCATCAGTGACGACGAAGTCGTTGCGGCGTTGGCAAAACTTGCACACGTACCGTTATTCCGGCGGATGCTGGAATCCAGCCTTTATGACGTTCAGAGAAGCGAAGAGCTGGATTCCAGCTTCCGCTGGAATGACGAGAAAAAGCAGTCGGTGCTCCTCGACCTTGCGGACCGGCGAGACGTTGCCGAACTTGATCGGGAATGGCTCGTGCCGCTCGCGGACGCATTGAAACACAAGCAAGTCACGCAACTCGATCTGCGCTTCGAAAACGGCGAACGCTACGTCGTCAAACCCATCCACCGCTGGCACTTCTGGCGTCGTGTGAACACAGTTTCGTGATCGGTCGGCCGCGCATTCAGCGTCGTGCCGTGCCCTCGCTGAGGGCGGACTGGCCGGCGTCGCTGCATCCCGTCCTGCATCGGGTTTTTGCCGCGCGCGGTGTGGTTGCCTCCAGCGAAATTGAATACCGACTCGCTGCGCTGCTTGCACCCGCGCAGTTGGGTGGCATTGCGCGCGCCTGTGAGCTCATCGCGGAAGCGTTGCGCGCCGACGCGCCGATCGTGATCGTCGGCGACTTCGACGCCGACGGTGCGACCGGAACCGCGGTCGCAGTGCGCGGATTGCGCCGCTTTGGCGCGACACGTGTCAACTACGGCGTGCCGAATCGCTTCACGCATGGCTATGGTTTGAGTCCGGCGCTGGTCGACGAACTCGTGGCGCGGTATCCGGAACTTGCCGGGCGCGGATTGCTGATCACGGTCGACAACGGTGTCGCCGCAAATGCCGGCGTTGCCGCGGCGAAGGGCCACGGATTGTGCGTGATCGTGACCGATCACCATCTGCCGGGCAACGCGCTGCCGAACGCCGACGCGACGGTGAATCCCAACCTCGACGGCGATATGTTCCCGAGCAAGGCCTTGGCCGGCGTCGGTGTGATGTTCTACTTGCTGATCGCGCTGCGCGCCCATCTGCGCGAACGCGGCTGGTTCGCCGAGCGCGGTCTTGCGGAACCGGACCTGTCGGAATTGCTCGACCTCGTGGCGCTCGGCACCGTGGCCGATCTCGTGCCGCTCGACCACAACAACCGCATTCTGGTCGAGGCCGGCTTGAAGCGCATCCGCAGCGGACGCGCGTGTGCCGGCGTCGCGGCGCTGCTCGAAAGCGGCAAGCGCGATCCGGCGCGCGCGGTCGCGAGCGATTTCGGCTACGTGGTCGCGCCGCGGATCAATGCGGCGGGGCGGCTCGAGGATATCCGCCTCGGTATCGAGTGCCTGTTGACCGACGACAGTGCCACAGCGCGCAAACTCGCCGATCAGCTGTCCGCGATCAACAGTGAGCGCCGCGATTTGCAGACCGGCATGGTCGAACAGGCCGAACGCGCGGTGGAGACGTGGCTGGCGCGGCATGGCGCGGACTCGCTGCCGGTCGGCATGGTGTTGTATGAACCCGATTGGCACCACGGCGTGGTTGGCCTGGTGGCCTCGAAGCTCAAGGAGCGTTTCAACCGCCCGGTGATCGCCTGCGCGCCGGCGGGCGAGGGCAGCGGCGAGATAAAGGCGTCCGGCCGCTCGATCAGCGGCTTTCATCTGCGTGATGCCTTGGCCGAAATCGATGCCCGCGTACCTGGCGTGCTGCAGCGTTACGGCGGCCACGCGATGGCTGCGGGTTTGAGCCTGCATCGCGACGACATCGCGCGCCTCGGTGAACTGTTCGATGCCGTCGCGCGCGAACGCATCGCGCCCGAGCGGCTCGACGCGGTGTTGCTGACCGACGGCGAACTCGGCGCGGATGAATTCACGCTCGATCTCGCCGAACAGCTGCGTTATGCGGGTCCGTGGGGGCAAGCCTTCCCGGAACCGTTGTTCGACGGCGAATTCGCGCTCGTGGACTGGCGTGTGGTCGGCGAAACGCATCTGCGCCTGCGCCTGAACTGCGATGGCCTCGCTGCGCCGGTCGAAGCGATGTGGTTCGGCGGTTATACCGGTGCGCCGCCGCCGTCGCGACTGCGGGCGGTGTATGCGCTCGACGTCAACGAATGGAACGGTACGCGCCGGCTGCAATTGCTGCTGCGGCATATCGAAGCCGCGTAGCGGGCTCTATGCGGAGAAGGCCAGCGTGGCGACGCCAGCAAGAATCAGCACGGCACCGAGCAGACGCGAGACATTTGCGCGCGCCGGCAGGAATTTCTCGAGCAGCACAATCAGGCTGATCGCCACGATCCAGGCGAAACTCATGACGCCGCCGACAAACAGCAGCAACATCATTGCCCAGCAGCAACCCAGGCAGTAGGCGCCGAGGCGCAGGCCCATCCTCCAGGCGCCGGCGATGCCGGTACGCCACTCCCGCGCGATGAATTCGGCGGGCGCGCGACAGCGGCGCAAGCAGCGTTGCTTGAGCGGACTCCATTGCCAAGCGCCGGCGACGATCAGCATTGTCGCGGCCGCTGCGGTACTGCGCATGCGCATCATCGGCGAGAGCAGGTCTGAGGTGCTCAACGCCCATTGCAGACCCGTCGCAGCGAGCGAGAACGCGCACCAAACTGCGAGATAGCCGACAGTGAAAATGTATACCCGAAGCGCGGTACGCGGCGTCCGCGTATCGCTGCAGGCCACGCGCTGGTAGAGCAGGGCGACGGGAGCGGCGCTCGGCAGCATCATTGCGACCATCATAACCACCCACATGGCAAGGATCAGCAGCGCGTAACGCGGGCTCCATTGTGCGGTCATCATCCAGGCGGCGGCGCCGCGCATGTCGCCTTGCATATCGGCGGCGGCGAAGGCGATCCAGGTCCAGCACAAGGCAGCAACGGCACCCAGCGCGATGAAGGGCAGGGCTCGGTCGTGCGCGATGGTCACGGTGAGCGGGTCAGCGGACGACGCCGTGCGTGCTCCAGTGGAAATTCGCCAGATGCGCATGGGTGCCGTCGAATTCCAGGTCGATCGGCGCGGTCGTTTTCGCCTTGCCGCTGATGAATTCGGCTTCGGTGTATTCGAAGCCGGTCGGCAAGGTAACACGCGCCTGGTGAGGTAGCCCGGTCACGGGGTTGCGGATCGATTCGCCGCTGCTTTCGAGCATCCCCGGCACGCGCAGAGTCGCTGTGCGTGCACCGTAATCGATATCGAGATCGATCTGGCGATATTCGGTGGGCAGCACTTTGGTCACCGTCGTGTGGAATATCTGGAAAATCGAGCCGCCCGGATCGGTGTCCTTGCCGTGCGAGATCGCCTCGAGCGCGGCGCGCTGCGCCGGATTCGCACGTTCGTCGATGATCGACAGCCAGGTGCCGTTGCCCTGGTGGATCGGGCCGGGCCACATGGCCATGAGACCGGCGCGCAGACCGTCGAGCACCACGTCGCCATAGCGCCCGCGCTCGATCTGGAAAAACGTGTGTGCACGGCAATCGCCGTGAGTGGGCAGCGAATTGAACTGACAAGGACAGCCGGTATCGCAGTTGCAGTTGGCGAATTCCATGCCCTGCAACGTCCATTCGGTATTGGCCATGACGCGCTCCCCGTGAATGAACCGGGCTTGAGTATACTCCGGTGCAAAGGCGGCTGGTCGCAGGCAAAGCAGATGCCATGCAACGCCGCGGATTTGCTAGAATTCGCGTTCTTTTCGCCGTCGTTCCAGGCACCCGGAAAACATGATCGAAACCAATCCCATCCACGCCCGCATCGCCGACCTGACCGCCCGCGTCGCGTCGCTTAGGGGGTATCTTTGACTACGAGACGAAAGCCGAACGTCTCGAAGAAGTCAGCCGCGAGCTCGAAAGCCCCAACGTCTGGGACGATCCGGAGCGCGCGCAAAATCTAGGCAAGGAACGCGCCTCGCTCGAACGCATCGTCACTGGCATTCGTGAACTGACCGAAAGCCTCGGCGGCGCCGACGAACTGCTGCAGCTGGCCGAGGCCGAGAACGACGAAGGCACCGCGGTGGCCGTGTCGGCTGACGTCGACAAGCTCATACAGCGCGTCGAAGCGCTCGAGTTCCGGCGCATGTTCTCCGGCAAGATGGACTCGCACAACGCCTTCGTCGACATCCAGGCCGGTGCCGGCGGCACTGAGGCGCAGGACTGGGCCGAAATGCTCCTGCGCATGTATCTGCGCTGGGCCGAGCACAGGGGTTGGAAAACCGAACTGCTCGAAGCGTCCGCGGGCGAAGTCGCCGGGATCAAGAGCGCGACGTTCCGCGTCGAGGGCGAGTACGCTTATGGCTGGCTCAAGACAGAGATTGGCGTACACCGCCTCGTGCGCAAGTCGCCGTTCGATTCGGACAACCGCCGCCACACGAGCTTTACGTCGGTGTTCGTTTCGCCCGAAGTCGACGACGATATCGACATCGAGATCAACCCGGCCGATCTGAGAACCGACGTGTACCGTTCGTCGGGCGCCGGTGGCCAGCACGTCAACAAGACCGAGTCTGCCGTACGCATCACGCACGTGCCGACCAACACGGTCGTCGCCTGCCAGACCGAGCGCTCGCAGCACGCGAACCGCGATCGCGCGATGAAGATGCTCAAGGCGAAGCTGTATGAGCTGGAAGTGCAGAAGCGCAACGCGGAGAAGGACAAGGTCGAAGCGACGAAATCGGATATCGGCTGGGGCAGCCAGATCCGCAACTACGTGCTCGATCAGTCACGGATCAAGGACCTGCGTACCGGCATCGAGCGCAGCGACACGCAGAAAGTGCTCGACGGCGATATCGATGAGTTTATCGAAGGCAGTTTGAAGGCCGGTCTTGAAGCCGGCGCGAAGCGTCTCGACGCCTAGGTGTGCCACTCCCCTCCGTGATTTTGGAGGGGAGCAGCGGGTCGTACTATTTCCCGGTTGACAGGTCAGGGCGAACGATGGCGACCGTGTGGTCGGCGAGTTCGAACGAACTGCCAAAGGATTTCAGTGTCGCGGCGGAATCCTCCGCGCCGAGCGCTTTCGCGAGCACCTGATACAGCGACGGATTGGGATCCGCCATGTCGGCATAGCTCTTCATCGGCAGCACGATGCGCAGGCTGTCCTTGCCGCCGATCGACCAAGCGAGCCGATACGGGTAGGGCCATTTCTGATCGATGAGCGCTTTGTGGATCTTGTCGATCGCGGCCATCGCTTCCGCGCGCGATCCGGACTTCAAGTTGCGCGTGATCACGGAGAAGTATTTGTAGTCCTTCGGATCGCCGACCATGTGGCTGTGCGCATCGTCGATTTCCTCGAAGAAGTGCGCCACCTTTTCGACATAAGGCCCTACCTGTTTTTCGTAGGCATCATCGGCCTTCGCCTTCATGCTCCAAGCGTCTTCCGCGTCGAAATCTTTCCACTGATGGCCGTCCGAACGAAACACGTAGTAGGTCAGATCGGTACCGGCAATCGGCTGATAGGCCATCCAGCTGAAAGGCTCGCCGTTCTTCTTGCGCCAGGCGACGTGTTCCTTGACGCCGGCTTCGAACTCTTTTTCGTGGCCGGCCTTGACCCACAACACCCAACGATCAGCAACATTTCCGTTAGCGACAGACGCGTGAGCTGCAGTCTTTTCCGCTGCGCTTGCGTATGATCCGTATACGGTCAGGAACAGGGCAAGCAACAACCCCAGCAGGTGCCGGACATTTAGTGCTTTCATGATTTCCCCTCCTCGTTGATAGAGCCCGACCTTGCCGATGTATTCCCGGCTTGCGGGCGCTAAAAGTATACGCTTGTCGCGAAAGCCCGCCGCTCTGCAAGAACGGTGCCGGAACTAGGCTAAAATCCACCGAATTGATTGATCGAACTGCCCGGGAAAGACCGCCGAAAATGAGTGAAGCAATACAGAACCCGCCGCTTGAGGAAGCTAAGTCAGACGAGAACAAGCTGATCGCGGAACGCCGCGAGAAGCTGCGTGCGCTGCGTGCGCAGGGTGTGGCGTTCCCGAACGACTTCACGCCAGACGCGTTTGCCGGCGATCTGCAGGCGGAATTCGACGGCAAACCGGCCGAAGACGTCGATGCTGCAGCGCGGCGCGTCAAGGTTGCCGGCCGCATGCTGCTCAAGCGCGGGCAGGGCAAAGTCAGCTTCGTCCAGATTCAGGACATGACCGGGCGCATCCAGCTCTTCATCCAGGCGAACGCGGTCGGCGACATTTACGAAGCGTTTAAATCCTGGGACATCGGCGACATCGTCGCGGCCGAAGGTCCTCTGATGCGCACGAAGACCGGCGAGCTCAGCGTCAAGGTCGAGAAACTGCGCCTGCTGACCAAGTCGCTGCGCCCGCTGCCGGACAAGTGGCACGGCATGGCCGATGTCGAGCAGCGTTATCGCCAGCGCTATGTCGACCTCATCGTCACGCCCGAATCGCGGCGTGTGTTCGAGCTGCGTTCGCGCATCGTGCGCCATATCCGCAACTTCCTCGATGCGAAGCGCTTCCTCGAAGTTGAAACGCCGATGATGCACCTGATCCCGGGCGGCGCGGCCGCGCGGCCGTTTATCACGCATCACAACGCGCTCGATATCGATCTGTATCTGCGCGTCGCGCCGGAGCTGTACCTCAAGCGTCTCACTGTCGGCGGCTTCGAGCGCGTGTACGAGATCAACCGCAACTTCCGCAACGAGGGCGTGTCGACGCGGCACAATCCCGAATTCACCATGCTCGAGTTGTATCAAGCTTACGCCACGTACAACGAGATCATGGACATCACTGAAGAGATGATCCGCACCGCCGCGCGCGATGTGGTCGGCAAGACCGCGCTGACTTGGGAAGGCCGCGATATCGACGTCGGCTCCGCGTTCCGCCGCTGGAAGATGGAAGACGCGGTGCTCGAGCACAATCCACAGATCGCGCGCGCCGACGTCCGCGACCGCGCCAAGCTCGCCGCGCACGCGCAGGCGCTCGGCGTGCACGTCAAGGCGGACTATGGCTGGGGCAAGATCCTGCTCGAAATCTTCGAGAAGACGGTCGAAGGCACCCTCGTGCAGCCGACCTTCATCACGACTTATCCGACCGAGGTGTCGCCGCTCGCGCGCGCGAATGATCACGATCCCGAAGTCACCGACCGCTTCGACCTGTTCATCGGCGCGAAGGAATTGGCGAACGGATTCTCCGAGCTCAATGATCCGGAAGACCAAGCCGAGCGTTTCCGCGCGCAGGTCAACGCGAAGGACTCGGGTGACGACGAGGCGATGCACTTCGACGCCGATTACATCCGCGCGCTCGAAGTCGGCCTGCCGCCGACGGGCGGCCTTGGCGTCGGCATCGACCGTCTGGTCATGTTGCTTGCCGACGTGCCGTCGATCCGCGACGTGCTGCTGTTCCCCTACATGCGGCCCGAAGCCTGATACGATTTCCGCGGGCTTCCGCGGGAGAGTGTCATGGGTGAGCGTGATCCTCGAATCGATGCGTATATCGCGAAGTCAGCAGATTTCGCCCAGCCGATCCTCGAACATCTGCGCGAGGTGATTCACCAAGGTTGCCCCGAGATCGAAGAAGCGATCAAGTGGGGCATGCCCGCGTTTCTCTACCGCGGCAGGATTCTCTGTGGCATCGCCGCGTTCAAGCACCACTGCGCGCTGGGTTTCTGGGGCACTCGCGGTCTGATCGGCAACGAAGATAAACGCGATGAGGCGATGGGGCACTTCGGACGCATCGCCTCGCTCAAAGACCTGCCTTCGAAGAAGGTGCTGATCGGCCACGTCAGACAGGCGATGAAACTCAGCGACGAGCGCGCAACGGCGCCGCCCACGCCGAGGAAATCACCGAAACCCGCGCCGTCTACGCCCGACGATCTCGCCGCTGCCTTGAAGAAGAACAAGAAGGCTTCGGCGACGTTCGACGCGTTCAGCCCGAGCGGCAAACGCGAGTACGTCGAATGGATCACCGAGGCGAAGCGCGAGGAAACGCGCACACGTCGCCTCGCTCAGGCGATCGAATGGATGGCCGAAGGCAAGCAGCGCAACTGGCAATATCAGTAGTTTTGCCGATGTTGCGCGAATAGTTTCGTTCTCGTGCGTCAAACACGATGCGCGGGCCCTGGCGATCGTGGCCCTGTTCGGGTGAATGCAAACGGCCCTTGTCGGCAGTGCCGGCGTCTGTTTCCATCGGTTGAACTCGAATGGGAGAACGGCAATGAAATCGGCATCCTTGTTTGCTCTGTCTCTGTTTTGCGGTACCGCCTTCGACTCGTTCGCGCATGCGCAGGAGAACGCCGAAGAAAAAGCTCTGCGGCAGGTCGAGGCCACGCTTTGCGATGCGTTCCGCAACAGCGATGCGGTGACGATCCAGCGCATCGAAGATGAACACTACACGCTGACCGATTCGCGCGGCGGCGTCACCGGCCGTGACAGCGATGTGGCCGAAGCGAAAAAAGGCGATCCGCATTACAGCGAATTTCGCAATCACAGCCAGAAATTTCGTTTCTACGGCGACACGGCGGTCGTCAACGGCATCACCTCGCTCAAAGGGATTTCTGCCGGCAAGGCGTTCGCAGGCGATTTTCAGTTCACCGACACGTGGGTCAAGCGCAACGGTGAATGGAAAATCGCGGCGAGCCATGCGACGCGAATCAGTGCGGCGACAAAACCGAACTGATCAGCTCGAGCATGTCTCTGCGATTTTATCCTTCGTGGCACGCAGAGAATGATCGACGTAGTAATCGAGCAGGGTACGCGCGAATGAACGCTGGCCTTCGGCGATCAGCGAGCCGGCGTCGCTCATCCAGCCATCGACGCATGCGGTTTTGGTTTGTGCGCCCGAAGTGCAGCGCAGCAAGTTCGCATACGCGCGACGGTAGACGTCGAACTGTGCGCGCTGCATCGGCGGGCCATGGCCGGGGATGAGCGTCTTGAATGATGCTCGGCCCAGATCGTCCAACGCCGATTTCCAGCGCGTCGGACAGGCGGTGTCGAGCAGCGGCACGGGCAGAGTGACGAGATCGCCGGCAGCGAGCGTACGCGTCGCCGGGTCGTAGACCCAAACGTCGCCGGCAGTCACCGCTCGTGTTTGCAGATGCAATTCGAAAACGTGTCCGGCAATGCGCTGCGTTGATGTCTTATCGATGGGTTGGTCGGGATACAGCGCGCGGCCGCTGTCGATGATGGTGATCTCGTCGCGATACGACTGCGCGGCTTTTTCTTCCTTTGTGCCGGCGATCGCTTCGACGAGCTGTGCGCGGTACTTTGCGAGGAATCCGCCCATCGCACCGTCGATCGCCATGCTGGCGTAGACGCGGACGTCCGGATAAGCGGCGCGGATGCGCGGGTTGCCGCCGATATGATCGAGATGCCAATGGCTGTTGATCACCGCCTTGATCGGCAGCCCGCTGTCGCGCGCGCGATCGAGAATTTTCCGCGTGTGTTCCGGGTGCCGACCGGTATCGAACACAACCCAGCCGTCGGGCGTGCGGAACAGCACGCTGTTGCCGTCGGGCTGGCGGCCAGGCTCGAAGGTGCCGGGAATCAGTTCGACGCTCGGCGCCACGGCCACGGTTTCGGGGGCGCCGAGCGAAGCGGCAGGCAGCATCGCCAAGCAGGACAGCAGAATTATTTTCATGGCGCGTCCCCTTCGGGCCAAGCTTCAAGCTACCGCGGTGCGGTGCGGCGGAGAAGGGCCGGAAGTCATCGTGATTTTGTGACCGAAATCCATGCCCCATGACTTTTGGGATTATGAGGCTGCTGGCCAAGCCGGCAGAATCGATGGGATTTTTTGATCCGACTTTGAGGACATTCCGATGCGCAATCTCTGCTCCGTGCTGGCTCTGGCCGCGGCATTCACGTTGAGTACCTTCGCTTTCGCCGACGATGAGCCCGGCAAGGATGCCAAGCCCGAGGGGGCGAAGAAGGAAGAGGCGGCCAAGCCGGCCAAGCTCGCACCGAAGCAGTCCGAAAGTGACGGCGAGGTCACCATCGGCGGCAAGGCGATCGACTACAAGGCCGTGGCCGGCACGCTGGTCCTCGAGGACAAGAAAGGCGACGGCACCGCGAGCATTTTCTACGCGGCGTATTTCAAGAAGGGCGCGGAAGCCTCGAAGCGGCCGATCATGTTCATCTACAACGGCGGCCCGGGTTCGGCGACTGTGTGGCTGCACATGGGCGCGTTCGGGCCGAAGCGCGTCGTCACTGCCGACAGCGAGCGCACGCCGGCCGCGCCGTACGGCCTCGTCAACAACGAGTTCAGCCTGCTCGATGTGAGCGATCTGGTTTTCATCGACGCGCCGGGCGCCGGGTTTTCGACATTCGCCGATAAAGAGAAAGGGCCGAAGGAATATTTCGGTGTCGATCTCGATTCGCAGGCGTTCGCGCAGTTCATCGGCAAGTTTCTGTCGAAGTACGGGCGCTGGAATTCGCCGAAATACCTGTGCGGCGAGAGCTACGGCACGATCCGCTCCGCGCTGCTCGCGAACATCCTGCAGAACGACAAGGCGATCGACGTCAACGGCGTGATCCTGATCTCGCAGGTGCTGAACATGGCGATGCTGATCGATTTCCCGCAGATCAATCCGGGTGTCGACCTGTCCTATCAGCTCGTACTGCCGAGCTACGCGGCGACAGCGTGGTATCACAAGAAATTGCCGAACCAGCCAGCGGAGTTGCAGCCGCTGCTGCGCGAAGTCGAAGCATTCGCGATGGGCGAATACGCGCAGGCGCTGGCCGCGGGCACCGCGCTCGATCCGGCGCGCAAGCATGCGATCGCGGAAAAATTGCATACCTACACCGGCCTGCCCGTGGATTACATCGAGCGCGCCGATCTACGCGTCAACGGCGGCGAGTTCGAGCACTCGCTTCAGATCGACCGCGGCCTGACCACCGGGCGCCTCGACTCGCGCTTCTCCGGCCCGGCGATGGACGCGCTCAACCAGTCCGCCGCCTATGATCCGCAGTCGGCGGCGATTTCCTCGGCTTACGTCGGCGCGTTCAACGACTACGTGCGCAAGCAGCTCAAGTTCGGCCAGGACCAGACCTACAATTTGTTCGCCGAGGGCACGTTTCCCGGCTGGAAGTTCGAGCATCGCCAGCCGGGCGGCGATTTCGCCGTGCCGGGCTTCCCGAACGTGATGCCCGATCTCGCCGCGGCAATGAAGCAGAATCCGCGTCTGCGCGTGATGCTCAATTCGGGCTATTACGACCTTGCCACGCCGTACTACACGGCGGACTATGAGATGCGCCATCTGCCGATTCCAGCGAGCCTCGCCGGCAACATCGAGACGCACTACTACGAGTCGGGGCACATGGTGTATGCACACTTGCCGGCATTGAAGGCGCTGCACGACAACGCGGCGGCGTTTGTGCAGAAGACGGACAATCTCGGCAAGTAAGGACTCGATTCGTCGAGCTCATTTCGCTCGTCATTCCCGCGAAGGCGGGAATCCAGTTCTTGCTGTTTTGTTTTAGAGCAAAGGCTTCCACTCGCCTGTGGCGAGCGGGTTCCTTTCTTTGCTCGTGCAAAGAAAGGAACCAAAGAAACACGCCCCAGCGCCTTGCGCCCATTGGGCATCCTGCCCAATGGGTCCGCGTCAGCGGCCGGGTTCCGCTGATTG
>Ga0105238_10004654_pt1 | contig 13583 bp, 11 predicted proteins | sample KBSC34metaG_FD_81526 | JGI IMG/M metagenome (GOLD analysis project Ga0105238, IMG submission 81526) | Corn rhizosphere microbial communities from Kellogg Biological Station, Michigan, USA - KBS C3-4 metaG | ecosystem: Host-associated > Plants > Roots > Rhizosphere > Soil | place: Michigan, USA... | reverse complement strand
CCCCCAGCAGCCCGAAGCCGAGCAGCCGGCAAAGCTTGCGGACGCGGGGATCCTGCTCCCGGCCGCGGCCCCGCTTGGAAAACCGGACCGCCAGCCAGATCTCATCTGACGCTGCCGTGCGATCGACGCCCTGCAGCACGAGATCGAGATTGAAGCTCAGCTTCAGCTCCCCGACCACCACCACCGGCGGGCCGTCGCCGTGGAGGGCCACGACATCGCAGCCGCAGATCTCGCCCTTCACTTGGAATCCCAGGGTCTCCAGGAAGCGTTTGACGGGCAGATAAAGCGAAGTCTCCAAGGCAGCAGCTCCCTCCGGCGCCGCAACCTTATCCCAGGGTCGCCGAGTCGCCGAAGCTGCCCGACCGCAATCCCGATCTGAAGGCTTGTCCCGCCATGGAGCTTCGATACGACGGCGAAACCCCATGGGATGTTCGACCCTGCCTTCGTTCCGGAAAAGCCGCCTGCTAGTGTCATGCGACTCAACCCTGGAGATGGTCAGATGCACCGATCGCGCATGAATGGCCTGCTGATCGACTGCAAAATCGACGATATCGACGGGGCCGCCCGCTTCTGGGCCGAGGCCCTGGGGCGACCCGTGGATCCCGCTCATCCCGGCAGCCGCGGGAACTACCGCATGCTCGAAACCCCACCCGGCGAGCTCAGCGTTCAAATCCAGCGCGTGGAGCATGAAAGCCGCATCCACCTCGATATCGAGACCGACGACATCCCCGCCGAAGTCGCCCGCCTCGAGAAACTCGGCGCAACGGTCGATAAGCGCATGGCGCGATGGGTCGTCATGCGCGCCCCCACCGGCCAACGCTTCTGCGTCGTTCGCGTGCAACGCCCCGGATTTCCGGCGGGCGCCACGACGTGGGATTAGCCTGCCGCAGGGCGCCTGATGCAGGGCGATCGCAGATTCGGCAAGTGCGCAGAATTTTGTGCCGTCATTCCTGCGAAAGCGCCGCGATGCGCCCCGCGACGTCAGCCAGCGGAATCAAAGCATGACTTCGGTCGCGACTCCCCGGCAGTCCATCTCGAATTCGAGGCCCAGGATCGGCGGTCGGCAGAAATGCCAGCTGAAGCCCCGGCTCGCCGCACCTCGTCGAACGAGGTCATCAGCGAGATAGGAATGCACGTCGAACACGGTATAGACCTGGGTATCCGTCGTGTCCTTCCAGCCGACGCCCAGCGCGCCCAGCCGCCGTTCCATTTCATCCAGGACGCATCTGGCCTTCTGCTTCATGCCCGCAGGGCTGGTATCGCCATAGGCGACGATGTGATCGCGGTAGTTGCCGCGGCCCTCCGTGACCTCGCCGCTGCCGGCGATGACGAAGCTGGGTGCCGCGGCGCCACTTGGCCGGGCAAAACTGAAGGCATGGAAGACCGGCGCCGCCGGCGGATCGATCTCGGGGCAGACATTGCTGCGGGCCACCGGATTGAGGCCGTCGCGGAAGATCCCCCAGCGTTCCAGCGTCTTCACATAGCCTTCGTTGAAGCTGCGGAATCCGGCTTCCGTGAACTGGGCCGGTGAGCGCAGCTCGCAGGCGCAAAAGCTGGTGAGCGGCAGGCCGAGATCCCCGAGATATCGCTCGATGCGTTCGAAGCCGTCCGAGACAACCGGCAGATCGCGAAAGCGCACCCGCTCGAGGCGATAGCCCTCAACGGCCCGCACGCCGCCGGAATACTGGAACACACCCTCCAAATAGCGATAACCGCCGCCACTGACCTCATGCGTGGTCATGTCTCACCCCTTGCTCTCATTCAAGCCGGCGTATCGACGGTAGAGCAAAAGGCCGATTTCGACGAGCACCTGCCACGAGAAAGGAGGCCGTTCCGCTGCGCAAGGGCCGCCCACCACCGCCAGATGGGGGTGAGACGGAATCACAATTCATGGAGGTAGCTGGTGAGTGTGGTAGAGGTCGTTTGACCGTCAAAAAAACCAGTTATTTCCAGTAAGTTAAGCCGCGCACCTACGTCAATCGGGCCTGTTCAGAAGGCCCTGACTACGCATTTTGGCCATGTTGCCGATCCCTACCCAGATCATCTCTGATTGCCCACTTGGCGGTGCCAGTCCCGGCCACCGCAACAGATAGCCAGTGTGTCGCGAGTGTTGCCTGATCGGCAGACGGGGGGAGGGCATGACCCGACTGATCATACTCAATCGCTATTTCGCGCCGGATGAATCGGCTACGAGCCGAATGGCGAGCAGCCTCGCCTTTGCCCTCGCGGCGCGGGGCTGGAATGTTCATGCGGTAACCTCGCGGCAGCTCTATGGATCACCCAGCGCGGCCCTCCCATCCGAGCAGGAGATTCGCGGCGTCGTGGTCCATCGCATTCTTGCCAGCCGCTTTGGGCGCCGTCATCTGATTGGCCGTGCGTTGGATTACCTGACCTTCTACCTCAGCGTCCTTATCTGGCTTCTGCGCTCCACGCATCGAGGCGACCTTCTCATTGTCGCGACCGATCCTCCCCTCCTTTCCGTTCTGGTCTCGGCTGCGGCCGCGCTCACCGGTGCCGGCCGCATCAATTGGCTGCACGATCTCTATCCGGAGGTCGCCGCAGCTCTCGGTGTTTCCGTGCCTGCCGCGGGCTACCGGTTCCTCCAGCATCTGCGCGACCGCTCACTCGTTGGCGCGGCCATGAACGTGGCAATCGGCGAAAGAATGGCCGAATATTTGCATCGCCGAGGCGTGGCCAAGGATCGAATCACCGTGATTCACAACTGGTCTGATGGGGGTGCCATCCAGCCGGTGTCGTCCCAGGCGAACCCGCTGCGCGAGGAATGGGGGATGGTCGGCAAATTCGTCGTCGGCTACTCCGGCAATCTGGGCCGCGGTCACGAATTCGAAACGATTTTGAATGCGGCCCAGGCTCTCGATCACCGGCCAGATATCGTGTTCCTGTTCGTCGGGGCAGGGCATCATCTCTCCTGGATACAAAAGCAGGTGAGTGCCCGAGCGTTGACCAATGTCGTCATCAGGCCCTACCAACCTGACGCACAGCTCAGCCGGAGCCTCAGCCTTCCGGACCTGCATTTGGTCTCTCTGCAGCCGGCGCTCGAGGGCCTCATGGTTCCCTGCAAGTTCTACGGGGTCGCCGCGGCTGGGCGCCCCACGCTCTACATAGGGGATGTCGCTGGCGAGATTCCGGCGATCCTCCGCGATGCTGATTGCGGTAGCGCAGTCCGGATTGGCGATGTTGACGGTCTCGTCAACTGCGTGCTGCGGCTCCGCCACTTTCCCGAGCTGGCGGACCGGTGGCGGCAAAACGCTCGAGCAGTATTCTCGCGGCGATTCGATCGAAACCACGCAGTGGATCGCTGGTGCGCCGTCCTGCACCGCATTGTGGAAAGCCAAGGCATCGGATCCCCCCTGTTGGCCAGGGTTGCCGATTGAACAATCGCCCCCAGGCTCCCACGATCCTGGCCAATCCTCGCATTCGGTGGCTTCATGGATCGAGCTCTGCCCGCCGTCGATCATGGAGCCATCGGATTACCACCCCGGCAGATGCTGCGGGGTTTCTCGGCCGCTGCTTAAGCTACGACAGCGCGGCGACCTCGCGTGCCGATTTGGGCGATCTGCTGAAGTTCGGCGAGATCGACTGGCTAGTGGTAGCCAGCCTGTCGAATCAGTTTCACCTGACTCCGGCACTCCAGATAGGGTTGCAACGCAAGGCGCTGACCTTTCTCCTGCCGAGCGATCTGCGGGCCTATTTAGAGATGATTTCCGCTCTCAATCGGCAGCGCAATCGGCGGATCGCCAGGCAGGCGAGTGAGGTCTTTGCCGCCTTGAACAGTCAAGGGTTGCGCCCCGTTCTGATGAAGGGAGGGCTTTTCCTTTTCGAGGCCGCTCCGGATATGGGCCTCCTGATGATGGCCGATATGGACGTTCTGCTGCCGAATGAGGAATTCCCCCTGGCCTGCAGTATTCTTCGCGCGCTCGGCTATGTCTCCTTCGGGGAACCGTCGCCCCATGCCCATGCCGTGACTTTCCACAGAGCCGGCGAACTCGCCTCCATTGATTTGCATCTGCGTGTCGGACCGCAAATCCACCTGTTGACATCCGCGGATGCCTGCCGGTCTGCCATTGCGTTGCCGGAGCGCGGCCTGACTCTTGCCGGGCTGTCCCCAACGCATCGTGTTCTGCTGCTTCTGATGAATTTTTGCCTTTTTGAACCGCAATACTGTAACCGGGAGTTGCCGCTACGTAGCTTGCATGATCTTGCGGTCATTAGCTGGCGCCATGGCCCTAACATCGACTGGGTTGCGATCGCCGAGACGGTTGCCCGTTACTCGCTGGACGCACCGGCCCGCGCTTGGTTCAACATGGCGCACAGGCTGCTGGGCGTTCCCGTCCCGGAGTCCTTGCGGGAAGACCGCACCGCCCGTCGGCACGCGCGCCTTTGTCTGCTGCAACTCAACCTCCCGTGGCTGGCGCGGCCGTTCCGATATGGCACCCGTTTGACCTGGATCTTCAGTGCTTGGCGAATGGACTATCGATACGGCTGCGGCCGGAAGGGCTGGCCCCTGGCGGCGACTCGCCTGCGCCATGCATTGGGTGTCTTGCTAAGGCGCTGCCACGGGGTCGTCGCGCCGCCAAATCGCCGTCTGACGTCACAGTGAACGCCGAACAGACAGGGTCGACCCTATCGACCGTATTGCGGCCAGCCGCGGGCGTACATCTTTTCCTCGTGCGAACCGAAGGCATCCTGTTCGACGAGGTCGGACAGAAGTTGTTTCATCTGAATTCGATGGCCGCCTGTATCTGGTGCTATATCGAGGAAGCGTTTCCGATCGACTCGATCGTTCATTCGACTGCTCATTCTCTCCATCTTGACAAAGATCGGGCGCATCACTTTGTGTTGAAGATGATTGCCGCGTGGCGCCGCCTCGGCCTGCTCCATGGCAGTCGCCACCGCCCGGGCCTCAGACGCCGAGGCCTCCCGCCGCCTCGCAGGGGCGCCTTCTCCTTGACGCCCACCGACGAGTCCGATTCCGCGCGGCAAGCACACCTGCACTTCTATCAGCTGCTCGATGTCAAGTTTTCGCTCGTCTACGGCCAGCGAAGCCTGGAAGCCCTGATTCATCCCATAGTGGCGCACCTAGAGCTATCGCAGCCTCCGTCCGAAGCCCTGCGTCTGGAGATTGACCGCAAAGGCGAAGAATGGCGGGTTTTGCAAGGCCGCAAGATACTCGGGTCGTGTCGGACTCTGCAGACCCTGCCGCCCATGGTGCAGGGGATCCTAAGCTCCGTGGCGCTTCGTCACTATGACTTCCTGCTCGCGCTCCATGCCGGCGGCATAACGTGGGAGGACAAGGCGATGCTTCTTGTCGGCAAAAGCCGCAGTGGGAAGTCAACGCTGACGGCGGCACTGCTTGGAGAGGGCTGGGATTATCTATCGGACGATATGATCCTGGTCGAGCGCGGCAGCCTCGATGTCAAATCCATGCCTTGCAGCCTTGGGGTCAAGCCGGGCGGCTGGGAACTTCTGGCATCGCGCTTTCCCGGATGCGAGCCGCCGAGGCAGCACCTGCGTGCCGATGGACAATCCGTCGGCTACTTCTCCCCGCCCCTCCCGCGGCGGGGCTTCCTTCTGCCCAGAACCGTGCAATGGATCGTGTTCCCCAGCCTGGTGCCCGCCGAACCCGGCGATTTGCAAGCGCTGAGCCCCCTCGAGGGATTGCAGCGGCTGGTGGCCCATTGCTGCGGTATTCCCTGCGTCCTGAAGCCCGAGGATATCCGACGGCTGATCGACTGGAGCGCAGCCATCTCATGGTTCGAACTGAAGGTCGCTGGTCTCGATACAGCGGTCGCCCGCCTCAAAGGCATCGCTCGAGCACAGGATCGAATCTGACTAATTTGTTCGACGGAGACCCTCGGCGGCGGTCCGCGCGACTTCGTCTCCTAATTCACCATGGGGTGCCTCGTGGGCTGCATATTGGCGAGGCTTGACGGCGATCGCCGGCGACCCCCGATGAATTTGCCAAGCGAGGAGATCGCGGCTCGCTATGCTGCCGAGAGAGAGCACGGCGCCGCTGCCGACGGTCACGCCTGGCCCCACGACCGAACGCGCCGCAAGCCATACCTGATCTTGCAGAACGATTGGCTTGGTCATCAGGTTGAAGCTGCTTTTGCTCCAATCATGGGTTCCCGTGCATAGATAGACGCCTTGCGACAGGCAGCAATGCTTGCCGATACGGATGTCGGCGAGGTTGTCGAGCCAGACATGTTCACCGATCCAGCTATGGTCGCCGATTTCCAACCGCCAGGGAAACTTCACCATGACCCCAGGCTTGATCGTGACGCCACGGCCGATACGCGCGCCGAACAGACGGAGCAGAAGCACGCGAAAGCGGGATCCTGGCAAAGAAGAGGAGATCAGCAGCGGTTGAACCAGAAGCCAGATCGCCTCGAACCAAGCGGGCCGGCCGCGCTGGAAACCTTCCGTGGTATAGAGATCGAGGCGCATTCAATCCGCCAGGGGCTCGAATATTCTGGTGGATGCCTGCGACGTGCCGGCAACCGGCTCCTCGATGCCAGCCAGGACGCAATCGGGCTGCGGACCGCGCTTGAGAAGCCAGCGATACACCATTCGCATCAATTCGCTGTTGCGCGCCTGCAAAAACCGGTCGCGGCAGAGTCGGAACCCGTTGTGCCCCATGGCACGACGCTGCTCCTCCGACATGCCGGCTAGCATATCGAGACCTGCGCGGATTTCATCGCTTTCGGTTCCAATCTCCAGAGCGGCCTCGGCGGCAAAGCCCTCCGGAAGGTTGCACGCGCGCGTCATCAGGACGGGCAGCCCATGCGACCAAGCCTCGAGGACGACCATGGGAAGCCCTTCACTGACCGACGGCAATATAAACCCATTCGCGCCGGCGAAGGCGGCACGCTTTTCGGCGCCGAACAGCGGACCCAGGAAATGAACCCTGTCCAACGACCATTGCTGAACTATCCGGCGTAGCTCACCTTCATGGCCCGCCTGGTCCCAACCGGCGATCGCGAGATGCCAGTCACGTCCCGCGCCTTTCGAAAACCCTTGCCAGGCTTGCAGCAAGTTGACCAATCCCTTTTTCGCATGCAGACGTCCAAGATAGAGCAGGACCTTGGCAGTTCCCGGAATTCGGTCGCGCCAGACAGGCGCGCCCTCCGCTGCGGGATTCAGCGGTTCGAGGCCATTGGGAATGATGCAAATAGGGTTGCGCAGGCCGATGGACCGCATCGCTTCTGCCTCCGCGCCGCATAGCGCATGAAGACAAGCCGCGGCTTGCAGGTGCTTGCGCTCGTAGGCCCGGAGCGCCAGCTGTTTTTTCCATCCGCTGTGTCGCAATGCCCAGGGGTCCAGCATGCCATGGGGCGATATGATGCAAGCTCCACCGGTGGCGCGGATCCATCGCAGGCTGGCGACCGAGTAGTACATCCACAAGCCATGCACGTGCAAAAGGTCCAGATTCGCCGCCTTCACGGCCCCGGACAGCCCAGGGGCATAGCCGAAGGCATTGGGACCGCGCGTAAAGAAGGCGGCAACGGCGGAGCCCCACCGGTCCGCTCCGCTCTCCGTTTGAGCATCGGCCAGCCCGAAGACGGTCATCTGGCATTCCGCGTCGGCCTGCAGGGAGAAGGTCAATCGAGAGACAGCTTCATGTAACCCACCCGACCGGTAGGATAGCCAGCTCGTGAGCATGCCAATCTTCATCATCGGTGCTGCAGCGCCCAAAGCACCAGGCGATCTATCAGTCCGGCGGAGGGCGCTGGCCTCCGCAGTGCCGCTTCGACCGCCCCATTCAAGCCCTCGGCGAAACGTTCCAGCGACCACCGAGCCACGATCTCCCGGCTGTTGCGGCCCATGGCCTGAGGGTCATGAGAACCATCGCCGATTTGAATCATGGCATCGGCGATCGAATCTACATTACCGGGATCGAACAGAAGGCCATTGAAACCCGGCACCACGAGGTCCGTGGCACAGCCACAACGCTCCGAAACCAGCACGGGCAGTCCCGCGGCCATGGCCTCATTGACCACCAATCCCCACTGCTCTGTCGTGCTGGCGTGAATGAAAGCCTTCGCGAGGCCGTAATAGATCGGCAATTCCCGATAGTCCTTCGCGCCCGGGAACAAGACGCACTCATCGAGGTCCAGCTGCCGTCGCAATTCGAGCAGATCGTCCCCCAGCTCCCCATCGCCGATGACCACCAGCGACCAAGCCCCATCGTTCATCGACTCGCGGTACTTGGCATAGGCCTGAAGCAAGCGAGCCAGATTCTTCTTGGCAGCGAACCGCGAACAGGCCATGAAGAAATGCGGGGGCAGAGAGAGCTTCTCCCGCAGGTACCGGTCCGCGCGGCGGGCGCGTTCTGCGCCGACATGGAAATGCTGATTGTCGACAGCATCATAGCCGGTGAAGACATGATCGAGCGGAGCACCTAGCGCGGCGATGTAGTCGCGGTGCGGCGTTCCCCCCACCAAGCTCGCCGAGCACAGCCTGACAATGCGGCGCTTGATCGCCTCCTTCCAATGGTGGCGGGGATGGTCCAATGCCGTGCTCTCGGACATCATGATGGCTGGAATACGATTGGTCACGCACCAGGCAAGCGCCGCGATGCAGCCGCCATAGGACCAGCCATTGATGCAGACGACGTCGGGCCTCAGCTCGTTCAACGCTGCCTGTAGTCCCCGGACCATGGCCCGTCCGTCAATCTCGTGCCATCGCCGATCTGGAAACAATATGCGTTGATCGTAGCTTTCGCCCGCTTCGACGGACTGTTGCAAGATCTGGAAGGCATCGCGCCCGGCTAACTGTACCATGCAGAGCCGAAGGGGCATGTGCGCCGCGGCTGCGCGCAAGCGCGCCTGGTGATACGGGACCGTATTGACGAGAATCCAGCACAAGCGCGATGCGGCAATCATCGCTTCGTCGCCCCTGCTGTCATCTGCGCTTCCCCGATACCCAGCAGACCACATACGCGTCCGACATATCCCTCCACCGTCGCTACTTCCCCAATGCGCTTACGGGCATTGCGCACCAGTTGTTCCCCCTTTGCCTGATTGTTCAGGACATCCAGGGCCGCCTGCGCCAATCTTGGTACGTCATGCTGCGCGAATACGAGGCCATAGGTCTGCGCATCGAGCATTTCCGACAGCCCGCTATTCAGAGCCGAGGCGACGACGGGAACACCCGCACCCAGGGCTTCGAGCGGGGCTCGTGGAAACGCATCCCAATCGGTATTGAAGACCATCAGATCCAAGCTTCGATAGAAAGCGGTCAGGTCGGATTGCCAGCCGAGCCATCGCACGCGTTCTGCGATGCGGAGTTCCCGAGCGAGCGACCTCAACTGCCCCGCTTCGGAACCGTCGCCCGCGATAACAAACAGCGCCCCGGGATCGCCGCCGGCGATGACTCGCGCCACTCGTAGAAATACATCGAAGCGTTTGCGAGGGATCAGCCAACCGCAATTGCCCACAATCCGCGCCTGAAGAGGCAGACCGAGATCCCGCCGTGCTTGCACGCGTTCGGCCGCACTGGGCAGACGGGGCAAGTCGATCGAATACCCGACGGTGTGGCTGATCCTAGCGACCGGCGGATAAAGCGCTTCGGCTTCTCGGCGGATGAAATCGGATGGAAATGCCACGGCCGCGAACCGCGCGACCGCCGCGCGATAGATCAGCCGCCACTGCCAGGCGGGCTTCACGCCGGAATGATGGAAATGGATCATCAGCAAGCGCCGTTTCTCGCACAGCTCCCCCAGGACCAGCATTGCCAGAAGATTGTGGCCGGTCATGATGAGCGCGTCGCTGCGCACCTTGGCCAGATGGCGCCTCAGCTGCGGCAGGCTTCGCCATCCGCCGCGACCGCGATAGGCCAGCCCCTCTGCCGGGATCGCCCGCTCCTCCAGAAGCGGCTTCAAACCCCCGATTGGGTTGAGCGAGAGCAGTTCGATCTCGTGTCCACGTGCCTTCAGGCCGCTGAGAAGCTCCAGATTGGCCTTCTCCATGCCGCCGAGATTTGCGCATTGAATAATGTTGAGGATCCGCATATCAGCCACCCCGCAGAGGAGCGAGATTTCCCGCTGTGGCCAACCGCAGACTCGGGTTTCCGCTATCGGCCCCTTGCAGCCGCGGCGACGGAACGGGCCGGCGGGCAAAATATATCGCGGGTAGCAGAAAGACCGCCATATGGACCCAGGGCGACAGGAAATTCTGTGTGCTGTGGGTGATCGCCTCAAGCGCCTGCATCGGAATCAGCATATACAGCAGCTGTGCGCTGAGGCTGCCGCCGCGGGCCGCCCACCACAGCTTCTGCATACAGTAGGCGATGAGGAAGAACTTCAGGCAGCCGAAATACCAGAAGGATGCGAAAGCGTCGCTGAACCCGGTCAGCGTGCTACCCAGGACCGGGGTATAGAAGAATTGCTCATAAGCTGGCGAGGAAATCGGTAGGTAAAGAGCCTCCTTGAATTCAGTGCCGACAAGCTGGGCGGGAACATAGGCGAATACCAGCAGGTTCCAATGACTGGCACCCAGATCGAATTCCATGGTGCGTCCGACTGCCGCGATGATGTAGACGGCATTGGTGAGCTCAGGACCGCCTTGCTCGGTCAATTTTTGGAGGTTGCCGACGAAATCGATGCTGGCAATCTCATCCCATTTCGGCCCCTCTTCCTTTCCGCTAGCGGAGCGATACTCGCCGGTGCTGTTGATGAGGAGCGTCCCGATAACTAGACCGGCAAGCATCAGCGGGCGCGGAACACAACGGTTGCGCTGAAACCACCAGGCCAACAGGATGATCATGACGAATTCGCCCGTATCCGCCCGCCGCCCGCCGATAACGATCCGGTCGAAGTAGAATGATGCCCCGAAGATCGCGAGGAGCAACGCGACGCGCGATCCATTCCGCGCGAACATCAGCACGGCGATCGCGAAGCCATAGGTCAGCATGCGTGCGAAGAACAGATAGGCCACCGGTAGACCGGTCCATTGCGTGTTCTCGGTCATCTCCGCCGGCAATCGGCTGATGGCATAGTAGAAATAGCCGCCGAGCAGTGACAGAACCGCGGCGGCCGCCAGCAGCCGTCGGTCGTCATAGATCCAATCGGGTTTTCGGTTTGTCGGGTGCGCCATGGCTGCGCCGAGCCAGCACATCGTGGCACAAAGGATAATCATCACCAGCGTCGATTCCAGCGCACCGGATGGCAGAAACCGCTCATTGGCCAATCCCAGGAGCTGGGGGAGGACATAGCCAGCAAATACGGCTCCTGCCAGGAACGGATATCCATAGATCGCGCCGCGGGCCAGCATGCCTTGAGCCAGAAGGACGACGCAGACAGCGATGAACGTCACGAGGAGGGGCGCGATCATGACATCTCCATCGCCCGCCCTGCGTCGAGCGCATGCATCAGCCTGCGGCCATAGGCGTCGAGATCGAATGATCTCGCGCGCTGCCCCGCCCGCTCGGCCATGTCGCGGCGTAGCTCGACGTTTCGAGCCAGGCCAGCGAGAGAATCGACAATCATCTCGCTGTCGCGAATTGGTATGATCCTGCCCTCGACGCCGTCGCGCACAACACTTCCGGTGTTCTCGGTGCAGATGACGGTGCGCGATGCGGCGAGCGCCTCGTAAACAACCGTTGCCGACCCTTCGCAGAGAGACGGCAGCAGGAACACGTCGGCCCAGGCGAAATGAGAACCCATGTCCGCGCGCGGCACGGGGCCGGTCAGCTCGATCGCCTCGCTCAACCTCGCCGCCGCCTGAGGCAACGCCTCGACCGCACCGACCATCCGAAAGGTTGCCAGGCCCCCGAGCGCCCGGGCAGCGGCCAGAACATAAGGGGAGCCCTTGCGCAAGCCTACCCCACCGACTGTCAGAACGCGCAGGGGACCGCCGTGGGGCTCGCGTGGCGGCAGGCAATAGCGACCGTCGATGCCGTAGGGCACGACAATGCAGCGCTCGGCCGGCCCACCCCGTGAGGCGATGCCGTCCCGTACGAAGGTCGAGCCGCAGAGGATGACATCCGCCAGCCGCCACTCCGCCTCTTCGCGGTCGCAATAGTCGCTGATCACCACATCGTCCTCGACCGGCACCTGCCAGTCCGGGAAACTCTGCTGTTCCTGACGCAGCAAGTCTTTCTCGACGCGTCGTGGTGCGATGGTCTGCTCAATCACCCCATGCCGGCCGGCTGCCCGGGCCGCCTCCAGGACTTCCAGTCCGGCGCTATTGAATACGTAGACGCCACGAGCATCCCCGAAACCTCGCCTCAGGACATGCCGACAGAAGGTCTTTCCCGCCCACAGGAAAGTACGGGCGAATTCGCCCGCCGAGCGGGCTCGGCGGCACCGATAGGCATAGCGGATGCCGAATTGATTGAAGGCTGTGATGCGGTCACTTGGTATATCCTTCGGCGCCCGGCCGGTAATCCGCCGCAGGCTGTCCGCCTGTAATGCGTTCGGGATGCGGTCGCACCATCGCAGCCATCCCTTGTTGGCGGCGATATCGGTGAAGAAATGGTTCAGCTGGCCTTCGGCATGAAGAATGCGCGGTACGGCGTAGTGCATTCGGGCGCCGAGCTGGGCGATCACATAGCTCATCGCGCATTTCCCCGCTCATCTGAACCTTGCAGCCCCGAATGGTCCTTCCGCATCTTGGCGAAGGCTTGGGATGCCTATGGTGGAACCCTGCGACGATGCGGCTCGCCGGCTGCCAGACATTTGCCGGCGTAGCACACATTGTCGGCGTGCCCGGTACCACCCAACAACTCGTCAATTCGTGCAGTCGATCATGCGAAAGGGGTAGGGGTTTACATGGTAGGGAGGAGTCATGACCAGAAGCAGGCTGGCTGCCGACGTTTGTCAGAGCGCCAGTCGTTCCATGACCAGGCGCACCCTGTTCTTCACACCGGTCGGTAGAAGGCTTCGCAAGCCTGGGCGCAAGCCGGCGGGCAGGCACCACGCGCTGCGCGGCAAAGGCGTAGCGATACGTCGCGGGCGCCTCATTACCCCCTCGATCACTTCCGCGTAGGCGGCCGCCATCTTGTCGGTTCGAAAGCGTTTTGTCGCGGAAGCACGCGCGGCCACGGACATGCGGGCAAGCAAGCCGCGGTCGCCGTCGAGCGCCCGGACAAGGCCAGCGGCTGCCCTGACATCGCCGACCGGGAACAAGAACCCCGTCCCTGGTTCGATGACGAAATCTGTAACATTGCGAATATGAGAGGCGACGGGGACGCATCCGGTGGCGAGGGCCTCGACCAGGGCAATTGATTGCCCTTCGAAGCGGGATGGCAACAGAAATACGTCATGCTCAGCCATGACGCGTCCGACTCCTGCCGGCGGAACGGCCCCGAGGAAACGTACCCGGTCCCCTTGGCCGGTGAAAAGGCGGCGCAGCTTCGCATCATCCGGTCCATCGCCCGCAATGGTGAGGGTTAGCGGAAGGTCACGCAGCTCTCGAAGAATCGACGGAAGCCAAAAGATCCCCTTGGAGGCATCCTCGATCCGGCCAAGACTGAGCAGTCGGAGCGGACCAGCCCAAGGCCGCCGCTACTGCCCTTCCAACGCTGCACTGTCGAACGGGTTGCAGATCGCACAGGCATGT
>Ga0105238_10004650_pt1 | contig 13585 bp, 8 predicted proteins | sample KBSC34metaG_FD_81526 | JGI IMG/M metagenome (GOLD analysis project Ga0105238, IMG submission 81526) | Corn rhizosphere microbial communities from Kellogg Biological Station, Michigan, USA - KBS C3-4 metaG | ecosystem: Host-associated > Plants > Roots > Rhizosphere > Soil | place: Michigan, USA... | reverse complement strand
CGCAGCCTCGCGCACGCGCTCGTCCTGGGTGGCGAGGTAGGCGCGCGCGGCCTCACCCGTGAGCGCCTCGATGCGGCGCACGCCCGCGGCGACCGCGCTCTCGCTCACGATCTTGAGGAGTCCAATATCGCCGGTGCGGCGCACATGCGTGCCGCCGCAAAGCTCGATGGAATAAGCATGCTCCGCTCGCGTGCTCTTATCGCTCTTGCCCATGCTGACGACACGGACCTCTTCGCCATATTTCTCGCCGAACAGGGCGAGCGCCCCTTGGGCGATGGCAGCTTCCGGCGTCATCAGATGGGTCTCGACCGGCTCGTTCTGCAGGATCATGGCGTTCACCATGTCCTCGACTGCACGGATCTCCTCGTGAGTCATTGGTTTCGGATGGGAGAAGTCGAACCGCAAGCGTCCGGGCTCGACGAGCGAGCCCTTCTGCGCCACGTGCGTGCCGAGCACCTGCCGGAGCGCCTCGTGGAGCAAATGTGTCGCCGAGTGATGCGCGCGAGTCGCGGTGCGGCGCGCATGGTCGACTTCGAGGGTCACCTCATCGCCGACCTTGAGGCTGCCCTTTTCGAGCGTGCCTGAATGCAGAAAGAGGCCATGCAGCTTCTTCTGCGTGTCCTCCACGCTGAACACGGTGTTTTTGCCGAGCGTAAGCCAACCGCGGTCGCCTATCTGGCCGCCAGACTCGGCATAGAACGGGGTCTGATTGATGATCACGGTCCCGCGCTCACCTTCCTTGAGCGCCTTCACGCGTGCGCCATCCTTGATCAGGGCGACGATCTCGCCGGATGCCGTTTCGGTCTCGTAGCCAAGGAACTCGGTGGCGCCCAGCTCCTCTTTGAGCTCGAACCATAGTCTTTCGGTCGCAGCCTCGCCGGAGCCCGCCCAAGACTTCCGGGCTTCGGCGCGTTGGCGCTCCATGGCTGTGGCAAAGCCGCTTGCATCGACGCCGATGCCGCGCGCTTTCAAGGCGTCCTCGGTGAGGTCGTAAGGAAAGCCATAGGTGTCGTAGAGCTTGAAAGCGACTTCGCCTGGCAGAGTATCGCCGGGCCTCAAATTCCGCGTCTCCTCTTCGAGCAGCTTGAGGCCGCGCCCGAGCGTCTCGCGGAAGCGTGTCTCTTCGAGCTTCAGCGTCTCCTCGATCAAGCTCTGACCGCGCTCGAGCTCGTGAAAGGCGCGGCCCATCTGATCGATCAACGCGGGCACGAGCCGATAGAGCAGAGGCTCTTTCGCTCCAAGAATGTGAGCATGCCGCATGGCGCGGCGCATGATGCGGCGAAGCACGTAGCCCCTGCCCTCGTTCGACGGCAGCACGCCGTCGGCGATGAGGAAGGACGACGCGCGCAGATGATCGGCAATGATGCGGTGGCTTGGCGCATGGTCGCCTTCCGCGGGAACACCGGTGAGCTCGACCGAGGCGGCGATCAGCGCGCGGAACAGGTCGATCACGTAATTGTCATGGGTGCCCTGTAACACCGCGGCAATACGTTCGAGTCCCATGCCGGTGTCGATCGAGGGACGCGGCAACGCCACGCGCTCGCGGCCCGGGAGCTGCTCGAATTGCATGAAGACGAGATTCCAGATCTCGACAAAGCGATCACCCTCGGCGTCCGTGCTGCCGGGCGGTCCGCCTCTGACGGTAGGGCCATGGTCGTAGAAGATTTCCGAGCTTGGCCCGCAGGGGCCGGTATCGCCCATCGACCAGAAATTGTCAGAGCCCGCGATCCTGATGATCTTCTCGTCGGGAAAGCCAGAAATTTTGCGCCACAGCGCGGCCGCCTCGTCGTCGTCTTCATAGACGGTGATGAGCAGGCGCTTCTTGTCGATGTCGAAATCGCGCGTCAGCAGCTCCCAGGCGAGCAGGATCGCGCGCTCCTTGAAATAGTCGCCAAAGGAGAAATTGCCGAGCATCTCGAAGAAGGTGTGGTGGCGCGCGGTGTAACCGACATTGTCGAGGTCGTTGTGCTTGCCGCCGGCGCGCACGCATTTCTGCGACGAGGCCGCGCGCAGAAACTTCGCCTTCTCCTGGCCGGTGAAGATGTTCTTGAACGGAACCATGCCGGCATTGGTGAACATCAGGGTTGGATCGTGACGCGGCACGAGCGGACTCGAAGCGACGATCTCGTGGTCGCTCTTGGCGAAGAAATCGAGGAAGGCAGCACGGATGTCGTTGGTGCTGGTATGGCCCAGAGCCGTGTGACTGACGCTTCCAGACGCAATCTTACGCTTGGCGCCCGTGTCTTTGACGCTAGCGCCTTTCGCGCTCGGGTGTTTGGCGGAGGTCATTGGCTGCTTGACGGGGGACCTTGTCTTCGAGGGGACCGGCGCTGGCGGAGCCTACCCATTCAGAGAGGCCCAAAATGCCGTTCGGCCCCTTCTTGGAAGAAGAAGAGGCCCTTGCGGTCCCGCGTCAGACATAAGGTCAGGAAAGGAGACTGGCAAGCACGCGCTTTGCCCGCTTGCTCCAGGCTCGGCGCGCCTGCACTTTAGCGGCGGCCCCTTCGTGCGGCCCCACCCGAGAGCGGGGTAACGGAGCCATCGCCTTCGGTGACGCTGGTTCCACTCTCGGGAGTCCCGCCCTCGCCAGTGTCGGCGCCGCCACCGAGGATCTGACCCGCGACAAGGCCTGCATTTTGGCGGATTGCTCGCTCGATTCGCTCCGCGGTCTCCGGATGCTCCTTCAAATAGGCCTTGGCGTTCTCTCTGCCCTGGCCGATGCGCTCCGAATCGAATGAGAACCAGGCGCCAGACTTCTCGACGATGCCGGCCTTTACCCCGAGATCGACGAGCTCGCCGGTCTTAGAGATCCCTTCGCCGTACATGATGTCGAACTCGATGGTCTTGAACGGCGGCGGCACCTTGTTCTTCACCACCTTGACGCGGGTCTGATTGCCGACCACTTCCTCGCGCTCCTTGATGGCGCCGATTCTCCTGATGTCGAGCCTTACGGAGGCGTAGAACTTGAGCGCGTTGCCGCCGCTCGTGGTCTCTGGGCTCCCGAACATCACCCCGATCTTCATGCGGATCTGGTTGATGAAGATCACCATGCAGCGCGATTTGGAGATCGAGGCGGTAAGCTTACGCAAGGCCTGGCTCATCAGCCGAGCCTGCAAACCCGGCAGCTGCTCGCCCATCTCGCCCTCGAGCTCGGCCTTCGGCGTCAGCGCCGCGACCGAATCAATGACCAGCACGTCGATCGCGCCAGACCGCACCAGGGTATCGGCGATCTCGAGCGCCTGCTCGCCAGTATCGGGCTGCGATATCAGGAGTTGCTCAAGGTCGACGCCGAGCTTGCGTGCATACACCGTGTCGAGCGCATGCTCGGCGTCGATAAAGCTACAAATGCCGCCGCGCTTCTGCGCCTCGGCGACGACGTGCAACGCAAGCGTGGTCTTGCCAGAGGACTCAGGACCATAAATCTCGATGACGCGGCCACGCGGCAGGCCGCCGATGCCAAGCGCGATATCGAGCCCGAGCGAGCCCGTGGAGATTGCCTCGACCTCGACCGCCTTCTCGTTCTGGCCAAGCCGCATGATGGAGCCCTTGCCGAAGCCGCGCTCGATCTGGGAGATCGCAGCCTCAAGCGCCTTCTCTCTATCCATCTCAGCTCCTTCAACGAGGCGCAGCGCGACATTCAACATGGAGAGTCTCCCTTATTTCACAAGCCCGCTTTGAGTCGCAAATGATGCTGTTTCGCTCCGCGCCTTCTCCCGGCATTCCGTTCAGCCTGCCATTTGGCTCGTGGCAGGGAGAAGGCGCGAAGGTGCAGCGAGGAGAATGTACACGTTTTGTTCCTGTTCCGCAATTGTTCTTTTTCCCGCAGAGGCGCCGCGAAAGCTGCCGCGCATCCTCGATTCTTGAAAAGGAACCCAGGCCACCTGCCGTTGGTCCGCTGAAGTCACATAAACAAGGAGACCAACAGTGAAATCACTCAGCACAGTTCTCGTCAGCGCCGCGCTCGGCGCGAGCATGCTTGCATTCTCTTCACTCAGTGCGGCGGCGGCGATCGCATGAGCGCTTGGATTATCCGCCAAAGGCCCACATCACCATTCACGAGGACAACTGGCGCTGGGGTCCGAATGAGCACTACTCGTTCCGTGAGCATGAAGGCAGAGGCTACTGGTCCGGCGACACTTGAACCGAGTTCTAATCGGCCCGATTACTGTTGCTTGCGCTATGAGGCCGCCTCGAGCGGCGGCCTTACATGGGACTTGTGGCGCGGCGCACAGGCCGGTCCTTGGGTCTCAGCGATAAAGACGGCTACAACGGGCGCACCAGCAGTTGAACAACCGGCACACTATGGTGTAGCCCGGCCTGCAAAACGCATCGAAGCGGCAGGCCACAGTATCGATCGGAGAATAATTCTTAGCCGCTCGGGCAAGACCGAGCGTGCCAGCCCCTGTCGTGGCATCAGCCTTCCAGACAGAAGACCCGGCGAACAGCAGGAGAGCCGCCGCCGCAATCGCGAACGCGATCTTACGCATGTTTCCCTCCTATTGTATTGGTCTTGGACCCCTTTCCCCCATTGGAATGCGGGATCCGATGCAACCGCTTATTTTAGCACAATTTTGCGTCGGCGGCACGCGCCGCACTTCGGCCGCGGCGTCATGACGGCTGTCACTTTGGCTGCACCCTGGTTGAATTACTTCGACCCTAAGTGCCAGTGTTCCGTCGGTCTCGATTCTGGTCAGAACGAAATCGTCCGACAAGCCTGGCTGCGTAGGCTGCCTCTCCAGTTCGACCGACAATACGAGGTTGTCTTTTCCGCTCAGAATCTTCTCCAAGTCGCTGTCGGCACTTTGATCGTGAAGACTTCGGCAGGACCGTAGGTGTCGGACGGATCCTTGAGCCGCCCCGATCTCTTGGCCGTTGATCGCAACTCTGTGACCCTTCCAATCGCCCCCGTGTTTCCACATCGGTGGTGTGGAAAACGAATCCGATCTCTTTGGCATCCGTATCGATCCAGGTCTTTCGAAAGGGAAGTTCCAGGCCGTAGCCAACATAGTGGGCGTCCTGGAAAAGTCCCTCGTTGTTTCCAAGCTGGTATCTTCCGGCGATCAAGAGAATATTGGTCATTGCCCCTGCTCCTTGCGGCGAGAGCCTAACTCCCAGGTTGCATGTGAAGCAATGGCAATGCGCTCGTGTGTTGCCAGCTCGATCGTCATGATCTGAACTGCGTTCGCGCAAATGCGCGGCGGAAAAGCCTTCCACAACGAAGGAGAATTGCGGTGCGGCTAAGACGGCTCTTTCTCGCGCGCCTGCGGCTCGGACTTCGCTGTCGAAGCTCCGCCTAGCGCAGCATCGACCGACTCGCGATAACCGAAGCGGTCGATATAGGGCTTGAGCCGCACGATCACTTTCCGCTTGAGGGACTTCGGCAACTCGTAGCGCGAGACCTGGTGCTCGGAGCGCTCGTCGAGGAACTCGCGCATCGGTCCCTCGGCCTTAGCAAACCCCTGGATTCCTAGCTTCGCATAGATGTCGCGCATGGTCGCGACCGGGTCCTTGACGAAGTCCTCGTAGCGGAGCTCGACCAGGTGATTCTCGGGAATAAGGTGGCGGTCCTCCTCATAGGCTTCGGTGAGCCGGGCGTACATGTCGAGGACATAGTCGTCGAGCCATGGGTCAAGCCGCGGCGGGTTGTGCAGTCCTTGCGTCGAATAGAGCGCGCGCCAGAGCTTGACCGTCGAGGGAAACACATGCAGCGGGTTGCGCGCGAGATAGACGTAGTGCGCGTCGGGGAAAAGCTTGGTGAGCAGCTTGAGCCGCGCAGCGTTGGCCGGCGTCTTCATCACCAGCCGCTTTTCGCCGTGCTTGAGATAGAGCCGGCGATAGAGCCACATATAAGCGTCGGCCCATTTCTTCCGGTCCTTCTCGGACACGCCCTTGAAGTCGAGGTAGTCGCTGTCAACCGGGCCGAAGCGCGGCCAGGCGTGCGTGTTATAGGGCGTGCCCTGGTCGAGCATCATCATCCCGAACTCTTCCTCCTGCGGCCGGTCGAAGCCGACCGGCACGTCGTCCTGCGGTCGCTTCTTCGGAAGAAGTATCTTCATCAATCTGGGCAGCGTGCCTTCGGTCAGAAGGAAGTGGTGCGGAAAGAAGCACTCATAGGTCGTGGGGTAGTCAAGGTTCGGATCGACCGAGAACAGGTCGTGCAGAAGCGTCGTCCCAGTGCGCCAATGCCCGATGACGAAGATCGGCGGCTTATCGAGCTTCAGCGCGAGTGCGCGCCTGCCGAATTTCCCCTCCGAGATCCAATAGAGCGGCGAGTTCCACGGTACCCAAAGAAACAGGGCGGACACGTCGGGAATGCAGTTCAGCGTGAAGCTGAAGCGGCCGCGCCAAAAGAGCTTCATCAGCGCCCCGAAACGCAGCCCATACCAGAAATAGATGAGCCGGCCGCCATAGCGCTCGATGGTGAGCGCCGGCATGCGCGGCTTGGCGCGGCGTCTTCTGGTGGGCTTGCCGGCTTCCTCCGGCGGGACGATCTCGTAATCCGGCACGCGTAACAGGCTCCGATGGAGGTGTTCACTTAGCCCCGGCTTTAGACGCGAACGCAAGCCATGGGAAGCCCCGCCTGACAGATCCTATGGAAAAGAAATTCTCCAATCAGCGCTGAAGCGCCGCCTTCACCGCCGCGGCGAGCTCCTTCAGGTCGAAGGGCTTTTGCAGGAACATGAAGTCCTCGTTATCGGCGAGGTGTTTGCGGAAAGAATCCTCCGCATAGCCCGAGATGAAGATGATCTTGAGGTCCGGGCGGTCGCGGCGAAGCTTCGCCATCAGCGTGGGACCGTCCATCTCAGGCATCACCACGTCGCTCAGCACGAGGTCGACGTCGCCTTGGTGGCTCTCGAATACGTCGAGCGCCTCGGTGCCGGTTGACGCCTCCAGCACCTGATAGCCGCGCTGGCCAAGCGCCCGGGCGGCAAAACTTCGCACGGCGTCCTCATCCTCGACGAGCAGCACCGTGCCGCGTCCGGTCAGATCCTTCGGTTTCTCAACTCGGCGCTCGGGCCTGGGCTCTACCTCGCCGGGCGCCTCTTGGTGGCGCGGAAGGTAGACGCACATCGCGGTGCCGCGTCCCTCCTCGCTTTCGACATGGATATAGCCACCGCTCTGCTTGACGATGCCGAACACGGTGGAAAGTCCGAGGCCCGTGCCGCGGCCGACCTCTTTGGTCGAGAAGAACGGCTCGAAGATCTTCTGCTTCACCTCTTCGCTCATCCCGCAGCCAGTATCCCGGACCTCGATCAGCACGTATTCGCCCGGCAAAATCTGCAGGGACCCCAGCTCGCGCGATTCTCGCTCGTCCACATTCGCCGTGCGGATGGTGAGCTTTCCGCCGCCTGGCATGGCATCACGCGAATTGACCGCAAGATTGATGATCACCTGCTCGAACTGATGTAGATCCGCTTTCACCGGCCACAAACCCGAAGCCTGGTCGAGCTTGAGCTCGATATTCTCGCCGAGAAGCCTGCTGAGCAGAATGGAGAGCTCGGAGAGCACGTCGCCGAGCTGAAGCACCTGCGGCCGCAAGGTTTGTTGGCGCGAGAAGGCGAGCAATTGGCGGACGAGCCCCGCCGCCCGGTTCGCATTCTGCTTGATGTTCATGATGTCCTGAAAGGCGGGGTCGGTCGGCCGATGGTTCATCAACAGAAAATCGGAGAAACCGATGATCGCCGTGAGCATATTGTTGAAGTCATGCGCGATGCCGCCGGCGAGCTGACCGATGGCCTGCATCTTCTGGCCTTGCGCAATCTGCATCTCGAGCGCGCGCTGCTCGGTCGTGTCAAAGGCGTAAGCGATCGCCGCCTCACTCTCGCTTTCGGTCTGCTCGATGGGGCTCAAGTATAAACGTCCGCTTCGCTCACGGCCTCCGGTAAAGGCGATGTCTACCGGCTCGATCAGGCTCTGGTGTGCAAGCGCAGCATCGAGAGCGTGTCTTAGCGCCTGGTGACTTTCGGGCTCGACCAGGTCTTCGAGGCTCACCTTGCGGCCCTCGTCAGCGGCAGCCGCGAACAGCCGTGCGAAGGCCGCATTAGTGGCGCTGATGGCGCCCTCCTTGTCGAGCGTGGCGATGGCAATTGGAGCCGAGTGGAACAGCCGGGCAAATCTGAGCTCGGCGGCTCCAGCTTCGTCGCCCTGGCCGGGCCCGCGTTTGATGACGAGGGCGTGCGCCAATCCTCCGCGCAGCCGGTGCAAGACGCGAACGGGAAGGCTGGTGCCATCGCGTTTGATGAGGTTGATCTCGAAGCGCCGCGTAGTCGGCTGCGGCTGGCCGCGGCTGGTGTGCGCGATTAGCGCCGCGCTGTCATGCGACATGATCCGCTCGAGCATGAGCGGGCGTCCCGCGACTTCCGACAGATCGAGCCCGAGCCATTGGGCAAGCGTGGCGTTGAGATATTCGATGTTACCCTCTGCGTCGGCAGTGAAGAAGCCTGCCGGAGCACTGTCGAGGTAAGCGATTGCCGCTTGCACCTTGGCGAAGTTCGCCTCGTCGCGCGCACGGTCTTGTGTGATCTCGTCGAGTTGCCACACAACGAGAGCACGCTTGCGTCCTGAACGTGGATCGGCCGGCATCGGCTGCACCGAGATGCGGAACCACCGCGGAGCAACCCCCGCCTCGTCCTCATCGCCGGGCGGCGGCAGGCGGAACTCCTCTTTCAGGCTGCGGCCTTGCTGTGCCGCGCGGGCGAGGCGAAAAATCGCCTCGGCCAGATGCGGACTGCCGGCAAAAGCGCGATCCGGTGCGGGGACAACTGCCTCGGGAGCGAGGCCGAGCAAATCGCGATAGGCTTCATTCGCGTAAAGCACACGACCAACGCTGTCGGCAATCAGCGCACCTTGCGGCAGGTTATCGACGAACGCCTTGGTCACGTCGTTGCGGGCCTGCCTCGGACCGAAATGGAGAATGCCGACAGCACCCGCGAATAGGCAGAACACGCCGATCACCGCAAGGCCGGCAAGAATGGCGAGGACGAAAGGTTCCGCCATCTCACGCGAAACGATGGCAAGACCCACCGCTGCGATCGCAAGCGCGAGCGCCAGTAACACCACGAGCCCAACGCTGCCGTCGCGCTCGGTGCGGTCGGTAGCTGGCTCAGCGTAGCGCATCGGCGCATCGATGTCGGTCATGAGCCGCCAAAATACCCGATTCGAATCAACTTGACGGAGAGATTGTCACGAATGCGCTGGCCCGGGAACGAACAAATGGGGGCGGCGCGTTAAGCCTCGCGTACCTAGACGTGGCTAATGACCTGTTAATACCGGAGGCGTAGGAACCCTCGTCGATGCTCGACCTAAACACACTCATTCTTGCCGTCGCCGCTATCCTCTTTGTGATCGCCATCGGCGCGCTTCTGGTGTGGGCGTTCAGAACTTTCTTCGGCGGGGGCACAAGCTCGCATGGATTTCTGAGATCACGGGACCGAAGACTCGGCGTGGTCGAAACGGCTTCAGTCGATCAGCGCCGCAAGCTCATCCTCATCAGGCGCGACGACGTTGAGCACCTCATCATGGTTGGCGGCCCGGTAGACATGGTGGTCGAGACCAGCATCCGGGGACGGCCCCATTTGGAGCCTCCGCTGGAGAACGTGATCATCGCCAAGAGCGACCTACGGCCAGCGCCGGATTTCCGCAAAAGCTAACCCACCTCTGAAGTTTTTTTGAGTTGACTGTAGCAAAAATGCCACAGGAGGTTTCACTTGTGGCGCCCCGCGAGTTGAGGTAAACAAGCATTCCGAGCTTACGGCGGCCCTGTGTAGTTGGGGCAGGCGGGTGAGGCGACGCCGGTAACTTCACCGCTAGTGCCGTAGGAGCGCCGGCAGTTCCCTGCTAATGGTCCGACACCGACTGGCCGAGGCCAGTCATGTCAGTCCCCCAAACCTCTCCACTCCCCGCCCTCCAGCGGGGAGTTTTTTTATCTCGAGCTTGGGAACTGAAATGACGTGCGCTCCAAATACCATAAGCATTGCGTGCATTGTCGCGCTCGGCTCGTTTCTGACTGCTTCTCCGGCTGCTAATAGCGGCGAGATGCCGAAGGACTTCGTCTATCTCCGGGACGTCGATCCCAGCATCGAGAAGGACATGCGCTACGCGAGCACCAATAACTTCACGGGCGTGAAGGTTGAGGGCTACGACGCGCCCGAATGTGTGCTGGTGCGGCAGGCGGCCGAAGCGCTGAAAGCGGTGCAAGCCGATGTGCGCACCAAAGGCTTCACGCTCAAGGTTTACGACTGCTACCGCCCTGCCCGCGCCGTTGCAGCCTTTGTCGAGTGGGCCAAGAAGCCAGACGACCCTGAAGCCAAGGTCATCTACCACCCCAACCTGCCGAAGAGCGCGTTGTTTCCCGACTACATCGCCACCCGCTCGGGCCATTCGCGTGGCGCGACCATGGACCTGACACTGATGCCGCTTGGCGCCACGATCAACACTCAGGCATCGACCGAAAATGGCAGGCCCCGGCCGTGCACGGCGCCGCAAGCCACGCAGGCGCCCGACGGAAGCATTGCCATGGGCACGAGCTTCGACTGCTTCGACCTCAAGTCGCACACGATCGTGCCGGGGCTGACCGAGGAGGAGCGCAATAACCGCGCGCTGCTAGTCGGGGCCATGCAAGCGCACGGCTTCAAGAACTACCCCATGGAATGGTGGCATTTCACGCTCGAGCCCGAGCCCTACCCCGACACGATCTTCGACTTTCCGATTGAGCCCCGCCATCCATCACCTTGAGGCGCGCGCTAAAAGCGCCTCGAGCGCAACCGGAACGCGCCTGATCGCCGAGTCGTTCTTCCCGCATGCAGGAGAGCGCCGCGAAGGCAGAAGCCGGAGTTTCCGGACGCGCGAGGGCACGGCCAGCCTCAGCCTTGATCGAAACCACTATCCCTGCGCGACTCGACCGGCTCACGTGGGGGCGCTTCCATACTCTCATCGTCCTTGCACTCGGGATCACTTGGATTCTCGACGGACTTGAGGTGACTCTCGCTGGCTCAGTGGCCGGCGCACTCAGAGAGAGCCCAAGTCTTGCTCTCACCAATACCGAGGTCGGGCTCGCCAGCAGCTTCTATCTCGCAGGCGCATTGCTCGGAGCGCTGCTGTTCGGCTGGCTGACCGATCGGCTCGGTCGCAAGCGCCTGTTCTTCATTACGCTTGGCGTCTACCTCGTCGCCACCGCCTCGACCGCATTCGCTTGGGACTTTGCGAGCTTTGCCCTGTTCCGCTTCGTTACCGGCGCAGGCATCGGCGGCGAGTACACGGCGATTGCCTCCGCCATTCAGGAATTCGTGCCGGCGCGCTATCGCGGATATACCGACCTCGTCATCAATGGTAGCTTCTGGTTAGGCGCCGCGCTCGGCGCGGGCGCTTCCATCGTGCTTCTCGACCCTGCGCTCTTGCCCCCCGACCTCGGCTGGCGGGCCGCCTTCTTCGTCGGCGCGGTGTTGGGCCTCATCATCCTGGTTATGCGCAGCTCAATTCCCGAATCGCCGCGCTGGCTTGCGATCCATGGCCGGCCCGAAGAGGGGCACGCGATCCTCGACGCGATCGAGGATGGTCATCGCCGCGATGGCCACCATCTGCCCGACGAAGAACTTACCAAGTTCCGCTGCCGCGCACGAGACCACACCTCGCTCCGGGAAGTGTGGCGGGCGCTGTTCGTCACCTATCGGCGGCGCACGCTGGTCGGCCTCTGCCTGATGGCTTCGCAGGCCTTCTTCTACAATGCGATCTTCTTCACCTATGCGCTTGTCCTCACCGCCTTCTACGGCATCAGATCGGACCAGGTCGGCTGGTACATCTTGCCTTTCGCAGTGGGCAATTTCCTCGGGCCGCTCTTGCTTGGCCGGCTGTTCGACACCGTGGGCCGGCGCGTGATGATCGCCTCGACCTACGCGGTTTCAGGCCTGCTGCTCGCGCTGACCGGCTATCTCTTCGCCGCCGGGCTTCTGTCCGCCACAGAGCAGACGTTTGCCTGGACCGTTATCTTTTTCTTTGCCTCCGCTGCCGCGAGCTCTGCCTATCTCACGGTGAGCGAGACCTTTCCGCTCGAGGTTCGCGCGCTCGCCATAGCTTTCTTTTACGCCGTAGGGACCGGGATTGGCGGCGTGGCGGCGCCCTGGCTGTTTGGAGTGCTGATCGACACCGGCTCGCGAGTCAGCCTGTTCGGAGGCTATTTGCTGGGGGCGAGCCTCATGGCCGCGGCAGCGATCGTCGTGTTCAGGTTTGGCGTCGATGCCGAGCGCAAGTCGCTCGAGACTGTCGCCGCGCCGCTTTCGGCCGTCGATTGATTATTCGTCGCGGTAGACGCGCTCGCGCCGCTCGTGGCGCTCTTGCGCCTCGACGCTCAAGGTCGCAATTGGACGCGCATCGAGCCGTTTCAGGCTGATCGGTTCTCCCGTCTCCTCGCAATAGCCGTAGGTGCCATCGTCAAGCCGCGCCAGAGCGGCATCGATTTTCGCGATCAGCTTGCGCTGGCGGTCACGGGCCCTGAGCTCGAGCGCCCTCTCCGTCTCTGACGTAGCGCGATCGGCGATGTCGGCATGTTGCGCCGATTCGTCGTGCAGGTGCTGGAGGGTTTCCTTGGTCGAGCGAAGGATCTCATCGCGCCAATTCAGCAGCTTCCGGCGGAAGTAGGCCCGTTGGTGCTCGCTCATAAACGGCTCGTCCTCCGAGGGACGATAATCGTCGGGGAGCAGCTTCTTCTTCGCCGGCATGAGAATTGTGTCCTGACGCATCCGTTTCGTCATTGGGCACTTAGGCCCTGCTCCCCTTGCCGGCTTGCGCACGTGTCAGCGACCCCCGCCGGGCAGCCACGTATTTACGGAAGCGAGTCGACAAGTCAAGACGGCTCTCTTGACTTGACAACGGCGCGGCCCGGCGCAAGCCGTGCCATTGCAAATTCGGTCACATTTCGAATGGATTATGGCCGCTTCACCGGCACACTTAGTGTGTGGGCGCGGCCTGAAGCGCGGACTGCAATCGCGTGAACCCTGGGCACGCTGTTCCCAACCGAATGTCGTATTCGGAGGTGGATCCTCAGCGCGCCAGCCGTTGGCGAGCGTCCGTGGTACAGCTTTCTTCAGCCAGCAGCGCGCATTAGCGGCCTGCACGCCAGGCACAACATAAGTCCAGGAGAGGCACGGCGCTTCCGCCTCGCATTGCGCCTTGCAGAGCCGTGGATCGGGAGTGGTAAGGTCGAAGTTCCGATAGTCGCAGCCAGGGCGATCGGTGTTGAGCTCCATATCGACTTCGAAAACCTCGCCGCCTAGCGGCGAAGGCGTCGCAGGCTCCACGGATGGCGGAATCGAATCGGATTCAGTTCCGCGAGCGAGCTTCTCGCGGGCGGCACGCGCCATGTCGGCGTAGAAGCCTTCCGGGAAACGCGTGAGAAAAGCGTCCCATGCGGCGTCAGTGCCGATCTCCTTTGCTGCAGCAAACGCTTCACGCTCGTTCACCGATGGTTTTTGCGAGGGCGGCGGGAGTTGGGGTACAGCGGCCTGCGGCGCGGGCGCAGGCGCTTCGGCACCGGGCGGGTTGAAAAAGAACTGCCCAGAGAGCTCGTCATAATAGGCAGGGCGCTGCACGT
>Ga0105238_10004648_pt1 | contig 13589 bp, 9 predicted proteins | sample KBSC34metaG_FD_81526 | JGI IMG/M metagenome (GOLD analysis project Ga0105238, IMG submission 81526) | Corn rhizosphere microbial communities from Kellogg Biological Station, Michigan, USA - KBS C3-4 metaG | ecosystem: Host-associated > Plants > Roots > Rhizosphere > Soil | place: Michigan, USA... | reverse complement strand
GCAAGCAGCGCGCAGCGCGAACCTTCCATGGAAGAGATACTGGCTTCCATCCGAAGGATCATCGAAGACAGCGACACCGGGCGCAAGCAGCCGGCCGAGGCCGGTGAGTTGCGCCAGGACCTGGAACCGGCCGCAGTTAACGTGCCTGCAGCTGCCGTGCCAAATGTCGAGGTTGACGCCTTTCGTTCCGAATTGCACGCGGATGCCGGTTTCCGCAAGCCGGTGACTCTGGCGGAAGTCCAGGCCCAGCTTGCAGCGACCGATCCGGTGCTTACGCGCGCCGAGACTCGTGCCGAGCCGGTGAAAGTCGCGCCGACGACCCTGGCGGAGGCCGGTGTCAGGAGCGCTGTCGAGCCGAGCGAGCCGGTGGCCGCGAACAAGCCCGCCGCGGCAAATACATCGCAGACCGCAGACAGCATTGTCGCCGATTGGCGGCGGGAAATCGCGGCAGCGGGCGGGAGCACGGTCACCGCGAAACCGGCTGTCTGGACCCAGGAAATCGAGCAGCGAGTCGAGATCGAGAGGGAAGAGCCGACGGTGGAAGCTTCCGCGGATGCCAGCCAGGCATCCGCACCGGAGGCTCAGCCGGTCCGACCTGCGATCCTTTCCGAGCACACGGGCAGGCAGGTTGCCGCTGCCTTTGGCGAGCTTTCCGACGCTTTTGCCAGCCGCAGCAAGAAGAGCTTCGACGAAATGGCCGAGGAGATGCTGCGGCCGATGCTGCAGGATTGGCTCGACAACAACCTGCCGACGCTGGTCGAAAGGCTGGTGCGCGAGGAAATCGAGCGCGTGGCGCGCGGGGCGCAGTAGCTGTCGCGATATGCAGGCTGACAAGCGCCGCCTTCGGGGCGGTGCTTTTGTTTAAGTCTGCCCGGTGGAGCGCTGCTGCCCGCCCGGGCGGCATTGTCGCTGGTCGCGGGCAGGCCTATCTGTGCGGGTGATCGCTGCTCTCGCGGTTGACTCGGCCAAGACCTTCCGATTTACACCGGACGCTTGTTCCCGACAGTTCGGACTTCCTCCATGCTTGAAAAGACCTACGACGCCAAGACCGTCGAGCCGAAGATCGCCAAAATCTGGGAAGAGGCCGATGCCTTCCGGGCCGGCGCCGGCGCAGAGGAGGGGGCGGAAGCCTTCACCATCGTCATCCCGCCGCCGAACGTCACCGGTTCGCTGCATATGGGGCATGCGCTCAACAACACGCTGCAGGACATTCTGATCCGCTTCGAGCGCATGCGCGGCAAGAACGTGCTTTGGCAGCCCGGCATGGATCACGCCGGCATCGCCACGCAGATGGTGGTCGAGCGTCAGCTCATGGAAAAGCAGATCCATCGCCGCGATCTCACGCGTGAAGAGTTCATCGAGAAAGTCTGGGAGTGGAAGGCCGAATCCGGCGGCGCGATTTTCAACCAGTTGAAGCGGCTCGGTGCCTCGGCGGACTGGTCGCGCGAACGCTTCACCATGGACGAAGGCCTGTCCAAGGCGGTGCTGGAAGTCTTCGTCACGCTCTACAAGCAAGGCCTCATCTACAAGGACAAGCGCCTTGTGAACTGGGACCCGAAGCTGCTCACCGCCATTTCCGACCTCGAGGTCGAGCAGCACGAGGTCAACGGCAATCTCTGGCACTTCCGTTATCCGATCGAAGGCGAGGCGTTCGACCCGGAGAATCCGAAGACCTTCATTACGGTCGCCACGACGCGTCCCGAGACGATGCTCGGCGACACGGCCGTGGCCGTGCATCCGGACGACGAGCGCTTCACCGATCTGGTGGGGCGCAATATCGTGCTGCCGATCGTTGGCCGCAAGATACCGATTGTCGCCGACGAGTATTCCGACCCGGAAAAGGGGTCTGGCGCGGTCAAGATCACGCCGGCGCATGACTTCAACGATTTCGAGGTCGGCAAGCGCCACAAGTTGCCGGCGATCAATATCCTGACGGTCGAAGCGGCCATCAAGCTGAAGGACAATGAGGATTTCCTCGCCGGTCTCGAGGTCACACCGGAGCGCCAGGCCGTCTGGGACGAACTCGACGGGCTCGACCGCTTTGCGGCGCGCAAGAAGGTCGTCGAGCTGATGGAGGCTGGCGGTTTCCTCGACAAGATCGAGCCGCACCGGCATGCCGTGCCGCATGGTGACCGCGGCGGCGTGCCGATCGAGCCGTTCCTGACCGATCAGTGGTATGTGAATGCCGCCGAACTCGCCAAGCCGGCGATTGCCTCGGTGCGCGAGGGCCGTACCAACTTCGTGCCGAAGAACTGGGAAAAGACCTATTTCGACTGGATGGAAAACATCCAGCCCTGGTGCATTTCGCGCCAGCTCTGGTGGGGTCACCAGATACCGGCCTGGTATGGGCCGGACGGGCGTGTCTTTGTCGAAAAGACCGAGGAAGAGGCGCTGGCCTCGGCAATCGAATATTACCTGGCGCTGGAAGGGCCGTGGAAGGCCTGGGTCGAGGACAAGCTGGAGAATTTCCAGCCGGGCGAGATCCTGACCCGCGACGAGGATGTGCTCGACACCTGGTTCTCCTCGGCGCTGTGGCCGTTCTCGACGCTGGGCTGGCCTGACCAGACGCCGGAGCTCAAGACCTACTACCAGACCGACGTGCTGGTGACTGGCTTCGACATCATCTTCTTCTGGGTCGCCCGCATGATGATGATGGGCCTGCATTTCATGCACGAGGAGCCGTTCCACACCGTCTATGTGCACGCGCTGGTGCGCGACAAGAACGGGCAGAAGATGTCGAAGTCGAAGGGCAACGTCATCGATCCGCTCGACCTGATCGATGAATATGGCGCCGATGCGCTGCGCTTCACGCTGACCGTGATGGCGGCGCAGGGTCGCGACGTGAAGCTCGATCCGGCGCGCATCGCGGGCTACCGCAATTTCGGCACCAAGCTGTGGAACGCGACGCGCTTCGCCGAGATGAACGAGGTGGCGCGCAACGACGAGTTCTGGCTCAACGACGCCAAGCTGCCGGTCAACCGCTGGATCCTGACGGAACTGACGCGTGCGGCTCGCGCGGTCACCGAGGGCATCACCAGCTATCGTTTCAACGAGGCGGCGGGTGCCGCCTATCGCTTCGTCTGGAACCTGTTCTGCGACTGGTATCTGGAATTGCTGAAGCCGGTGTTCATGGGCACAGACGAGGTCGCCAAAGCCGAAAGCCGGGCCTGCGTCGCCTTCGTGCTGGACGAGATCTACAAGCTTCTGCATCCGATGATGCCGTTCATGACGGAGGAGCTGTGGGCGCAGACCGCGGGCGAGGGCAAGGAGCGCGCCTCGCTGCTTTGCCATGCGGCATGGCCGTCGCCCGACTTCGAGGACGACGAGGCGGCCGCCGACATCAACTGGCTGGTCGATCTTGTCTCGGGCATCCGCTCGGTGCGTTCGGAGATGAACGTGCCGCCGGCGGCGATCGCGCCGCTGATGGTGATCGGCGCCAACACCCTCACGCAGGAGCGGCTGGAGCGTCACGCCCAGGCGATCAAGCGGCTGGCGCGCGTCGGCGATATCGCGCTCGCCGATGCGCCGCCCAAGGGCTCGGCCCAGATCGTGCTCAACGAGGCCACGGTGAGCCTGCCGCTCGGCAGCCTGATCGACCTCCAGGCGGAGGCCGCGCGGTTGCAGAAGGAACTGGCCAAGGTCACCGAGGAGATCGCGCGCCTGCACAAGAAGCTTTCGAACGAGAAGTTCGTCGCCAACGCACCGGAAGAGGTGGTCGAGGCCGAACGCGAGAAACTCGCCGAATATCGCGAGGCGCAGGAGAAGCTTTCGGTGGCTTTGACCAGGGTCCGCGACGCCGGCTGAGTGACAAGATTCGCCCTGCCGGCGGGACCCTTTCCGGTACGTTAGCTGCCTCGAAAACAGGCGTGCCGCTACGTTAATTTTGACGTAAACGGAAAGTTTGCGTCGCATTGTTGCCATAATGTAACAATGGGGCCCATCAGCCCTGAAACCGGCTGTTTTTGCCCTGTTTTGGCTGGTTTCTTCAGATTTTTTCGGCCGCTTGACGCCGGTTGCACGATTTCGGGCACCAATTGCGGCGCTACGCACCGTGGCAAAAATAAGCCCTGTCAAGATGTACGTGTACAGCTCTTGAAATCGTTGTTGCGTCGTTAACCTGAATTGGTTCTAGCTTGACCCACGTGTATTTCGGGGAGGGATTTCCATGAACATTTTGCGGCTCAAGGCTCTGGCGGGGGCAGGCTGCTTTTCGATCGCCCTGATCGGCGCCGCGATGCACCCCGCGCATGCCGGCGGCCTGGAGCGCGGCGGCTATGACATCGACCTTTTGTTTGATCCGGCGCCGGTAGCGACGGAGGCGGAAGCCACATATGTTATGCCTGATCGCAAGTATAAGAATGCAAAAGGTCCGTTCGGCGCGAATCTGGGTTTAGGCACTACGGCCGATGGGGCTGAGCCCTATTGGGTGCCGCGCATTGGCGTCAAAGCCCAAATTGTTCAGGGTGTTGACTGCATGGTCGACTACTCGCAGCCTTGGGGCGCACATACAGCGCCGGGTATGTGGAACGGTGCGATTTCTAACATCGAGACCGATATCAAGAGCAATAACTACGCCGGTACTTGCTCTTACAAGTTTGATGCCGGTAAGGGCCAGCTCCGTTTTATCGGCGGCGTGTTCTATCAGGACATTTCAGGCTTCAAGGAAAGCTTGGTGGGCTTCAATCCATTTGGGCCGTCACCGATTGGCCGCGTCGACCTGGACACCAGCGGCTGGGGCTGGCGGGCCGGTGTGGCCTACGAAATCCCTGAGATCGCGCTTCGCGCCAGCTTGGTCTACAATTCGCAGGTCAAGCTCGACAACATCTCCGGTATGCTTGATTTGTCCAGTGTCGGCGGGGGCGTCAAGCCGATTTATGGTTCCACGCAGTACATGCCAGATTCGGTGGAATTGAAATTGCAATCCGGCATCGCGCCAGGATGGCTTGCCTTCGGTTCTATCAAGTGGGTCAACTGGAGCGTGCTGCAGAGTGTTCCGATCTGCTATGTGGGCACTCCCACTGCCGCTTGCTTCACTGGCAACAAGGCGTCTGGTTCGCTCCAAGTCACCTCACTTGACCTGATGTACCGTGACGGCTGGACGGTTTCGGGAGGTATCGGCCACAAGTTCAACGACCAGTGGAGCGCAGCAGGTCAGCTCACCTGGGATCGCGGTACCTCACATGGCTACGGCGCCCAGACTGATACTTGGACAATTGGGGGCGGCGTTGCCTATACCCCACAGCCGAACATTGAGGTCCGTCTGGCCGGTGCCATCGGTGTGATGACGAGCGGGCATTCCGGGGTAGTGAACGGTGAAAACGGGTATCAGGCCGGAACCGACGCCAGCTACGACTTCGGCAACGATCTGGTCACGGCGATTTCCGGCGGCGTGAAGATCAAGTTCTAAGTTTCTGAAAATTCATCGAAAAGGCCGGGCAATGCCCGGCCTTTTTGTTGCGCAACGGCGATTCAACCTCGCCTTTCGACCCGATGTTGCAGATTCGCTGCACAACAGGCGTCCAATTTGATTGTGGCGTTTCGGCAACAGTTTATGAACAACCCCTACGCTAAAGGTCAGGCCGAGGGAACTGCCCATTTCCCGCCATAAACCCGGAGCAACCCGGATAGGTCTCGGGATGCGTGCCAGGTTGGCCCGGCGATGGGACCGGCCGCGGGGTGTGCGGCAAGGACGAGTATGGACGCCAGGGTAATCTCCAAGGCCAAGCTGCCCAGCCGCTACGTGACCGAAGGTCCGGCTCGCGCGCCGCATCGCTCGTATCTCTATGCCATGGGCCTTTCGGCGGCGGAGATCGCGCAGCCTTTGGTGGGCGTCGCCAGCTGCTGGAACGAGGCGGCTCCCTGCAACATCTCGCTGATGCGCCAGGCGCAGGTGGTCAAGAAGGGCGTTGCGGCCGCCAACGGCACGCCGCGCGAGTTCTGCACCATCACCGTCACCGACGGCATCGCCATGGGCCACCAGGGCATGAAGTCGTCGCTGGTGTCGCGCGAAGTCATCGCCGATTCGGTCGAGCTCACCATGCGCGGCCATTGCTACGATGCCCTTGTCGGGCTCGCCGGCTGCGACAAGTCGCTGCCCGGCATGATGATGGCGATGGTGCGCCTCAACGTTCCGTCGGTCTTCATCTATGGCGGCTCGATCCTGCCCGGCAGCTATCGCGGCCGCCAGATCACCGTGCAGGACGTGTTCGAGGCGGTTGGCCAGCATTCGGTCGGCACGATCAGTGACGCCGAACTGCTCGAGATCGAGCAGGCTGCCTGTCCTTCGGCTGGCTCCTGCGGCGCCCAGTTCACCGCCAACACCATGGCGACAGTTGCGGAGGCGATCGGCCTGGCGCTGCCCTATTCCTGCGGCGCGCCGGCGCCATACGAAATGCGCGACCGCTTCAATTTCGCCTCCGGCCAAAAGGTCATGGAACTGATCGCCAAGAACATCCGGCCGCGCGACATCGTCACACTGAAGGCGCTGGAGAATGCCGCGACTGTCGTGTCCGCCACCGGCGGTTCGACCAATGCAGCACTTCACCTGCCGGCGATCGCGCATGAGGCCGGCATCAAGTTCGACCTGTTCGACGTGGCGGCGATCTTCGAGAAGACGCCCTATATCGCCGACCTCAAGCCGGGCGGCAAATATGTCGCCAAGGACATGTTCGAGGCCGGCGGCATTCCGCTCCTGATGAAGACGCTGCTCGACCACGGCTATCTGCATGGCGACTGCATGACGGTCACTGGCCGCACTTTGGCCGAAAATATGGAGCACGTTTCCTGGAATGAGAGCCAGGATGTTGTGCGTCCCGCCGATCGGCCAATCACCAAGACAGGCGGCGTTGTGGGCTTGAAGGGCAACCTTGCCCCCGAAGGCGCGATCGTGAAGGTCGCGGGCATGTCGGAACTGAAATTCTCAGGCCCGGCGCGCTGCTTCGATTCGGAAGAGGAGTGCTTCGAAGCGGTCACGCAGCGCAACTACCGTGAAGGCGAGGTTCTCGTCATCCGCTACGAGGGGCCGCGCGGAGGTCCGGGCATGCGCGAGATGCTGTCGACGACGGCGGCACTCTACGGCCAGGGCATGGGCGGCAAGGTGGCGTTGATCACCGACGGGCGCTTCTCGGGCGCCACGCGCGGCTTCTGCATCGGCCATGTCGGGCCGGAAGCGGCGGTCGGCGGGCCGATCGGGTTGATCAAGGATGGCGACGTGATCTCGATCGACGCCCGGAAAGGCACGATCGAAGTGGCCCTGTCGGACGCCGAGCTGGCGGCCCGGGCAAAGAGCTGGAAGGCGCGCAAGACCGACTATCAGTCCGGCGCGATCTGGAAATATGCGCAGACCGTAGGATCGGCCCGCGATGGCGCGGTGACCCATCCGGGTGCCGCCAAAGAAACGCACTGCTATGCGGACATCTGAGGTGTTGAGGTCATTTGTCTTGCCGGCACTGGTCGCGGTTGCGACCTTGGGCGCCCTCGGGCAAGCCATGGCCTTCGACGACAAGGTGTTCGACGACAAGACCGGCGTGAAGCCGCAGTCGAGCCCGTGGGCGGTGTTCCAGTTCGGCTTTTCCGCTTACAAGAGCGGCCATAAGGACCAGGCGGTCGAAGCCTATAAATACGCCGCCGAGAACGGCCAGATCGGTGCCACCTGGAAGCTTGCACGCATGTATGCCGAAGGCGACGGCGTGACGCGCGATGACTATGCCGCCTTCAAGTTCTTCTCGGAAATCGTCGACCAGGATGTCGAGCCGGGCTCGCCGGAAGAAAGCTATGTGTCGGACGCGCTGGTGGCGCTCGGCGACTATCTGCGCAAAGGCATTCCCGGCACCCCGGTCGAGGAAAACGACGTCGCAGCGCAGGAATATTACATGCGCGCCGCCGCCAACTACCGCAATCCGAATGCTCAGTTCGAGATCGGCCGCATGTTCCTCAAGGGTGAGGGCGGTGTGAAGGCCAGCGTCAAGCAGGCCGGCCGCTGGCTGCAGCTGGCGGCCGAAAAGGGCCATGCCGGCGCGCAGGCGACGCTCGGCAACCTTCTGTTCCAGAGCGGCAAGATCGTGCGCGGCCTGGCGATGATGACGGCGGCGCTGGAGCGGGCTCCAGCGGCCGATCAGCCCTGGATACGCAGCATGCAGGAAGAGGCTTTCGCCGCGGCCGGCGAGGCCGATCGCCGGACCGCGATCTCACTCGCCGACGACATCCTGACCAAGGGCAATAACGGCGACCAGTAAGCGCCGCTCTTCTCGCGGGAAAATTCAAAAAGCTGCCAGCTTTCGGCCTGCGCCACCAATCGTCGCGCGGGATCAGTTCTGTGTCGGCTCCGTTGGCGCCGGGCCGGGCGTGGGGCTCGAGAGTGATGTCGGGTGCGGTTTTGGCGCTTCTCCCGGACATTCGTCCTTGATCCTGGTCCAGGAGGTGTTGTTGAGAACCATGTCGCAACGGGCGAGGTGGCTCTCGCCGGCCAGCGTCAGGCACGCCGTCTCGCCGACATTGAAAGACTTGCCGTTGGCAAGGCAGGTTGGAGCCGCCAGCAATGGCGCCGGCACGGCAAGCGCCAAAGCAAGGCCGACCGGCCAGAAAAGAAATCGGATCGCCATTCAACCCCCACAGCAGCCCGCATTAAAGACGGGATTTGTGGCGATATCTGGGTCCAGAGGCGCTTGAACGTCTCAGGCCGGCAGCAGGCTGAGATCGATCGCGACCGGCACGTGGTCGGAGGGCTTTTCCCAGGCGCGGACGTGCTTTTCCACCGAGGCCGACGAGAAACGGTTGGCCGCTTCCGGTGAGAGCAGCAGGTGGTCGATGCGGATGCCGTTGTTCTTCTGCCAGGCGCCGGCCTGATAATCCCAGAAGGTGTAGACGCCGGCCGAGTCGGTCACCGTGCGCACCGCTTCGGTGAAGCCGAGATTCTTCAGCCGGCGGAAGGCCTGCCTTGTCTGCGGCTGGAACAACGCATCGCCCAGCCAGTTTTCGGGGAAACGGGCATCGGCGGGTTCCGGAATGACATTGTAGTCGCCGGCCAGCACCAGCGCCTCCTCGAGCCGCAGCCGCTCTTCCGCCCAACGCTCCAGCCGCGCCATCCAGGCGAGCTTGTAGGAAAACTTCCGTTCATCGTCGACCGGATTGCCGTTCGGCAGGTAGAGCGAAACGACGCGCAGGGCGCCCTGGTCGGTCGAAAAGACGCCTTCGATGAAGCGGGCATGGTCGTCCGCATCGTCGCCCGGCAGGCCGCGGTTGACCTCGTCGAAGGGAAGCTTCGACAGGATAGCGACGCCGTTGAAGCTCTTCTGGCCGTTGGTCTCGACATTGTAGCCCAGCGCCTCGATCTCGGCGCGCGGAAACTGGTCGTCGACCGTCTTGATCTCCTGCAGGCAGACGATGTCCGGCGCGCTTTCGGTCAGCCAGTGGGTGAGGTTGCCGATGCGGGCGCGAACGCCGTTGATGTTCCAGGTGACGATCTTCATGCAGGCCTCGATGCTGTTCGGACGAAAGGCGTTCGACGAAGCGGATCGTATTGCCTGCGCCGGCCTTTAGAAAGACCGTCCGTTCGCATTCCTGCCATCGACAGGCGACGAGACGCGCCGCTTGGTGGCGCTGCTGGCACAAGCCAGGGGTAAGCCAATCAGATGGAGAAGCTGGTGCCGCAGCCGCAGGAGGCGACCGCGTTCGGGTTCCTGATCTGGAAGGACTGACCCATCAGGTCGTCGACGAAGTCGATCACCGAGCCGCCCATATAAACCAGCGACAGGTCGTCGATCAGGATGGTCGCGCCGTCCTTCTCGATGGCGACATCGTCATCGTTCGCCCCTGCGACGAGATCGAACTTGTAGGAGAAGCCGGAGCAGCCGCCGCCTTCGACTGAGACGCGCAGAGCTGTCTTGCCCGGTTCGCCGGAAACAATCCTGGCGATCCGCTTGGCCGCGGCATCGGTCATTTCGACCTTCATGGCAGTCTTGGCATCCGCGCCCATCGGCGTCACCTTGCTTTCGGTTTCACATGATAGGTATGAAGCGGGCGTGGCCAAGTCAACTGGTGGATCAATGGACGAGCGGCAGGGCAAGGATGCTCTTGGCGACATCGGGTTCGGCTACCGGCCGCGTGCCGCCTATGCCAGCGACCCGGCGCATTCGCGCGGCCGCCTGTTTCCGGAAGCCGAGAGTCCGACCCGCACGCCCTTCCAGCGCGACCGCGACCGCATCATCCATTCCACCGCCTTCCGCCGGTTGAAGCACAAGACCCAGGTCTTCGTCGCGCATGAAGGCGACCACTACCGCACACGGCTGACGCATTCGATCGAGGTCGCCCAGATCGCCCGCGCGCTGGTGCGGGCATTGCGCGGAGACGAGGATCTGGCAGAGGCCGTGGCGTTGGTGCATGATTTCGGCCACACCCCCTTCGGCCATACCGGCGAGGATGCGCTCAACGACAAGATGGCCGCATGGGGCGGCTTCGATCACAACGCGCAGTCGCTGCGCGTCGTCACACGGCTCGAACGGCGCTATGCCGAGTTCGACGGGCTGAACCTAACCTGGGAAACGCTGGAAGGGCTGGTCAAGCATAACGGCCCGCTGACCGATGCGAGCGGGAAGGGGCTCAAGGGCTCGGTGCCGCAGGCGATCCGCGACTATTCGGAGCTGCACGACCTCGAGCTCGACCGCTTCGCCGGCATCGAAGCGCAGTGCGCCGCGATCGCCGACGACATTGCCTACAACACGCATGACATCGATGACGGCCTGCGCGCCGGCTTGCTGACGCTGGATATGCTGCAAGGCGTCGGCGTGCCCGGCTCGATCCTCAGAGGCGTTCGTGAGCGATATCCCCAGCTTGACGATGTCCGCACCGGTCACGAACTGATGCGACGGCAGATCACGCTGATGGTCGAGGATGTCATCACGTCGACAACCGCCAATATCGAGCGCCTCAAACCGGACAGCGCCGATGCGGTTCGGATGGCTGGCGAGACCCTGGTGACATTTTCGGCCGACATGGCCGTGGCCGAAAAGGAGTTGAAGGCCTTCCTCTACAAGCATCTTTACCGGCATCCGGAAGTGATGCGGGTGCGGGCCGACGCCGAGCGGATCGTTCGCGAGCTGTTCGACGTCTATTTCGCCGATCCGCGCGCCATGCCCGATGGCTGGCGCGAAGGGCTCGACCGGGCCGAGGATCGCATCAAGGCGCGTAGCGTTGCCGACTTCCTGGCCGGCATGACCGACACCTATGCGCTCAAGGAACATCGGCGTCTGTTTGACCATACGCCCGATTTGAGCTAGGGCGAGCCTCGATTTTGCCGGCCATTGAGCCGGTCGCCTCTTAAAGCCCAGAGCACTTCCGATGAATATCTTCGCCGATTTCAACGCTCGGATCGTAAAGGCCGTCGAAGCCCTTGACCTGAAAGACAAGGAGGGTGCCGCGCTTGACCTGTCGCGTATCACGGTCGAGCCGCCGCGCGATGCAAGCCATGGCGATCTCGCCACCAACGCGGCGATGGTGCTGGCCAAGCCCACCGGCCAGAACCCGCGCGCGCTTGCCGAAAAACTGGCCGAAGCGGTCCGCGCCGATGCGGATGTTGCCTCGGCCGATGTCGCCGGGCCGGGCTTTGTCAATCTCAGGCTCAAGGACGCGTACTGGCACACGCATCTAACGATGCTGCTCGGCGAGGGGCGCAACTATGGCCGCTCGAATATCGGCGGCTGCCGCAGGGCCAATGTCGAATATGTCTCGGCCAACCCGACCGGCCCCATGCATGTCGGCCATTGCCGCGGTGCCGTGGTGGGCGACACTTTAGCCAATCTGATGGCCTTTGCCGGCTACGACGTGACCAAGGAATATGTGATCAACGACGCCGGCTCGCAGATCGATGTGCTCGGCCGTTCCGCGCTGCTGCGCTATCGCCAGGCGCTCGGCGAAGACATCGGCGAGATCCCGTCCGGCCTCTATCCCGGCGACTATCTGGTCCCGGTGGGCCAGGCGCTGGCCGAGGAGTTCGGCCTCGGCCTGCTGGAGATGCCGGAAGAGGAGGCGCTGGCGATCGTCAAGGACCGCACCGTCGATGCGATGATGGTGATGATCCGCGAGGATCTGGCGTTGCTCAACGTGCATCACGACGTGTTCTTCTCAGAACGCACGCTGCATGCCGACAACGCCAAGAAGATACGCGCGGCAATCGCCGACCTGACGCTGAAAGGGCATATCTACAAGGGCAAGCTGCCGCCGCCCAAGGGCGAGAAGCCTGACGACTGGGAAGACCGTGGGCAGACGCTTTTCCGGTCGACCGCTGTCGGCGACGACATGGACCGGGCGCTGGTCAAGTCGGACGGCTCGTTTACCTATTTCGCCGCTGACGTCGCCTATCTCAAGGACAAGGTCGAGCGCGGCTTCGTCGACCTGATCTATGTACTCGGCGCCGACCATGGCGGCTATGTGAAAAGGCTCGAGGCGCTGGCGCGGGCGGTTGCCGGCGATACGGTCAAGCTTACGGTTCTGCTTTGCCAGCTCGTAAAACTGTTCCGCGACGGCGAGCCGGTCCGGATGTCGAAGCGGTCCGGCGATTTCGTCACCTTGCGCGACGTCGTGGAGGAGGTCGGCCGCGACCCGATCCGTTTCATGATGCTTTACCGCAAGAACGACGCGCCGCTCGATTTCGACTTCGCCAAGGTCACGGAGCAGTCGAAGGACAATCCGGTGTTCTATGTCCAGTACGCGTCGGCGCGCTGCCACTCGGTGTTCCGGCAGGCGAGCGAGCAGCTTGGCGAGGCGAATTTCGATCGCAACCGGCTCGCGGCATCCGTGGCGGCGCTGACCGACGAAGGCGAAATCGCGCTGATCCGGAAGCTGGCTGAGTATCCCCGGCTGATCGAATCCGCTGCTCTTTCGCTGGAGCCGCACCGGCTCGCATTCTACCTCTACGACCTGGCCTCCGGCTTCCATGCACAGTGGAATCGCGGCAACGATAACCCGGACTTACGTTTTGTTAAGGTTAACGACCGAGAATCAACCTATGCCAGACTAGGGCTGGTGCAGGCTGTTTCGGATGTCTTGACCTCCGGCCTGACGCTAATCGGGGCAGACGCGCCCACCGAAATGCGTTAGGTTTAACTAAAAAACCTGTCACCTTTTGCCCACATTGCGCTGGTAAGGGCCAACCCTGCGCGACGTCCATGGCGTCCGACTGTGTGCGAGTTCGGGAACAATAATGGCAGACAGAACCCCGCTGAAAGTAGCCGACCACAACGATATCGCTGACGATGATCCGTTCGCGGAATTGACCCGGATCATGGGTTTCGATCCGCGCCAGCCCGTCAGGCAGCCGGCCCGCGAGGCCGAGAAAGCCGTGCCGGCTAACCATCCCGCGGAGGAAAGCGATTTCGACATCGACCTCGAGAAGGAGTTGATGGGCGAATTCGATTCCGTCGAGGAAAGCGCACCGGTCGCTCAGCAGGCTGCCCCATATCAGATCAGCAATGAGCCGGCCTTCGAGGCTGCCAGCGTTCCCGCAAATGACGACGAGTTGACCGCGTCCTTCGAACAGGATTTCGTCTTCGACGACGCGGCGGATCATGCCGACTTCGCAGTGGCTCGCGCACCGG
>Ga0105238_10004645_pt1 | contig 13596 bp, 17 predicted proteins | sample KBSC34metaG_FD_81526 | JGI IMG/M metagenome (GOLD analysis project Ga0105238, IMG submission 81526) | Corn rhizosphere microbial communities from Kellogg Biological Station, Michigan, USA - KBS C3-4 metaG | ecosystem: Host-associated > Plants > Roots > Rhizosphere > Soil | place: Michigan, USA... | reverse complement strand
GCCCTGTCACGGCGGAGGTTGCGGGTTCAAGTCTCGTCTCTCGCGCACCAATCGTGCTGTATCTATGGGTTATTTCCAAGCGACCTGCCATTGGTTGCCCACGGGTTGCTGAGAATTCGTTATAAACACCTACCAGTTTACTTCCCAGCGAAGTAGCATACCCTCAAGGTATCCCGCAATGGAAAAGGCTCGCAGGCTGCTTCGCGTCCGAAATGCTGAAAGGGCAGTAGCTCTCATATTGCTACTTTGTTTTGCGGCACCACCCCCACTGTTTGCTCAGGCAGATTCGAATACGGACAGTGCGAATGTCACCGTCTCTACAAACTCCGACACATCAACTCCAGCCGACCCCGGAACAACTCAGCAGGTAACCTCATCGAGCGATACTGGAACTGAACCCCAAACGGATGATCAGAAGAAAACGTCGCCTCCGAGTGACGTTTCTTCACAAACTACCGAGGATCAAGCTCCGCCACCTTCTCTTACGGCACCGCTATACAAGGCCGCAGCTCTAGTCACAACTAACCTATGAATACAATAGAAAATCTTGCCTTTCTAGTAATCGGAGTACCCCTTTTTATATGGGTATGCCGAAATTCAAAAACGTGGTCATCTAAATTACAGTCTACTTACGTAAATGCTGCAGAAAAAGGTGCTGGCGAGTTGATACCTCCTGAAAGGTGGAAGTCCGCCTTCTTCAGGAATACCCTAAGAGCTGGCATTATCTTCTCAAGCTTGGTTCTTATTGCATTGGCGTACAGTCTACTAAGCAGCTCCACCCCTTCTTAGTAGAAGATAAACGTTTTTAAATACAAGAACACTCCCTGTTTAGGAGTGTTCGTATATGATCTATCACTTGCCTGTACCCCTCCTTGCTTGTAATACCGCGGACGGTTGCCCACGGGTTGCCCATAAAGTGATGAATCGTGGTTACTCGTGACTATTAATGACTAGATTTGCTTTAGTGAAGTTGGTTCTCTAAGTACAACCCTTGAGGTTCAAGTCCCGTCTCTCGCGCAAGACACAAAGTCCCCGAAAGGGGACTTTATGCTTTTAGACTTCGGGTGCCGCGTCCCACTTGGGCTTCATTTCCTTGCCCCATTTCTCGGGGTCGTCGTTGTGCATCTGCTCCATCTCCTTCACGGTCTCCGGATGGTTATCCGTCACGTGCTTCACCATCTTCTGCACCATCTCATCCCACGTGCTTGCGGTCAGTTCCTGGTCGCACGGGCCGCCCAGGTCTCGGCATGTCATTGTTTTCATCCCCCCAGCTTACGCGAAAGGTGTGAAATCTGCATGACGAACCAGGTAATGAACGTCGCGAAGCCGATGATAAAGAGGGTAGCGGTCGTCTTGAAGTACGTCTCGCCGAGCGCGCTATCCTGGCCCATCCAGATGGCGATGAGCACCATCGTCGCGCAGGTGAAAAGGCAGAAGAAGAATACGGAAAGCAGTGCGCGGTCTCTCATATCCCTTACAACCGCTTGCACCAGATACGAGGTTGCACCCTCTATACACAGCCCGAGCGTGGGATATATGAAAATAGGATGATACGGTGGAGGAATGATCGAAGAAACCACGCTTCGCGATGAACTCGCGCGGGAGCGGACGCTCCTTGCCAATGAGCGCACGCTTCTGGCCTACGGCCGCACCACGCTCGGCCTCGTGGGCCTCGCCGTCATCATCTTCAAATTCACCGAGGACCCGCTCTTCTCAAGCGTCGTGGGCACCATCGTGCTTTTCGCCGCTGCGGTCACCATGGTCATGGGCATGAGGAGCTACCGCGCGACCAACGCGCGCATCAATGGGGAAGTCGCTGCAGAAGAAGCTTCCTCACTCATCTCCCAGCTCTTCTCTATCGTCCGCAACTAGAGCCCGAGGCCCTCGGTTGTCGGCCGCGGGCCGTATTTATAGAGCGCACTTTTGATAATCCATTCATCGGCACCGAGCGCTTCGAGCGCCGCGCGGTCTGCGTGGTACCGGTAGCGGTCCATATCGAGCTCGAAGGGGACGGGAAACTCTACCCCTTCTTGCTTCAAGAGGTCCTGCTGCATTACGGCATTCGCATCCGGGTTCCCGGCGATGCTGATCTTGCCCGCGCTGTTGAGCACCCGCCACCAGGGGAAGTTGGGCGTGTCGCCCAACGTACGCATCGCGTGCCCGACCTCCCGCGCGTGGTTCGGGTTACCGGCGTAGAGCGCTATCTGGCCGTAGCTCATGACGCGTCCTGCCGGGATGGTCCGGACGATTTTGAGCACCTGCTCCTCAAAGGGATTCATGGCTCTAGTATACTGGGGGCATGGCAGAGCACCTCTCCACCTGGCCACGTAATACGCCGGACGAGCCCGGCGAGCGCGAGCGTGCCATCGCAAAGGCGCTCGCAGAGGGAGGCGCGACGGTGGTTGAGACGAGCGAGCCGCGCGTGCGGCACCGCCACACGAGCGAAGGGTTCAGGGAACTTCCCGACCCGGTCCGGCGTGCCGTAATCGAATTCGACGACCGCGCGAACCTATATCTTGCGGGCGCGGTCATCGTCGACCACTTTGACGACCACTTGGAGCGCGAGCAGTGGCGCGACACCATCCGCGATGAGTACGGGGAAGAGATCAAGGCGTATCTGCGCAACAACCGTATGCGCAACAATGTCATCACGCCGCTCGGCGTACCGCTCAGCAATCTGCTCAACAACCTGCGTTCGCTCCCCGCGGACAATCGTGTGCGCCAGATGCTCGAAGGGACGGTCACCGCTGCGCTCGTATTCTTCCGCCAGGAGTTCATGGGGCACCGGCACTACGCGAATGCGCCCGACAGCGAGAAAGTGCAGATCATCGACGAATTCTCGCGGCTCCTCGGGGATTACCTCGATGCCTCCGAGCGCATATAATCGATCGCATGAATAAGAACCGCGTAGAGACTATCAGCGACGGCGTATTCTCCATCGTCATGACGCTCCTCATATTCAACGTGACCGTGGCCGCGGTCGCGACGCCCATCACGGATAGGGAACTATGGGTGATGATCGGCACGCTGTGGCCGCTCCTCGTGTCGTACGCGCTCAGCTTCCTCGTGCTCTCGGTGTTCTGGATCAATCACCACTTCACCTTCCACCTGCTCGCCAAGAACGTGAACCGCCAGTTGAACCTCATGAACATGCTGTACCTCATGCTGCTCGCGTTCGTGCCGTTCTCGGCGCATCTCATCGGCGTGTATCCGCATAACGAGCCTTCGTATCTGGTGTATGGCATCAATATCCTCGCCATCGTGCTCCTGTCCGCAGTAATGTCGCACTATATCCGCCATCATGCGGACCTGCGCGAGGACGATATATCACCAAGGCTCGTGAAGCAGGGCAGGATCCGCGCCAACCTCTCTATCGTCTCCTACCTGCTCGGTATCCTGCTCTCGTTCGTCTACCTCCCGGCCACGGTCTTCCTCTACCTCTTCCCGATGGTGTTCAACATCATCCCGGGTACGCTCAACTTCGCCGAGAAGCACCTGAACCTCGACTTCGGGTAGGGGCGCTTTACTTTCCCCGGGGTTCCTATTAAATACGCCCAGAAGGCAGATTGCTGCTTTCGGACACGAGGAGAGACTTCCATGAATAAACGTACCCGAGTGGCGGTCCTGTGTTCAGGAAGCGCCAGTTCTTACCGCTTCGTGGACGGCAAACACGACCCGGAGTTCGAGGAGGCGTATGAAATCGTCTGCGTGATTTCCGACGTTCCGGGCGTGAAGGGCATCGCGTATGCAAAGGAGCACGGCATCCCGCACCACGTCTTGGACTACCGCGCGTGGTGCAAGGAACGCGGCGTGAAGCGCGGCGACCTTGAGTCTCGCAATGTGTACTTCAGCGAGATGCTCACGGTCCTAGAGCAGTACAAGCCGGACGTCCTCATGCTCTCGGGCTTCATGCTCATCCTTACCCGCGCGATTCTCGAAGCGTTCGCGGGCAGGATACTGAACGTGCACCCCGCGTTCCTCTCGATCCTCGACGAAGCGGGGAAGCGCAAGCATCGCGGAGACGATGCGGTCACGTCCGCGATGGAGGCTGGAGACCCGACCGGTTCGACGATCCACATCGTTATCGAAGAAACGGACGGCGGTCCCGTCGTCGCAGAATCGGACGAGCTCCCATACAAGCCGGGAGACAAGCCGAGCGAGCACCAGGAACTCATGAAGACCGAGTGCGACGGCCCCGTGTATCTGAAGGCGTTCAAGATCCTTCACAAGCACGGCTGGCCCGAGCGTCCCTGGCCCTGATCGTTGCCGAAACAAACCGCCCCCGGAGAGCAATACTCCGGGGGCGTTCGTGTACTCGCGCTTGGGTGCTGCGTGTAGACATGGTATAAACGAAAAGCCGGTTCGCCGCTGTAAGCGTTACTTGCACGCTTCCATTTCGGCTCTCTCGGCGCCCGTAGGGATGCAAGCATCCCTACGGTACCTCGTTCGCCGATGTAGCTCAGTTGGTAGAGCAACTCCATGGTAAGGAGTAGGTCCCCGGTTCAAATCCGGGCATCGGCTCCAAAATGTGCAAGATATGTGGTAGAAAAGAGGGACGCCCAATAGTAGTGCCGAAGTAGCTCAGTTGGTAGAGCGAGGGTATCGTAAACCCTAGGTCGCCGGTTCAAATCCGGCCTTCGGCTCCAAGGTAATAAGTTGTTATACTCGGCTCATGGATAGCGATGCGAGGCTCGCCGAGATAGAAGCGCTGATGGCGTCGCCCGATTTCTGGGCTGATAAGGACGCGGCTCAGGAATTGGTCCGCGAGTACCAGGCGCTCAAAGAGGGAGGGAACGGTGACGATCTCAATGGGGGCGGCGCGACGCTCGCCGTGCTCGCGGGCGCGGGCGGCGACGACGCAGAAGATTTCGCTGCGATGCTCGCGAAGATGTACCGCGGGTACGCCGCGAACAAAGGCTGGCGGCTCGCCCAGCTCGACGACACGCCATCGAATGCAGGCTATCGCAGCGTGCTGTTTGAAATAGCGGGGAAGGGCGCGTACGGGCGGCTGAAGCACGAAGCGGGCGTGCATCGGCTCGTGCGCATCTCTCCATTCAATGCGCAGGGTAAGCGACAGACGTCGTTCGCACTGGTGGAAGTGCTGCCGAAGCTTTCTGCGCAGCACAAGGTCGACCTCAAGCCCGACGACCTGGAAATTACCTTCGCCAAGTCCGGCGGCGCGGGCGGCCAGAACGTGAATAAAAGAGAGACTGCCGTGCGCATCACGCATAAACCGACGAACGTCTCCGTGCACGTCTCAAGCGAGCGCAGCCAGCAGGCCAATCGCGAGAAAGCACTCGAACTCATCAAGGCAAAAGTGTACGCGCTTGAGACCGAGCGCCTCAAGGCAGAGGCAGAAGGCCGCTCGATAGCTAAGGACACCAAGAACGAGTGGGGCAGCCAGATCCGCTCCTACGTGCTCCACCCCTACAAACTGGTGAAGGACCACCGCACCGACTACGAGTCCGGGAACCCCGACAAAGTCCTCGCGGGCGACCTCGACGATTTCATCGACTCAGTAGCGAATCAGCCGGGCGCCTAGTCTTATCCCCACCTCCCGGGGCCGTATTTTCTTCATATTCTCGACAGGCCGGAATTAAGTGCGGTACAATGGCATTCGTTGCATGATTTACTTCGATAAGGTCACGAAGCGCTACGCGAACGACGCACCTGCTGTCGAAGGGGTCACGCTCTCCATCGCCCCCAAGGAGTTCGTCTCCATCGTCGGCCACTCGGGCGCAGGGAAGACCACACTCCTTAAGCTCCTCCTCGCGGAAGAGCAGCCCACGGACGGCTCCGTGTTCTACGAGTCGCTCGATATCCATACGCTCCCGCCCGCGCAGATGCACCACTACCGCAGGAAGATCGGTACGGTGTTCCAGGATTTTAAATTGATTCCGAATAAGACCGCGTACGAGAACATTGCGTTTGCTATGGAGGCGAACGGCCGCACCGACGACGAGATCGCCTCGGATGTGCCGTACATCCTCGAGCTCGTGGACCTCACCGATAAGGCGCACCACTTCCCGCGCCAGCTCTCGGGCGGGGAACAGCAGCGCGTGGCTATCGGCCGCGCCATCATCAATCAGCCCGAGGTCATCGTGGCAGACGAGCCGACGGGTAACCTCGACCCCATCAACACCTACGAGGTCGTCGAAATACTCAAGAAGATCAATGAAATCGGCACGACGGTGATCATCACGACGCACAACAAGGGCGTCGTCGATGCTATCGGGAAGCGCGTTATCACCATGGACAAGGGCCGCCTCGTGCGCGACGATGCTTCTGGCAGATACGTACTATGAACTGGACCAACATCAGGCGAATGATTACGGCGGGCGCGAAGAATTTCTCGCGTGGCGGTGCGGTCACCGTAGCTACGGTGGTCATCATGACGGTCACCGTCGGCATCATCGCGTCCTTGATCTTCCTCTCCGCGATACTCACCTCCACGCTCGGCGCCATCAAGGACAAGGTCGACATCAATGTCTACTTCGTCACCACCGCATCCGACACCGACATTCAGGCGCTCATCGCGAAAGTGAAGCAGCTTCCGGAAGTCGATACGGTCACCTACACCGACCGCGACCAGGCGCTGGCTGACTTCAAGGACCGCCACGCGAGCGATCAGCTCACCCTCCAGGCGCTCAACGAGCTCGGCGATAACCCGCTCGACGCCTCTATCGCTATCAAGGCCAAGGACCCGTCTGAATACGGCGCTATCGCCGACTTCCTCCAGAGCGACCCTGCGCTTTCCGCAGGCGGGGCTTCTATCATCGACCGCGTGAACTACTACCAGAACCAGACCGTCATCGACCGGCTCACGGGCGCCATCCGCACTACCGAGCACGCGGGCATCGTGATAGTCATCCTCTTCGCGCTCGCATCGATCCTCATCGCGTTCGCCACCATCCGCCTCGCCATCTACTCCTCGCGCGATGAAATCGGCGTCATGCGCCTCGTGGGTGCAAGCAATAACTACATCCGCGGCCCATTCATAGTCGCGGGCGTGATGGCCGGGCTCCTCGCGGCGTTCATCGTGCTCGTTGTCCTGTTCCCGGTCACCTGGTACGCGGGCGGCGCGCTCGAGTCCTGGCTCGCCGGGTTCAATCTCTTTACGTACTACATCCACGATTTCCCGCTCATCTTCCTCATCCTCGTGGGTTCGGGAGTGCTGCTTGGCGGGCTCGCGAGCATCATCGCTGTGCGCAGGTATCTGAAAGTCTGATATGGCGCGCGAGGGACACAAATACATATTCGTCTTAGGCGGCGTCATGTCGGGCGTCGGTAAGGGCATCGCGACCTCATCCATGGGCCTCTTGCTCCAGGAGCGAGGATACGAAGTGAACCTGGTGAAAGTAGATCCGTATCTCAACGTGGACGCGGGCACCATGAACCCGACCGAGCACGGAGAAGTGTTCGTGCTCAACTCGGGTCTCGAGACCGACCAGGACATGGGCAATTACGAGCGCTTCCTCAACCGCGACCTCGGTCCTGAGGACTATATGACGAGCGGCATGGTGTATCAGTCGGTCATCAACCGCGAGCGCGCGCTCGGATACGGCGGCAAGTTCGTCGAGGCCATCCCGCATGTGCGCGACGAGATCATCAAGCGACTCGAAGAGGCAGCGGACCACAACGGGAGCCGCGTCTCGGTCATCGAGATCGGCGGGACCGTGGGTGACTTCCAGAACGCGCTTTTCATCGAGGCTGCGCGTGTGATGCGCATCAAGCATCCCGACGACGTCGCGTTCGTGCTCGTCTCGTACCTGCCCGTGCCGGGCACCATCGGCGAGATGAAGACCCGTCCGACCCAGCACGCAGTCCGCGAACTCAACTCGTACGGCGTGCAGCCCGACTTCATCGTGGCGCGCAGCAGCCAGGCGATGGACGCGAAGCGCAAGGAGAAACTCGCGATATGGTGCAACGTGCGTCCCGACCACATCATCTCCGCGCCCGATGTGGATTCCATATACGATGTGCCGCTCAACTTCGAGAAGGATAATCTGGGCGATCTGCTGCTCGACGTCCTCAAGCTCCCCAAGGATAAGAAAGCAGACTTCTCCGACTGGAACCAGTTCGTGCAGAATCGCAAGAACGCGAAGGAGGAACTCACCATCGGCATCGTGGGCAAATATTTCGATACGGGCGACTTCGTACTCTCCGACGCATACCTTTCTGTCATCGAGGCCATCAAGTTCTCGGCTGCCGAGCTCGGCGTGAAGCCCATCATCGAGTGGGTGAATGCGAAAGACTTCGAGAAGGGCGCAGACATCGCGGCGCTTTCCAAGTACGACGGCATCATCGTGCCGGGCGGATTCGGCGAGACGGGTATCGAGGGCAAGATAAAGGCAGCGCAGTTCTGCCGCGAGAACAAGGTCCCGTACTTCGGGCTCTGCTACGGCCTCCACATGCTGGTCATTGAGTACGCGCGCAACGTGCTCGGGCTCGAGGGAGCGCACACGGTAGAGATAAACCCCAACACCGCGTACCCCGTCATCGACGTGATGCCCGAGCAGCGCGCGCTCATCCGCGATGGTAAGTATGGCGGCACCATGCGCCTCGGTTCCTACCCGGCGCACCTCACAGAAGGCAGTATTGCGCGCGAAGCGTACGGGAAAGAAGTCGTGGGCGAGCGCCACCGCCACCGCTACGAAGTGAATCCGGAGTTCGTGGCTCAATTCCGCGACAAAGGGCTCGTGTTCTCGGGCACCTCGCCCGACGGCGTGCTCATGGAAATCGCAGAGCTCCCGAAGAACGAGCACCCGTTCTACCTGGGCAGCCAGTTCCACCCGGAACTCCAGGCGCGCCCGCTCTCTCCGCACCCGCTCTTCACGGCCTTCCTCGCAGCTTCTAAAAAGAGAAAAGAAGGCAACTAGCATGCTTTCGCTTGTCTCCGTCAACATCGAGGGCCGCATGCACCTCGACCGCGTCATGCCGTTCGTGAAGGCACAGCAGCTCGACGTGCTCTGCATCCAGGAACTCTGCGAGCCCGACCTCGAAGCGTTCGGGCAAGTTATCGGCGGCACGGGATTCTTCATGCCCATGATGCGACTCCCGGAGGGCGTGCGCGCTACAGGAGGGCAGGGCCCGGTCACGCTTGGCGTCGGCATCGTGTCGCGGTTTCCGATCACGAGCCACAGGATTCACTACTACCACCGGGCATCGGAAACAACCCCTGAATTCGATAACGCGACCGTCGAAAGTAAGCACGCGACGCAGAACCTCGGCGTGCTGGTGGCTGATATCGAGAAAGAGGGAGTGCAGTACCGCATCGCGACCACGCACTTCACCTGGACGCCGCGGAGCGGCGAGCCGGATGATTTCCAGCGCGCCGACGCGAAGAAACTCCTTGAACTCATATCTCCTGAAGGAGAGTTCGCATTCTGCGGCGATTTCAATGCGCCTCGCGGCGGCGAGATAGACGCGCTCTTCACCGAGCACTGGCGCGAACAGATACCGGTTGAATACACGACTAGCATCGACGTATCGCTCCATCGCAATGGCCAGAAGAACCCCGACGATTTCGATAATCTGATGGTCGATCATTTCTTTACGACCCCTTCATACGCAGCTCACGACGTACGCCTTACCTTTGGAGTCTCGGACCACGCGGCCATCGTGGGGAAACTGGAAAAGCTCGCGTAACGGGCGCGGGTTGCGCTTGGTTCCCTAAGGAGGGGGTATACTGTACCCGTCGTTATTACGGGGCGTTAAAAGCGAACATATGTCATCAACGTCAAGAAATGTGATTGGAGTGGTTATCGTCGTACTGATCGCGCTCGGCGCTTGGTATTGGTACCAGAACATCCAGAGCTCCTGGAGCGGCGTCGGCACCACGGCCGGTTCGGGCACCGACTCGGCCGCGCTCCCTTCGGGCTCCGACACTTCGGACCAGGGCCTCAACCAGGATATGGCTGCCATCGACATGAACATCCAGACCGCCGACTCTGACTCAGATGCAGCAGACGCGAGCGTGAACGAGGCATCGTCTGACAACTCGGCCCAGTAATTATCCATACGTAACTATCGAACTATGAACACTACTCGTCTCCTCGTCTCTTCCGCATCCGCGCTCGTACTCGCAGCGTCTGTCGCGGTTCCGGCATTCGCTGACACCGATGTCAGCGCAGCTGCTAATGCGAATGTAAACGGCAGCGTCATCATGCAGGTACACCCGGGCTCTGCAGTCTCCGGCATGCATGCGAACGTAAGCGCGACGGGCGGCAATGTCGTCATGACCGCGCACCCTGTGGTCGCTGCTTCCATCGACGACCGCATCGCGGCGCTCAAGAACGCGCTTGCGCGCATAGGCTCGCTCGGCATGATCCCGAGCTCCGCACAGGCGAACGTGAAGGCGGCTATCCAGGCGCAGATAGATAAGCTCGAAGCGCTCAAGGCCTCGGGTGCCACTACGACCAGCGGCCCTGCGGTCAGCGCATCAGCAGGCACCGGCGTATATCTCGCGGTGCTCTCGAAAGCAGCTATCACGACCGCAGGAGACCACCTCCTCGCGGTTGCGGGTCAGCTCGAGACGCTCTCGGCGAAGCTTAAGGCGCGCATCGATGCGTCGGGCCTTACCACGACCGATTCGCTGAACGCCACCCTTTCCGACATGAACGCCAAGGTGGCGGATGCGAAGGTGCAGGCCAATGCCGCGCTCGCGGACGTCGCGGACCTCAGCGCCGATGCAGACGCGAGCTCCGACACTTCGGTGCGCGCAGCGCTCAAGGACGCGGCGGCCAAGATTATGGCAGCGCGCACTGATATCGCTGCCGCATACAAGGACGCGCAGACCATCGTCACCGCTATCCGCGGGAAGGGTCCGTCTGCGTCTGCAAGCGTGAAGGCGAATGTAAATGTGAATGCGAACGCGCAGTAATCACGCGCTAGTCACCACATTCTCCAGAAACGCGCCGGCTCCCGCCGGCGCGTTTCGCTTGAATACCGGGCCGTTTTCCGGTATCGTCAGGGGGCGGTCACTCCTGTGGCCGCACTTTGCCGGTTCGTCTAATGGTAGGACATCGCCCTCTGGAGGCGAGTATTGGGGTTCGAGTCCCTGACCGGCAGCCAATCATTTCGTGCTAGTCTTTCTCCATGGAAGTCATCATCCTCACGCCCAATAGGGAAGGTGTCTTTTCGAAAGAGCTGGAGCAGAGACTCTCCCAACTGGGTCATATAGTCTTTAAAACAGAGGTCACACCCCTCTCGGCAATACCGGAATTGAAAAGCGCAAGTGACAAGATACTCGCACTTGACCCCGATTTCGTAAATTGGAGCTTTACTAAGGATGACATCGCTTCAATTGAGAATCTCAGGGCTATTTGTCTCCAGACTACTTCGTTCGGATGGATCGATACTGGGTACGCAACTGAAAGAGGAATTCCCGTTGTGAATTTACGAGGCTTTTCAACTGAAGCAGTCGCCGAGTTTTCACTGATGATGACGCTCATGCTCGCCCGGAAGATTCCTGTGGTGATACATGATGGTTTCAAGCAGGATTTTGTGCGCCATCAAGGCACTGAATTGCGTGGTAAAACGGTTGGAATCGTCGGTCTTGGTAGCATTGGTAAGCGCTACGCCGAACTCTGTAGCGGCCTTGGCATGAAAGTCATGTACTGGTCGCGCAGCTCTGAAGACACAAGATACGAGTCCGTTGAACTTCGGCACCTCATTAGTAGTGCGGATGTTATCTTCCCGGCACTCGCAGACAATGATGAAACCAAAAGGATTATGACCAATGAGCTCTTGGCACAAATGAAGCCGAACGCGCTATTCGTGAGCATTGCGCACAAACTTTATGATCATGACTTTGTGCTGAATCTAGCTGAGCAGGGAAAGATAGCCGGCTATGCATTCGAAGAGGAGAACGGGAATCCGGCAGATCATAAGGGTAATGTCCTGGCCTTGCCCGCGCTTGCGTGGGCTACTGACGGTTCAATGCAGAAGAATGGTGAACTATGGACTGAAGCAATAACAGACGCTGCCCAAGGCAAGTATCAGACGAAAATCAATTAGCTGCCTCCCAGGGAAGTTCCAACTTCGCACCAGACGGTCAGACAATCCTGTGCGTGGTAAGGTATTTGCATGGAAAGTGATGCAAAACTAAGCAGCCTCCGTTCTCGCCTCGAAGCGCTCTATATCGAGCATAAGGAAGAAATGCTTTTTCATGGATGGCATCACATTGCATTCGTGGCTAAAAAAGCAAAAGAATTCGCTCAAGCAATAAGTGCGGATGCTTTTCTCTGCGAGACTGCCGGTCTCGTTCACGACCTAAATTACTTGGTCGAAGTGAATTCTGAACCAGAAGTAGGTGCGCAGCTTAGAGACAAAATTTTGAGCGAATGCGGATATACAGAAGAGGAGCGAAAACGTATTGAAGAAATTGTTATGGAAGAACACACTGCTACGCGCGGTCGCTCTCTTTCTGCTGAAGGCATGGCTTTAAGCGATGCGGATACCCTGTTTAAGGCGCTTCCCGTCACACCTATCCTGTTTGCAAGTAAATATATTCAGGAAAATAAAGTAGATATAGAAAAACTATCTAGCAAAATAGTTGCGGAACAAAGGCCGCTACTTGATCAGGATATCTACTTTTATACCGATATCGCTAAGGGACGCTACATGGAATGGGCGAAGACGAACCTTACTCTCTGGGAGAATGTCCAGAACTCGCTTAAAGACCCGGACGTTCAAGAGCTGCTCTCAATAGCTAGGGCACAGGGAGTTTTGTAATTCTGTTCCAACATTGTCCCAGACGGACGGCCCATCGCTCTATGCTAGTGTGTCTCCATGGAAAGCTTTGAAAAGGCTCCGCACGGACCCAAATGGGTTCGTCCTGACTTTGTTCAGGAACAAGGCGAGGTCGAGCGTGTAGCGAGAGAATTCCTAAAACAAGAACCGACACCGGAGAATATCGCGGCTCTTACCAAAGTCCTTGAATCCGCCCCAATGGTCGAGTTGAGCGACGCAGATTGGGAGGCGCTCCACAATACGGACTCCTTTCACAATGTCTCTCCCGGGGATATCGAGAAGTCGGCTCGAATTACGGAAAAGTATAATGAGTCGCTTGAGCCTGGTAACAAAAGGGATTTCCAAACGCTCCTCAAGAAAATGCAGAACGGTTCTGAAATGAACGCGCCGGCTATCGTGCGCAAGGATGGGAAGATGCACCTCGTGAGCGGGAACACGCGCCTCATGATCGCACGGGCGATGTCATACCGGCCCGTGGTCGTGCTGGCTGATCTTGTCTAAGGCCTTACGGGCTCCAACGCCGCCCCATTCAGCCGGCATACTTGACTATTTCGTATAATTGTGTAGATTTATTTTGGAACTTCAATTTTCGCTCCCAGGAGGGAACCATGGCGATTCATGTTCGTATCAATCTTTCTCCGCGCTGGCGCCGCACGCTCTCGTTCGGCGGGACGGGCGCCTACATCGGGGCCCTGGTACCGCCGTGCGTGATTGGGCTGCTCGCGCTGCTCGACCTCGCGGTAGGGGGAACCGAGGCCAAGAGGTTCGGCTACGCCACTTTCTTTTACATGGCCGTCACTTACGCGGCGATTTGTGGAACGGGCCTTGGCGTACTCGCTGCTC
>Ga0105238_10004644_pt1 | contig 13596 bp, 11 predicted proteins | sample KBSC34metaG_FD_81526 | JGI IMG/M metagenome (GOLD analysis project Ga0105238, IMG submission 81526) | Corn rhizosphere microbial communities from Kellogg Biological Station, Michigan, USA - KBS C3-4 metaG | ecosystem: Host-associated > Plants > Roots > Rhizosphere > Soil | place: Michigan, USA... | reverse complement strand
CGGACAGGTGGCGGATGGCGAGCGATGGATCACCACAGCGACAGGACGTCGCGCCGGAGTGTCGAGCAGACGGGAGCGAGGTATCCGGAGGCCGCTAACGCGTCCTCGGAGGTGAACCAGAAGAGCCCCGCGCCTGCGCCGCGGGTCTCCTCGCGGAAGGAGTCCATCAGCCGCTCTGTCCTATTCGCGTCGGGCGCTACCGTGAGTATCCGGAGCGCCTTCGTGCCGAAACACCTCTCGGGACCACGGTCGAGCCAGAAGCGCAGGTAACCGGCGCCCTTTCCGCCGAGGTATCCCGGCCGCTCCGTCCCGCGGTCGATCTCCACGAGCATCGTTTCAGGGCCTCGCGGTCCCTCGATGACGGCAAGACCATCCGGAACGATCGGCTGGCCAGCAGGGGAGCTGTCTGTTGCGGCGACTGGAGCCACTGCGGCAAGGCGTTCGGGCCGCTGCTCCCACGAGAGAAGCCGTGCCGGCGCGTCTGCGTCCGACAGTGCCAAGGCGAGCCTCAGGGCGAATCCGGACAGCGCGACCGAGTGGTCCATGAACATCGCTGAGCGGCTGCATGACTTTTGGGTGGAACTCGGCACGGTCTCGGGCTCGAGGGCTGCCTCTCTGGCCAATTCGCGCGCTCCGCGCCGCGTGAGCGCGAGGACGGTCGTCGTCTCTGCGTCGGTCATCCGGCGCTGGAGCGAGAAGGCGAATGCGACGCCCCTGTCGACGAGCGTGGCAACGACATCGGACCCGACGCCCGCCGCGCGGAGATCGTCGGCGGAAGCGAAGCGCAAGGCCGCCAAAACAGCGAGAGTGCGCAACTCGACAGGCAGGAGCACGATGGCGGCGAGATCGGTTTGCGGGAAGGCGTGCTGCATGAGCGCGTGGCTTATGAGTATCGACAATCGGTGAGGGACGGCGGGCGGGGTTCACACTGCCTTCCGAGGTCCGGCGCAACGCCGAGGTCCGGCGCGGCGGACTCGACGATGCGGCGAAGCGGGCGCGGCGCTGGTTCAGAGTGCCGCCGCTCTGACGCCATGACTGCTTGGCGGAAGGCGTCGACTGCGAACGCTGGCGGTCTCGCGAGGGCGAAGGCCGATCGCGGGGCGATCTCGACTAGCTCCGCGACTGCGAGTGCAGCAGCCTCCCACCCGTGGGATCGGTACCGGACACTCTCAGCCCCCCGCCGTCCGATAACGGCAAGCTCGGGGAAGAACCCCCGTACGAGAGCCCGATCGAGCGCGCCCCGGCCGGGGCCGCGCTCCCGTCCGAGGACGAGCCGACGGGCCGCACGACTCTCGCGAATATGGGCTACTTGGTTCCGTGCCGCGAGGAAAGCGTGGAGATACTTCCGCAAGATTACGCATCTCCAGTCGTCGCGGATCGGAACGCCGAGCACGATGTGCCCGGGGCGGTGGCGCAAGATAAGGAGGCGGGCGCGCGCGGCAAGAGATCGCGCCTTGGCGTCGAGGGATCCGTGGCGGCGGATGTCCCAACTCTCGAAACCGCCGGGACAAAGTCCCCATCCGTCGATGGATGCCGAGCCTGCGTATCGCGGGGTCGCGACGAGCGCCAGAACGCGCGCGCCCTCGCGCGGAGGTGATGTCATGAAGGAACTGCGAACGGACGCGGCGTCGCTGATCGGGCTCAGCCTCGTCGGAGATTAGATGTGAGTCGTGGTCCGCATGTCGGGACCGTGTGGGACGCTATGCCCGCGATGCATCGTGCCGGAGAACGTGCAGGACGTAAGGGGTGGAACGTTTAGGCGAAGAATTCGGTATCCACAACGAAGGGAGCCAGGTGGCTCCCTTCGCTTGCCGAGCTAGTTGTGGACAGTTGATATTTTTGTCTCCGAGGTCCACCTCTTACGAGGCGGCGTCTTGGTGGGACAGTGCCAGGCCGCGAAGCGGCCCCACCGGGTCGAAAGCCTCTCTCGACGTCTTCGATGTCGCGCGCCCACCTGTAGGACCGGGTCTTGCTCACTCCTGGGCGTCAGTGAGCAGCTCACTTTGTCTCACAACCCTGATGAAGAATTTCTCAACGAACCGTGAGGCTTGTATTAGGGATGCATCCGCACGATCGGTCGCCGTGATGCCCAAGTCTAAGCGAAGTTGTCCACAGATCGGATCCTCGGAAGATCGCTCCGAGCGGGCGTACGCTGGTCTTCGACCTGAAGCAGTGCGCGCCTTTCAGCGCGCTTTTGCGGAAGACACAGGGCGCCTTCTCGACGATGCACAGGCGCGCGAATTGGGCGAGCGCCTCCTTTCTCTTCTGGCTGCCCTCGCGGCCGAATCCCACTCCCGTCACGATGAACATCCTCTACGCACGGAAATCCAGCGAGTCGGAGGAGCGCCAGGTGCTCTCAATTCCGGCCCAGATGTCGGAACTCCGGGCGCTCGCTGAGCGACGCGGTGAACGGATCGATTTGGTACTCGAAGAATCCCGATCGGCGCGTGAGCCCGGTCGGGCGGTATTCGGACAACTGCTCAAGATGATCGAAGGAAAGCAGGTGGCGTCGATATACGCGTGGCGGCTCGACCGCCTCGCGCGGAATCCGGTCGACGGCGGCCTCCTCATACACCACATTGGTCGCGGCCGGATCTCTCGCATCGTAACGCCTGAGGGCGCGTTCTCTGGATCCGGAAACGACAAGCTCATGATGCAGATCCACTTCGGGATGGCGACCAAGTACGTCGACGACTTGGCAGAGAACGTCCGTCGCGGCAACCGCGAAGTCTTCAAGTCGGGGCGAATTACCGGGAGGCCGCCGATCGGCTACCTGAAGTCCCCAGCCGACGAAGGATTCCGAGGACGGGGAGCCCGTCAGGTCGTCCCCGACCCGAGCCGGTTCAACCTGGTCGCACGCCTATGGAAGCTCATGCTCACCGGCACCGCGACGCTTGGCCACATCCGCGAAGAGGCAGAGGCTATCGGCTTGCGCACCCGGGGCGACCGGCGCCACGTCGCGGGCCTCGTCTCCATCTCGGGTATTTCGGCCATGTTCCACAACCGCTTCTATTGCGGTGAGGTCGTCGGTCAGAACCAGGTCTTCAGGGGAACACACCCGCCTATGGTCACGCCGGAGGAGTTTGACCGCGTGCAGAAGGTTCTCGCGAAGCAACGACAGCCGGGGAAGCGGTGGTCTCGGACGTTCGCGTATTCCGGTTTCCTCCGCTGCGGTTCGTGCGGGCGACACATGGTCGGCGAGGAGCACGTCAATCGCCACGGCTCGCGCTACGTCTACTACCGTTGTACGCGCAAGAAGACCGGCTACGCCCGATGCGCCGAACCCTATGTCGCCGAGAAAGCGATCGACCAGTCGATCAACGACGTATTCGGACGCTTTTCCTTTCCGCCCAAGACGCAGGTGTGGCTGGAACGTCATATCGAGGAGTGGGGGTCCTCGGAGTTGGCGGAGACGGAACGGCGGAATGAGGAACTGCGGAGGCAAATTGGTCGGAAGGAGGCGGCGATCAAGAATCTGACGAGCCTCGTCGTGCACGGCGACATCGCGGAGGATGAGTTCCGACCTCAGCGCGCGGAACTTCTTCGGGAGTTGGAGGCACTTCGCAGTGCCACAAGGGAGCCGACCGAATCCATCGAGCAAAGGCGGCAGAAGCTTCGCGCGGCGCTCGCCCTTATACCGGGCATTGTCGATATCGTCGCTTCCTGCAGTATCGACGCGCGTCGAGTCCTAGTCAGCCAAGTAGTAGACTCTGTGAGCGTCTCCAGTCGCGTGCCAACGGTGTACCTGCGCCCGAACCTCGAAATCCTTTTCGGCCTAGCTGTACGATCGGGTACTCTGTCCCCCGCGCCATCCGCTTGCATCGAACCCCCAAGAAATCCGGAAACCTCAGCGCAGATGCCGGTCCGAGCGGTCGAAAAGGTGCATGACGTAGAAAGACCTAGGGTCGAACCCTGACTTCTCGGCCAGCCTTGGCGCAGAAAGACACGCCGTTTCGCGGCGTGTCTTTCATGGTGCACCCGATGCCAGCAATGCCAAATCCGGATCGTCTCTCGCGGGAGCGGCGCTCTTCTGTCTCTCCAGGCAGTTCTGACCTAGGTTAGGCTCAGCGCATGACGGAGAGAAGCGCGATGACAGCCCACGGCGAAGACTCGGACAACGGACCTCCACCGCCTACGGTGGGCCAGCGAGTGATCCTTTGCCTGGGTTCGAACATGGCACCGCGCTATCGTTCGAACACGCTCGAAGCCCTCGCTCTTCCAGAGGGCGCGTACCTGCAGTTCCGGTACGTCGAGCCCATCGTCGAGGACGACCTCGTCGAAAAGTTCCGGACGAACCAACTCAAGGATTCGAGAGTTCTGCTCGGCCACGTCGACTGCAGCAAGGGATCTCGCATGCGCGGCGGACGTTGTCGGATCACTCCCCTGAGATACGGCAAGCTTGTAGACGTAGATGCTCAGGGTCCTATTTTTTCTCTAACGTTCGAACTCCTTGAGTTCGCCTACGCGCCCAACCTGGCGGCGTTCTTGGGGAAAGTGCCGCAGGACAGCCCCCATTGGGTGTCTGGCAACCCGAGGGCGCAAGGCAAATGGTGTCGGTGGCTGCCAAGTCTCGACGTAGCAGGCGTCCCAGCGGAGGATGTCTTGGCGAAGCCGACGCGTACCTTTGCCGATTGGCAGGTCATCGCGAAACAGCTCACGGACCAGGACGACTTCAAGCCGCATCCCTATTTCTACAAGATCGAGGGTCTCTTTGAAGTGAGGGACGCACAAACGGCCGTGCTTCCACTTCCTTTACGCGCCGGTGAGCTGAACCTCGCGGCGAATCGAACGTACGAGCTCCGCATCGCCCACCTCGATCCGCAGTCGGACGTACACGGGCGTCCAGCGCAAGGGACCAAGCACTTACTCGTCGATGTCTCAGATGCTCATCTGAAGTCGCTTACGAACCCGCGGCTCGGGATCGACTGCCCATACGACATCAAGACGTTCCGCTTCATGACCTCCGACACCAAGCGGGATGAGCACGGCTTCATTTGGCTGCATCCCGAAGGCAACAACGCCCAAGGCGGAGGAAAGTTGTCGGGCTCGGTGCAGTCCGACGCGGCCAAGGCCCATCCTGCGATGGTCCCGGATTCGATGCAGCCGGACATTGCCAACGCTGGGGCGGGGCCTGGTTCCGGGCAGGCCGACACCCGCGAGACCGAGCCTGCCGTGGAGCCGCTCGTCCCTGAGATTTACTTTGGAGCGACCGTCAAGGGTAACCGGGGCAAGGCGTTGCGCGAAGGGGCTGCTTGTTGGGTCGCTGATCGCGCTTACGCAGTTGTCGGCGGCCTTTTTGAAGGACTTCGGAAGTCATCGCTCGCTCGTCATCTGCATGGTCGTCGCCTTTGGACTCGGTACGGGCATGGTCATTTCCTACGGAATGCGCAGGCCATTTTGACTCGATGCACCTAACATGATGCGACATGACGTTTGACCTGAAACTCCGTTCAGGTACAGTTGGGTTATGGAAATCAAGCCGCTGCTGGCCCCGACTTTGAAGCAAAGGCTCGTAGAGTTCAGGCTGCAACTCGCTGTGGCCTTTTCGGGCGAAACGGCGCTTCCTGGTGCCCGTGATGACCGCACGAGCGCGGGTCAGTGCGCGGTGGCGGCCCTCGTTCTCCGCGCCCGCTTCGGCGGGGACCTCGTGAGCGCGAGCCACTGGGGTGTAAGTCATTGGTTCAACCGCGTGAGGACAGAGGACGGCGAGCTTTATGACGTCGACGTGACAGGCGACCAGTTCGGGTTTGCACCCATTCGAGTGGCCATGGGCGGCACGCTATTCCCGAGAACGATCGTGCGTCGAGAAGACGATGTCCTCGACGAGACGTGGGCGCGCGCGATCAGGTTGGCGACCCGCGCGGGATTAGCGGAACTTATTCCAGCGCTCGGACGCGCCGTCGAAGATCGCTCGGCAGGAGACCGCACTACTCCGACACGTCGGCAGGTCATCCGGACCTCGACATCGTCACTCGCCCGCGCGCGCGGGAGTAGACGAACACCCCGGACCGTGCGTCCGTCGGAGTCACTGCCAGGATAACTAGGACGCATTCAGGGCACCGAGCCTCCTCGTGCCTTGCGATGGCGTTCATGTTCGAATCGTCCGTGCCGCTAGGGAACGGGCCGCCACCAGGATGGCTGTGCCACTCCCCGACGTAGTGCGTGCGTCCCTCGCTCGTGGCGAAGAGCCGTTGGAAGAAGTGGCGCAATCCACGCACGCCCCGAGTGAATGTGAATCGCGTGCCGTGCGAGTCTGTCGTGAGCGGGCCGAGGGCCGTCACGCGGGCCTCGGTTCCGTCGTCGGTGTATTCCCCGACGAGCGGGGTACCCACCTCGTTCGGATAGTGCTCGCGGGCCAGCCGGGACGCTTCGAGGAGGAAACTGTCCTCCAGCCGCACCGAGTACCTGCCGTCGGCCGATGTCCAGCGTTGCATATGCGTCAACGATAGTCCCGGACGAATACGATCTCGACGAGCGGCCCCGTTACGCCCGCGCCCGTCGTCTCCGTCCGCCGTAGCACGATCGCGGTGCCGCGGCTCGGGAACTCTCGTGCCATCAACCCCTCGATCACCGGGGTGGCCGCGCTGACGAGCGCGGCGAGATCGTATCCCCTAGCCGGGAACGTGGGGTGCCAACAGCCGGCGCCAGGCTCCACTTCGGGCACCAACGGGTCGTAGTCATCCCAGGAGAAGGGCGCGCGACCCTCGCGAATGTCGGCATAGAGAATGCGAGCGACCGCGCCGCAACTCGCGTGCCTGCCCGAGCAGCAGACGGTGAGCATACGGGCGTGGGCGTTCGCGTAGACGTGGATCACGCGCTTGCCGTTTTCGCGCCCGACGAGGCTGGCCCACCTGAAGACCGACTCGTTCGTCGAGCATTCAATCAGGACATCGGCACCGTCGATGCGCTCGTACATTCCCGCCGTGGACTTGTCGCGTTCACCGAGCGGAATGCCGGCCGCGAAACCGATCACCGTCGACTCCGGGTGGATGCCCTTCAAGCGCGCGGCGAGCGCGACTGCCTTGTTCTGCCCGATGTCCGTCGCGGCGAGGGTGTGGCGGGTCAGGTTCTGGAGTTCCACCAAGTCGTTGTCGAAGAGCACCACCTCGTGAGTCCCGCCACGAACGAGGTGTTCGGCCAGCACGGAGCCGATTGCGCCGCAGCCGACGAGACACACGCGCTTGTCCCGCGCCTCGGCCTGAAGCAGCCCCCTAACGCGCATCCTCTCCCCGCCGACGTTGATGCTCTCTGACCACTGGATGTCCTTGTCCTTGAGCAGCGCCACTGCTCGATCCCGCTGCTCGCCGTTCGAGATCTTCGGTCGGAAGCCCTTCGGCTGCTCCGTGCAGGCCGTCGCAGTCTTCGCCGGGATCGCGATGGCTTGCCAATGGATCTCGACAGGCTCACCGCCGACCACGCGCGGAATCGGAGCGCCGATCAAGAGGTAGTGGTAACCATCGAGCTGTGGTCGCTTCAGCGCCTTGCGAACGCTGGCCCAGACGCCAACGCCTGTGGTCGAACCGAGCTCGACGAGTTCGCCGAAGGTCCGAGGCGGCCGATGCCTGGCAAAGATGAATGAGGGAAACAGCAGCCACTCACACGGCGAGGTCTTCCCCGGATCGCAGAAGGACGGCGACACCTTCGGGGCGTAGACCGTCCCGCCACTTGTGCTGAACCTGATAGGGACGATGGCCCTGCTACGCGTGTGATATCCGAGATCGGCGCTCCCCGCTTGCCCTATGCGCGCGGACCAGCCGGCCAGGGATTCAGCCGACTCAGAGAACAACAGTGGCCGCGCCGGAACCGCGCCCGTCGGGGTCCGAAAATCGGGCAACTCCCACGGCTGACCTTCCTTGAGGAGTTGCGAATTCGCGGCGTCGGCCACCCACTCGATCGCGCTGCGCACGTAGGCGACCAGGCGACCGTTTGGGTCCCACGGGTACTCGCTCTCCGAGAGGAGGAGGCACAAGGCGCCTCCAAGCCCGCGGGACGCCTGGTGCGGAAACCCATCTAGGCAGGCGTCCTTCGGTACGAACGCGACCTTCCCGAGCGGGAAGGCGACGGGCAATCGCACCTCGAAAATGACCTGGCCAGGTAGGCCCTCCCCATTCGGCTCCGGCACCGGCAAGGCGCAGCCGAACGTCATGAAGTCAGACCCTGCCTCCAGGTCAGCCGTGATCGTCACGAGCCCGGATTGCCTGAGATGGTCAACCGCGGCGCGCGCAGCGTCGGAGATCATGGTCATCGAGACGGCGCCACGACTACTGTTAGCCGTACTTGCGCGGCGTGAACTCGCCGGCGCCGGATGGTCGGACGAACGGCGCCTGGCTCTTCGATGTCTCCCCTCCCCCACCGCCTCCGCCGTCGTTGCCGGTGCCCTTGTCGAGGCCATACTTCTCCGAGAGCCTGCCGCCGTCCGTCTGCGGCCCGCTGTGCGTACCGTCCTCGTAGATGTCGAAGAAGAAGGTCTCGCGCTCGACGCCCGTGTGAAGGACGTTCTGGGCGCCGACGTGGTCAGCGTACAGCTTTACTGCGTCGTCGTGCGGGTGGTCGAACTGGCTCTCCTCCTGCGTGGGCGCAGAAATGACAACGTAGTCAGGGTCGATCGCCTCGAGCGCAGCGAGGTGCGGCTCGTCCCCCTCGGCGACCTTGAAGAACGACCGCGAGCCGTGGTGGGAGGCGTCGAGTACGAAGGCGGCGAGGCGATCCTTGTGGTACTCGCCGATATGGTCGCGGAACGCGACGAGGTCAGCGTCGCCCGTGACGAGGACCCATGACGGCTCCCTTCCGATCTTGAGGACCGCGCAGTTCTCGTGAATCCGCCGGTACCGGGCCTCGGCGTCCTCGGCGTTGACGTCGTCTTTCACGTGCACGGCTGGCGCGAGCACATGCACCTGTGCGTCGAACAGCGGCTGGTCCGACCTGCTCCCATCCAACTCCATCACGGCACCGGCGCCGTTGCGGTCCTCGACGTCCTTGATGAGCGTCGTGAGGTCCGGGTGGTAGTGGCCGTGGTCGTGGCTCGGAACGTGGCCGGAGTGCCAGACCTTGTCGACGGTGAGCGCCTCCGCGATCTCTTTGATGCCGCGAAGGTGGTCGTCATGCGGGTGCGTGTTGGCGAAGACATTCAGGTGCCCGTCGGGAGACAGGTCCTTGAGCATTTTCGGGACATCGATGCCTCCGCTCCCCTGATCGAGGTTGCAGTCGAGCAGGACAAGCCGGTAGACATCGCCGTCGCGCACGAGGGCGAGGATGCTTGAGCCCTGGCCGACGTACAGGAAGCAGACGCGGACAAGGATGCGGTGATCGTTCGGCCAGAGGACCGAGTGCGCGATGGTGTTCTTGGGCATTGGAGTTTCCTTGTTGGCGTTAGTCAGCTTTTTCGGCACGGCCCTTACCGGCCGCAGCGGGATCTTTCATAAGTCGCTCGGCGCTCAGCAGGACCTCGCGCGCGTAGTAGGCGCCACGCTGCCAAGTGCGCCAGCTGAAGAGCGCGGCCATGGCGGCCGCGCCGACGATCCCGGTCCAGAAGCCCGACCGCCGCCATTCGTGCGCGATCCCAAGGCACCGGGAGAGCGCAAGCAGGACGACGAACAGCATGAGCAAGACGACGATCGACCTCAGGTAGCCGTATTGAGCGTTGAAGGTCGCGGCGCGAGATGTCTCGGAGGCCTGCGCTTCGGCCATCGCACCGAGGAACAGTGATTGGTCGGTGGCCTCGGATCCGAATCGGACGCGGAGCTTCTTCTTGATCCGGTGCGCAGCGTCCGCGGGCAGGTATCGGGCACCGAGCGTCCCGGCGAGGGCCCGATCCGACGGGCGACCACCAAAGACTCTGAAAATGACGGGCTCAAGCAGGCTCCCCAGCGTCTGCGCGATCAGGCCGGCGACGAGGGACGCCCCCAACAACGCGACCACGATGAACTCGTTCGGCAGCGCGCTGGAAAACGCCGAAGCCACCCCGGGGAAGAGGATGGCGACGCCCGCTACTAGTAGGGTGCCCGGGACGAGCGCGCTGAAGACGTCGTAGAGGCTGAGCTTGTCGATCATGTCGTCGCCGCTTTCGTGAATGAGTGATGGTCAGGCGCTGAGCGCGTTCAGCGCCCTAACCTGGAGACGCTCTCGGATGCGCCCTACCGTCCGGCTCATCGTGGGCCGGGAGACGCCGCGCTCGAAGCTCAGGTCCTGAATGGAGCGGTCGTTCGCGACCTCTTCAAAGAGCTGCCGGTCCGTGTGGTCGAGGCCCTTGAAGACGTAGTCGACGAACTGCCTCTCCTCGTGCTCGCTCGGCGCGGGCGCCACCACCAGCGCGTCCGCGACGACGGCCTCGGGCACTCCATCCTCCGCGGGCACGTCGAGTTCCAGGCTCTCGCGCCTCCGGCTCCGATTGAGCACGACATTGAAAGCGGTCTGGACGGCATACTGGAGGTAGGTCTTGGCCGAAGCGCGGCCGGGCGCGTACCGCGGACGTCTCTCGTCGAGGACGTAGGCGTAGGTTTCTTGGAGGGCGTCCTCGCGGTCAGCTTCGCTCGCGCGCCGTTTCACCGAGAACGTGCGCGACAACGCTACGAGGTAGCCGCCGAAAACCTTCTCGAAGCTGCTCCAGCGGCCACTGCCGCACTGGAGTTGATGGAGTACTTGGTCGTCCTCGGAGACGACGCGCATAAGGGAGTGGACCATTTTGGCACCTCTTGGAACGGCACGGCTCGGTGGAACTCGGCATGCCGTATTGCCGGGTTCCAAAGGCCGTGCAGTTGCCAGAGGCGTTGGCGCGTTATGCGCGAGTCCGCACTGCCCTTACTCATATTTGTAACCTGAAACACATCCGCGTACAAGAGCGCCCGCCCTCTCCCCGGGCGCTCCATCCTCCCTCCGTCTACGCCGCCTCCTCGTCCTCGCTGGTCTCGGCGGGCTCTTCCCCGTCCGGCCTAGACGGCGTCTCGATGTCGGCGAGGTGCTGCAACGCCACCTTGAGGAAAGGAGACAACCGTTCCTCGCGGAGGTGCTGGAGGACCAGCTTCGTCGGTACCGCGGCGCCGAGCTCGTAGTCGGCCATGCCCACTAGCATCAGGTCGATCGCCCCTACGGCCTTGGCGTTCTTGTCGAGGACGAGCTGCGAGTAGAAGTTCTCGAAAAACGGGTGCTTCTTATTGATCATGGCCACCTTCTGGAGGCCGTTCCCGTGGCTCGGCTTGAAGAAGGGACCACCCTCAGATTCGAAGTATTCGATCTTGTATGGCTTCTGCAGCGCGTCGGCCTCGATCGCTTTCGCCGCCTCGTCCTCTGGGATCTGCTCCTTCTGGGCGCGCTTCTTCACCTCTTTCGAGATCGTCTCCTTCGCCCGCTCCTGCTCATCCGGCGGCACCGGGAGCTTGCCCAGCACGTCGGAGGCGACCGCCGCCGCCGCCATGGCGCCGGCGTCGTCCGGATTCTTCAGTTCCTCCTCGGCGGCCGTGATCTGTGCCTGGCTTCGGACGTTCGCCTGCCACTGCTGCTCGTGCTGGAGGAGTTCGTCGACCTTCGCCTCGTGCAGCACCCGCCAGAAGTCCTCGATGGGCCGCACCGACTGCTTGTCGTGGCCGACCCCGAACGCTTCGTCGAGGACCGCCTCGAAGGACACCTCGACGCCCCAGTGGTAGGCGTAGCTCTGCAGGAGCGGCCACTCGCCGAGGCCGTTCTCCGACGGGAACACGTGCACCGTGTCGAGTTCGCGGCCACCGCGGACGAACGACATTCCGCGGCGCGCTCTGCGGATCGCAAAGCGCTTCTTCACGTGCTCGTCTACGAGTTGCACCCCCTTGGGTCGCTTGCCGCCGACCACAAACCCGTAGGGGAAGCGCGCGATGCGGACCGTGATTGTCCCCACGGTGGCCCCCGGGTCCTTCCTCGCCTCCTTCAGCGCCTCCTTCGTCGTTAGGAGGTCGAGTTGCTGAGCGCCTGTCTCCTCGTCGCGGGAGTAGCTGACGGCCAGGGTCTTCTCGAAGGTGGACTGGGCGCCGCCGTCCTCGGGTGCCCGGTAGAACAGAGCGTCCTTCATGAGGAAGAGCGGATCCAATTTGGTGGTCGGCAGGTCGTCGACCAAGAGGGCGAACTCGTTCAGCAGGTAGCGGTAGGTGGCGCCGAAGTCCTCGCGCAGGAGGTTGGCGAGCATCCCCGCAGTCCGGTACGTGAGGCGGTCGGGGCGCACCCACACGACGACCGTCCCGTGCTGCAGGGACACGCCCTTCTTCTTGAGATAGGCCTGCACGAACCCCGGCAATTCGGCGTCGGGCTGCTCGGGGTCGATGTAGACCATCCCGTGCTCGGGGACCTTGCCCTCGTTGATGTCGAGGGCGGCCATGCTCCACGCCTTCGCATCCTCGGTCTTCGAGTAGACCTCGACCCGCCGGGTCTGGTTGATGCTGCTGTTCGGCAGCCCGAACCCGAACCGCCCAATGCGGCCCGGCTCCTTCCCGTGGGTGCCGCCGCCCCAGGCGAGGGCCGCCCGTATCATCGCTGGCCGCATCCCGGGGCCGTCGTCGATCATGGCGAGATTCGCCACGGCATCGCGCCGCTCCCGCTTGCCGCGCTGACCGTCACCGGCACGGTCCATGACGATCCAGACCGTCTTGGCGCCGGCCTCGACCGCGTTGTCGACGATCTCGCGAGCGGCGCGGGCGGTGTCCTGGTACCCGCTCTTCCTCTGCGATTCGACGGCAAGCTTGCCGTTGAACAGCGGAAACTTGTAGTCCGTCGGCAACCCGGCGAGGTACTTGTCCTGTCGGCCGACCTCAGAAAGTAACGTGCTCAGTCCTTTGGCGTTGCTCATGCTCGGTCTCCTTGTCGTTGGCTGATTTCACAGCGCGGGACCGACCGCCGGTCCCGAATACTTCTGCGCGGCAGAGGCGTATCCCCGTTCACGGGATCGGCCAATTTTTGCCAGAAGACAGACGATTCTGACGCGGCCTGGCAAAGTTGCCTCATTGGACGCAGTGCGCCCTCCTCTAGGAGCGCACTGCCCTGAGGGAACAGCGCTTCGCCAGCATCGACGGGCATCGACGACACGCCGATGCACCGACGTGGCTGCAGTCGCCAAGGATCACACGCCGGTTTGTGGCGCTCATGAACAGGTACATTGCCTGCTGGACGATCCGCGGGTTGAAAGCGCGCAGGTGCCCGTCAAGCTGCCGTAGATCGATGCGGGCAGCGAGCGCACGGATGAAGTTCCGCCGGGCGTCGTAGGTGCCACGGCCCGCGTAGCCGATCGATGCTAGGAAGAGGTCGACGTTGCTGTCGACCACGACGAAGTAGGTCCAGTCGACGCTTTTCGCCCAGGGCACCGTGGAGGCCGGCGAGAGGTCCGGGTTCGTCACCGCTGATAGGAACATCGAGGCGATCTTCTGGCTGACGCGCCACGCAGCGGAGAGCGCCGTCTCGAGCGCGATGGCGCGGGCGAGCCTGGTACGATGGGCTCCGATCACGCGGACGACGAGCCCCGAGAGATCGCGTGCACCGCTCTCCTTGATCGACAGCGCGACGGAGGTCGGCATCTTGCCGAAGTGGCCGTACCGCTTGAGGGTAACGGTGTGCTGCTTGAGATGGCAGGGTTCATCCGGG
>Ga0105238_10004640_pt1 | contig 13601 bp, 11 predicted proteins | sample KBSC34metaG_FD_81526 | JGI IMG/M metagenome (GOLD analysis project Ga0105238, IMG submission 81526) | Corn rhizosphere microbial communities from Kellogg Biological Station, Michigan, USA - KBS C3-4 metaG | ecosystem: Host-associated > Plants > Roots > Rhizosphere > Soil | place: Michigan, USA... | reverse complement strand
GGGCGGGTTCAAGCCTGAGCGGTCGGCGGTCTATGGCGTATTCCTCGCCGCCTTCCAGCCCGGCCTCAGCCTGTGGCCGGTGGCGGTGGCGCAGGTGGTGCTGACCTTGCTGGTGATGGCCGAGTTCGCACGCGTGGTGCTGCCGGGCCTGACGCCGCGGCAATTCTTCCTTCAGGTCGTCGTGCTCACCCTGGTCACCGACCTGCCCTGGAGTGCGCCTGAGGTCATGCCGGACGTGTTCGCGCCGGTGCTGGTCCTCTGTCTCTATCTGCTCGGCTTCCATTCCGCGGCGCTCAGCCTGCCGCGCAAGGCGGCACTGGTGGCTGTCGCGGTGCTGGCGACGACATCCCATGCCTCCCATCTCGGCCTGGCGGCCGGTCTTGCCGCGGTCACCGTGCTGGGTCAGCTGGCGTCGCGGCGCGCGGGGCAAGGCACGGTGCGGCCGCGCTGGGGCCTGCCCGCCCTGGTCTTCGGCCTGTCCCTGGCCTTGGTCATGATCACCAATGCCGCGCGCACCGGCGAGGTTTTCATCAGCCGCGCCGGGCCCAGCTTCATCATGGCCCGCCTGCTGCAGGACGGCATCGCCCAGCGCGTGCTCAACGACACCTGTCCGGCTTCAGGCTATGAGTTGTGCGCGTACCGTCACCAGCTGCCCCGCGATTCCAACGATTTCCTGTGGCAGTGGAACTCGCCTTTCTGGAAACTGGGCGGCTTCGACGGCATGGCCGATGAGGCAAGCGACATCGTCGAGGAGAGCCTGGAGCGCTATCCGCTGTTGAACCTCAAGGCGGCGGCCGGCAACACCGCCCGGCAATTCCTGACCTTCCGCACCGGCGACGGCGTCGAGCCGCTGGACGGCGTCCCCGAAGCTGCGATACGCCGCGGCATGCCGGACCAGCTGGACGATTACCAGGATGCCCGCCAGCAGACCGGCGAGATCGATTTCCGCTGGATCAATGCCTTCCAGGTTCCACTGGGTGGGCTGGCGATGATCGCGCTGGCAGGAAGCCTGGTGCTGGCGGCACGGGGTCGGCGATGGGACGACCGGCTGTATCTGCCCGCTTTCGTTCTTCTGGCGCTGCTCGGCAATGCATTCATCTGCGGCGCCCTGTCCAGCCCGCACGACCGCTATCAGTCACGGCTGATCTGGGCGGCGGTCTTCGCCGCGATGCTGCTGATCAGCAGGCGCAGCTCTCACCAGAGCCCCGGGACCAGCCGCCAGCGCACCTTGGCGGCATAGTCCGGATAGCCCGGAAGCCCGCCGAACAGCACCTCTTCCTCGCCCAGCGCCCGGGCCGCCAGCAGCGGAACGGCGACCGTGAGGCCGAGCAGGCCCCAAAGCGACCCCAGCATCAGCGGCATTCCGATCATCAGCGCCAGCGACCAGCCGTACATCGGGTGCCGCACATGGGCATAGGGACCGGTCGAGATCACCGTCTGCCCGCGCTCGGCCTGTACCCGCACGGTCGTGGCGGCATAGCTGTTGGCGCGCAGCACCCCGACCCAGCCCCAGAAGGCAGCGAGGATCAGCAACAGGCCGATGGCCTGTCCCCACACCGGCACGTACGACCAGCCGAAGCGCTCCGCATCCAGCGCCATGAAGACCAGCCAGAGGGCGAAGAAGAGGAATATCCCGATTGCAATCGCCCGGTCCCGGGGCCTCTGGTCCCCGCCGACCGGCGACTGCATCCGCGCCTTCAGCAGCGCCGGATCGGTTCTCAGCAGCCACACGCCGATCGCCTGGCTGCAGGCATTGAACACCACCAGGAATATCCATGCCTGCGGCCAGGCAAGCGTACCCGCCGGCACAAACAGCAGCAGGATGATGACGATGTTGAGGGCGAGGGTGGAGAGGAGGGATTTGAGCATTTTACCAATCCGCATCCCGGTCGGCGGCTACGGTGCCATCACGGAGACCAGTCGGCAATTGTCGCATCTAAAGTCGAACAGATCATGCCATAGATCAGAAAGCTTCCACGCGCCTCCACAACCTGGGCAAAGGCGGGCGTTCTCCTGGGCGTAACTCCGCCGGTAATAACGTTGCAGATAGTAATAGGTCGGCATGCCGAGTTTATCCTCGAAATGCCTGCAGAGTTTGCGGCCTTGCTGAGTCAGTGCACTATCTACCCGCGTCGTCTGACGATAGCCGAACTGCTCGCCTGGACCAGAATTCATGAACAACGTATCGCAGGCCTGATAATTGCTTTGCCAGGTTATAACTTCGTAGAACTCACCGTTTGAGAAACGCGGTAATCGATAGAGTGGAACCGGGCGAAAGCATTCGCCGCAACTCACTGGTGGCGAAAGTTGGAGGTAAGTGGTGAATAGAATCAATGAAGATCGATCCTGGCAGGCGCATGCCTCAGTACCAATTTCATCGCCGTCGATTTCGACAAATTCGGGGTCGGACAGTCCTGCGTCCTGAAATCCCTTTAGCGCTTTCGTGGTCCACTCATTGGCAAACCTTGTCTCGAATGCGTCTGTTGCGGGTACCTGGATGTAGGCCTCCAATCGGTTGCCCACGGACAAAGTAATTAACTCCCGCCCAAGCACATGTCCGTCGTTTCGATAGGCGCCTAGAAGAAAATCAAAAGCCTCCCGCTGTGCCTCGTCGTTTCGCCGGAGCTTCCGTGCAGAAATCTTATAGGTGAGCATGGAAGCAGACCGATTCAGGTGTTCAGAAACCGCCGCGTCCCTTCCACCGCCCGCCTCGCCCGTTCGGCTGCGCCGACGCCGGCCAGGCGCAGCTCCTTGTGCGGGATTTCTGCGGCGATGGTGACGCCTGGCGGGATGGCGGCCATCAGTTCGGCAAGGGGGAATTCGCCTTCGCCCGGCATCCGGCGCTGCTCGAAACCCTCGTCGTTCCATTGCTCCTGCGGCAGCTCCAGCGGGCCGTCGCAGACCTGGACATAGCCGATCAGCTTCGGGTCGGTCGCGCGTATGTCGGCGGCGCTGCCGCCCGTGCGGATCACATGCAGGAAGTCGACGGTGATGCCGACATTGGGCTCCCCCGAGTCCGTGATGAATGCGATTGCGTCGGCCAAGGTGCGGACCTTGCCCATCGAGATGAATTCGACATTCGCCTTCATGCCGTATTCGGCGGCGATCCGGCACAGTTTCCGGAAATTGTCGAGCGCGCGGTTGCGCTCCGGGTCCCAGGCGTTGATCGCGACCAGCGAGGTCGCGCCCAGTTCGGCGCCGAGTTCCACCGCCGGGCGGAACTCTTCGGCCACCACCTCGGGGGTCAGGTTGAAGCATTCCATGTTGCCGAGCCTGACACCGGTATCGCGCATCCGCGCCAAGGTCTCGGCCTTGTTGGCCTTGGTCACCAGCGGCAGTTCGGCCTGAAGCGGCAGCTGGGTCCACAGGCTGACCAGCGGCACGCCCAGCCCCGCGGCGATGTCGATCAGCTCGGGCGGGGAGGCTTCGAAGACCGTCAGATGGTCGAGCGACAGCGTGGTCATGGCAGATGCTCCGCCTCGGATTTGAGCCGCATCAGCTCCAGCAGCACGCGGTCGCGGTCCTGGGTGATGATCTCCATCGACTGGCCGGCAAGCTCCGCGTCGCCGCCGGCGACCAGCTTGGCCTTCAGGTCGTCGTCGAGCGTGACGTCGGTCATGTCGGCCCACCAGCTTTCGATCGGCGGGCCCAGATGATCCAGCACATATTCCAGCCCGCCGACCCCGCCCGAAAGATGCAGGTTGAGGAACGGGCCCAGCAGCGCCCAGCGCAGGCCCGGGCCATGGGCGACGGCGGCGTCGATGTCGGCAACGGACGCCACGCCGTCGCGCACCAGGGCGAAGGCCTCGCGCCACAGCGCTGCCTGCAGCCGGTTGGCGACATGGCCCTTCACCTCTTTCTTGAGATGGATCGGGTGCTTGCCGACGGCGCCATAGAATTCCATCGCCGTCGCGATCGCCGCGTCCGACGTCGCCTTGCCGCCCACCACCTCGACCAGCGGGATCAGGTGCGGCGGGTTGAACGGATGGCCGACCAGCACGCGGTCGGGCCGGTTGGCGCAGGCGACCTGGACTTCACTGATCAGGATGCCGGACGAGCTGGTGGCGATGACCACGTCCGGCCGGGCGGCCTCGTCCATGGCGCGATAGAGGGTACGCTTGATCTCCAGCCGCTCCGGCCCGCTTTCCTGGATGAAGTCGGCGTCGCGCACCGCCTCCTCCAGCGAGGCTGTGAAGGTGAGGCGGGATTGGGATGCGCCGGCGGACAGGCCCAGCGTCTCCATCGCCGGCCACTGCCGGGCGACGGTGGCGCGCAGTTTGGCTTCGGCTTCCGGCGCCGTGTCGGTGGCGATGACATCCAGCCCCTTTGCCAGGAACAGGGTGGCCCAGCTGGCGCCGATGACGCCGGTTCCGACCAGAGCGACGTGAGTGACCTGCATGCCTTCCCCCTTCTTATCGCTCTAACATGCCGCAAACCGGCGGCAGGGGAAATAACCGGCAAAATAAAACCGGGACCGGCCTTGCGGGGCCGATCCCGGTCTGGGTGTTCGACGCTTGAAGCGGCTTAGCCGCCCAGCGCCTTGATCAGCGCCGGGAGCCACGGCGTGCCGCGGCCCGTCACATTGTCATAGCCCTTGGTCGTCTCGTTGAAGATGTCATCGACACCTTCGCAGACACCGCCCGGGCACCCGCTGGCCACCGCGGAATTGACGGTGATGACACGCGGATTTTCCCCAAGTGCGGCCGGGTAGGCGCGCAGCACCGAGGTCGGCGTCGTGGGCGCGTCGACGTCGCGCAACGGCGCCGCGTTACTGCCGGCTCCGACTTTCAGCTTGTAGAGCTGCTGATTGACGAAGCCCACGGCGCCCATGCCTTTCTTCGCGCGCGCCTGGTTCACCACCGCCAGCACACCGGCGAAGGACGGCGAGGCAAGGCTCGTGCCGCCTTCCCCGAACTCACAATATTCGGTGGTCTTGGTCAGCTTGGTGCAGCCGTCGTTATTGAGCGCCGTCGCCGAGATGGTGAAGGTCTCTCCCATCAGGAAGCCCGAATACGGATCGGCATCCATCGCTATGTCGGGGGATACCCGGCGCGGCGAATTGAAGTAGATCGCCTCGCCGGACGACCCATACGTGACGGTTGAGATCGAATCGGGCACCACCCCGGCCTGATAGCCCGGCTGGGTCTGGTAGAAGCTTACGCCGCCGCCTGCGCCGGAATAGAAGCTGAAGGCGCCGAGCGGACCCGACGCGGTCACCGTGGCGCCGTTGTTGGTGATCTTCGCCGTGCCGCCCAGGAAGGCGCGATAGGTGCCCCAGCCCCATTCCTGCTTGGTGCCGTCGGGGCCCGCGAGCGCCAGGGTCGTTCCGCCCACGGCGATCACCCATGGGCTGGTCGCCGGCCAGCCGCCGGACGCGACGCCGTTGATCTGGCTGACATCGCCATCGTCGCCGCTGGCGAACAGGATGCTGATGCCCTCGGCCGCCGCCTGCTTGTATTCGGCGTTGTTCACCGCCTGCTCGTTGGGCGTCAGATACTCGCCGTTGAAGCCCCAGCTGTTGCTGATGACGTTGGGCGGGGTCGCGCTGTCGATCGTGTCATAGAGGACATCGTCGAGCGGATTGCTGCAATTGCGCGCGCCGACATAGAGGATCGTGGCGCCCGGGGCGAAGGTGTGCACCGATTCGACGTCCAGCGTCTCCTCGGTGAACCAGCCTTGCGGCCCGCATTCCTCGGTCGGCGAGACATTGAAGATGCCGTCGGGGATATTCTGCGAGAAATTCTTCGAGGTCAGCGCCGGCAGCCCATGCGCAGCTGAATATTTGTTGGCGTCGGCGACGATGGTCGGCGAGGCATAGGCGTCGACGATGGCGACGGTGATGCCGGTGCCGTCCTCGCTGACCTTGTCCTTGCCGTAGGCCTGCTGCATCTGCGCCGGCGTATAGCCGCAATTCAGATACCCCATGCTGGCCGCAAACGGCTTAGGCCTGGGCGTGATCGTTGCCGACGTGTCACCCCAGTAAGAGGCGCAATAGGGCGAGTTCAGGAAATCCGCGGTCGGCGGCTGGATGGTCCTGGCCGTCGCCGTCACCGCCGGGCGCGGAACAGGCGACGTCATCCGATCGATGCCCTTGTGGTACGGCTGCTTCATGCCGGCGGTATCCTGCAGCCCGCCGATATGGGTGACATAGGCGGCCATGTCGCTCGAAAGGCTTGGCGCCTCCGAGTTCGCCCGCATCACGCGGCCCTGGTAGTGATAATAATTCTGGTCGACCCGGAAGGCCTTCTTGACCTGGCCGACAGTGCCGGTGGCCTGGATATAGAGGCCGCTCGCGGCCACGTGCCCGACCGTCAGGCCTTGCCGGGTGAGGGCTTTGCGCACGGCCTCGACGGAGGCCTTTTCCGGCGCGAAGCGCGCATGGAACTGTGCCCGCGTCAGATAGCGCCCATATTCGGCCGTGCCGGGCGTGGACTGAGCCTTGATCAGCCGCTCGAGCGCATCTTCATTCCTGAGACCCAGATAAACCGAAACTTCGATTTTCTTGGAATCCTCGACCGGCCCTGCCTTTTCGGCGTGCGCGACCCAGGGCGCGATTTCGCCGGAACCGTTCATGGTGGCATGGGCAGGAACCGAATAGGCTGCTGTTAGCATCCCGAGGACAGCAAAGCTGGAGAAACCGGAAATCCTTGTTTTAGTCATTACTCCGCTCCTTTAGTTGTCATTATTGGACGCTATCAGGCGTTTAATTCGCTGACGAGCGAAAAATTCGATTATCTCAACAATTTTAAGGAGATACGGGGCGGCGGTGACTCGTAAAATGTAATATTATACGGCCTGAATGGTTGCTAAAAGACGGCCTCCGGTAACTTTCATTATTCCTTTAGCGGATCGTTGAACTAAAACGTCGGAAACGGAGAGAGAAAAGCAACATGAGTCTTGAGAGCGAAACGGCCCTGATCGGGCTGACGGGCAAGGTCGCGCTGGTCACGGGCGGCGGCGCGGGCATCGGCCGAAGGGTCGCCGAAAGCTTCGCGGCCTATGGCGCCCGGGTCGCGGTGATCGAGATCGACCCGGCGCGGGCTGCGGCGGTGAAGGCGTCGCTGGGAGAGGACGCGCTGGTCGTCACCGGCGACGCGGACAATGTCGAGACCGTGACCGCTGCCGTGGCGGCGGTCGAGGCGCGCTTCGGCAGGCTCGATATCCTGGTCAACAATGTCGGCGATTTCCTGATGATCCGCGACAAGTTCGGCGACACGACCGAGGAACAATGGGACGCGCTTTATCGCGTCAACCTGCGCAACATGTTCGTGGTGACCCGGGCGGCGATCCCGCTGCTGCGCAAGGCGGGGGGCGGCAGCATCATCAATGTGTCGACCATCGAGGCCTTTCGCGGAATCCCCAACCACGCCATCTACGCCGCCTTCAAGGCCGGCATCACCGGCTTTACCCAAAGCCTGGCGGTGGAGCTGGGGCCAGAGCATATCCGCGTCAACGCCATCGCGCCCGAGACGACGAACAGCGAGCAGGTCAAGGCGACCAGCCGGGTGCCGCCCGAGAACAAGGAGCATCTGCCGCGCTGGTTCCCGATCGGCCGCTTCGGTGAGCCGAGCGACAGCGCCGGCGCGGCTTTGTTCCTGGCCTCGGACAATCTATCGGGCTGGGTCAGCGGCACGACCATCCATGTCGATGGCGGGGCGCTGGCGGCCGGATCCTGGCTGCGCATGGCCGACGATCGCTGGACTCACCTGCCGGTCATCGACCGCGACGGCTATACGCCGCCGAAATAGGCCGCGGCATGGAAAATCTCTTCTCCTACGGCACGCTGCGCGAGGCGGGGATTCAGCGCGCCGTCTTCGGGCGCGCGGTCGCGGGCAGCCCGGATGCCATCGTCGGCTTTCGACTGGCGTCGGTCACCATAACCGATCCGGATGCGATCGAAACCAGCGGCAGGGCTGTGCACACCATCCTCGATCCGACCGGCGACGACGGCGACCGGATCGAGGGGGTGGTGCTGCGGATCACCGAGGCCGAACTCGGCCTTGCCGACATCTATGAGGATGTTGCTTACAAGCGCGTCAGGGTGCGGCTTTTGTCCGGCGGCGAAGCCTGGGTCTACGTCCGCGCCTGAATGAAGGGCCCGGCCGCGCGGCCGGGCCTTCTGCTCACTTCTCGGCCAATGCCTTGATGAAGGCCGGCACATTCGGGGTGCCGAGGCCGGTGACCTCGTCATAGCCCTCCTTCGTGCGATAGGAGGTATCCGCCCCTTCCAGGGCCGACGTCGCCTTGGCATTCGGCTGCGAATTGATCGTGACCACCCGCACTTCGGTCGGGTCGTTCGAATAGCCGCGCAGGATCGCCGTCGGGGTGGCGGGCGGCTGAACGTCGGTGATCGGCGACGACGTCGTTCCCGGCTGGCCGACGGCCAGCGTGTAGAGCGCCGGATTGACGAAGCCGATCGCCCCCTTGCCCCGCCCGAAGCGGGCCTGGTTCACCAGTGCCAGCACGCCGGCGAAGGTCGGCGCTGCCAGGCTGGTGCCGCCGATGCCGATCTCGCAATATTCGGTGGTTTTCGTCAGCGACGTGCAAAATCCGTCGAAGGTGGGATCGCCAGCCTTGGTATAGGTCTCGCCGGTCAGGAAGCCGGTATAGGGATCGGCGACCATGGCAATATCTGGCGTCACCCGGTGCGGCGCTTCGAGCGGCACCCTGCTGCCGTCCTTCAGATTGGTGAAGCCCGACATGCTGTAGGGCACCTTCGCCTGATAGCCGGGCGCCAGCAGCGACAGGCTGGGCCCGCCGCCCGCGCCGCCGTAGAAGCTGAAGGGCAGCTCGAGCCCGCCGGTCGCGACCGACTTGCCGTTCGCGGCCACCTTGGCGCTGGACAGGAAGGCGCGATAGGTGCCCCAGCCCCATTCGTCCTTGTTCCCGGCGGCATTGCGCAGCGCCAGGCTGGTGCCGCCGACGCCCGTCACATACGGGCTGGTCGCCTCGAAGCTGCCCGAGGCGATGCCGTTGGCGGCGGCGACGTCGCCGTCGTCACCGGTGGAGAAGACGATGCTCATGCCCTCGGCCGCCGCCTGCATGAAGAAGTCATTCTCGGTTTCGATGAAGTCGGCCGGCAGCGCCTCGCCGTTGAAGCCGTAGGAATTGCTGACGATGTCGACCAGGTGATTGTCGATGAAATGGTAAAGCGCGGTGTTGCCGGGATCGCTGCAGGTGATGCCGCCATAGAGGATGAAGGCGCCCGGCGCCATCGAATGGACCGCCTCGACATCCAGCGTCTCTTCCCCGTACCAGCCCTGCGGGCCGCACGGGTCGCTGGCTTTGACGTTGTAGAGGCTGGGCGGCACCATCTGCGCGAAATTGAGATAGGTCAGCAGCGGCAGCCCATGATTGCGGGAATAGCGGTTGGCGTCCTGCTGGATCGTCGGCGAGGCATAGACGTCGACGATGCCGACGCGCACCCCCTTGCCGGTCTGGTTCACCTGATCGGCGCCATAGGCCTTCTTGATCTGCTGCGGGGTATAGCTGCACAGCTCCCAGGGCAGGGTCTGGTCGTAAACGCCTGGCTTCTTCGCCAGCCTGGCGGTGTGGTCGCCGAAATAGGTGCTGCAGAATTTGTCCGGAATGCCGTCCTGAACCGGGGGCGGGGCATTCTGCGACACCGTTTCCAGCCGCTGCCTGGCCGCGGCGATCCTGGCCGACTGGATCGCGTCCAGGTCGTCGTGATGGGCATTGACCCGGTGCGACCGCCGCAGCATGGCGGTATCGTCAAGCCCCGACACATAGGTCACGATCCCGTCCAGCCCCGCCGGCATATGCGGCGTCTCGCGGTTGGCGCGCAGCGTCCGGCCCTTATAGGCATAGAGGTCCTGGCTGACGCCGAAGGCCGATTTCACCTGCGCCACCGTTCCGCGCGCCTGAACGAACAGGCCGCTCTTCGGCGTGTATTCCAGGGTGAAGCCCAGCTTCCGCAGCGCGGCCTCGACCTGGCGAACCTTGGCTGCGTCGGGGGCGAAGCGGGCGCGGAACTGGTCGGGCGTCAGGAATTTCCCATATTCGGCGCTGCCCGGCCGGTACTGTTCGGCGATCAGCGCTTTCAGCCCATCCTTGTTCCTGAGGCCCAGGAACATGGCGAAATGGACCTCGCGGGAATTCTCGGCGGCACCGACCTTCTGGGCGGCCGATACCCAGCGGGACACGTTCTTCGCGGATCCCTGTCCCGCGTCGTCGCCGAGCGCCGCCATGGCCACGGGCGCGGCTGCCAGGATGAAACCGAGCGTGGAAGCTGTCGCCAGCGCGAGCCGGGCCGTCCGCTTGTTCGTCATGAAGTCCCCATCTGTGACCGGCGCCGTCCCGCCGCGGAGGGGCGACTGTTTCAGAGATTTTCCGACATCGGAAGCAGGATTTTGTAACGGTAAACGCTTGTCACAGCGTTCTATTCCGTGCATCTGGCAATGTGATCGCGTTTCCGGCGATCTGACCGAAAAGAGGGGAAGAATGGTGAAAACTGTCGGATTGATGCCCAGGCGCCCCGACACGACGCGCGCCGCCTTCCGCACTCATTACGAGACCCGGCACGCGCCGCTGGCGCTGGGCAAGTTCCCGTTCGCGAAATACATTCGCAACCATATCGTCGCCTCCGACCCCGACCCGGTCGGTTTCGACTGCCTGTCGGAATTCTGGGTCGGCGACGTTGCCGAGATCCACAGGATCATGGCCGGCCCGATCGGCGACATCATGAAGGAAGACGAGCGCCGCTTTACCCACCAGGACAAGATCGGCCCGGCGGTGGCGGAGGAGACCCATATTTTCGGTCCGCCCCGCATCGTCGATGACGGGATCGTCCATAAGGAAATCCTGCTGATCCGCCCGGCATCCGGCGTCGCGCAGGATGCCTTCATCGAGACGGTGAAGGCCTGGGGCGGGGCTTTGGGCGGCCACGGCCTGACCCGCATCACGCTCGACACGGTGGTCCCGTTCGAGGGGCGCCCGTTCCCGCCCTTCAGCGCGATCCTCTATGGCTGGGGCAGCGGTCTGTACGATGCGGCGCCGGCGGCCGGGATCGAGATTTACGGGCGGCTGAAGACGGAGTCGGTTGAGACGCGGTTCGACTGAGCTAGCCGCCAGCCATCGCTTTCAGAATCGTCATCGCCGCTTCCGCGCGCTCGGCGGGCACGAACAGATGGTCGTGATGAAACCCGGAAACCGGGTTCACCGGGATGCCGGCCTCGGCCAGCTTGCCGGCGACCGCGGCCAGGAAGCCGACGGCCTCCAGGCTCGAATTGACCTCCAGCGTGATCATCCGTGAGGGGAAGGTCCCGCCCAGGCCGGCGGCGGTCGCCTGATCCTGGGGGACGATCAGCGTGATCCCCTCGGCCTCGCGGAAGGTCATGATCGGGTCGAGGCCGACGGGGACAGCTTCCACCGTGGCAAAGACGAAGAGGCCCGGCATGAGGCGCGGGCTCATCGTTCGGATCAGGGTGGCGAGGTCGGTTTCGGGCATGGGCCGGATTTACGGGTTGGACACGCGCAGGCAATCGCATAACTCTGCGGTAAAGCCAATCAGGGCCTGGGGGAGGGGAAGATGGGAAAAACGCTCGGGGGCGCGGCGCTGGCCGCCGTTTTGTTCGTTGCCGGCGCAAGCATGGCCGACGATCTGCCGGTCTGGGCCTTCACCGACAATCCGCCCGGTCCCAAGCCCGCCGCGCCGGCCGATGACGGCTCCGTGAAGCATGTGGCGAACAGCACGGTCGGGCTGACCTTGGCCCAGGTGCGCGACGCCTTCAACGTGCCCGACTGGCACCCCGACAATCATCCCGCCACGCCCGACATCGTCATGCATGGGCGCAAGCCCGCGGTCATCTCCTGCGGCTATTGTCATCTGCCGAACGGGCAGGGGCGGCCCGAGAATGCCGGGCTGGCGGGGCTGCCGGCCGCCTATATCGCGCAGCAGATCGCCGATTTCCGCGCCGGCGCGCGCGTCAGCTCCAATCCGAAGCTGGTGCCGCCCAGCATGATGGACAGCATCGCCAAGGCGGCGACCGATGAGGAGGTCAAGGCGGCGGCAGAGTATTTCGCCGGCCTCACGCCCAAGCCCTGGATCCGCGTGGTCGAGGCGGCGAAGGTGCCCAGAACCCATGTCGCCGGCTATATGCTGGTGCCCGACGCCGATGGCGGCACCGAGCCGATCGGTGCGCGCATCGTCGAGACGCCGGAGAATGTAGGTGAGACCGAGTTGCGCGATTCCGGATCGGGCTTCGTCGCCTATGTGCCGCCGGGCAGCATCGCGCGGGGCGAGAGGCTGGTGAAGACCGGCGGCGGCAAGACCACCGCCTGCGGCACCTGCCACGGCGTCGACCTCAAAGGGCTGGGTCCCGTGCCGCGCCTCGCCGGCCGCTCCCCCAGCTACATCGCCCGCCAGCTCTACGATTTCCAGCACGGCGCCCGGGCGGGCCTGTGGAGCCCGTTGATGGCCGGTGTAGTGCGGGACCTGAAGCCGGCGGACATCGTGGATATCGTGGCGTACACGGCGTCGCGGCAGCCGTAGGATCAGGGAGCCGTAAGCCGGCCGGTTTCCGCATCATAAACGAAGCGGTAGTCGAATTCGCTATAGGGCGGATAGTCGGTATGCCCTGAAACTCGTACCGCGATCGTCCGTGGGCTCAGCCAATTCCCGCATGAGACATAGCTGTGCGAATTCTTCAGATCGACGTCTAGCTTCGGCACGGCCGCTGTGATGCTGACGGGGCTTTCTGGCCTTCGCGGATCGACGACGAGGCAATCAGCGACATTGCTACCGATCCAGTCGGTTACCGCGACATGGCCGCTGTCTGGGCTCCATAACACGTCGACGGCGCGATAATATTCATCGATCAGCACCGGTTTTCCGTCCGGCCGTAGCAGGCTTAGCTCGTAAGGCGGTAGATCATCCGCCCTGTGGCCGGCAACCGACGATATAGTGAATTGACGGTTCGGCGAGACCCACCGGCGCACCGGGTCGTCGGCCGCCACGCCATGCTGCGCATAGATCAGGATGCCCGAGGCTAGGGCCAATGCCGGCAACGCTGTTCGCATGATCGGTTCTGTTATCGTGCTCCCACGCCTGGCAAATGAAAAACCCTCCCGGTGAGGGGAGGGTTTTCCGAAGCGGATTGCTGAAAAAGATCAGCCCTTATTGGCCAGCGAGCTTTCGATGGCCTTGGTGACGTCGGGGGCGTCGGGCTTGGTCTTGGTCGGGAATTCGGTGATCAGCTCGCCGTTCGGGCCGATCAGCAGCTTGTGGAAGTTCCACTTCGGCACGGCCGCGTCGCCGCCGGTGGTGGCGGCCCACTTATAGAACGGATGGGCGGTATCGCCCTTCACGTCGTATTTGGTGGTCAGCGGGAAATCGACGTCGTAATTGCCCTCGCAGAATTTCTTGATCTCGGCGTTGGAGCCCGGCTCCTGCCCGCCGAAATCGTTGGACGGGACGCCGACGACGACGAGGCCCTTGTCCTTGTACTTCTTGTAGACGGCTTCCAGGGCCGAATATTGCGGGGTGAAGCCGCATTGCGAGGCGGTGTTCACGACCAGCACCGTCTTGCCCTTGAACTCCGACATCGGCATCGGCTTGCCGTCGATCGAGGTGAAGGTGAACT